>Ga0334882_1001582_pt1 | contig 26568 bp, 25 predicted proteins | sample GraSluR1_MG_5_FD_207226 | JGI IMG/M metagenome (GOLD analysis project Ga0334882, IMG submission 207226) | Sludge microbial communities from methane-producing bioreactor in Wageningen University, Netherlands - Granular Sludge_15_04-R1 | ecosystem: Engineered > Bioreactor > Anaerobic >...
CGAAGTCTGTGTGGGAAACCGCCGGCGTATCAGCATCGACTATCCGAACCTGCACGAAGAGATACTCATCGGTCAGCGAATTCTCATCAACGATGGTCTGGTAAGCCTGGTTGTGGAGAGTATCGAGGGCCGGGACATCCATTGCAGGATGCTGGAGGAAGGAACCTTGCTGCCCCGAAAAGGAGTGAACCTGCCTCAAGTCCCGCTGAAGCATCTCAGTTCCTTCACCAAGAAGGATGAAGCGGACCTTGCCTTCGCCTTTGCCAACAACCTCGATTATGTAGCCCTTTCCTTTGTCCGCAGCGGCGATGATGTGAGAGCCTTGAAGGCTCATATGAAAGCTGTGTACGGCAGGACCATTCCCATCATCAGCAAAATCGAGAAACCCGAAGCTGTGGAGAACCTTGCCGATATCATCGGTGAGTCCAGTGTCATTATGATCGCCCGGGGTGATCTGGGGGTGGAGGTTCCTGCCGAAGAGGTTCCCCTGATTCAGAAAGCCATCATCCGCAGCTGCATCGATGCCGGTATTCCGGTGATTACCGCCACGCAGATGCTTGAGTCGATGATGCACAACCCCCGGCCCACCCGAGCCGAGACAAACGACGTTGCCAACGCAGTGCTCGACGGCACCAGTGCTGTTATGCTCAGCGGGGAGACTGCGGCAGGGGAGTATCCGCTTCAGGCGGTGACCACCATGGCCCGTATTGCAAGCCTGGCCGAGCGCAGCAGTGCTTTCCGCAGGCAGGTATTCAATCAGATCAGCACCCTCGATCCGCACCGCAAGCAATCCAAGACCGAGGCGGTGGGTCTCGCTACACGTGAACTCGCCCTCTCTATAGGAGCCTCCTACATCGCCTGTTTCACCCAATCCGGATCAACGGCCCGCCTGATCGCCAAATTCCGTCCCTCGGTGCCCATCATCGCCTTCTCCCCCCTGAAGGAGGTCGTGCAATACCTTGCCCTCTCCTGGGGTGTCACCCCCATACTCATCGAGCCTCAGGATTCAGTGGACCATCTGTTGGCCTATGCACCCTGGTACCTGAAGGAGCACAAGTTGGTGGAGAGAGGACAGTCTGTGGTGATCACCGCCGGGGTGCCGGTGGGCAGCTCGGGCAAGACCAACATGATCAAGGTGGTGGAGATCGAGTAGTACTACGGCCTGAAGGAGATGGAAGCGCCCAGACTCAGGGCTCTTCCCTGATGGTCGAAGAGATCCAGGGCACGGATGTCCACTGAGATGAAGGTCGACTTGAGAAACTCGATGGGCAGCAGCCGTATTCCTACATTGACCAACCCCCGGTTGTCGGCATTGCCGGCCGATGGGGTTGCACTGTAGCTTACATTGCCGAAATCCATGAGGAAGTCGACCTTCCCCTTGAAGGTTTTCTCCAAAAGCGGAGTCTGGAAGGCGAGGGCGAAGTTGATGTCGCTGTTCATGCCCTTCATCAGTGAGTACCCCACCAAGAGCGTGGTCTTGGATGGATGGTCCATGATGGAACTGTCGAAGGTGGAGACAAGGTACAGCTGCGTCGATATCTGGTTGGTATCCGACACCCCGCTCCATTGGCCAAGCAATCCGGCAGCAAGACTGGTGGTTCCCTTTTTGCTGAACCGCCACTTTACATTGAGCAACAAGTCGGTATTATCGGCGATGTCAACGGCAAGACTCGTCTCAAACGTGTCCTTGAAAGCCAATTGAAGGGCGGGTATATGGAGAGCACCGCTGGTGCTGAACGTTGCACTGTAGGCGGTGGTGACCGCACTTGCACTGGTGCTGGGTGTTACCTCAGCGCTGGGGACGACAATATATCCCGACGTTCCTGCAAGGGTGGTGTTTGCAGACAACGAAACCGAGCATGCAAGCAGGATCAAGGAAACAGCAAGGAATTTTTTCATACAATTCTCCTATGCTTAGGGTGCCGAAATAGTTCGAGCAGGTCAAGAATCACGCCTTCTTTGCCTTCATCGCACTCTTGCATCGATACATGGCTGCATCGGCTCGGCTGACTACCTGTGCAAACTTCTCCTTCTTCTTGGGTATGTACACAGCATAGCCTACGGCAACATCGTAGTCGACTTTGCCCGATGAGCTGAAGAAGTCAAGCACCGTATCGGCAAGCTTGGCAATCTGGTCCTCATCGACTTTTGGAATGAGCGCTATGAACTCATCGCCTCCGTAGCGGTACAGGCTTGCCGAGGCCGGCAACAACCGTGAGAGTCGTTGGCCGAAGTCCCGCAGTACATTGTCTCCGGCCTTATGGCCCTGTGCATCGTTGATCTGTTTGAGATTGTTGACATCCATCATCAGAATCCCAAGCACCTCTAATTTCCCTGCGTTGCAGATCCGCTCCACTTCCATGTCGTAGGAAGCCCTGTTTCCGATACCGGTCAGTGCATCGGTGTAGGCGATCTGCTGTAAAAGTTGTTCTTTGCTCAGCTGCTGTGTTTTCTGTCTGACAAGGGTGATGCTGTGCCAAAAGAGAATGACTGCCGAAAGGGCCATGCCTAAGTGCAGGAGGACTGCACTGTCGAGCTGAATGTTCATTGCAAGCAGAACGACTTCGGCGAGAATGGATGCAAGCAGGCAGGAGAAGGCGAGCAAAAAGGAGCTGAGCCGGCAGTTTCCTTTTATATACTCACACCCGAGGTTGGTGAACAGTGCAATCAAGAAGAGGGCCAGGGCCAAGCCCGAATAGAGAAGGAGGTCGGTATACTGGGCTATACCCGTCATCTGCAGCAGGCCTCCGATGATGTACATCAGCAAAAAGAGCATCGAGATGCGCTTGAAGTGCTTGATTCTTCGATGTACCGGATAGGAATGGATGACATAATTGGTCAGGAAGGTCGGGAGCGTGTAGAGGGCTGCAAAACTGAAATTCATCGGAAGGACAGGGTTGCGCCAGAGCAGGAACTTGCTCGGAGTCTGACTGAACACCCACCCGCCGAGGGCGAGCAGAATCATGGCCAGGTAGAAGAAGCTCTTTTGCTCCTCCTTGGTCTGGATTGCAAACGAGAAGAGGGCGATGAGTGTTCCCAACAACAGCAGTGAGAAGCCGAAGAACAACGACGGCCACTCTTTGAATTCTGTAAGGATGAGGGATGCCTTGCTGCCGGCACGTACTTCGTGGATATAGCCGGCAAATGCGTTGTTGGAGGTGTATTCGAACGTCAGAGAAAGGGTTTTGCCCTGATAGGCATCATCAAGGCGGATGAAATGGGGTGTCGAGCCCCCGAAAACCGGGCGCGTCCAACCTTGCTTGGGTCCCTCGAACCGATAGATGCTGGTCCCGTCGACCGAGACGATAAGGCTGCTCATGCTGGTATTGACTGCGATGGCGGTATTGTGGTTGGGAAACGAGGCGGGTAGACGGTAGGCAGCGGTGAAGGTCTTTCCCAATAAAGGGCCTTCAATGGAGTAGGGAAGCTTGACGTCTTTTGCAATGGCTGTTTCCCCTTCGTAGATTGTCCAAGGGCCTTCCCATTCGGTGGTCGGTTCATTGTCCAACGCGGGTATGGGCAGAAACGAGTCGAGGAAACAGGCCATGCAGAGCATGACTACGACCAGTAACAGCAAAATCCGTTGCATGCGATGTTCAGCAGAGAAGTCCAGCATTATACCTTCCTATGCATGGTTTGCTTGAGATGCCTTGCGAATCTCCGGATGTCCCTTCTCATTGAGCTTTCGTTCGATGAAGCGTTCCTGCTCCAGTTTGGACAACAAGTTGCCGAGGCTGCGATAACTGCTGCGCTCGATCATCCGGCTCTTATCCATCTGATGAAACTTTACCCCTGCATAGCTGACCAGTTGCCAGGCATCAGGGTCGAAGGATTCAACAACCTTTCTCATCAAGTCCTCGACCAGAATGTCCATTTTCTTGGTATGGGCGGCGTCGGGTTTCTCAACCTTTTTGGCCTTGTCCTTCTCGGCTCCCTTCGGCTCTTCGGCCTTGGGTTTGGGCATGAATGTTTCGATGATCAGGATTTCATCACAGCAGTTGTTGAAAATAGGTTTGTCGCTCACCGCCTCCTTGGTCACCAGATAGACTTCCTTCCCATATTTCCTCAGTGCTTCCATAATGACAGTGAAATCACTGTCGCTGGTGATGAAGACATACCGGTCGATCACCGGAGTGTTGATGATGATGGTCTCCAGTGCTTCAAGACTGATGATCAGGTCGGCCCGGTTCTTGTAATTGGTGGTGATCGACGGGGTGTCGCGGATGGTGAAATTATACTCGGCCAGCTGTTTCTCGAGTTTCTTGATTGACTTGGAATTTCCGCAAGCCATCTTGATGACGAAGATGTTCTCTTCCTCGGGGCTGTCATTGTGCTTGAGTGTAAGCTCCTCGAAGAGCATCTTCAGATCGAGACCGGAAGGGATATTCTCCAGATCGATGTAAATGGCATTGTTCTTTCTCCGCATGTAGTGCCCCCTGTCCATCTACTATACACCAGCATTGGTGGTCAAGAAAGTACGAAGTAAGAAGTATGGCTGCTTAAAAAGGTGTTTCCGCTCTGAAGGTCATCAGTATTCCGGTTGCAGGATGCGCGAACTTGATCATCTGTGCATGCAGGTAGAGCCGGTCCTGCATCCCGCTGCCGTACAGCCGGTCTCCGACGATAGGAAGGCCCAGACCCTTTGGATGGGAGCTGTGGAGCCTGAGTTGATGGGTTCTTCCCGTCTTGGGTTCAAACTGGACGCGGGTGACCAACCTGTCATCGGCAGTACGTTCCACCCGCAGGCGTTTATAGACCGTGGTTCCCCATTTGCCATGAACCTCATCATAGATTTGATGCGGTCGATTGGTGATGTCGGCACGGAAAGGCAGGGTGATGGTCCCGCTTTCCACTTTCAGCACACCTTCCAACAGGGCAGTGTAGCACTTCTTCACCTGTTGGTCGCGGAACAGCTGGTGCATCCTGCGGTGTGCCTGCTTGTTCAGGGCAACCACCAACAGGCCGGAGGTGTCCATATCGAGGCGATGGGTTGCACACTGAAGCGGGGCGTCGGGAAAGAGGCGGCGGATTCTTGTCTCCACTGAATCGACCTTGTCCTCCGTCCGGCCGGGGACCGAGAGCAGCCCGGCTTGTTTGTTGACCACTACAATGTGCTCGTCCCGATAGATAAAGTCGAGACCCAGCATCTGTTGCAATATAGGTTTGCATTTCTCGTCACAGGGGCCGTAGAAGGCCGAATGTGTGCGGTTGGGACTATTGCCGAAAAAGAATTCGGCCATGCTGATCGGTTGCAGACCTCGGGAAAACGCTTCATGAAGCAGTTTTATCGCACAACAATCCCCACTGCCGGTAGGGATGTTGGGAGTAGAAAAACATGAGGTGAGAGGAATCCGGGTACCGTCGATGGCCGCCAGGTTGTAGAGGCTGTAGTAGTGGGAAAGGGCTTTCTGGGAGAGGGTGGCCTGCTGTGCCCTTCCTGCGAGCTTCTTGATGTTCTGGTCGTACTGCTTCATATACACATCGTAGTCCTGGTCGTTGACTACATGGGGGGCCCAGTGGGGTAGGTTGCGCCTTCCCCCCAGGCTTCCTGAAAAGGCTTTGAGCAGCACCTCGTTTCCCGCTTGGTCGCACGCTGTGAGCACACCGAACATAAGGCCGCCACCGCTTTCGAAGAGCCGGTCGGTGGAGTAAGCGGACTCTGAATCGAAATCGATGGCTTTTCTTGTTGTCAGCAGGTGCTGCAAGTACAGAGCGTGCAACATGGCCGGATACTGAGGAAGGGGTGGATGCATAGGGCTATAGTACGCAAGAGAAGCCGCTGTGGCAACCTTTCCCCTAGGCAAAGGCAAATGGCTGTGTCATCATACGAAGCAAGGGTAACGATATGCAAGCGACGTTGGAACTGGACATGCTTTCCGTTGTTATGATGTTCTTCGCCATAGCCTTGGCCAGCAGAAGCGTACAGACCAATCCCCGAAACCGGTGGTACATTCTCTCTGCATTCTCGTTGCTCGTATTACTCGGAACCGAGTTGTTCGCCTATCAGGTGGATGATGTGGGAGTGGCCGGCCAGATATTTTTCCATAAGGCTACCAATGTGTTGGGCTTCTCCCTCTCACCGGTGGTCTGCTTCTTTTTACTGCATTTCATCGGGTACTACAGAGTACGGAAACTTAGCCCCGTTATGGTGCTGCCTCTCATTCTCAATGCGATGTTCAGCCTGGCGAGCTATTGGACGGGGTGGGCCTTCTTTGTTGACGAACAGAATATCTACCGGCGCGGCCCATTCTTTTTTGTCTCCACCTCCATTACGCTTTTCTACTATGGCTTGAGCATTCTGTACCTTGTAAAGTCGTTGCCGCGTTACAATAATTCCGATCGATTGCTGCTGATCTGCATCCTCACCACCCCTATTTTGGGCTTTATAGTCCAGATGCTGTATCCTTGGGTGCTTACCCTCTGGCCGAGCGTCGCCCTCTCTCTTCTGCTCTTCTACCTCTTCTTCCTGGAACAACGCTATTCGATCGACACATTGACCGGTCTCAGAAACCGAACCATGTTCATGCATGATATCCTGGACTTGCAGCATGGCAGCAGGGATGCAGCAGCAATCGTAGTGCTTGACGTCAACTATCTGAAGAAAGCAAATGATACCTATGGGCATAAGGCCGGAGATGAGCTGTTGGTGCATGCCGGTTCTCTGATCGAGCGGTGTTTCAGGGGGTTGGGCAAGGTCTATCGGGTCGGAGGCGATGAGTTCGCCGTTGTCAGCACGAAAATCGACGATAAGGAAATCGAGCGCGCGCTTGTGCTTTTGGACGTACAGATTCAGCTGGCAAATACGACAAGAACGATCAAACTCTCGTTGGCATCGGGCACCTCCTGGTGTGAGTCGTGCATCGGAAATTTGTTCAATACCTATGTTGCTGCAGACAATGCCATGTACCGCAACAAGGAGGCGATGAAACGGAGGCCCTCGGATGGATGAGTGTGTACACTATGCCAGGTTGAGTGTTCCCTCGTTCACCAAACGGTTGAAAGAGCACCCGGTGGGCTACATACCCTTGGGGACGCTTGAATGGCACGGGCTCCACAATGTATTGGGAGCCGACGCCCTGCAGGCTGACGGCATCTTCACCCGTGCAGCGCAACGATTCGGGGGGATCGTGTTTCCTCCTCTCTACCTCGGACCGGACCGTATTGAGGCCGGGCCTGAGGGCACAAATCTGATAGGCATGGACTATAGCGATGCAACCAAGCCCCACCAAAGGCTTGAGGGGAGTTGCTACTGGGTTTCGAACGGCTTGTTTCTGATGATGCTCGAGGCGCTCGTGGTTCAGGCGAAACGGGCTGGATTCATCTGTCTCTTAGCCGACGGGCATGGGCCCTCACGCAAAGCATGGGCCCACATGGCCGGGCAATGGGAGAAACAGTATGACATCATCCTCCTCTCATCGATCAATGACTTTGATGCACAATCCTTTGTGACCCAGCAGGACCACGCAGGCCGAAATGAGACATCGGTCATGATGGCCCTTCATCCTGATTTGGTGGACCTCAGTCGCATCGAGGATTCCTCCGGAGCATGGCCGCTGGGGGTGAAGGGCGAAGATCCACGTCTTTCCACAGCCGCATACGGACAGTACTTGATCGAAACCACCGTTGAGGCAATAGGACGCAAATTGCTGGAATTGGGCCTGTAGATAAAGCAATTTTTGTCATCTGCCTATCCGGTTTTGTCATGGTTTTCCCCCACAAGGCAGTTCATGCTCAGATCAGGAGGATTAACTATGGAAATTTCCTGTACCGTAATTGGTAACGTCGAGCAGCGCGATGGGTGTCGGATTGTACTCCAGGCTCCCTACAAGCATGGCTTGAAGGGCCTTGCAGGCTTTGGTCATGTACAAGTTGTCTGGTTTGCCGACCAAGCGGGCAATGCCGGTTCGGCCTTTACCGTCATCCCCAAGCCGTATGCCAAGGGGCCTGAACAGATCGGGGTTTTCGCAACCCGTTCTCCCTACCGACCCAACTCACTGTGCATCAGTACAGCCTGCGTAGTGGATGTTGATGAGGAGCAGGGTATTCTGCAGCTTGGATACATCGATGCAGAAGATGGAACGCCGGTGCTGGACATCAAGCCGTACCACGGCAGCGAGGACCGGGTTCGTGAATACAAGACTCCGGTTTGGTGTGCCCATTGGCCGCAATGGATCGAGGACAGCGAGCACTTCAGTTGGGAAGAGGAGTTTCTGTTCTGACGGGAATGTAGATTTCGATCACCGACTGTCCCTTCGGATACCGTTGGAACTCCCAGTTGCCCAGAGGATGCAGGGGACTTTGGGCAAAATAGGTACCGTAGATGTACTGATACGCGTCCCTTATACGCGTTACATCTTCTGAGTGGATGAATCGTATGTACGAGGCCGCAGGAACTCTTCGAACGGTGAAGAGTTCCTCTCCTGTCCAGCCTTGGTTCACAGATTTTGCACAAAGCACACTCATGCCCGGCAGTTCCTCGTCGGTCCAAGCGCTGTATTGATAGGTCGTCCCCTCTTGTAGAGCATGCCTGATCAGATGCTCGTAACGGCCGAACTGTGCCCAAATGGTGTGGAATGTTTTCGTTTCAGGCCCTAGAAAGAAGTTCAGACCACAAAGCGTGAAGGCTTCCTTATGAACAAGCTCTCCTGTCAGGATGCAGGACGTTTCTTTTCGTCGAGGATGGATGCGCTCTTGTTTCTCCTCATCGCCGAGTCCCCTCTCCCGCATCCGGGAGGGATTCTTGTTCCAGCGGTTTTTGCAGGCACGGTAGAATGTTTCGTAGTCACGAAACCCGTAGCGGGAGGCAAGAACAGCAAAGCTGATGTCGCAACGCGCAGCTTCCATCATCAGGCTGGTCAGAAGCCTGCCTTGCAGGTACTCCTTCAGGTGAAGCGCTGTATGAGAATAGAAGAGCCTGGAAAAGTGGTGAGCACTGTAGCCGCTGGTTTGAGCCAACTCGGCGACCGTGGTAATGGGGGTGGCGGAATCAAGGCTTCTCTCAAAACGATTCAATGTCTCAATCAGGGTATCGTATCCATCCATGGCAACAGCATATCACAGTGTGCTATGCTTTCGATATGAAGAAGCTCCCGCTTGTAATCAGCGCATGTCTTGCCGGCAGATGCTGCCGGTATGACGGCAGTTCGGCCCTGCTTTCCTGTTTGAATGCGTTGGATGAGGTTTTTGAGCTCATCGCCTTGTGCCCCGAGCAGCTTGGAGGCCTTCCCACCCCGCGTAGCTGTGCGGAATTGGTGAACAGGCGGGTGCTGACAAAGGAAGGCTTGGATCTGACCGAGCCCTTTGTGGAAGGATCACGCAAGGCTTTGGCTCTTGCTCGAGCTCAAGGATGCAGTATTGCGCTGCTCATGGAACGCAGCCCATCCTGCGGCTCGACATGCGTATATGATGGAACCTTCAGCGGTACCTTGATCGAAGGAGAAGGCGTATTTGCAAACCTGCTCAGGGAGCAGGGTTTTACGCTCTATACACCAAAAACCATCGATGCTCTTATGAAAGCCAATACTGTTTCGTACGAATCAGAGCATCGGTGACAGCCTTCCAATTATCAGCGTCCTTGAACATCCAACTGCCGGTCATGCCCAGCACGTGAGGGTGGTTCAGATAGTGGTTCATCATCGACTCATCGATATGTCCGGCGACAAAGAAGGAGAAGTCGCCTTCGGCGGCCATCCTGTCGATGAAGGAAAGCCCTCCCAGCTCTTCCACCGGATAGCAGCCAAGGACCTTCAACTGATGCAACACAGCCAGATTTGCCTGGGTGGTGACCGGGTAGATGGGAACACGGCGGTTGTGGCACAGCTCGATCATGCGCTCGTCAAAGAGGGGGGAGAAGATAAATGCCGCCCCGGCATGAATCGCCCGCTCTGCTTGTTCATAGGTCTGCACATTGCCCGCTCCTACCAAGAGAGTCTCCTCCTTTGACAGGATCTTGAGGAGAGCCGGCCCGTCGCCTCCCTGCTGGCTGACATTGACGGCCCTGACCCCGCTGTCCCTGAGGGCTTGGATGAGCTTTGAAGCCTGGCTCTGTGTGTACAGCTTGACCATGGGGATGCATCGTACTTTTGAGAGGGTGAAGGTAGTCGTATCCATGAGAACCTCCTATCGGTGGTTCCAGTTTACTTGGTTTGGCGCATCCAGTCGACCGAAAAATAGTAGATGACGAAGATTACCGCGCTGATCGTCCACGTGACCGGGTAGGCCCAGTACACAACGCGGATGTCCATGACGATGGAGAGCCCCACCTGAATGAAGATAATGCGGAAAATGCACCAGATTGCGAGCATGACGCTCATCGGGACGATGGACCTGCCCGCCCCCCGGAAGATGCCGGTCATCGCATGGCTGAGGGCGAGTGACCAAAGAAACAGGCTGGCGATGTGGGACTTCTGCACTCCAAAGGACAGGACCTCCGGATCGCGGCTGAACAGGGTGATCAAGGGTTCGGAGCCGAAGTACATCAACAAGCCGATGGTTTCGGCCAGCACCATGGCAAAAATCACCCCGAAGCGGGCTCCCTTGCGTACCCGCTCATACTCTCCGGCTCCCAGGTTCTGGCCGGTGAAGGTGGTTAGTGCGAGGGCGAAAGCGGTGATGGGGATGAATGCAAAGCCTTGGATGCGCATGAACGCCCCGTTGCCAGCCATGGCGGAAGGGCCGAAGAGGTTGATCGAGGACTGAAGGATGACATTGGCGAAGCTTGTCACCGAGTTCTGGATTCCCGAGGGAATGCCGAGTCTGAGGATGGGGCCGAGATACCCTTTGTGGAAACGAACATGCCACAAGCGCACCTTGATGATGTCATTCGTGGTGATAAGCAGGCGGAAACTCAGGATGGCACTCACCGCCTGGGCGATGATCGTAGCATAGGCGGTTCCTGCAATCCCCATCTGAAATACTGCGACGAAGACCAAATCCAGGACGATGTTGATGACCGAGGCGATGATGAGGAAGTACAGTGGGTGTCGGCTGTCTCCGACGGCCTGCAGGATGCCGCTGGCGGTATTGTAGAGAATGAGGGTGCTGATTCCCAGAAAATAGATGCGTATGTAGAGCTCTGCGTCGTCGAAAACACTGGGCGGCGTCTGCATCCAGACAAGCATGACCGGGGCAAAAAAATACCCGAGCAGCGTTAGAAGTACACCGCCGGAAAGCCCGAGGGCGACGGTGGTATGGACAGCTTTTTGCACTGCAGCCTCATCGCCTTCCCCAAAGGCTTTGGAGATGACGACCCCTGCCCCAACGAAGATGCCCTGAAAGAGTCCGATCAAGAGCATGGTCAGTGACCCGATGGAGGAGATGGCCGCCAACGACTCCTTGCCGACGAAATTCCCTACGACCAGGGAGTCGGCGGTGTGGTAGAGTTGTTGAAAAAGATTGCCTAGGAATATGGGTATCGCAAACGAGAGCAGATTCCTTTGGATGGAGCCGGTGGTCATGAGTTTTGTATGCGTTCCCATATGAAGTAGTACTCTAGTCCATCACAGCCAATCATGCAAGTTGCAATCTGCGCCAAGGTATGCAACGATACTCTGCATCGGGAGGAGAGGCAATGCAGGATCTATGGGAATTGTGTCATCAGGGTGAGGGACCGGCACTGTTTGATATGGACGGTACGCTGTTCGCCGGGGATCTGGGGGAGACCTCGTTTTTCGTCCTGCTTGCATGCGAGCTGCTGCACAAGGAGCCTCAGGCCATCAACGCTTCCGATGTCACCTTGCTTGAACAGTCGAAAGGCACAGGCTTGGAGCATATCCTCGGTTCGTACAGCAGTGCCGTCAGGCAAGGTCTTATGAAGGAGGCCTATGCAATCACCGCCGACTATGTCCAGACTCTTCCATACGCTAAAGTGCTGTCCGCCTGCATCCGCTGCTTTGAAGCCTTTGGCGACAATAGTTGTTCCTTTCTGTTCGATGGCGTAAAGCACAGTCTGTTTGTCAAGAAAGAGCAGCACATGCTTGCTTTTCTGCAAGCCTGCCTTCACGCTAAAAAGGCAGTATTCCTTGTCTCGGCAAGCCCCTTGCAGGTGGTGATTGCGTTCTGCGAAATGTTTGCACTTTCAGGCATCACCCCCATTGCGGCTGATACAAGACATGAGCTGCCCTACGGCCCGGGTAAAGTCGAACGCCTTGCTCAGGCTGGTGTTCTTGCTGCACAGCTTGCATTTGGAAACAGCATCGGGGATAGGGAGATGCTGCAGTTGGCCCGGTTTGGAGTACTCAGGAATCCAGGCGATGATACCGTATTGCGTACCCTTGCCCAAGAGAAGGCTTGGATGATCGTCGATTGAATAACGCGGCAAGCAGGTGTGCTTGTATGCAAGTGGTAAAATGTTCCCTCTCGGGGGCAGGCATCGTGTATACTGCATACCATAAGCAAGGAGAGCAACCGTGGGCGATAACATACTGGTAGTCGGGTCTTCCCGGGATGACTGGGCAACCATACAAGCTGCGCTTGCTGTGTATAATGTCATTCTTGCCAAGGACGGCAGGCAGGCCTTGGAGTATGTTGCAAATCTCTCCAATCTGGTGTTGATCATCATCGATGCGACCTCTGAAACTCTCGACGCCCTTTTATTGCTCCACACCCTTGAACAGGATCCCCGCTGCGCAGTAATGCTGATATCCCAAACAGGAGAGGGTGAGTCGGTGTTGCACACACCGCTCACCAGAGCTTGTGTATCGGATCAGGTGCAGCAGGTGCTGCAGAAGGACCGTTGCAAGCAGCTCAACGAGCAGTCCTCCCTCTTCAACGCCATCTTCTGGCAGGCCCCCATCGGCATCACCATCTCCCATGGCATCGGGCCGCTCGATGGTACCATAAACGAGGTGTTCAGCGTGAACCCCCGGTTTGAGGAGATAACCGGAAGAACCAGGGCGGAGCTGAAGGCTATCGGGTGGGCCTCGATCACGCATCCCGACGACCTTGAAGCGGACCTTGTACAATTTAAGAGACTGCAGGCGGGCGAAATCCAAAGCTACTCGATGGAAAAACGATATATCAAGAGCGATGGTTCCTGGGTATGGGTTTCCATGGTTGTGGCTTCCTTGCAAATTCAGAGCAATCACTCGTACAGCCATATCTGCCTGGTGCAGGACATATCACAGCGCAAGCAGGCAGAGCAGCAGCTCGCCGAGAGCGAACGCAGCAAGTCTGTGTTGCTCTCCCATCTGCCGGGCCTTGCCTACCGTACCAAGTACGACCCTGATTGGACGGTGCTCTACGTTTCCGACGGCTGTAAGAATCTGACCGGGTATGAACCGGCGAGTTTGGTGGGCAATCGCGATATAAGCTTCAACGAGCTCATCGTCCCTTCCTATCGGCAGGCCATCAGAGAGGAGTGGGAACGTGTGTTGCCCTTGCACCAGACGTTCACTTATGAGTATGAGATCATCAAAGCTGATGGACAGCGTGTGTGGGTGTGGGAGACCGGGCAGGGATACTACACCCAGAGAGGCGAAGTACAGGAGCTGGAGGGCATCATCCTCGATATTTCCATCCGGAAAAAGATTGAACAGGAACTGACGTTTCACAACGAACATGACTTGTTGACGGGTCTGTACAACCGCCGGCATTTGGAAAATATCTTGCATGAGGATATCCAGCTGCATGCATGTTTGAAGCGGGCTGTGGTCGCAGTCAACCTGAGCGCCCTGCATACGGCGAGCATGACCTACGGGTATCAGTATACACAAGAGATCATTAAAAAGGTGTCCACTGCCTTGCTTGTACTCAGCAACGAGCAGTGTCTCTTATGCAAAACTCATGAATATCGCTTTTCCTTCTATGTAAAAAACTACCGTGAGAAACAGGATTTGATAGACTTCTGTAAGAGAATCTCATCTCTGTTAGAGACCTTTCTCATTATTGAGGGCATCAATTGGGGTATTGGCATTGTTGAAATCGGCAGGGATGCCACCAAGGATGTGGAGCAACTGCTCAGGAATCTCTTGGTTGCTTCAGAGCAGGCTCTGCAGCAATTGCATGGACAATCCAGCTATTGCTTCTTTGATACTGAGATGGAGGAGCGGCTCTACCGGGAGGAGGAGATAACCGCAGAGCTCAGCCGCATCGCCGCCGGTGAGGGAAGCGGTTCGTTGTTTCTCAACTATCAACCGATTTTTGAACTTGCGAGCAACAAGATTGTCGGATTCGAGGCGTTGGCACGCCTTCAGATTTCCTCCCTCGGCCTCATATCCCCCTTGCAATTCATTCCGATCACCGAGAAAACCAAGCTCATCATCCCCCTCGGTGATTCAATCATCCTGCAGGCTCTGAGGTTTCTGAACACCTTGCACGGCAAGGGGTATCACAACATTGTGATGTCCATCAACATCTCGGCCATCCAACTGCTCAAACATGACTTCACAGCCAATCTTTTGCGGATGATCAAGGCGATGCAGGTCGATCCCCGCTGCATCTGCCTCGAGATCACCGAGTCGGTGTTTGCTTCCAACTATCAGGACATCAACAGGGTTCTTGGACAACTGCAGAGCATGGGTATCCAGATTGCAATCGATGACTTCGGCACCGGGTATTCCTCCCTCGCCCGGGAACGGGAGCTCAACATAAACTGCTTGAAGATCGACAAGTTTTTCATAGATAAACTGATGACACTCACCGACGAAGAAGCAATAACCGGTGACATCATAAGCCTTGCGCACAAGCTCGGCCACTGTGTCGTAGCCGAAGGCATCGAGCATGAAAGACAGCTGCAGTACTTACGGAAATTCGGCTGTGACAAGATTCAGGGCTACCTGATCAGCAGACCGGTGGATGAGAAAGTCGCCCTCTCGCTTTTAGAAGCTCAAGCTCACATACCCAGTAAAGACTGAAGTTGGAGCATTCGGTCGGAGCTGTACGCTCCTTTGACAAAACCCTCAATGGAACCGGTAGCTGAGAGCACCACGAGGGTAGGCTCTCCATCGATGGGGATGCGTGCATCGGAGGCGAACCGTTCGGACTTGGAGAGGTAGAGCACCCCTCCCTGTGTCTCCTTTACAAGGTCGCCATACTCCTTTGCAATGCCGTTTCTGATTGCACCCCGCACAAAGAAGGGAGCCCCGTCGATCACCGAAATATGATAGACGGTAATTGAGTTCAGTTTTGATGAGGTTTCTTTCAGCTTTTTCTGCCACTCAATGAAATGCTTTTGTTGTTCCTCTCCGTTCTTACGGGATGAACTGAGGGTGAGGGCGATGATGACAGACCTCTCTTCAAGCAAATCATCGGGAAAGATGAATGACTTGTCGTTGAAGAGCTTTCCTTCCACCGAGGAAAAGGATGCAGCGGTGAGCGAACCCAAGGCTGAAACGAAAAGCAAAATTACAAGCAACAGGTTTGGCTTTCTCATGGTAGAAGCAGTATATGGTAGAATTATGCTTCTGGGTAGCTACGGGTTTTCACCCTTTCCGTCCAAACAGCCGCCATGACAATACAGAAGCATCCAATGAGTTTTTTCGGTCCGAAGGATTCCTGAAGAAAGAGAATCGAGAAGAGGACTGCCGACACGGGTTCCAAATACCCCAGGATGGCAACCGATTTGAGGGGAAGGGCTGGAATGGCACTGAAATAGAGAAAACAACCCAAAGCGGTATTCCCCAAGCCCAATAGCAGAATATACAACCAAGAAACAGTAGTCTGGGGATAGGTGAAGCCGCTGCTGAGCAGAAGGGCCACTGTTACGACGGCGGTACTTCCCCCCAGCTGCCACAGGGTGTGGACCAAACCTGAACCCTTGCTGACACGGCGGTTGGTCAACACCATGCAGGCATACATACAGGCTGAGAACAGGCCGTAGAGCATTCCTTGTACGGATGTCCCTTGGAGTGCCGAATCCTCTTTGAGAAACAGCATTCCCATCACCACCAGCAGGCAAGCGAAAAGTAGGCGGTGAGTGTATGGTTCTTTCTTTTGCATGATGGAAACCGCCAATACCATGATTGGTCCGGTGTAGTACAGAAGCGACGATAGTCCCACTCCGAGCAGGGTATAGGCTTTGTACAGCGAGGCCCATCCCAGTCCCATATAGATGCCGCTGAGAAGCAAAAGCAAGACTTCTCGCGTCTCTGTTCCAGGCTTCTTGTGTTTGTGAAGCACAAGGGTGGCTGCAAGCAAGCCGACAAGACCGAGTGTAGTCCGGAAGAACACAATGGTAAGGCTATCAGCTTGGATGTGGCTGGCAACCACGCCGTTGGTGCCAAAAAGCAACAGAGCTGCAATGTAACGAAGCAATGGTGTCTGCATGATATGTGTTCCTCGTAGTGGTTGCCACTATACCAAGAATGTATCTATTTGAAAAACGAATTCTTTTCATAGATATCATGCTAAAATAGCATGTAAGGAGTAGACAATGCACATACTCAAATACCGGGCGGTTATCCAAGCGGTTGAGTTGGGGAGCTTTACCAAAGCCGGTGAGGTTTTGCACTGCACACAATCGGCGATCAGCCGGATGGTGAAAGATCTGGAAGAGGATTGGGGGCTGTGTATCCTTCAGCGTAGCAAGCAGGGTGTCAGGCTCACCAGTGAGGGGCAAGCCCTGTATCCGACCCTGCAGAGAATTTGCAATGAGCAACATGCATTGGAAACGCAGGTGGGGTCGCTACGCCAATTTGAGTCGGGTTCTATTCGCATCGGAACCATATCGAGCATTGCTACGCATGTGTTGCCCTCCTTCCTTGCAGAGTTCAAAGAAAAATTCCCCAATATAAAATTCGAACTGTTATTGGGTGAGTATGAGGAAATCGCTCATTGGCTTGAAGCCGGTAGCATTGACTTTGGGTTCTTGCGCCTTCCGGTCGGAGACAATGTCTCTACTCGGATATTCATGGAGGACCCCCTCTTGGTGGTACTTCCAAACAATCATCCATTATGTTTACTGCCGGAAATTCCTTACAAAGCACTGAATGACTATCCATTCATTCTGCTCTCTCGTACCGGAAGTGCTGAAGTACCGGCCTTGTTGCAGCAAAAGCAACTATCACTGTCCATTCATTATCGCACCTGGGACGACTATGCAGTAATGGCAATGGTCGAACAGGGTTTGGGTATCAGTATTCTCCCGTCCCTAATCCTCAGGCGTTGTTCCAATGCAATCACTTGTCGGCCTTTGGAGGGGGGTGCCTCCCGTACCTTGGTACTGGCTACAAGAAAAGGATCAATCCCTTCTCTTGCAGTACAGAAATTCTTGGAGATACTGCAGATTGTGTAATTCGAATATGCAGTAATTGGCATATATGCCTCTTGGAAGATTGATTTGCAGTCAACTCGGTTCTCATGCATCGGATTATATGAACCTTGCATATTCTGATGATTCTACCTTGCTTACCGATATGCTGCACACCTTGGGCAAGGTGCTTATAGCCGAAGGAGTGGAAACCGAACAGCAGTTGGAAATGGTCAACTAGCCGAGTTGCTCGAAGTCCAATCGCATAAAATACTTGTAGTTGGGGAGGTCCCTTTGCTGTCGGAAGCTGCAGTGATAGTTGATTGCCTCCATCGCCGCCGTAATGCCCTCTTCGGTGATGGGGTGGAGAATCTCATTCAGACGCGAAAATGTTTCTTGGTAGGGTGAGACGGAGACGAAGCCTTCTCCTGTCTGTTGCTGGATTATCAAGGAGACGTAGGATGGCTTAATCCGCTGTACGGCATGCGTGAAGGCGTCGTAGCCGATGTACTCGACAAAGAGGTCGGCAATGATCAGCTGAGCATGAGGCAGACTCTGAGCTTCTTGAGCCACATCGCAGGCCAAGGGAACGAAAATGTTCGACAATTCAGGGTGTCGGTTTTTGGCCAGCTGCAGGTACTCGGTGTTGATATCCACACCGTACAGTGTACGGGTAGTGCTTACGTCGACATGCTCAAGCCCGTTGCCTCCGCAAACACCCAGGATCATGATGGTAGCTGTCCGGCAGCATTGCAACTGCTCACGCATGCATTCATTCAGCGTCTGAAGCTGCTTGATGTCATCCATGCTCATGTGTGCTTCATAGTTGGATAGGGGTATCGATTGCCATGGATGCATCATGAGACTCGGTCTAGCTGTCTTGGCGGGTTGTATCGCTAGTGAATCGGCTGAGAAACTCTTTCAGCTGGGGACTCTTTGGACGAGAGAAGAGATTCTTCGGCTCCCCTTCCTCCTCAATTTTCCCATCATACATGTAGACGACATGGTTGGAGACATCCCGTGCAAAGGCCATCTCGTGGGTGACGACCAGCATGGTGGTTCCCTCCTTGGCCAAAGCTTTCATGACGTCCAGTACCTCACCGACCATCTCGGGGTCGAGAGCTGAGGTGGGTTCATCAAAGAGCAGGATCTCAGGCTGCATCGCCAGGGCGCGGGCGATGGCAACACGTTGTTTCTGACCGCCGCTGAGCTGATGAGGCTTGGCATTGATGTGGCTGGTCATGCCTACCTTGTCAAGATAGAGCAGTGCTGCATCATACGCCTCTTCCTTCGGTTTCTTCAACACCTTGATTTGGCCGACCATGCAGTTGCTGAGCACTGTATGGTTGTTGAAGAGATTGAAGGATTGGAAGACCATACCTACTTTCGCACGATATTTCGCCTCGTTGACATGGTCTGAGAGGATGTTCTGTCCGTGGAAAAGAATCTTGCCGGAAGTGGCGCTCTCCAGAAGGTTGATGCATCGAAGCAGCGTGGATTTTCCCGAACCCGAGGCTCCGATGATCGAAGTTACATCCCCGGGTCGAACTTGAAAATTGATGTCCTTGAGAACCTCGTTCTCGCCGAAGCGTTTTGAAAGATGCTCGATGCTAAGAATTTCAGACATCATTTCCTCCTCTTCGCCTTGCGCGGAAAACGCATCATGCCGCTGGTGAAAGCCAGGGTATCAGTTGTGGCAAGGTCGAAATTGACAGGGCCGTCCATCCGGTTCTCCCATGCAAGCAGGATTCGCGATGAGACGAAGGTCAGGATGAAATATATGATGAGAATGACCGTGGCAGCTTCAAAATAGGTATACAAAGCCCCTGAAATGCTCTTGAAGGTGAAGAAGAGCTCGACGGTTCCGATGATGGACAATACACAGGTATCCTTGATGTTGATGATCAAGTTGTTGCCGATCTGGGGCATGATGTTTCTCAGTGCCTGAGGGAGAATGACGGACAACATTGTCTGGAAGTGATTCATGCCGATGGCCTTTGCACCCTCGGTTTGGCCGATATCGACGGACAGGATGCCCCCGCGGACCGTCTCAGCCATATAGGCTCCCGTGTTGATGGAGACGATCAGGATCGCCGCCTGCCACATGCCGAGGTTGAGGCCGAAGACCTGACTTGCACCATAGTAGATGAACGCAGCCTGCAGCATCATCGGTGTTCCGCGGAAGAGTTCGACATAGGCGGTGAGCAGCAGTTTGATGACTTTCAAGATAATCTTATAGGCGATATTATCCTTCTTCCTTGGCTCGAGTGTCTGGACGATACCGACTGCAAAACCGATTACGCATCCCAAGGCCGTACAGACGATGGCGATTACCATGGTGGTAGCGGCCCCTTTTGCAAGGGAGCCGCTGTACTGCTCGAGGATGTAGAGCATCCTCTGCAAGAAATTCATTTCAGATATCGACATTCCATTTCCTTCAGGTTAGTTGGACAGAGGTTGAACGGCGATGGCGCTCTCCATCATGGCATTGAAGTCATCGACGGTAAGGGTGTCCAGTACGCTGTTGATTGCCTTGGTCAGCTCAGGGTTCTTCTTGGAGACGGAAATACCGATGTTGATTTCCTCTTCACTGACAGCAAAATCATCATTTGAGCCAGCGAAATCGAGAATCTTCATGTTCGGGTAAGCAACAATGGCGGCTTTGGCAGTAGGCATATCGGTACAGATGAAGTCCACGCGCTTGCTGTTCAGGGCAACCAGCATGGCAGGTGCAGACTCCTGGGCCGGGAGGATCTTTGCATTGGGAATCTGAGGCAGACAGGTGTCGTACCAGATGGTCCCGAGCTGACTGGTGCAGGCGCCTCCCGCCAGATCGCTGATGCCCTTTGCCGAGGCGTACTTGCTGTCACCGTTCGTCAGGCAGACGATCGAGGCATAGTAGTACGGAGAGGTGAAATCAACCATCTGCATGCGGTCCGAGGTGATCGACTGACCGGCGATGACGCAGTCCACCGTACCGGACTGCACTGCAGGCACGAGCGAATCCCAGTCCAGCTTTACAATCTCAAGGTCATAGCCCAGGCGCTCGGTGATCAGCTTGGCCATCATTACATCATAGCCGTATGCGAACTCCTTTGAACCGGAGATGGGTACAGCCCCGTTCGCATTGGTGGTCTGGGTCCAGTTGTACGGTGCATAGCCGCACTCCATGGCGACTCTCAGCACCTTTGCTTGTGAAGCGGGGGCTTCCTGCTTCCCTTGGGCGAACAGCATTCCGGTCAGACAGAGCAGTACGACCAAAACAGCAACAGTTTTCTTCATTGGTATCCTTCCTTTCTCTCTATAAGGCAACAGAGCCCCAATAGGGTATGTGAATGTTAATAAGGATACAACCATTGAAGCAACGTGTCAATTTGTTATAAAAACATTTTACTTGTTATATAAATAACAGAACCATGGATAGTTGAAGGTACCTGCAACAAAAACCTCCCCATCCGATTCTGAAGGGGAGGCTTTTGTGCATAGGGAGAGAACCGAGAGTTAGAGCTTTCGCACCGAATCGCGTATCTGCAGATATATCGGCAGCGTAACCCTCGGCTGCTCGACTTCTTCTCCACGGAGCAGGCGCATCAACATCTCGATGGCAAGCCTCCCTTTTCTGCTCGAATCCTGATGGACGGTGGTCAACCTGGGTGTTACCAGACGAGAGAAGATATTATCGTCAAAACCGGTGATGGAGATGTCATCGGGAACATTGATGCCCTGTTCCTGCAAGAAAGTGAGCGCTTCGGAAGCGTAGTAATCGGAAGAGAACACCAAAGCCGTATAACCCGCATCCTTTCCCGTGATTTCAAGATAGATCTTCTCCCGCTTTGCACGATCGTACGGCAGGGGCCGCTTTGCTTCATCAGTGAGAACCAAGCCGTGTTCAGTAAAAGCCTCCTTGCATCCGGAAAACCGCTCTGAATCGCCGCCGGGAAAAATGGGGTTGCATGGGAGGAACAGTATGTTGGTGTGCCCCATCGAGAGGAGGTACTTCGTCACCTCATACCCCCCTCGTCTGTCTTCCAGCCCGATATTATAATACGTGTGATCGTCGTCATTGAAAAAGCAGTCAATGTAGACCAAGGGAACATCGACGCTTGAGCTGATGATGCTGCAAATCTTGCCCGGGACCCAGACAAGAATCAGGCCGTCCATCTTCCAAGCCTTGGATAGACGGACAACCTCCTCCTCATCGCTGGAGACATAGAGCATCATGTAGTAGCCGGCGGCTCGAATATCACGCTCCATTGCCCCGAGGATGGCCGAGGAGAACGGGTCTTCCAACACGGTTTCGTTATGTCTGGGCTCGGTGAACATGATCACGCCGATGATTCGTGAGTTGTTGCCCAGCAACATCATGGCGCCCATATTGGGGGCATACTTTTCCGATTCAATAATCGCCTGCACCTTGTGCAGGGTGGCAGGGGAGACTTTGCTGGTGCGGCCGTGAATGACATTTGCAACCGTAGTAGCACTCACCCCGGCCTTACGGGAGATTTCCTTGATTGTAGCCATATCCGCCCATTCTACAAAATTCAACGGATGGAAGTATACTCCCATCCGTTGTTGGTTCGCCTACTTCAGATATCCCAGCCAACGTTCCTGCTTGCTGATCATTCGATCGACCAATTCCTCCAATGAAGAGGCTTGGTGGACCACCGGATTGGCCAGCAGGGCCTGAATTGCATACTCCTTGCTTTTATGGATGATTGCCTCGGCCGTCATGTCATAGACACCGGCGTACGAGCGCAACAGAGCCAGATATCCCTTGGGCAGCTGCCCCATCCTGATTCCTGTGATGCCGTTCTTGTCGATCATTGCAGGAACCTCCACCACCAACCAGGACGGCAGGTCGTCAATGAGTCCTGTATTGAGGATATTGACGGCGGCTTCCTCGCTCTTGGCGTCGGTAATGATCCCGTCGATGATGGGAATGACACGCTCTGATGTCTCCAGCCGAATCTCATGGGGGACTTCCTGGGAGAGCATGACCTTGTATACATCGTAGAAATCGAGTATGCCCCGATGGTCCACTACGTCCCAGGCCCAGCTGAGGTATTCACCGAAATGGCTGTCCGTGGTGATGGGCAGCAGCTTGTAGTTCTTCAGCATGAACTGCACCAGCTTGCGGTCGGCCCACGTATAAGCACTCTTTAGATTTGTCTCCCCTTTATCGAATTTCTCAGCTGCTGCAAGTGAACCCGTGCGCCTGTACGAATCGTACAAGTCGCTGTACCCGGGCTCCTGTTCGAAGAACCGATCGGCTCTCGCCAGCACTTCGGGATAGAGGTTCTCTCCTGTCTTTCTGTCGGTCAGGCTGATCATGCAGCTGAAATGGTTCAATCCTGCAGCTCGGTAGTGGAGGTCCTCATGGGCTCTGCCCAGCATCTTGGGCAACCAGCGGCCCAGCCAGCCGATTTCATGGCACATGCCCACAAACTTTGCCTGGGGATACATGCGTTTGACGGTGGTGCAGATGGCAGTCATCGGGTTGGAGTAGTTGAATATCCAGGCATCGGGACAAATCTCCATGGCATCCTTGACGATGTCCAAAATCACCTTGCCGATGCGAAGTGAATGAAAAACACCCCCCGGACCGCCGTTTTCACCGTACACCTGATGCACCCCGTACTGCAGGGGAACCTTCCAATCCTCGTCCCACATCTGGAATCGGTTGCCCACCTCGATGGAGGAGATGATGAAATCGGCACCGGCAAAGGCGCTCCTTCGGTCGATGGTCGCATTCACCGTATACGGCAGGTCGTGCGCCTGTATGAATGCCTGCGTTGTTTGCAGGACGATGTCCAACGACTGTATATTGATGTCGAGCAGTGTTATTTCGCTGCCCTTGAGTGCTTTGCTGGTAAAGATATCGCCCAGCGTACCCAAGCCAAACTGGATGCTTCCAGCACCAACCAGTACAATTTTCATGTTTTCTCTCCCTCTATTTAATTGAACCTTCAACCATGCCCTTGATGATGTATCGTTGAGCGAAAATATATAAGACAATAATCGGAAGCATGGCTATCAACGTTGAGGTGAGAATCAGATCCCATTGCTTGAGATACGCGCCTGCGAAGGCCGTTACAGCGATGGGGATCGTCTGCACCCTCCCGTTGGAGCCAAGCACCAACAGGGGCAACAGATAGTCGTTCCAGATCCAGATCCCGTTGAGAATGAGAACGGTGATGATGATCGGCTGCAGCAAGGGGAATACAATCCTGAAGAATACCGTACTCTTCGGACAGCCGTCGATGGTCGCCGACTCCTCGATCTCCAAGGGGATGTTCTTGATGAATCCGTGAAAGATGAAGATCGACAGGGGACTTCCGAATCCGAGGTATGCGAATACAATGCCCCCTACGGTTCCGAGCAGGCGGAAATGCAGGAACTCCCCGATCACCCGCATCCAACGGACCAAGGGGTACATCAGGACCTGGAAAGGAATGACCATTGCCGAAACAAAGGCCATGAAGAGGATGGTCGACCACAGGGTCTTGTTCCGCACCAGAATCCATGCCGCCATGGAGGAACAGATCGATATGACCAGAAGCGATAACACCGTAATGACGATGCTGTCGACGAAGGCGCCCAGATAGTCGACCGTCGGATTGTTGAAGATGAGTCCGACGTTCACCCACAGCTGGTTCCAGTTTGCAGGAAGGGCTATTGCATCGAAAATGATTTCCCGCGATGTCTTGGCGGAGTTCAACACCACCATGATGAAGGGGAACATGAAAAGGATGAAGAGCAGGATCGTCACCAGTTCCAGCAGCAGCAGATCGGGTTTCAGGGAGCGGTTGTTTTTTCCCAAGCGTAGTGGTTTCATCACATCTCCACCTCTTTCTTCTTATTCACTGATACCTGGATCAGGGAGACGATCAACAAGGCAATAAACAGAACCACTGCCTTGGCCTGGGCTTCCGCCATCCGGTTTGCCGTGGCGGTATTGAATATATTCATGGCCAACAACTGACTGGCCTTGACCGGTGCGTCCATGAAACGTGTTGCAGGACCCCCGTTGGTCAGTGTCATGTTCATATCGAATTGTTTGAATGATGTAGTAAGGGTCAAAAAGATGGAGATGGTGAACGCGTTCGCCATCATCGGTATGAGTATGTGGATGACCCGATGAAAATAGCTGGCCCCGTCGACATTCGCAGCCTCCATGAGAGAGGATGGGATGCTTTGGATGGCTGCCACAAAAATCAGCATGATGTAACCGGCATACTGCCAGGTGTTGACTACAGCCATCGTCCAGATAACGGTATGCGGCATGCTGAGAAAGGATGTCTCCAAGAAGGCGATGGAGTAGGTGGTTCCGATTTTCACCAGGATGTTGTTCAGAATGAACTGCCAGATGTAACCCAGTACGATTCCTCCGATTAGGTAGGGGACGAAGAATCCCGAGCGGTAGAAATTCCGCCTTTTGATCTTGCTGGTTACAATCAAGGAAAGGACGAAGCTGACGATGTTGATGAAAACAATATTGATCAGCGTATAGGCGATGGTGATCAAGAACGAATAGATGAAATCCGGAGACGACATGAGGTTGCTGAAGTTCTTCAGCCCGACGAAGGCGACATCATTACGTACTCCGTTCCAGTCGGTCACTGAATAGTAGAGACCGAAGAAGAAGGGAATGATGATGACCATGACGAAGGTCAGGACGCATGGTGCGACAAATACAATATTGACGGCACGGTTCTTTTTCATTGGTGTTCGCCCCCCGGAAAGCTCCTGCACAGGATGAGACCTGTGCAGGAAACGAGTAGTGTATTACATCTTGGGAAGATCGGCGACAGCCTTCTTCATGTCTGCGATGAACTGATTGATATTGTTCTGGTTCTGGGCAAACAGGTCGAAGATCGGGCCGAAGACGTTCTGGCCGGCTCCATCGGGCAGCATGCCGAAGAAGACGCCATAGTTGCCGCCCTTGGCATTTGCCGCCATCAAGGCTTGGCTGAGCTGGCCGGCCGGCTTGAGCGTGACCGACTTGAAGGCGGGAATCATACCGGCCTTGTTGACCATGTAGTCATGACCTTCAGCTGTGGTGGCCATGGCATTGAGGAATGCCTTGGCAGCCTCTGCATTGGGGCTCTTGGCATTGACGCAGTACCAGGACGGAGCGAAGAGGTACAGGCCTTTCTGCTCGGTGTCGAGGAATGCATGCGGGGCGTAGCCGATCGGGAAGGTTACGCCCAGCTGAGCCAAGTTGGGATCGACCCAGTTGCCCTGATGCAGGAATGCAGTCTTGCCCTGGGCGAAGGCTCCGACCTGATCGTCATAGCTGCCGTTGAGCAGGATCTTCTGGTCGGCATACTTGAACAGCAGTTGCAGATACTTGGCATACTGAAGGAAGCGGGCATCGTCAAGCTTGCCTTGCAGGGCCATGTCGATGATGCGGGTGTCGGTAAAGTCAAGTCCGCCGCCCCAATAGGTGGCGAGGTTGTGCTGTGCCGCAACCCACCACATGCCGCCTGCAACCGATGCAGCCATGGAAACCGGGGCATCAATGCCTAACTCGGCTTTCTTTGCTTCGAGTGTCTTGAATGCCTGCTCGTATGCCGCACGAGTGGTCAGCTTAGCCGGATCGATGCCTGCTTTTGCAAGAATGTCGGCGTTGTATGCCAGACCGTAGCCTTCAATGGCGACGGGGAAGCCGTAGACCTTTCCATCCACCTTGAAAGCCAGGTCCGTGTCTGCAACCCATGCCTGGTCGCCGAGATCGGCGATGTAGTCTTTCCAGATGTCATAGCCGCCGCGGCCTTCGATCACAAAGATGTCGGGCATTTGGCCGGCTTGCGCTTTTGCCTTCAGGGCCCCGCCGTAGTCGGCACCGCCGCCGAGGGTCTCGACCTTGACCGTCACACCGGGTGTGGCTGCAGAGTAGGCTGCAGCATAGCCGTCGATGGCGTCCTTGATCTCAACCTTGAGCTGGAACATATTGACGGTTGTTTCTTTTGCAGCTTCCTGTGTGCCTGCTCCAAATACGGTGCCGGCTGCCAGGACAAGCATGAGGCTGAATGCCACCATGTTCAACAGATGTTTCCTCATTTAAAAATCCTCCTTCGTACATTCGTGATACAACCTGCCTTTTTGGGCAGGTGTTACGTAACACCTGCTTCTATTGTAGCACGCTATAGCCACCTGTCAATCCTGTAATTATATGTTGTGAGAAACAAAAGACGTGAATACTCCTTAGCTTCCGCGTTTTTTAACACTCAAACCCGAAACCCGGTGTTTTGACCACATCAAAGGTTGACCAACCTCAGCACTTCCTCGAAGGATTTGCCTTTCTTGTCCATGGCATCCAGGAGCCTTTGGGCTTGCACGAGTCTCTGCTGCTCGCGCAGGTCCTTCAGCTGTGAAAGGGC
>Ga0334882_1001583_pt1 | contig 26565 bp, 26 predicted proteins | sample GraSluR1_MG_5_FD_207226 | JGI IMG/M metagenome (GOLD analysis project Ga0334882, IMG submission 207226) | Sludge microbial communities from methane-producing bioreactor in Wageningen University, Netherlands - Granular Sludge_15_04-R1 | ecosystem: Engineered > Bioreactor > Anaerobic >...
GATTTTAGATACGCAAGTGTACGCTTAACGGCGTCGGCTTGCTCCTCCCGAAGCTGGTACTGTGTTCCCCCGGCAGGAGCTTGAATCTGACTGTAATCTTTAAAGATAAATTTCTTGAAAAGCTCATCTGCCTGTTTCTCATTGCCCTCGCCAAAGTAAAACCATTCGGAAGGCTTTCCGGTGTCCTCGAACTTCCCCCGTTCGATGCCGGACTGTACTAAATACCAGTGAAAATCATCGTCGATGAAATACTCTCCGCCGTTAAATCGAGCTTCATACGACCACAGCAATTTGTACTTTGTATTCGAGGTATGGGTCTGCTCCTTGATGCGCGTTTCGACGTCACGATCCGTATAACCAATCTTGACCCAGCCTTTTTTTGTTACATCATTCGGAGTTATGTAGGCGTAGATGGTCGGGCTCGCCTGATCTATTGTTTTAATCGTCGTGCTTGCCATTATTCCATCTCCTTTACATGCGATTCGATAAATTCAATTTCCGTTTCATCAAACCCGTATTTCTTGTATAGTTGGCGATCTATTTTTGGTATCGGCTGTGACCAGTTGATGTCGGATGTGGCTGTGAAGTCTTGAATAGGCACATACTTCCATTTTGGAGATGTAATGTGTTGCGTAACCTTTAGTACACCCAGCAATGCCCGAGCAAACTTCGTGCAAATATATCTCAGCACCGCTTCAGCATCTCTCTTATTATCGAACGAGCCAATAGTTAAAAACGTTTGTGTAGTAGCAATTTGAGGATTTCCAATGAGAGGGGAACTCAGGGTTTCCCCAAAAGCACCACTTCCACTTACCGATGGAATAATCACTTTGTACTTTTGCAAGCTTTCGTGTTCCAAAATATAGTCGCGGCGAACCCATTTGTAGACACGCCTATTGTTTTGGTATCCTAAGAATTGAATATATGAATTGCCATCACTTGGCTTTTCGTCGAGAAAGATAAAATCCAATCGGTCAAACGCGCTGGTTTTTATATCATACTTGTGATTGTCACTAAGAAGGCTTTCCGCTTCGGGATAGTTTTCATGAAGCTTTTCTGTGTATTTATATATTTCTTGACCGTATACAATACTGCTGAAACTGCTGTCATTCTTTTTCTTTACTTTGCCCAGAATACTATTCAATTCCGGATGCGCTGTAAATGTCCCAATCGCTCCGAAGTCCGCTTTGGAATCGCGATATGTTACGGCAACACCGCCTTTGATTTCAGTATTCGAAAACACCTTTGAGCTATCCTTTTCGAAGTATTCGACTTTCAAATGCTCATCTTCCAGCATCTTTTGATTCCACGCTTTCGGTGTCGCGCCTGCATTGTAGAGAAAGCGGGCAGGCGTGATAAAGCTAACCCTGTTTGCTATCTTATAGGCTTCATCCATGAACTTGTGATAAATTGGCGGCGCTTGTGTCCCTTCGCCAGTAGATTCTTCCTGATACGGAGGATTGCCTATTACGACATCGAATTTAAACTTGTCGGATTTCTTCTCAGACATATCCTTCTCTTCTTTCCATACCAATTCAATATCGATAATGGCAAAACATTCTTGCCAATTGCCTTCCGGTTCCCCATTAGCACCCATTTTATCAAACAGACTCAATTGTACACCACTTTTTGAAATATCATCGTCCCCGAATAGTGAAGAGTATAAAAAGGTTGTGCGTCTTACCTGACCCGGAGACCCCTCGACAGAATTCCACCGGCTAAATACAATCTCCTCACCGCAATTATTTTTATGAGTAAGTGTATCCCCCTGCACAACATTCGCCCAGATAATCGTCCGAGCAGATTTATATAAATCTGAACGTTTGGATAGAGGTGCACCCTGTATGGCATCGTAATAATCTAAAAATAGCTCAAGCATATTTTGTCTGGCCGCCGCAAGATTATCTTCCAGGAACTCGATGCCGTAGATGCTTGACAACGCCCAAAGCGCATACATATTCCATACATCACCGCCGTGATTATCAGTAACAAATCGCAGTTTTATATCTTCGATGGCAAGCAGGAATGCACCTTCACCGGCGCTCGGCTCAAGAAACGTCGCAAAGACATCCTCGGTCTTTTCCTTTATCCCTGGTATTGCTATCATCTTGTCCACAACCCACTGGGGTGTAAAAACTTCACCGTGCTTTTGCACACGATGCTTTGATTTTATCAATACAGGGTTCTTTTTGCCTGTCTTATTATTCTCAGGCTGGCTATTTATCATTGAACGCCGCCTCCATCGCTTTTCTTAACAACATAATCTTTCATCAATATTTATCCATTATAGTATCATTCTTAAAACGGTAGCTCGTCATCATCGTTAGCAGTAACCGTTTCTTCAAGATCAACCTCAACAGTGGCGACATCATCCTGCGCTATCTGGCCCGCCTCCTGCCAATCACGAGCAATAGCTCCCCAATCGGCTTTTCGTGAATTATCTCCATGAGCAGTCCAAATATCCCAATATTCAGGGTCATTCGATTGCGGTCGTTGTACCTCGCTGAGATAATTCATCTGAACCATAACGGGAAGCTCGGACGCCCACCCTAACAGAATTGCACGTTGTGAAGGCAACGTCGGCAATTCTCGAAGCATACCTCGCAGATTATCGGGGACGAGTTTGTTGACTAATTCCTGGTCACGATCGTTGCTGATTCTATGAAGCAAGAATGTGTTGCATTGGGATAAAACAGTTGGTGATAGCTCACTTGGTCTTTGTGACGAAAGGACTAAACCCAAGCCAAATTTTCTTCCCTCACGGGCGATTTTTTCAAACACCTGTGTGCACATAGTATAGGTTGGAGTTTCATCTGAATCGCTTGCATATCTGCGTATGAATGTATGAGCTTCCTCCATTACTAATGTTGTTGGTAATGTTTTTCCGTCATTCAACCGTCTGTATCGCTGTAATGCTTCCAGCGTCATACGGGATACTACGGCAGTCACAATATGGACTACCTCTGCAGGAACAAGGGATAGGTCAATAACTGTAATAGCTCCGTTTAATGAATCGCTCGGACAGATATAATCATCAAGCCATTTTTCGAGCGTTAAATTCTCATCACAACTTGTTATTGTCCGCATTCGGGAATCCGATAGCAATGTACGGACGCGCATAAGCATGGTTTCAATATGATCCGATGTTTTCATCAGGTCAGCATTCGCTTGAATACTTTTTAATAAATCATCGCCCGAAAATGGACGAGGGACATCTGCGTCAATTGGGAGAACATCTTGGTCAGAACCGCCAAAAGTTATGTGCGCCGCTTTAAAAGCAGCTAGAAGTGAATCTGACGCAGGCTTTGTGTATTTGGGCCAATCGTCACGATTTGCACCGGTGCTTTGATTGCTGTTACGAAAATCTTGTATGGCTTGTTTCAAGGCCGTGATTGCGTCATTTTCATTTATTGAGAAATCAGTATTATCAACCAATCCTTTTTCCCAAGTGTCAATGCTTTCTTTTAACCCCTTAGTTTTCCCCCCACCAGCCCAAGGGCTTCCACCTGTGATTTCTATTGACAATTGTGCAACGAGAGTCCGAAGATACCGGCGCATATCTGTACTCGGAGTTAGTGCAACATCTAAACGTCCGTCACGAACACACCTTAATGCTTGAATGAGCGTTGGGCGTTGCGTCTTGCTACTTGCCTGTGTAAACGCACACCATTCAGCGCTATTCCAAAACCAAAGTGGAACTTGCAACTGTTTGATGCTTTTTTCTTCATTGCTTTCAACCGCAAAGAGACGGACATTCTCCATATCTATAAACGCTTTTGAATACTCGCCGTTCGGGTCAAGAATAATGAAACGCGAATTGATAAAGCCGTTTAGTCCCAGGCTTTCTCTGGTTTCATCGGTTATTTCTCCGAGAAGTTCCTCGGTTTGTTTGTTAACTTTTTCTTTCGCTGTTCTCGCCGCATCAATCGACCAGCGAATAACACCTGCAACTGAGCAGGATTTACCGCTCCCTGTATTACCCAAAATAGCTAAATGCCGCCCAAATAGCCTGTCCGGATCAACAGAAACATCGGCGTTAGATGCAAGAGGACTTGTGCCGATTTTTACTCTACGCTTTTCGCCGGATTCTACGATTGATTTCAACTGTTCCTGCGATGGTAAGAGCACCGGATCACCTACGGTTGGGAATGCATCGACACCGCGAGAAAAGGAATATGTCGATTCTTTCCCGCTCTTATGCTCTTTTAATACGCCAAGCGGCATGAGGCTCATTTTCCGTAATGGAAAAGGTAAGTCTATGACGCCGAAATCCTGCATTCCCTTTCGTTTTGGATATTGCGAACGCTCAATCGTAATCCACTCTATTTGAGCCACGAGAAAACCGCTGTCACTCGGTAACAGGACATAGCTACTTATACGCGGAAACGGCCGAGGCGCACCCGTGTTTAATGCAACATCGCTTGGAGCCTCAATATCGAGGAGCACTTTAATCTCATCAGGCGACACAGAATCTACGCTACCGATACGAAGCGAATCCACATACGCGAGAGGTGTTATCATAGTTCTGGTTCACCTCCGTCACTATTCGCCTCGTCCGGCTTGGGAATAGAATACCGCTGTTTCAGTAACTCACTCATCCTGATTGAAGCACGGTCTATCGACGGCTTCGGCAGGAAATAGTCAACAAGCGTCTTCAAGTCGGCCACGCCGCTGCCTACGATTAGGCTTATCTGTGATGGACGACCAAACTCTTTATACTTCTCCATAATACGCCCACCCGCTTCGTCATACGAGATTACTACAAGATGCGTGGATGGAATCGTTAGCATATCCCTAATAATACGATTTATATGATCATCGCCAAAACCGTATCCGTATGTAACAAGTGTGCTGTTTGGGCGGCAAAGCGCAGCCGCAAAATCACGGAAGAGCTCCACATAGGGATACTCCGTTGTTTCCCGGTCCTTCGCCGCATTTGGATATATCATAATTTTTCTTACATCTGCGCCCTCAATTCCGGGAGCATTGAGAAAGTTGCAAATATCCTTAGAACCAAAAGGCAATCCGATGCGCCGAATATCCGTACCTGTATTTACCCAGTCAATAGAACCATGTAGTTTTGTGAAACGTGCAACACCTTCAAGATAACGCGGCTCGCCACGAATGCCAGGCGGGTTATAGTGCATATCAATGTCCAAGCGCGATGAGCGGAATATCGGTGCCAGAGTACCAATGAAACGATCGAGTAAATGCAATCCCGCAAGTTCTGAACCCGCTTCTATTAGTCGGTCATAATTTGTCGTAAAAATATTGAGACGTTCACGAGTGCCTGTCCTGCTTGCAAAACTCATAAGAAAGTTAACAAGATAGTCGAAAGCCTCGTGACGCTCTTCTTCTCCCGCTATTGCAATGCTATTTTCTATGCCGCTTATGCTGTCAGCAAAGCTGTAAATAGTCTTTTTAAGGCTTTCCGTCAGTTTATCATAAGCAGCCTTTTTGTCCTTATCGGCAGAAATGTTATGCCCGAGGATTTCAAGACCACGCAGCAGTTCGTTGATTACTCTTATATAATCTTCGATATTGGCTGCTCCGCGCTTGTTTTTATCAGCAATAGCCTTTGCCGATGCATTTATCTCATCGGAATAGTCCGTGTCAAGCGTGGGCGCCGACATAGCGGCATTGGCAGAGCCCTTTGCGATAACCTCTATCGCTGTAGAAAGCCCTGTTCCTGTCAACAGCGACAAATGCTCAGATTGAAATAATGAAGTAAGCCATGGTTCTATGCCTTGACGCAAATCCGACTTCTTAATTGCATTTTTACTGCCTGTAGGAATCCAAGACGAGGATTGATTTTCGTCTGCAAAGGTAAACTCTCCATCTCTGTCTTGCTGTATAAGCTCAAGAGGGGAATTATCATCCCGTATTTTTAAGATACTCTTAATATTTTCACTCATTGTAGTTCCTCCCTTCACGCTTGAGCCTTTTCTCTAATCCATAATAGAAATGCCGTTCTGCTCACAAAAAGATATAAACACCTGCATCGTCAATTTGTTGGGACGGGTCTTACCGTTCTCCCAACGATTGATTGTGGCGAAACTTACATTCAAGGCGCGAGCCAAATCCTCTTGGCTCATATTCATTTTTTTGCGCACCATTTTGACTTTTGCGGGAAAATCCACTTGTTTCCACCTCTTGCCGACAATTATAGCATGTGTTTTAACTTTTTTCAATCTTGAGGGTTATTTTTTGCGTAATTCAGTAGCTTTTCGCACCGGCTTATGATATGTGTGTTGGCGAAAGGGGTTGATCCATATGAAAAAGCTAATTATCTCCGGAATCGGTGTTATCGCCTGTGTCGCACTGTGTGCCGCCGTGTGGCCACGGAACTCCGAAGTCGGAGATTTATCCGCCGAGCCGGTTAAAACCGCCGTAACCGCCGAAATTGAGGCGCGGTCAGAGAAAACGCCGCAAATTCTTACCTCTGAAGATAAGCCTGCCCCCATAGTGAAGGCTGTCACTGAAAGCAATTCTCCCGAAACGAAGGTAACGGCAGAAAAAGAAACACAAAAGCCAGCTCCAGCACAGACGGCGTAAACAGTTAAAGCGTCTCCGCCATCCTCCGAGCTGCGCATGGGAGATGTTCGTGTCGTAGACGCAGAGAAGCAAGTCTACATCTTAGGTTTCGGCTTGATAAAGGATGAGGGCGGCAGCGTCGGTACGGTCGCCAAGGATATGTATGAGAACGGCAACAAAATTGGTGTCATGGGCGGCGGCACGACAGTCGGCAACCCCGGCGATCAGCTCACCGGCCACAAGGTTGGGATTATGGGTGGTAGAACCACCGTCGACGGCAAAGGCGACATAAATAAAATGGTCGGCATCATGGGTGGTGATGATTCTGTGCCTCACGAAACAACCCCGCCGCCGTCAGAAGCAGCCGGAGCCAACAGGCGACGTTATATATGTCTAGCTTCAACCGTCGGTAACGAAGGACAGCACCCCGCCGCCGTATAAGCCGAACGGAGAGCCATATAATCCATATCGAATTCAAAGGGAGCATACTCGACCTGACGGAACGAGTACGCTCCCTTTTCTGTTCGACATCGCAGTGTTTTGAAGCTATGAGCTACATCTCTGAGTGTTCAGCATCGCAGGATATAGTACGCTGTGAGCGGACTATGTATCCTCATTTTTTCTTTCTGTACTTTCCCAACAGGCTTAGTTCGCCCTGCTTGGAATCCCGCGACTGTTCGGAAGCGGATATAGTGCGCCACTTTGGATTGGCGGCACCGAGGTCAAGAAACTGCATATCTATAAATCGCTCATTCTGGTCGAAGCTCATGTTCGCCTCGACAAGCTCCCGCCAGGACGATGAGAACGGCAGCGGCTCCGGCTCAAAAAATTCCGTCAGCTCCAGCGGCTCTCCGTCAGGATTGATATGGCGGAGCAGCTCATCGCCGTCGATTTCGCTGGAGAGATATGCGGCGCGGGCCTCGGCGGCATCCTCCATCCAGTCCTCGTAGTGTTCGTAAGAGGTGGCTTCCCGCTTGCGCTCGGCTGCATACTCACGATAGTCGCGCTCATAAAAACGGGCGCGGAGTATTTTATATGCCAGCAGATATTTGTCCTCCGCAGGAGCGTCCTTGCGTTTCAGATTCGGCCCATGCTTCTTGCAGGTCCTGCCGTCTTTCCAAACGCGGTCGCAGTAGTCTGTTTTCTTTTTCGTCTTAGGCGCGAAATACCGCCAGCAATGCTGACAGCGGGTGATACGTTTGTCGGAGCGCAGCGCCGCCATCAGGTAAAAGACATAAAGTTCAAGCAGCGAGCGTATTTCGTATTCCTGTACCCATCCCTCGCCGTCCGGCATCCAGTTGACAGCAAAGGAACGCTCCCCGAGTGTCAGATACACCTTGCATACCTTTTCAAAACGCTCCTGTTGGGTAAAGCCTTCCGTCGTGCCGAAGCAGACCTCCATGATGTTCCGCATCCGCACTCTTGTGAGATACGGCATCTTCATAATATTTAAAATCCGCTTTCCGATGTTCAACAGGAAGCTTGCGCTCCCGTCGTCGGTAATGATGAGCGTGTCCTCCAACGCAATCCTCGTAAAGAAAAACGCTTCGGGGAAATCGCCGCGCAGCTCATATGACATTGCAAATGATTTTTCAATAAGGTCAAGCAGGTCTGCCTCAGATACATCGAGGGATTCCTTGAACAATGGATGTTCCTCAAGCGTCTTTAGCTTTTTGTAATAGTCCTTTATCTTTCTGTCCATGAAGCGAATGAGCTCGTCATGGGGCGACACCACTTCATCGATGATAACCGTCCCGTCATAATCGGTCAGTATTTTTCTTATCAGGCTTTCGCCTTGCTCTGTCAGGCGGAGGCCTGTTCTTTTTTCGCTCACCCGCTTCACCTCCTGAATAAAAAAATTCTGAAATCCGTAAAGATTGCTTCACTATGTAGAGAAAATTTCCTCTGTTTTAAAATTCTATCACGGAGGATGCAAAAAGAAAACCTCCATATATCTCGTCAGAAAGGGGTATCAAATGAACAACGCAAAGGAAACCAAAGACAGCTTCGACACCATCGATGGCGCGACGCTGATGAGTACGCCGCTCCAGCCGTTGCGGTTTGTGATGGACACGCTCATCTCGCAGGGGCTTCATGTCCTCGCGGGCTCTCCGAAGGTCGGCAAGTCATGGCTGGCGCTATGGTTGTCGGTCATGGTGGCGAAGGGAGCACCGGTATGGAATATGCCAACCCGGCAGGGCACGACTCTCTACCTCTGCCTCGAGGACAGCAGGCTCCGTATCCAGAACCGGCTGTTCGAAATCTTGGAGGATGCGCCGCCCAGCGTCCACTTCTGTACCGACGCATTCATTATAGGCGGGGGTCTGGAGGAACGCATCGAATCGTTCATCTCCGAGCATCCCGACACGACGCTCATCATCATTGATACGCTGCAGATGGTCAGAGGCACAGGTTATGACAATACCTACGCCAACGACTACCGCGACCTGTCGATCCTAAAAAAGCTGGCGGACAAGCACGGCATCGCAATCCTGCTCATCCATCATCTTCGCAAGGAGGGCGCGGACGATGTGTTCAACCGCATCTCTGGTACGACGGGCGTGCAGGGCGCTGTCGATTCCAGCTTCACGCTTATCGAGGACAAGCGCGGCAGCGGCAAGGCGAAGTTATCCTGCATCGGGAGAGATATCGAGTACAGAGAAATCGCTCTTGAGCGAAACGAGGATAATGTCTGGGAGTTGGTGTCTGACAGCCGTGAGCAGCCGGAGCTTCTCGGCGACGCCATCATTTCTCTTCTCTCTGTATTTATGAAATCCGCTTCTCACTTCATCGGCACTCCGACAGAGCTTGAGGATAAGCTGCTCAGTCAAAGCGGCGAGAAAATATCGCCGAAGAAAATCTCCCAGCGCATTCTGCAATACGCTGAGGTTCTTGCTACGGCGGGAATCAGCTTTGATATCCGGCGTAGTAACGGAAAGCGTCTCATCGAGCTTCACCGTGCAGACGGTGACGATAGTGCCGATAAAACGGGGACTTACACAGATACCCCGAATATCGTCCCTGTCGACCCTGCCTGCGAAGGCACGGATACGGAAGCTCTCCCTTTGGGAGAGGCAAGCAAAGCGTCCGGATATACGCCGTCCGCATTAAGCGGGGCGCTGCCCCACTGCCCCGTGAAACGGATTTCACGGGGTACCCCGAGTAATTAAATGTCTTGGCGGCAGGAAGTGAATTCCTGCTCGCCGCCGCCGGACTTCCGGCGCACCGCCTTGCGGCGGTGTATGTGACGAAAGGAGCATGACATGGAGAAATTAAAGGACAAGAAATTCGCTTTTCGGGTAAGCGAGCATGACTTAAATCAGGTCAGATTGAAAGCAAAACGGGCGAGGATGACCGTCACGGATTACCTCGTTACCTCGGCCTTGGGTAAAGAAATTGTCGTCATCGACGGTGTGGAATTGCTCATATCTCAGATGAAAGCTATCGGTAAAAACCTCAACCAGCTCACCACGCTGGCACACATGGGCAGGATTCAGGCGGTCAGGTTGGACGAGGTCAGGGAGCGCTTCGGTGATATCGCCGCCGCAATTCGTGACCTGACCGGGGAGGTGAAGTGATGGCGACGCTCACAAGAGTTAAGGTAAAGCACGCCACCTGCGGAAGGATGCTGGGAGCTCTGGCTTATGTTTTGCAGGATAAGAAAGTCACCTTTGATGGCGTCCGGGTTGAAACGGGACATAACTGTACGCCCTACACCGGCTACCTTGAGATGATGGCGACGAAGCAATCCTTCAGGAAAACGGACGGCGTAAACTTCCTCCACTATGTTCATTCCTTCTCGGGCAAAGAGAACATCACGCCGTGGCAGGCTAACGAAATCGCCCGTGAGCTTACCGAAAAGCTGTTCCCCGACAACGAGTGTGTCATCGCCACTCACAACGATACCGACAACCTCCACTCGCATATCATCGTCAATTCCGTCAGCTTCAAGGACGGGAAGAAGCTCCATATTTCCCCGACATCACTGCAAGAGCAGCGGCATGTCAGCGATGCAATCTGCAAGGCTCACGGCTTCTCCGTCCTCGAACCTTATGACGGTCAGAAGAAAAAGAAGCGGCTGACGCCGGGCGAATACCGAGCCGCCATGCGGGGTGAGAGCTGGAAGTTCCGGCTCATATGAGCCATCGACGAGGCTCTGGAATACTCCCCCGGCAAAGAGAGCTTCATCCTGAACATGGAGTATGAGGGGTATAAGGTTCGCTGGGACGATACTCATAAATACATTCTGTTCACCACGCCGGAGGGTAAAAAGTGTCGCAACAAAACTCTGCACGATGACACCTACCTCAAGGAAAACCTTGAAAAGCTGTTCGCCTACCGAGCCGAGCATGGATATATTCCGCAGACGCCGGAGCCTCTGGAGGGCTGGTTGGCACAGGCTAATTCAATGGGCAAGCTCGCTTCTGACGCCGTCAAGCTCGGAAAGAGCGTTGAGAAAATGACCGATGTTCCGCCGCCGCTCACGCCATTCATCCCGACTGAAAGCAAACAGAAACGGCGCGAGGCGCTCAAAAAGCTGGCGCAGGGACACAAGCTCCAGAGCGAGCAGGAACAGGAAATGGGACAGAAGATGTGATGAAAAGGAGAGAAGCCATGAAAGGAATAGACCATTGGAAGCCGATCCCGCTGATGGAAAATGTCGTTGACGGCTGCAAGGTTACCCTTGTTTTTGACAACGAAAACGGAAAAACGGACGTAAAAGAGGGCATTGAAAAGATGTTTATGACATCCTGCAAAACGGAGAAAATTCACCGCACGGCGTAATAGACTTCCAAAAAACTTTGTGGCATAATGTGCTTGCCGTACAGCGGCAGGCACCGAGAGGTGCAAGTGTTCCTTGACAATTTATGAGATTGTATCAAGCCATATGCACCGCTATCTATCCCGCAAAGAGAAAGGATCGGTGCATTTATGGAAGAAAAGAAACGAGTTTATTGCCTCTACCGCGTGTCCACAAAAGGACAGGTTGAGAAGGATGACATCCCCATGCAGAAGCAATGCTGCAGGGAATTTGCCGAGCGGCAGGGCTGGGAGGTCGCAAAAGAACTCTCCGAAAAGGGCGTGTCGGGCTTCAAGGTTTCCGCCAAAGACCGCGACGCTATACAGGAAATTCAGCAAGCCGCCGCCGAGGGGATGTTCGATATCCTCCTCGTTTATATGTTTGACAGGCTGGGGCGGCGCGAGGATGAAACGCCCTTCGTGGTGGAATGGTTCGTCCGAAACGGCATCGAGGTTTGGAGTACAGTCGAAGGTCAGCAGCGGTTTGACAACCACGTTGACAAGCTGATGAACTACATCCGCTACTGGCAGGCCTCCGGCGAAAGCATCAAAACCTCCATCCGCACTAAGACACGGCTCGGTCAGATTGTGCAGGAAGGCCGCTTCCGAGGCGGCACAGTCCCCTACGGTTACCGGCTCGAAAAGCAGGGGCGCATGAACAAGAAGAACCATGAGGTCAACGAAATCCTCGTGGACGAAAACGAAGCCGTCGTTGTCAAACTCATATATGAGAAATACGTTAACGAAGGCTTCGGCGCTCAAAGGCTCAACCGTTTTCTGTACAAAGAGGGCTTTCGCAACCGCAAGGGCGTGAACTTCACCAACACCACCATCGTCAAGATGCTGAAAAACATCATGTATGTCGGCATCCTGCGAAGCGGTGAAACGCAGTCTGAAATCTTCCCCGAACTGCAAATCATCACACCGGATATGTACGAGAACGCGCAGAAAATCATGGAGGCCAGGACGCAGAAGCACAGCGACGTGCCCTTTAACTCCAAGGGGAAAGCCTTGTTCTCAGGCATGGTGTACTGCGCTCACTGCGGCTCGAAGCTGGTGCTGACCACAAGCAGCGGCAAGCGGTACGGCGGCGACGGCAAGCGGGAATTGAAAATCCGTTATGGATGTCATAACAAAGTCCGCCATCCGCAGGACTGCGACGGACAGAGCGGCTACTCGGCTGAAAAGATGGACGGATTGGTTGAAAAGATGGTGCTTCGGATCTTTAAGAACATAAAATCCATACCCGAAGCCAAGCTGATGGCCGGACAAGCGGAGCGCAAAACAGCGGAAGCTACGTCGACGCTGGCAAATCTTAAAGCCCTTCACACTGCTAAGACCAAGGAACTGGAGAGCTATAAAAGCGAGGTATACAAGGCTATCCAGGGTACGAGCAATTGGAGCGGCGAGATTCTCAATGAACTTATCGCCGAAACGAAAGCCGCCATCGAAAAACTCGAAGAAGAAATGGCTGAGGCGCAGGCGGAGCTTGACAACTGTAAAGGGATGGCCGACAACATCCGCGCCGAGTACAACCGTATCCTGACATGGGCGGATATGTACGAGGGCAGCAGCATCGAGGCAAGAAAGATGATCCTGCGACAGATAATCAAAAAGGTTTACATCGGCAGGCACTACGAGGTGCGGCTCGAACTGTCAATCAGCTTCGCGGAATATCAGCGGCTATACCTCGAAGAAAAGACCGCTTAAAAAGCTGCCAGAAAAAGAAAGAAGCCAGCAATTACGCATGGCTTCCGGCTTGGCGGATGGTGGAGAATAGGGGGTTCGAACCCCTGACCTCTGCATTGCGAACGCAGCGCTCTCCCAGCTGAGCTAATTCCCCATTTAAGACACTATTATTTTTTACAATGGCTGGGCAGAAAATTGAACACTCCACGCTCCCAGCTGAGCTACGTCCCCGTGATCAGCGCTAAGCAAAACCCCATTTAAAACCTTTCTCATTATACTCATATTATGAAGCAGGGTCAAGAGGTTAAAAGAGCTTTCTGCGGTTTTTTTACACGTCCCTCAAAGACGGTGAGCAGTAGAACAGAAAACAAAATCAAGACCGTTCCAAGAATTGTTCTTACATTGAATTGATCTTGGAAAACCACGATTCCCCAAAAGATGCTGGTCAAAGGTTCAAAAGTGCTGAGTATGGCAGTGTTCTGTGATCCTATCATACGAACACCCAATTGAAAGCACACGACAGCAATCACTGTTATTGTAATCGAGAAGAATAAGAGTAATCCCCAAGCTAAAGGGGTTAGACGATAAGTAAACGTTCCTGTAGCTAGTGCGTAACCTAAAACTAGAACGGAACAAACCAAAGAGTTATAAAAGCCATATTTGAACGGATTCATCTTACTGAGCCCACTTTTGTCTAAATAGACAATATAGGTAGCAAAAGTCACTCCTGATGCTAGAGCCAACAAAATTCCTAAAGCATTCGCCGGAGAACCGGGGCTATAGAACATAAGGATACCAAGCGTGCTCATGACCAAACTGGCAATTTTAACGCGATCGATCTTATCATGAAAGAACAGAAAGCACTCCAAAAAAACAATAACAGGATGGATATAATGCAAGGTTGTTGACATGCTGGAATCAATGTAGTTATAAGAGGAATACATTAAAATTGGAGTAAGGGCAGCGCCAATGGAACCAACAACAAAGAACTTTTTGAATTCTACCTTTAAAATCCCCATGTTCCCCGAAGAAGTTTTCCACATTAGAAAAAACAAAATCGGTAAGGGTAAGAAGTTGCGATAAAACACTACGCTTATAGCATTTGCTCCGCCCAGATAAAAGTTCTTTACGAATAATGGCATGCTCCCAAACATGATTGCGGAGGTAATCATTAGGAGGGAGCCCTTCAGTTTAGTGCTCATGCAACGACTTCCTTTTGTAATATGTGAAAAGAAAAAGGGGCGGACGATTTAAATTCCGCCCCTGGTCTGGAATTGTTAGACTTTGGGGAAGCTGCTTTGTAAAATTGCAACCATAAGTTTGATTCCATTCTCAACATCATCCATATCTACCATTTCGGAAGGCGTATGGATATAGCGGCAGGCAATTGACATTACACCGGAAGGTACCCCGGATTTGGTCAAGTGGATTGCACCAGAGTCGGTACCACCAGCTTCTAAGACTTCTAATTGATAAGGGATATCATTTTTGGTGGCGACTCCTTTCATAAACTGAATCATAGCCGGATGACACAATACCGAAGAGTCACGAACTTTGACTGTCGGACCCTTTCCTAAGGAAACTTCCATGGTCACACCTTTAGGAGTATCCCCGGTACGAGTGACATCAATAGCAATGCCGTAATCCGGATCCACAGCAAAAGCAGAGGTTCTTGCTCCGCGTAGGCCAACTTCTTCTTGAACGGTAAAGACGAAATGACATTCCACGCTTGGATTTTTCAGTTGTTTAATGGTCTCAATTAAAACTACACAGGCAATTCGGTCATCCATAGCTTTGGAAACCATGCGTTTTCCTAAATCGATACATTCGTAATCAGCACCGGCGCAGTCACCAATTTTAACTTTTTCTGCGGCTTCAGCACGTGTTGTAGCACCGATATCGACATACATTTTGGCTAAACTTAAGGTCTCACCCGCTTCTAACTTTTCTGCTCCGTAAACTCCGCGAGTACCATTGCCAAAGATACAACGAGTGCCCAAAAGGACGTAAGGATTCAGTCCGCCTAAGTTTGTAAAGCGTAAGAACCCGTTATCGTCGATATGGGTGACCATGATACCGATTTCATCCATATGAGCTGCTAACATGACTTTCGGGCCGTTGCCCTTTTTGACGGCTATCACATTGCCTAAAGCATCAATGCGTGCCGAGTCCACATAGGGTCGAATCTCTTCCATAATCAGGTTCGCCACGTTGGTCTCCAAACCGGTAGGCCCATAGGCAGTGACAATTTTTTTGGTTAAGGCTTTTAATTCCATCATTTGATTTCAAACCCTCCTGTTTCTATGGCATGAATGAATGCTTTAACGAGTGCAATCGTGTTCTTATAGTCTTCTAAGTGAATGACAGAAATGGGTGAATGGCAGTAGCGGGTCGGGACCGAGATTTCAATCGTCGGCACGCCGCCTCGGGTTTGATTGATTTTCCCGCTGTCGTTCCCTCCAGTAGCGGTGTTCTTGTACTGATAAGGAATGCCTAATGATTCGGCAGTCTTAGCGGCTAAAGCGATTAGTTTGCGATCACTAATCACAGAGCGGTCCATAAAAGTAAGCGATGGACCGGCTCCGCAGCGAGTCGATACCAAATGGTCTTCAACGTCACTAACATCGTGTGCAGTGGTCCCTTCTAATGAGATTGCCAACTGAGGGTCAATCGCGTAAGCTGCAACTCCGGCACCACGCAACCCAATCTCTTCCGAGACGGTAAACACACCATAAACCGGAATATTGAATTTCTCTTTCATGACTTCCGTTAAAACGGCGCATCCAATGCGGTCATCAAACGATTTCCCTTTGGCAAATCCATCACCAAAGGTTTCATATTCGGTATCAAAGACAGCATAATCACCGACCGAAACCACTTTTTCTGCATCTTCTTTGGATTTTGCTCCAATATCAATGTATAGCGCTTCTAAGGGCAAGGGGACTTGGCGTTCTTCGGGTTTTTGCAAATGGATGGCTTTCGCTCCAATCACACCAGGCAACTTCTTCTTCCCTACCCGAACGACCTTGGCTACTAAAACTCTAGGATCAATCCCGCCAACCGGTTTGAAATACAACAACCCACTGTTTTCAATTTGTACGATCATTAGACCGATTTCATCCATATGTGCTGCTAACATCACACGTGGACCAGGTGCATCTTCATTTTGACTGTAAATCAAATTACCCAACACATCGGTTTTCATAGTAAGATTGTAATCAGCTAATTCTTCTTTTATAACACTACGAACTTCGTATTCGTCGCCGGCTACTCCGGCAGCTTCGGTGATTCGCTTTAATAACATGATAATTCCTCCACAAAAGCACAATCCAGAGCAGCAATCAGATATGCTAAGAGCTTTCCGGACTGTTGGATATCGGAGTAAGATAAGGTTTCAACGGCGGTATGCATATAGCGCAACGGAATTGATACGACTGCAGTAGCAACACCGCTTTGCGTGATTTGCATCATCCAGGCATCGGTTCCGGTAGCTCCGGGAGATGCCGATAAGGAGATTGGAATCCGGTTGTCTTTTGCTACTTTTTTGATCAAGGCCAGGACTTTGGGATGTACATTGGGACCCATAGCAATAGAAGGACCACCTCCCATGGGAGAGGTATTATAATCGGGAACAGCAGGCATTCGGCCATGACACACATCAATGGCAATTCCAACATCGGGCATGATGCCAAAGGTAGAGGTGATGGCTCCGCGCATACCGACTTCTTCTTGAACCGTTGCAACTGCATAAACATCTGCTTGATGCTTTAGTTTTTTCAATTCTTCTAAACATTCCAGCATTACCATAACACCAGCTCGGTCGTCCATCGCTTTACCGGCTAGCCAATCATTTTGCAGATCTTGCATCGTGCGTTTTAAAGTGACCAAGTCTCCAACCTGGACAAGCTCTTTCGCTTTTTCTGCGGAATAACCAATGTCAATGCGTAAATCAGACAAAGGAACGGTTTTTTTGCGTTCTTCGGGACTCAGTAAATGAGGTGGCTTCGCAGCCACAAATCCCATGAGGGTTTTCTTACCATGAACCCAGACTTCCTGAGCAGGCAAGGTGCGTTGGTCAAAGCCCCCGATTTGTGTTACATGTAAAAAGCCTTTGTCATCAATTTTGGTGACCATTAAGCCAATTTCATCCATGTGACCGGCTAACATGATTTTAGGACGCTTGCCATCACCAGTTCCATTTACTTTGGCAATTATATTTCCCAAAGCATCGCTACGAATGTCTTCTGTATAAGGTTTAAATAATTCTTGGATCAAACCGGCTACCGGGGCTTCAAATCCCGATACTCCGGTATTTTCGATCATAGACTTGAGTATTTCTTTGCCATTCAAACGTAAGCTCCTCCTTTATTGAGTGATCCTTGAATCGGTTTAAAGATCGTCCCGAACTCCTAAGAAATGAGCAATATTAGCTTTTGAATCTTTGACACCATTAATCTTACCGGTTTTGCTGGTAAAAAGTGTGGTTATGCCAGGGCCATGACCCATGATTACGCAATTGCTGTGAACAACAACACCCACGGTAACGGCACCTTTTAGATACCCACGACCATAACTGGTATCACAATTGCGCAATAAAACCAAATCACCAAAGCGTAACTTACCCAAACCACATGCTTCATAACTTTCCGGATCATGTGTCATAATATCATAATCTCCGGTATCTGCTGTGGAAGAACCAATTCCGGAACCCATGAGATGGGCCGGTACTTCTGTAACGACAGGAACTTGTAAAACCCCATCAATCACCTTGAGATTCATTTTTGCTAAAAGATCAGGATCACAGTTTTTGATCATGACTTCCGGAGTCTCTTCAATTGCTAAACCCATGCCATAACTTTTAACCATAATTTTATCGCCGATAATCATTTTCTCTAAGTCTTCTTTAGCAAAATAAACTAAAACATGCTCAATACCGCCATGGGTTCCGGTAACGTAACCAACAGCTCCCTTGGCATCGCCACTAACAACTTTTGCCTGATTTCCTACGCAAGCATATGAATTCAATCCACTATTTTTGGCGGGATCGTCTAATTTCATGCTTACTCCGGGTTCAACATGGTCACCGATCACATCCATACAACTGTCGCCTATCGCCCAGTTGTAGGTAATACCACCTGTTCCGGGTAAAGGAATTGCTTTGCCATTGGTATCGATGCGATAAACAGAGGGTTTCTTAGGCTGAGAGATTTCTCCAATTACACCGATCATAGCAAGTCTGTCTCGATTGGTTTTCATAAAGTTTGAACCTCCTCTTTAGATTTGCTTATGAATTCTGTTTACTGTCTTGTAAATCCTTCTGAATCCGAAAGTACATCAAAAAAACCGTGATTGCCACGGTTTGAGGGTTTAAGTTAATTGGAAGAGGGTTTCATTTTTAGTCCGATTTTTCTTTTAATGCGACAAAGCGCATTATCTACCGCCTTGGTGGAGGTTTTCAGTTGATTGGCAATCTCCTGATACGATGCTTTTTTTAGATACAGTAAAAACACGTTATACTCAAATTTACTCAGCGTTTCCATAAGTTGGGCTTTAATGGTTGCGAGTTCCTCGCGATTCATGACCACTTCTTCCGGGTCAGTCATGCGAGTGCTAGGGATCATATCGATGAGGGTGCGATCGGTGCCATCGTCATAGACCGGTTTATTCAATGAAATATAAGAATTAAGGGGGGAGTGTTTTAAGCGGGTCGAAGTTTTTACTGCGGTAATAATTTGGCGAGAAACACAAAGCTCTGCAAAATGCTTAAATGGAATGCCTTTTTCATATTGGAAATCTCTTATTGCTTTATGAAGACCGATCCAGCCTTCTTGTAAAATGTCTTCTTGATCCGCTCCTGTTAAAAAATAAGGTTTGGCTTTACTGCGGATGATATGACGATACTTGTGGAGCAGATATTCCGATGCATATTCTTGACCTTGTTGAGCAAGTAATACGACCTCTTCATCTCGCATCGTTTTTAATAACTGGTTTTGGGAAAGGTGTGCAAACATGGCATGACCTCCTATCGTTCCCTTTGTTCTATCATAAAGAAAAAGAGTTTTAAAGTCAAGCAAACGACACAAATATACATAAAATTTCGCGGAAGAAGGAAGGATAATCGATAATCTGCGTCGACATTTGAGTACAAAAATCCGGGTTCCTCTACCAGTTTGGCGATAAGAAACCCGGATACTTTATGGTTCTACTATACTCGAATTTGAGGAAATAGTCAAGAAAAGTTTCAAAGAAAAAAAGACAGAGATTATTATCTCTGTCTCAGAAATTTTGGTCGGGCTGCCGCGATTCGAACGCGGGGCCTCTTGAACCCCATTCAAGCGCGCTACCAAGCTGCGCCACAGCCCGTTAAAAGAACATTGTCATTATACTCAATGTTCAGAGAAAAATCAAGTCGGAAAACGGGAAGAGTTTCGTAGGATTTTAGAACCGCTTTTTCCACTGCTTTGCATTTTTCATAAGATTCTTTGCTAAAGCAGAAGCAGCATCCCCTGCTTGATTCCCAGCAATCAGACGGATCAGTTCATCTTCTATTTCCTGTTCTGATAAAACTTTCAGCAATGTATAGGTTCGATCTTGAGATTCCGCTTTGCGAATAAAGACATGATGATCTCCCATCGCTGCAACAATAGGTTGATGTGTCACTAAAAGCAGCTGATAATGTCGACTCAGGTTGGCAAGCTTTTCAGCTACTCTTTGTACAGTTTCACCGCTGATACCTGTGTCGATCTCATCAAAGATCACAATCGGTATATCTCCTTGAAGCATTACGCTCCGCAGTGCTAACATAATTCTCGATAATTCTCCCCCAGAGGCAATACGCAACAAAGGTTTCAGAGGTTCGCCAATGTTGGTCGAAATCAGAAACTCACAACGTTCTAATCCATCAGCCATGAATTTTGTGTCCTGGGACTCCGCTTCCTCGTAGAATGTAACCTCGAAACGACATTTTGGCATTTCCAAATCTGCTAGTTCTTTCATAACAGACTGACTGAGCGAGATAGCTAAAGCTTGACGCGAGGTCTTCAGTTGTAAGCCGATGTTTTTCAAATTGCTTTCTAAAATACGGATATTTTTTTCAAGGTCCTGGATAATCTGATCATTGCTTTCGGCAGAAGCGATTTTGTGTTGGATGGTTTGATAATAGTGTAAAATATCTTCAATGACATTACCATATTTGCGTTTGAGTTGAGCCAACAAACTTAGACGCTCTTCAATACGTTCTAACGATTTCGGGTCTTCTTCAAGATGATCTTTGTAGCGAGTTAAATCTGTTGCAACTTCTTCTAACGTATAAAAACACGTTTCCAATTGCGCTGCGGTTTCACTTAAATCGGGATCGTTTTGAAGAATGCTTTGCAGTTCCCTGACCGCAATTCGTAACGCAGAAACAGCCCCATAGGAGCCAGCTCGATCTTCTTCTAATAAGGTATAAACCTTTTCCAAAGAAGCTCTGTTTTTTTGAACAGAACTTAACCGTTTTCGTTCAATTTGTAGCTGTTCCTCTTCACCAAGTGTCAATCGAGCTTCTCGTATTTCCTGCTCCTGGAATTGCCAGAGCTCAATCATCTGCAGGCTTTCTCTTTCCCCTTGACGGAGGTCAACCAATTTGCGCATGGCATCCCGCCATTGATGGTAGAGTTGGCGGTATGAAGTTAGAAGTTCGCGATGTTTTCGGTCCCCGGTTTGATCCAGGAACATAAGATGATTTTTAGGTTGAAATAATTGTTGATATCCATGTTGACCATTGATTTCGATAAGAGAATCGGCACACTCCCGTAAAATACTCAAACTAGCGGGCTTTCCATTGATTCGGATTTGTCCTTTTCCCTTGTCATTGAGTTCTCTCCAAATGCAAAGTCGGTCAGATTCTTCATCGGTCAATTCATAGTGTTCGAGGATCTGAATCAATGCACTCTTGGGTTGATACGAGAAAAAACCAGTAACCGCCATATGCGATTTTCCGCTCCGAATTGCAGAGGTCGTACCTCGTGCACCTAGGAGGAAAGCAATGGCATCCAAAAGAATAGATTTGCCGGCTCCGGTCTCACCGGTAAAAACCGTTAATCCATCCATAAGATTCAATTCAATTTTCTCGATTAAGGCAAAGTTTTCAATGATTAGTTGTTCAAGCATGGTGGGTTACTCCATGATTTCATACAACTTGGCAACGAAACCTTCAACTTGTCCTTCTTCTCGCAAAATGATTAAGATGGTATCATCTCCAGCTAATGTTCCAACGACTGTATCCCAACCCATGGCATCGAGAAGAGCAGCAATACTATGAGCATTACCAGGCATAGTTCGAAGAACGATGAGGTTACCAGCATGATCAATCGAAACTAAATTGTCCAGCAACGCACGTTTCACTTTTTCTAAGGAAGGTGAGATTTGACCTACTACACCGGGTAAAGCGTAACGCGATCGTCCATTGTCCATCGTGATTTTTAACAATCCTAATTCCTTGATGTCCCGGCTAATCGTTGCCTGGGTGACCACCAAGTGGTATCGCTGACGCAATAATTCAACCAATTCTTCTTGAGTCTCTACAGAGTGGGTTTTGACCAATTGACGAATTAACGTTAATCGTTTACCTTTCATTGCTTCTTTCCTCCTATCATCATGTTGGATTGATCTGCAAAGTATCTCTTGAATTGCTGCTCGAGATGCTCTTCATCTAAATGCAATTGCTGCAATAGCTCAGGTACTTTTCCGTGGGGAATGAAATGATCAGGAATCCCCACACTATGCACCCTGCAAGGCAGATTATGCTCGTGAAGGAATTCTAAGATTCCCGAACCAAAACCTCCAATGGTGGTATTCTCTTCAAGGGTCAGAATTTGTTTGGCTTGGCTCAACTGAGAAAGAAGTAGTTGCACATTCAAAGGCTTGATTGCACGAATATTGAGCAGGCCGATTTCTAAATGCTCAGATTCCCGTAAATGTTGAATTGCTCGGGCAGCACTGGCGGTAATCGGTCCGGTGCTTAAAACCCACTGCTCTTTGCCTTCATACAAAATTTCTGGTTCGGTAATATTGGAAGAGGAAGACGTTCGTTCAGTAGGAAAATCACCATGATAATTTGTTTTTGGAAAGCGAATGGCAACTGGCGATTGCAGATCTAATGCGAAACGAAGTAACGGCTCAATGTCATCGGGATGACTAGCGACTAAGATTGTTAAATTAGGGATCAGACGTAAATAGGTTAAATCAAAAACACCGTGATGGGTCTCCCCATCTTCTCCTACGAGTCCTGCACGATCTAAGACAAAGACGACCGGTAATTGTTGCATTGCGATATCGATTAAAACTTGATCAAAACTGCGCTGAAGAAACGTTGAATATATGGCTACAATCGGATGTAGCCCTTGGGTTGCAAGGCCTGCTGCAAAGGTAACCCCATGTTGCTCGGCGATTGCTACATCAAAAAAGCGATTGGGATACAATGACGCAAAGGGGCTTAAACCGGTCCCATCGGGCATCGCAGCTGTTACTGCGACGAGCTTTGGATCTTCTTCCGCCATTAGAATCATCGCACGACTAAAGGCTTTGGTAAATTTAGGCTCCGATACGCTACGTGGTTTTCCGGTAGATGGATCAAAAGGACCGGGTCCATGAAAAAGGCTCGGTGAGGCTTCTGCCAAATCATAACCTTTACCTTTTTTTGTTATGATGTGTAGCAAAACAGGTTCTTGAGAACGTTTCGCAAGTTCCATTGCCTCGATCAGCTGTTCAAGATTGTGTCCGTCGACGGGTCCTAAATAGGTAAACCCTAATTCTTCAAAGAGCATTCCTGGAACAAACCATTGTTTGACTGAATCTTTAAAGCGATTGATCGCACGAATGGTAGGTTTTCCGATGTTCGGGATTCGCTCCAAAACATTTCTGGTTTCTCTTTTAGTTTGATAATATCGTGGTGCTGTTCGAATGCGGTTGAAATATTCTGATAAAGCTCCAACATTTTCTGAAATTGACATCTCGTTATCGTTTAGAATCACAGTCATTTTTGTTTTACTGCGACCGGCGTGATTTAAAGCTTCAAAAGCCATGCCTCCGGTCATAGAACCGTCCCCTATGACCGCAGTGACATGAAACTTCTTTTTTTGCAAATCTCGAGCTAAGGCCATGCCAAGAGCTGCAGAGATAGAAGTAGAACTGTGACCTGTATCAAAGTGGTCGTGCTCGCTTTCACTGCGCTTTGGAAAGCCGCTTAAACCACCAAATTGGCGCAAACTAAAGAAGCCACCATAACGTCCTGTCAACAACTTATGGACATAACTCTGATGACCTACATCCCAAACAATCTTGTCTTTGGGTGATGAAAACACTTTGTGATAAGCAATTGTTAATTCCACGACTCCAAGATTAGAGGCTAAATGGCCACCGGTTTTGGAAATCGTTTGAATTAAGTAGTCGCGAATTTCCTGAGCTAGAATTTCTAATTCTGAAATATTCATAGATTTTAGAAAACTGTTTGAGATGTTGGGTAAATATTGATACGGCATGATAAACCTCACATGGCAAATCCCACTGCCAAGCCAAGAATTGCCCCGGCTAAGACTTCAATGGGAGTGTGACCGATAATCTCTTTTAACTGCTTAATTTGTAGTTCCTGTAAATCCGGAACTTGCAAAATTATATAGTTCAGAATCTTAGCTTGATCTCCTGCTGCTCTTCGTACACCGGAGGCATCGTACATAACAATAGTGGTCATCGTGGCAGAAATGGCAAAAGCTGCACTATCGAGTCCCATGAGGCGACCGGCAATGACAGTAATTGCCATCATTGCTGCTGTATGAGAACTTGGCATCCCTCCGGAACGATTCATTAATTTCCAGTTCCACCTTCGCTCCAACAAATAATTGACTAACACCTTGGAAAATTGCGCTAAAAAAGCAGCAATGAAGGCAGCAGAAAGATAACGATTGCTAAAAAACTGTTGAAACCCGTTCACTTGATCACCACTATTCATAAAAATTATTGTGTTCTATTTTTGATTCGATTAAACATTTCTAAAAATGCCGACGTGTCAGCAGGTACTTTTGCTAAGAGCTCAAATAAGGTTCGAAACTCTTCTTCTAAAAGTTGTTGGGTTTCTGTTACCCCAAAGCATTCCACATATGTCCATTTATGCAAAGAAGCATCTCTTCCGGTTGCCTTCCCCATAATGGAAGAATCTCCAATTACATCTAAGAGATCATCTTGCATTTGAAAGATGATACCAAAACATCGGCCAATCTGACGCCATAGCGAGACAATTTCAGGGTCATCAGTACTGAGATAACTCCCCATGACAAAGGCGGCTTCAAGCAGAGCTCCGGTTTTTAAGCGGTGCATTCTTAGAAGTCTTTCCGGAGTTCGGTTGATGTCTGCTTTAATATCTAGAATTTGGCCCCCGATCATTCCATAGCGACCGGCAGCTTGGCTTAAGGTTTTGACCAAAAGGCAGGTTTGCTCCGAAGAGTAATCACCATGTAGCTGGCCTTGGGTCAACAATAAAAATGCTTCAGTCAAAAGACCGTCTCCGGCAAGTAAAGCGACCGCTTCGCCGAAGACTTTGTGATTTGTAAGCTTTCCGCGTCTGTAATCATCGTTATCCATACAGGGGAGATCGTCATGAATCAGAGAATAAGTATGAACACATTCCAGAGCAACGGCAGGGTACAATGCTTGTTGCCATTTTTTTTGATGCGCCTCAACAACCATACAAGGAATCAGCGCACGAAGTCGTTTTCCACCGGCTAAAAGGCTGTAAGACATTGCCTGATCAATCTCAGCTAAATCATTAGGGGGTTCAAAGAATAGCGCACTGCAAAATGCTTCAATCTCTTGGAGCATTTGCTTTTCTGAAGTCATCATTAGACTTGTTCCTCCAAAAAGGGTTGTAAGACAAGCTCTCCATTGGCATTCAACGTAATCTTTTCTACTTTCTGCTGCGCAAGGTTCAATTCCTGCTGACAAAAGCGAGCTAATTGGACTCCTTCTTCAAAAAATCCCATTGCTTCTTGAAGAGATAAGCTACCACTCTCCAGTTGTCGTACTATGGATTCTAAACGAACCAAGGCTTCTTCAAAGGTTATTGCTTCTTTCTTCTTAGGCATTTTGGTCTCCTCCGTTCCCTTGCTCTTTAATTTCTAAAATTTTACCGGTAGCATTGCCATCGGCTAAGGTTATTCGTACTTCGTCTCCTAAACGCAATTGACTTATACTGGTTATGATGTCTTGGGTTTGCTCGCTTTGACAAAAGGCATATCCTCTCGATAAAATATGCAAAGGACTCAAGGCATCGAGTTTTCCACAGAGGTTTTGCCATTGACTGGTCCTTTGTTGAACTAGTAAAGTCATGGCGTGTAACATGCGTTGCTGAGGATCAGAAAGGCTATTTTGCTTATGTTGAAGCCAAGAACGAAAGATTTCAGGTTCTAATTTATTTTGATAATAAAATAAGCGTTCTTGCTTTTGCTTAAAACTCATTTCTATGGCGTTGAGTAAACGATTTTGCAATTCATTGATTTGATCTTTCATCTTTTGAAGATCGGGTACAACCAATTCTGCAGCAGCAGAAGGAGTTGGAGCACGTAAATCAGCAGCAAAATCGCTTAACGTAAAATCAGTTTCATGTCCCACGGCAGAAACAACAGGGATTTTAGATCGATGAATCGCCCGCACAACAACTTCTTCGTTAAAGGCCCACAATTCTTCCAAGGATCCTCCACCTCGGCCAACAATCAGGACTTCTGCCAAGTGATGTTGATTGAATAAGTCAATGGCAGTTGCTATTTGCTCTGCGGCTCCCGGTCCTTGGACTAAAACCGGAGCCAAATAGAGCTGAACGCCCGGACACCTTCTGGTTATGACCGAAATGATATCGTGCACTGCGGCTCCGGTAGCAGAGGTGACAATGCCTACGGATTTCGGTAAAAAAGGAAGATGCTTTTTTAAATGTTCAGCAAAGAGACCTTCTTCGGATAACCGGGTTTTTAATTGTTCTAATGCTAAGGCAAGACTGCCGATCCCTTGAGGCTCCATTTGACTGACATAGAGCTGATATTGACCATCACGTTCATAAAGCGATACCGTTGCTTTTAGTAAAACCTTCATGCTGTTGTCCGGACGGAAACGCAAAAGACGAGCTTTTGCACTGAACATCACACAGCGAACTGAGGCTTGATTATCTTTCAGAGAAAAATAGAGGTGACCGGAGGACTGATGTTTGTAATTAGAGATTTCCCCTTCTACCCAGATTTGATGAAAGGCGGGTTCCTCTTCTAAAAGAGATTTGACCCATGCATTGAGTTGGGCAACACTAATGATTTCGCGTTCTTCCATGTCAAGCCTCCTTTCTACAATTCTCTCATGGCAGAAGCAGCTAATAAAGCAATTCCGACGGCGTTATCACTGCTCAACTCAGGCGAAGCAAAATAGAGAGTGATTTGCACAGAAGGATGCTCCAGGCGGTGCCGCAACCGATCTTTGATTGTCTGGTTAGCGGCAACTCCACCTACCAATAATACAGAAGTCAACCCC
>Ga0334882_1001585_pt1 | contig 26551 bp, 17 predicted proteins | sample GraSluR1_MG_5_FD_207226 | JGI IMG/M metagenome (GOLD analysis project Ga0334882, IMG submission 207226) | Sludge microbial communities from methane-producing bioreactor in Wageningen University, Netherlands - Granular Sludge_15_04-R1 | ecosystem: Engineered > Bioreactor > Anaerobic >...
TCCAGCTTGTGCACCCAGCCCTTGGACGGTCCCTCCGGAAGGGGATCCTTCAGAAGCCTTTCGGGAAGGGTATCCTGGTCCGATCCGATGCCGGCCTTCTGGTTGAAAACCCTTTCGATGTTCCAGATCCGCTCTCCGGCGGTGATGAAGTCGGCCCCGGTAATGCTGGTACCGCAGACCGCATTGTAGAGATCGGCGTAGTCATCGGCGCCCATGGCGAAGGAGGTAAAAAGACAGAGCCCCACCGAATCAATGGCGGCGGTAAAATCCTGAAAAATTTTGGACCATTTGCTTTTCCCCTCGATTTCGAAGCGGTCAAGCTTTTCGGGAAGGCCGAGGATCTCGGGAGAAATCATGTAACCCCTGACATGGCAGCCGCCGCGATTGGAGGTGGCATACTGGATGCCGTGGCCCTGGATGCCCCGGGGGTCGTAGGCGGGCAGTTCCTGTTTTTTTACGGTCATGGAAACATCGGTGGCTCCGTAGAGCTCTCCCAGCCGGTACGACCCCAGGGCCAGCTTGGCTCCCAGTCCGGTGGCGGAGCCCATCCTTTTAGTCCATTCAATGACCGCTTCCGGGTTGCCGAACTTAAGCTCGGGACCGTCTTCGAACTCGGATTTATCTATGAGACCCCGCTGGTAAAGCTCCATGGCAGCCGCCAGGGTCGCCCCTGCGGAGATGGTGTCCAGGCCCATTTCATTACACCAGTAATTGGCCTTGATTATCGCTCCCAGATCCTTGATACCGCAATCGGAACCGAAGGCCCAGATGGTTTCATATTCGGGGCCTCCCCCCTCGATGCCGTCGTGTTCACAGTACCGCCCGCAGGCGATGGGGCAGCGGAAACAGGGATCTTTCTTCTTGAGGTATTTGGCCGCCAGGGTTTCTCCGGAAATATCATCGGCATCATCGAATACGCCGGTCTGGAAATTGTTGGTCGGCAGGACACCGTTTTCGTTGATGATGTTCACAAGGACGGCGGTACCGTAGGTCGGAAGGCCCGAACCGGTGACGCCGTTTTCCTTGATTTTTTTCATGGAACTGGTAAAGGCTTCCTTAAGTTTAACCTCATCGGCCACGGAAACCTTACCGCTTCCCTTGACTACCACGGCCTTCAGGTTTTTGGAACCCATGACGGCCCCCACCCCCGATCGTCCGGCGGCCCGCCACCTGTCGTTCATGATGGCCGCCAGAAGAGACTGCTTTTCTCCCGCCGGTCCAATCGTAAGAATTTTATGTTTGGCTCCATGGCGCTGCTCCAGGATATCGGTGGTCTGGGAGACCACCTTTCCCCAGAGATCGCCGGCGTCCTTCAGTTCCACCTTGTCATCCTCGATTACCAGATATCGGGGGGAAGATGCTTTTCCTTCAAATATAACCGCGTCGTATCCGGCGAATTTTAGTTCCGCCCCGAAGAAACCTCCCGAATTGGAGCTGGCGATGGTGCCGGTCAGGGGCGACTTGGTTACCGCCATGTAACGGCCCCCGGTGGGGGTGGCTGTGCCGGTCAAAGGCCCGGTAACAATCATCAGTTTGTTTTCGGGACTCAAGGCATCGACCCCGGGATCGACTTCTTCGGTCATCATGGCGGTTCCCAGTCCCCGGCCGCCAATAAATTTCTTCGCCCTTTCGGCATCGAGTTTTTCGGTTTTGATCGTTCCACTGGTTAAATCGATTCTCAGCACTTTTCCTGTGTATCCGTTCATAAGACCTCCCTAGGTTTTATTTCCGGGTATTAAGCAGGGAGCGTGCCAATAAAATAATTACTTTTGTGAAAGGAAGATAGATAAGAACCGCTGATCTTGAATCAGTATATGTATCATAACGGAACAGTTTGTGGTTGTTTGGGTTGTGCTTTTTTGGAACAGTGTTCCGTTATGGAACAATCGATTCCCAGGGCTTCTATCTTCCTGTATAAGGTGGTTCTTCCGATACCCAGTTCCCGGGCCGCCACACTGATATTTCCCTGATGGAAATAAAGGGCCCTTTCGATGTGTCTTCGTTCCATTTCCTCCAGGGAAACAATTTTACCATCCCGGGATATCTCGGGGCCTTCCGGATATTCGTATTTTGCTGTCCAGGGCTCCTGCTGGTTGCGGGGCGGCAGGGATACGAGGGATTCGGCGTTGATCAAAAGCTCTATCAAATTTTCAAGTTCCCTGATATTTCCGGGCCAGTCGTATTCAATGAGGGAACGCAGATATGTTTCGGGAAGATGGATGGGCTTTTTGTTTAACCTCTGGGATATCCTCTGCATGAAAAAGTCGATGAGAAGGGGGATATCATCCTTTCGCCTCCGCAGCGGGGGAAGCGATAAGGGGAGGACGTTGAGGCGGTAATAGAGATCTTTCCGGAAGTTTCCGCGGAAGACTTCATCCTCCAGGTCTTTATTGGTAGCGGCAATGAGCCTGATATTGACGGGAATGTCGGCGGTGGCTCCCACCCGGCAGACCGTTCCTTCTTCAATGACCCGGAGAAGCCTGGTCTGCAGGTCCAGGGGCATCTCCCCGATCTCATCGAGGAAGACGGTTCCCCCATCGGCGATTTCAAATTTCCCCGGCTGACCGGATCGTTTGGCTCCGGTAAAAGCCCCCTCGGCATAGCCGAAAAGTTCTGATTCGATCAGCGTCCGGGGCAGGGCGGCACAGTTGATGGCCACAAAAGATTCTTCCTTCCGGTCGCTCAGGTTGTGGATCGCCTGGGCGAAGAGCTCCTTTCCGGTGCCGCTTTCACCCAGGATCAGTACGGTGGACCGGCTGTCGGCGGCTTTTTTGGCAAACTCCACGGTTTGGAGAAATCTTTCGTTTTTACCGATGATTTTTCCGAAGGTATAGATGGCCTGCCGACCCATGATTTTGTTAGCCAGTTTCCGGACCCTCTTAAGCTCTTTGAAAACCAGGATGGCGTCCTTGGTTTCCCCGCCTGTTCCCCAGATAGGATAGGCGCTCACGCTGAACTGGATCTTGTTGCGCCGGGCGTTAACCGCCAAATCCTCTTCCTGGAAAGATTGGCCGGCCTTCAGGGAATCTGTGATGCGGTCCCATCCGTCGAGCAGCTCGTATACCTTCATCCGGCGCATCTCTGAGATTTCATACCCGAACATTTCGGCGGAAAGATTGCTGACCATTTTGACCTTACCCTCAAGATCGGCGGTCAGGATTCCCGCGTTCAGGGAATCAATGATCGTTTCCGTATACTGTTTGGAGAGGGAAAGTTCCTCGTTATATCTTTCAATGCGCAAAATCTTTTCGATGGCGTCCACGGCGGCAACCACCATGCCCAGGGTATGGGGATGGACATTTTCACAGTGGCCGGTGAGATCCAGGGCTCCGATGACATTGCCTTCGGCGTCCCTGATGGGTGCACCGGAGCAGGTCCATCTATGATAAGCCTTGACAAAGTGTTCGGTCCCGGAGACCTGGACAGCCTTGCCTTCGGCCAGGGCGGTGCCCATGGCGTTGGTTCCCATGTGGGGTTCATCCATATAGGCTCCGGGAACCATTTTGATGGCGAAGGCATTGGAAAGGATTTTTTCATCGCCGATTACTTTGAGAATGCACCCTTCTTCATCGGTGAGGATGGCAAAAAACTCTGAACCCCGTACGAAAGAGTAAAGCTGGTTCACAAACGGCTCGGCCGCCAGGATTAATTTGCGTTTTGATTCCAGCTTTTGAGTCAGTTCATCGCCCCGAAGAATTCTGGTACTGAAGACGCGGTCGTAGCCTATACCGTAATCGCGGCAGCGTTTATGAGAGCGATCGATATATTCTCTGTGGCTGACGTTATCGGAATGGGATATCATACCTCTCTACAGACCTCCCGGTTTTTGTATCTTACCAGAAAAATCATGGTTTTTCAAATTTTAGACAGGCCTCCGACGATCATTTCCCCTAAAGCCGCCGCCCCCCGGCTGTTGAGATGAACCCCGTCCATGGTGACTGCCAGGTTCCGCTTTTCACTCAACCTGTCGGCTCCGGCAGGATTTTTCGTCACGATGACATCGGCAATCATGCGGCTGCTGTTTTTGCTGATGAAGAAGGGGTTTGTCAATCCCGCGGCACGGATGATCTCTTTCTGGCGGCGGTTGAAATTGATGAAGGTTTTCCCGTGGCGGGTGCACAGGTCTTCAAGGCCCCGGTTGTAATCATCCACGGTGCTGTTCGGGCCGTTTTCCAGGTCCTCGCCGATGCAGGGGATGCTGATCGCCAGGACCGGGGAGGAGCCGGTTTTTTGAAGGATTTTTTCATAGGTGCCCAGGAAATCGTCCCCGTCAGCTGCGATGATCCGTCCCTTCCTCCGGATGCCCCTGATGGTCCTGGTCCAGCCTTCCGACCAGGTTTCCAGGAAGGGCAGAAGAATGTCGTTGGTGCCTATCTCAAAGACGAAGACGGGGTTCTCCAGGGGGGCGGCGCCCAGGAACGCGGTCAGCCTTTCCAGCAGCCCCGCCGTGGTGTCTCCGCCGACTCCGTTTCGGTAAACCTTGAGTCCGCTTTTTTCCAGAAAATCGCAGTAGGATACCCCGGGAACCCCGGCGGTGATGCTGTCTCCGAAGCAATGGATCATTTTCACCTCCGCCACCGAGTATATCACGGATTCACGGCCAGGGCCTGGTGCAAGAGCCGGTAGAATAACCCTTCGCCTCTCTTGAGCCGCCGCCCCTTTTTCCTTACAATACCCCCATGGCACAACAAGAAGCAGACAAGATCATATACTCCATGGTCCGGGTTTCCAAGGCCCATGGACAGAAGAAGGTTCTTCAGGACATCTCCCTCTCCTATTTTTACGGAGCCAAGATTGGTGTCCTGGGGCTTAACGGTTCGGGAAAGAGTTCCCTCCTCAGGATTCTGGCGGGGGTGGATCAGGATTTCAACGGAGAGACCATCCTCTCCGACGGCTACACCATCGGCTACCTGGAGCAGGAGCCCCTGGTGGACGCCGATGCCACGGTCCGGGAGATCGTGGAGCAGGGGGTTCAGGAAACGGTGGACCTCCTGCGGGAGTACGATGAGATTAACGAAAAATTCGCCGAACCCATGAGCGATGATGAGATGAACACCCTTTTAACCCGGCAGGGGAAGGTGCAGGATAAGCTGGACGACCTGGATGCCTGGGATCTGGATTCCCGGCTGGCCATGGCCATGGACGCCCTGCGCTGCCCCCCCGAGGACGCCCAGGTGCGGGTCCTTTCGGGAGGGGAAAAGCGTCGGGTGGCCCTCTGCCGCCTCCTTTTGAAGAAGCCGGACATCCTTCTCCTGGATGAGCCCACCAACCACCTGGACGCCGAATCGGTGGCTTGGCTGGAGCAGCACCTCCAGCGGTACGAGGGAACCGTCATTGCCGTAACCCACGACCGGTACTTCCTGGATAACGTGGCGGGCTGGATCCTGGAGCTCGACCGGGGCAAGGGCATTCCCTGGAAGGGGAACTACTCATCCTGGCTGGAACAGAAGCAGAACCGGCTTGCCCAGGAAGAGAAGGAAGAGTCGGTGCGGCAGAAGACCCTCCAGCGGGAGCTGGAGTGGATCCGCATGTCCCCCAAGGGCCGGCATACCAAATCAAAGGCCCGGATCAACTCCTACGAGCAGCTCCTATCCCAGGGCGGTCAGGACCGGGAGCAGAAACTCCAGATCTTCATTCCCCCGGGACCCCGGCTGGGCGACAAAGTCATCGAAGCCCATGGGGTCAGCAAGGGGTACGGCGACCGGCTTCTCATGGATAACCTGGAGTTCACCCTGCCCCCTGGAGGCATCATCGGCGTGGTAGGCCCCAACGGGGCGGGTAAGACCACCCTGTTCCGGATGATCACCGGTGAAGAAACCCCCGATGCGGGAACCTTCAAGGTGGGAGAGACGGTAAAACTGGCCTATGTGGATCAGTCCCGGGAAGTCCTGGATCCCAACAAGACCATCTGGGAACAGATCTCCGGAGGAAACGACATCATCAAGCTGGGGAACCGGGAAATCAATTCCCGGGCCTACGTATCCCAGTTCAACCTCTCGGGAACGGATCAGCAGAAGAAGGTGGGGGTTCTCTCCGGGGGAGAGCGGAACCGGGTGCAGCTGGCCATGATGCTCAAGGAGGGGGCCAACGTGATCCTCCTGGATGAGCCCACCAACGACCTGGATGTGAACACCATGAGGGCCCTGGAAGAAGGGCTGGAGAGTTTTGCCGGATGTGCCGTGGTGATCAGCCATGACCGGTGGTTCCTGGACCGCATAGCCACCCACATTCTGGCCTTTGAAGGGGACAGCCGGGTGGTCTGGTTCGACGGCAACTACACCGAGTATGAAGAAGACCGGCACCGCAGGCTGGGCGCCGAGGCGGACCAGCCCCATCGGATCAAGTATCGGGCCATGACCCGGGGTTGATCCGGGTAACAACCGCAGGGCCGTTTCAGGAAGGGGGAAGATCCGTGGCAAAGCAGGCCCGGTTCTTCCCCTCATTTTTTGCCCGGTACATGGCCAGGTCGGCGGCACGCAGCAGGGCGCTGCCGTCGGTTCCATCGGTGGGAAAAAGGGCGATGCCTATGCTGCCCCCCAGGGTTATGACGGTATCATCCACCTCGAAGGGCTGGGAGAGGACGTCAATCAGGGATTGACAGATCCGTTCCACCACGGGGCGTTTTGCCACTTCGAGGATGAAGATAAATTCGTCCCCGCCGATACGGCCCACCGTATCAGAATCCCGAATGATCCGCGATATTCTTTCTGCCACCATCCGCAGCACCTGGTCTCCCGCCAGATGGCCCAGGGTATCGTTAACCGGCTTGAACCCGTCCAGGTCCAGGTAGGCGACGGCGGCAGAGGGCTTACCGGCGGGATCCTTGCCGTCCAGTACCTCCTGGAGGATGTGTTCCAGCATGTACCGGTTGGGAAGCTGGGTCAGGGGATCGTGGTGAGCCAGATGGCTGATCTTGGTGATGGATTTTTCCAGACCCCGCTTTTCCTGCAGCGCCTCCTGGTGGCGCCGGTTAATCTCATTGTAGGTCACGGCGTTCTCCACCGCCACGGTGATGAAAGGCGCCAGGGCGGTGACCATTTTTTCTTCGTAATCGGTATAGGCTTTTTCCTCCCGGCTTTCCAGGTTGAGAATCCCCGCCATGCGGTTATGCATTATTAATGGAATGAAAAGAAACGACGAGGCATCGGGAAGGGGGATGGTCCGGGGGGCCATGCTTTTCTGGCTTTCGTAAACTTCATCCCCCCGGTTAAATCTCAGAGATGTCTGGCTGGTGAATGGGATGTGGGAAAGGGATTTACCTTCTCCCAGGGGAATGGTGTAGGAAGGGATGACCTCGCCATCCAGGACGGGATAATGCACCTCAAGGCAACGCTTTTTTCGGTTATACCAGCCGATGGTCAGAAGTTCCACCGCCATAAGTCGGTTGAGGTGGTGGTAGAGCTGAAGGCTCAGCTCCTGGGGGCTGAGCTGAGAAGTCAGATCCCGGCCCACTTCGTTGATGATGCTGAATTCCTGATTGGCTTTTTCCAGATCCCGGCTGTGTTTCCTGAAAAAATCCGCCTCCCGCTCCGCTTCTTCCAGCCGGCTTTTTACCTCCATGGCCCGAAGGCGGAGGGAGATCTGCCGGGTGTGAAGCTGCTCCTGAAGAAAATCGTGTCTCTTGTGAAATATCAGGGCGTTTTCAAAATCCCCCTGTCTCTCATGCCACCGGGAGAGCTGTTCCAGGGTTTGACTCAGGAGCACCCGGTTCCCCAGGCCATCGGCTAAGAGTACCGCTTCATCGAGAACCGCTTTTTCCTTTTCTCCCTCTCCTCCGGCGGCGTGGATAAGGGCCAGGAAAAGGAGGGCTTCGGCTTTCCCGGCATCGCTCCCCAGAGAGCGGTAGATTTCCAGAGCCTGGCGGGTCAGAGTTTCCGCTTCCCCGGGGCTGTTGTTTTCAAGACGGCATTGACCCAGATAACCGAGAATCTGGGCCTGCTCATTCTTATCATCCGCCGCCAACGCCGCCGTGAGGGCTTCCTGCAGATATGCTTCCGCCTGGGCGGTCAAGCCTTTTTTAAAGGCAAGAATCCCCTGCTGAAGCCGGCAGGCGCTCACGGCCTCGACGTTGTCTTCCAGGGTTTCGGCTATACTCATGGCTTCCTGGAAGAGTTTTTCTGCGTCATCACTGTTCTGGAGAAGGAGGTAGAGTTCCCCCAGGTTCACCAGGGAAGCCAGGCGACGCACCGGCAGGTTGGCCACACTGCTTTTTGTCAGGACATCGCTGTAGCAGCGGGCGGCCTCTTCATACTCTTCTTTCTGCTGGGACAGATATCCCAGGGCATTAAGGCACTTAAGCTCTCCCTCCAGGTCTCCATGGGATTGAAAAAAATTCAGGGAAGACCGAAGCGGCTGCTCTGCCTGTTCAAAGGACCCCTTCAAGATTTCCGTCCATCCCAGGCTCAAGTTGGCCTTGGCTTCCTCTTCGGGAAAGGGGCAGTCTTCAAGAATTTCCGAAGCCATTTTCCTGGCCTTCTGGGGATCCGCCAGGACCAGTTTCCAGAGCTCGCTGTTTTTCTTTTTAATTTCTTCCCGATAATCTGGGGATTTATTCATGGGGTATAGTAACACGGGGGAAACAATTTTTCATCCTTCTTTGTTTATTGTATATTGATAAAATAGAATCTTTCGATGAGGTGATCCATGCTGAAAAAACGATTTTTCCTGTTCCTTGCCGCGGCAGCCTTTCTGGCCGGCTGTATTTCGATTCCTGAGGAAATTTTTTCTCCCCTTCCTATGGATCCCGCGGTGGTCAGGGGAACCCTGGATAACGGTCTGACTTACTATATCCGGGAGAACCGGAAGCCCCGGGAAAGGGCGTCTTTACGCCTGGTGGTGAAGGCGGGGTCCCTTCTGGAGGAGGAGGATCAGCAGGGGCTGGCCCACCTGGTAGAGCACATGGCGTTCAACGGCACCGTGCTGTACGAGAAACTGGAGCTGATTCACTATCTGGAATCCATCGGGATGGATTTCGGCCCCGAGATAAACGCCTATACCGGCTTTGAAGAGACGGTGTACATGTTGGAGATCCCCACCGACGACGGGGAGATTCTGGAGAAGGGCTTTGAAGTTCTCAAGGAGTGGGCCCGGTATATCACCATGAATAATGAAGATATCGAATCGGAGCGGCTGGTGATTCAGGAAGAGTGGCGCCTGGGACGGGGTGCTTCGGGCCGGATTCGGGACCAGATTCTGCCGGTGCTGCTTCAGGATTCCCGGTACGCAGAGAGACTTCCCATCGGCAAGGTTGAGGTTTTTATGAATACCCCCGCCGACCGGGTCAGGGATTTTTACCGGGACTGGTACCGGCCGGATCTGATGGCGGTGGTGGCGGTGGGAGATTTCAACGCTTCTGACATCGAGTCCCTGATACAGGGGTATTTTGATTTTCCCGCCGCCCCGGAGCCCACGGAACTTCCCGGCTTTCCCGTACCAGGCCAGGAGGGAACCCGGGTCAAGGTGGTTGCCGATCCGGAGGTTGCGGTACCCCAGATTGAACTGGCGGTGTTACGTTCTCCCCTGTCCCTGACCACCCGGGAGGATTACCGGGCCATGCTGGTGAGAAACCTCTTCTGGTCTGCCTTCAACCAGCGGCTGTCAGAGTTATCCCGGGAAGAAAAGCCGCCCTTCATCGGGGCCCGGGGAGGGGAGGGAAACTGGGTTTCCTCCGCCTCCTTTGTCTCCCTTTCCGCCTCCCTGGGGGAAGAGAAAATTTTGACAGGGCTGAATACCCTGACGGAGGAACTGGTCCGGGCTGTTCGCTATGGACTGACTCCGGGGGAGCTGCGCCGGGGCAAGGAAGAGACCCTCCTGTTCATCACCCGGGCCTTCAAAGAAAAGGATAACATTCCCTCATCAAGCCTGGCGGGAGAACTGGTGGAGTATCATCTCAGGGATGTTTTCATGCCCGGTGTCGAGGGTGAATACGACCTGACCCGGGAGCTTCTGCCCCTGATCAGTCTTGAAGAGGTGAATCTATATGCCGGTTCTCTCTTCCCCCGGGATAACCGGATTGTTACCCTGATTCTTCCCGAATCCCTGGTTCCCCCCGGAGAGGCGGAAATTCTGGACGCCATCGCCCTGGTAGAAGCCCGAACCGTTATGCCGCCGGAGGAGCGGGATCCCGGAACCCTGGAGGGGACCGGGGGAGATACAACCCCGGGGGCGGTGGAAAAGCGGCTTCTTCCAGCCTGGGGCGCGGAAGAGTGGATCCTGGCCAACGGGGCCAGGGTTATCGTGAAGCCCACCGACTTTATGGATGATCAGGTTCTTTTTTCCGCGGTCAGTCCCGGCGGCCTGAGTCTGGAAGAAGATGAGCTCTACCACGACGGGCTCTATTCCCTCCTGGTTCTGCAGGAGAGTGGTCTGGCGGGCTTCTCCGCCGGAGACCTGAAGAAGGTTCTTTCAGGCCGGGATGTATCGGTTTTCCCCTATCTGGGCGATCATTTTGAGGGATTCAGGGGCGGCGGATCCCCCGATGAGCTGGAAACGCTGCTGCAGCTGACCCGGCTTTACTTTACCGAGCCCCGGTTCGATGAGGGGGTGTATGTCAACCTGAAGGAACGGCTGGGGGAGGTGGTGAAAAACCGTCTGGCCGACCCGGTTACCCAGTACAGGGACCGGCTGCAGGAGATCCTCTCCTCCGGATCGTATCGGCGTAAACCCCTCGATCAGGAGCTGCTGGAGACCATGACCCTGGAAGAGGGGCGGGAGGTGTACCAACGCCGCTTTGCCGGGGCGGGAGATTTTACCTTCCTCTTCGTGGGGACCCTGAATCTGGTAGAGCTGGAAGGCCTGGCATCGGCCTACCTGGGGACTTTGCCCCAGGGACCTCGGGAAACATGGATAGACCGGGGCATCCGGCCTCCGCAGGAGCAGGTGGATGAGAGGGTGAGAAAGGGCCTGGAACCCCAGGGCCGGGTAACCCTGGTCTTCCACGGCGAGGGCGAATTCACCGCCGAAGATGAGAAAATCCTGAGTACCTTGGGAGAAATCCTGGAGGTAAACCTCCGGGAGCTGATCAGGGAAGAACTGGGGGGTACCTATTCGGTCCGGGCCGGAGTAACGCCGGTGAAACAGCCCTACTCCGGCTGGAGCGGTTCGGTGGAGTTCGGATGTGATCCCGCGCGGGTGGATGAACTGACCGGCCGGATCTACGGAGAGATCGATAAGCTGCGAAACGGCGAGATTGCCCAGTCCCATCTGGACCGGGAGATCGAACAGTACCGCCGAACCTATCAGGTCAACCTCAGGGAAAACAGTTTCTGGCTGGACACCATGGCCCGGGCGGTTCGGGAGGGGGCAGATCCGGAGCCGCCCCTGAGCCCCGAAGAGTTTGCCGCACTACTGACCAGGGAGCGGCTCGTCGAACTGGCCGGCAGGGTATTCGCCAACCCGGAGCAGATCCGGGTGGTTCTTGTACCCGGGGTGGATGAGATCCCTGATACCCCCGCCGGTCAGGATTGAAGGCGGCGGATCTTTTCAAGATAGGTTCCCTTCATGTCGTCCTCAAAGGCGGCATTGGAGGGGTAGTCTCTGCCGAAAACCGGTTCCCAGAGGTTTTTATCTTCCATGCACAGGTAGAAAAAAACCTTGCCGTGCCAGGGGGACAGGGCTTCATAGGCGGTCCTGAACATCTCTTCCTTCACGGCGAAGGGATAGCTGTATTTGCCGGCGATCTCCTCCATGGGCATCTGCAGTACCCGGGTTTTCAGACCCCGCTGGCGAATCGCCTTGATTACCGGCTTTATGAAGGTCAGGGTCCCCAGGCTCACCATGGCCACCTTTTCCGGGTCAAATCGGCAAAGCAGGGAGTCCCAGACCCGGCGATAATCCTCTTCCCACCCCCTGTAGTGGACCATGGGATGAAAGTGGAATCCCACCAGATTGCCCCTTTCCGCCACCGCCTCGGCGGCGGAGAGCCGCTCCTCCAGGGGGGCGGTTCCCCTCTCTTCGTTGGCGATGATGGCGGGGGTGTTAAGGCTCCAGGTGGTCAGGATATTGGGGGGTATGGAATGGGAAAGCAGGTAGGGAACCTTTCCCGCCTTGGTTTTCAGTTCCAGGATGACATTAGGATGCTCTTCGGCGAAGTTGAAGAGGTCGTCCAGGAGGCCGTTACGGTTTCCCCAGAGAAGGCTGTCGGAGGACTGGCCGGTTCCGATATGGTAGGTTTGAGCCGGATCCAGGTCGAGGCGGGAGAGCTTCTCCGCCAGGTTGTCGTGGAACCGGATGGTGTTGTTTTTGTAGAAGGACTGGATGGTGCAGTAGCTGCAGTCGAAGCCGCAGTGGATGACCGCATCCAGAGTGAGAAGGCCGCAGCACCGGGTTTTTTCCGAAAAGACCGGGCAGGTTCCCATCAGGGTTGAGCCGTCCTGGTCAGAGTGTTTCTGAAACTTTAGAGCCGCCGTGGCTTTTTCCGGCTCTGCCGAAGGGGGCGCCTCTTCATCCCGGGGTGGGTAAATCGGCTCCTCTCCCCTGAGTTTTATCCAGAGTTTCTCCAGCCGTCCCAGGCTCCACTGCTTGCGGTTTTTCCCCGTCACCGTTTCTGGCGGGGTTTCCCAAACCTCTTCCACCCCCGGCTGGGACCAGGCCGCCAGGTCCTGGGCGATGATAAGCAGCTTCTGACGGTCCTGCAGGGTCAGCCGGTACTCTTCGGCGACTCTTTCCAGGAATGAGACGGTTTCGGGGGGCAGGCCGGGAAGGGCGGGGAGGAAATAACTCATGGACCACCCATTTTATGCTTATTCATCATTTTCGTCCAGAACCGCCGGGGTATCGCAGCGATTCAGGCTGCTTTCCAGGCTGTTTTCAAAGCCCGCCTTTCACGATAGAATGGCCCGAAACGCAACAGAGACAGGGTGAGGAGGGGGTATGAAAGAGACACGGACCGAATCGGATTCCATGGGGGCCATGGAGCTTCCTGCGGAGGCTCTCTGGGGGGCCCAGACTCAGCGGGCGGTGGAGAACTTCAATGTCTCTCCCCACCGGATTCCCCTTCCCCTGCTGGAATCGCTGGCCTTCATCAAAGAGGCGGCGGCGGCGGTCAACGGTGACCTGGGTCTTCTGGACAAAGATCTGGCGGAGGCGATCGTGGCCGCCGCCCTGAAGGTCCGGACGTCCCCTTCCCTGGATCAGTTCCCCATCGATGTTTTCCAGACCGGCAGCGGTACTTCCTGGAACATGAACATGAACGAGGTTCTGGCCAACATGGCCAACCTGGCCCTGGGCGGGGAGAGGGGTTCCAAATCACCGGTTCATCCCAACGATCATGTGAACCTGGGGCAGTCATCCAACGATGTGATTCCCGCCGCTATCAACGTGGCGGTCCGTCGGGAAGCGGAAAAGCTGGAAAAGGTCCTGGCCGGGCTGGGACAAAGTCTGTCCGGCAAGGCCCGGGAATTTGCCGGCATCCCCAAGCTGGGACGAACCCATCTGCAGGATGCGGTGGTGATGAATCTCGGGCAGGAGTTTTCCGCCTACGCCACCCAGATGGAGAAGGGGTGTATCAGAATCCGGAACTGCTATCCCCACCTGGAAGAGCTGGCCCTGGGGGGCACCGCCGTCGGCACAGGCATGAATACCCACCCCGAATTCGGCCGCCGGGGGGCAGAATACCTGAACCGGGCCACGGGCATTCCCTTCCGCCGGGCGGATAACCTGTTCGAAGCCCTCTCTGCCCGGGATTCCAACCTGGAGCTCATGGGGGCGGTCAATACGGTGGCCACGTCGCTGATGAAAATCGGACAGGATCTGCGGCTCCTGGCTTCGGGGCCCCGGAGCGCCCTGGGAGAGATCACCCTTCCCGCCCTGCAGCCGGGGAGCTCCATCATGCCCGGCAAGGTAAATCCGGTGATTCCCGAAATGGTCATCCAGGCGGCGGCCCATGTGATGGGCAAGCATCTGGCGGTGACCATCGCCTGCCAGAACGGCCCCCTGGAACTCAACATCATGCAGCCCCTGATAGCCTTCGAGGTTCTCTCCTCCCTGGATCTTCTGCGCCGCTGCGCCGAGGTTCTGGAATCGCGGTGTGTGGCGGGTATCACCGCCCATGAAGAGCGGTGCCGGGGATATATCGAGCAAAGCCTGGCCATGGTGACCCCCCTGGCCCGGGAGATCGGTTACGACAGGGCGGCGGCTTTGGCCTACCAGGCGTACCGGCAGAACCGGACCATCCGGGAGGTGGCCCGTGAAGCGGGGGTGGTGGCTGAGTCCCGCCTTGATGAACTGCTCGATGTGGAAGCTTTCAAGGGTCTTTAAGGGGGGTCTTAAAGGAGGGGGTTAGTTCTTGACAATCACCCCGTTCTGAAGCCGAAATCCGGTTTTGTAATCGGGGTGTTCCACCGAAAGGGCCGCGTCCACCATCCGGATATGAACCTTGGGAACCAGCCTCCCTTCTATCCGAAGGGAAAGCCTCTCGGGATCGTTGTAGTAGAGGGTCGTCCTTTTTCTGTTTCTTTCCGCCAGCAGCTCCTGCCTTTTTTGGGTCAGCTCTTTCAGCAGGGAAAGGTTATCCCTGACTTTCCTGCGTTCCGGAGGGGCCATTCTCTTGATTCTTTCCAGAAGAACCGACATATCGGTACCGCAGCCCAGCCGGTTCATGATGGTGGTAATCTGCAGTTCCACCGCCCCCAGGGCTTCTCCAATGTGGGCCAGGGCCCTTTCTGCGTAGGGGTTATAACCCACCGTCAGGGTCGTTTCCCGCATTTCCGAACCCCCGCTGGCCAGACTCATGGCCCTCATGGCGGTGGCGCTTCCCCCTTCCAGGGCCTGCCGGTTATCCTTCAGGCCCCGGCCCAGAAGGGTCAGGGAATCTCCCGAAAAAAGATGGGCATTCAGGGCGTATTTCATCACCTTCAGCGAACCTTCACAGTAAACCCGGGCATCCTGGATGAAATTGATAACCCCCTCTTTCCCGGCTTTAATCCTGGTTGAGGAACCGAATATTCCTCCCATGACGGTGAGGCTTCCGCCGCAGGTCACCTGGGCACCCGCCGCGATGAGCCCTTCCACAATCAGGTCTCCTCCGGCGGCGATGATAAAATTTTCCGTCACCGACCCCTTGACCAGAACGTCTTTCTTGAAGTCCAGGTTGCCCGTTTTCAGATCCACATCGCCATGGACAATCATGGCTTCGGAAACGGAGACCGATGAGGGTTTCAGCTGGACCAGCCCATCCGTGGCGGCAATAAAATAGGTGGTATCATCGTGGACAACCTCATTCACGTTTTCTCCGGCGTGAAAAGTTATTTCCTTTCCCGGGGTAACCGGATTCTCCACTCCGTAGATATTGACCCCCACCGTTCCCGGAAAAGGGTGGTGAAGTTCAACCAGGTGATCCCCCTCCCGGGCTACGGTGTAGTTGCGGAAATCGCGATAATCCACCCTCTCGTGGTCATCGAATTTCGGTTTTGCCTCCCTGACCAGGACCTTCAGCGTCCCGTCCCTGCCGGGTTCTGATCCCGGGCTGTCGATCAACACATGATCTTTCGGGGATCCCTGGACCAGGAGAGCTGCCGATTCAGGGGTCAAAACATGGATATCCGGATGGATGTACGTTCTGCGGTGATCCCGAACCAGGGTGGATAGATGGGTTTTCAGAGATTCGGTTCCCTCCGTCAGCGGCAGGTCCCGAAATATTATTTTCCGGTCTCCCCTGAGGATGGTCGGTTCCAGAAGGGTCAGGCCTTCCAGGCCCCAGGCCAGGTAACCTGACTTCTCCGCCTGAAAGAGCAGGGTTTTCTCTTCCCTCAGGATCCTGAAGGCTTCCCTGTCAAAGGCGAAGAACCCCGCTTCTCTTTCAAGCTGCCCGGGAGTTGTATCATCCAGAAACTCCAGGACAGGGTCACCCTGAAGAAAGAAGAGGGTTTCTTCACCCGCCAGCCGGGGCAGGGTCTCCGGGGGCTGCCGGCGGGACATGATCAGGGCGACCCATTCCAGTACGGGTCTGAACCGATTCAGCTCGCCGGGGGTGGTGATTTGAGGAAGCCCCGGGATTTTCAGGGTTCTCCCTTCAGGATTCTGCATCAGTTTCCTCTAACAGCATGTCGATGGAACTGATCATTTCCGAGGTTTTTCCCAGGGCCTGCTGCTGGGTGAGAAACAGGGTTAACCCCGCCACCAAATTAACCCCCCGGCTTATTCTGTTTTTTACCTCCGAACCCGCATTTTCCATGACGAGAACTCCCAGGAGGGTTTCCCGTTTTCTCAGAGGCAGGTAGAGGGTGGAGCCCGACAGCAGGGCCTTTCCCGTTTCCCCCAGCCGTTGTTTTATCTGTTCCGGCGGTTCCTTGTATTGCTCCTCTGCAGGGTCTGAGCAGTAACCGTTCCCGCTGATGAACGAGATGGTCCAGACGGGCTTGCCATCCATCAGGTCGCTGAAGCCCCGGCTTCCCAGGCGCAGAACCTGCTCTTCGCTGCCTCCTTTCAGGATGGTGCTCAACAGCCTGTTCCCTGCCTGGATCTCCCTGGTTTTCGCCGCCACCAGGCTTTCCAGATTTTCGTTCAGTTCCCGGAGCTGTTCATTCTTCTCTTTCAGTTCCTGCAACAGTTCCTGTTCTTTCATTCTCCGTTCAAACATGTCGCAGGCGTTCATCAGTGTGATCATCAGCCCCGTTTCCTGCCAGGGTTTGGTGATGTAGCTGTGGATGTGGCCGCCGTTGACGGCGCTCATGATGTCGTCAATTTCAGAGTAACCCGAGAGGATGATTTTAACACTCAACCGGTCCACCTCGTTGGCCGCCTTGACCAGGTCGAGGCCGCTCATTTCAGGCATCCTCATATCGGTGACCACCACACTGAACCGTTCCCTTTTAATCAGCTCCAGCGCTTCTTTTCCGCTCTGGACGAAGGTCGATTCGTAGCCCGATTTACGCATCAGCCGGCCCAGGGCCTTCAAGATATTTTCTTCATCGTCAACAAAAAGAATTCTATGCGTCATGGTCACTCCTATGGTCCCGGGGTGTCGGCCGGCCTGCCCGGCTCGTCAGGCCCCTGTTGTCTGTCCTGCCGGTGAAAAGACCCGGACCGGTTTTATTCCTCTTCCTCTTGTATTTTTAGACTCCGGGGAAGGGATACAATAAAGCTGGCTCCCTTCTCCCAGGGTTTATAGACCAGGGTTCCTTTGTGCTTGTTCACCACGATGTCGTGGGCTAAAGTCAACCCTAACCCGCTACCGGTTCCCGCGGATTTGGTGGTAAAAAAAGGATCAAAGATGCGGTGTACCGTTTCCACCGTAATACCGGGCCCATTATCCTTCACGGTCAAGTAGGTGAACTGGTCATCCTGTTTCGTTTCCACCCAAAGGGTTCGTTTTTCCGATGGATCTTTCTGGCGGTCCAGGGCTTCCACCGAATTGAGAAGAAGATTAAGAATCACCTGGTTGATTTCTGCGGCGTAGCAGAGAAACCGCTCCACTTCCCCGTATACCTCATGAACATCGATGGTGTATTTATACTCATTTTTGGCGATGGTGAGGGTATCCTGAACAGCCCTGTTGATGTCGTAATAGGTGAGCTCGTCGGTCTGGTCTTTGCGGGCAAAACTTTTCAGGCTGTTGAGAATTTTCTTTATTCTTTCGATTCCCTCCTGGTTTTCACACTGCACGGCCTGGGCATCGTCGAAAAGAAAGGTCAGATCCAGTTTTTTATCCAGCGATTCGATATCGGCCATCCGGGGGTCGGGAGAGTTGCCGTAGAGTTCACGCACCGATTCCACATAATGCTGCAAGTCATGGCAGTGATTCATTAAAACCGTGACGTTGTTAAAGATAAAGCCCAGGGGGTTGTTGATTTCATGAGCCATCCCAGCGGCAAGAAGCCCCAGGGCGGCCATTTTTTCCTGACTCAGGATGGAGGCGTATGCCTGATTCAGTTCGTTATTAAGTTCTGCCAGCTCCATGTTCATCTGCACCTGACCGGTAAACGCCTCGGTCAAGCGGGTCATATCCTTGATATGCAGGTAAAAGAGGGTCAAATTCTCTTTGAGGCTGAGCCGCCTGAATATGGAAGCAATACCCGCAATATATTCCCCGGCCCGGTTTTTAAGAAGAATTTCAAAATCGGTAACCGGATTTGCTCCGGTCAATGCTTTGGTCAGAAAGTCCATGGTCTGCAGGGAGAGGACGGCGATTTCCGTGAGGCTGGTACCCACCGCTTCTTTATGGCTTTTAAACCCGAGTTTCTGGTACCCCGCCCTGTTGATATCGGTGATCCTCCATGTCTGGTCGACACAGATAACCATGTCGGGGCTGCTGTTGTAATGTCCCTCCAGGAGCAGATAATTTTGGAGGAGTCTTAAAATGCTTTCCTTGTCAAAGGGAAGGGCGAAGAAGTTGATGCTTTGATCGTCCCGGTTCCGCTCTTCGAGGCAGAGGTGAAAGATTGGTTTTCCTTCAATCATGAGGGTTTTAATACTTAAATGATCTTTCCCCGGGCTCTGAAGCCGCCGGGTCGGATAATCCCTGGGGAAGGTACCGGAAAACAGGCGGTAAAAGGACAGGGGCTTGGGAAGGCCGGAATCAAGGATGATGTCTTCCATCCGTTTGTTCGCTCTGTACACCTTGCCATCCGCATCAATCCGGGCGGTCAGTATGGATAAGCCGTTGCGGGGAGTGGCGGCTATCTGGTGAAAGAGGGTCCCGGCTCCCATCAATCTTTTCCTGGAAGGAGGGAAAGGATGTCCTGGATATCGCAGGGTTTCTCCAGATGATGGTCACAGTCGGTATGTTCGGGATTCTCAGGATCCACCATGCCGGTGAGCATGACGGTGACAAGGGAAGGAAATCGTGCCTTCATCCGGCGGATCAGTTCATAGCCGTCCATTTCGGGCATCTTGGCGTCGGTTATCAGCACCACCGGCTCAACAGGGGAGGCCAGGGCTTCCTTTCCAGAGAGAAAAAAATGAAAACGATAGCTGTTGCGGGAAAGTTGAAGCAGCCGTTTGAAACTGTTTAAAACCCGTTCCTCATCATCCACAAAAAATACGTTAATCATTCATTTCTCCCTTTGGAAGGTTTATCCCAAAGGTTGTGCCTTCCCCCCTGTGGGAGGTAACGGAGACGGAACCTCCATGTTTGGACGTGAGGGTTGTGTAAACCAGGGCCAGTCCCTGGCCCGTTCCCTTTCCCTGTTCTTTGGTGGTGAAAAACGGTTCGAACATGCGGTTTTTTGTCTCTTCATCCATGCCGATTCCGTTGTCGGCTACGCTGATTATCACCCGGTCTTCCTCTTCGGCCAGGGTAATGATGATCTTTCCCTCCCGATGGGAAGCGGATCCATACTTTTCTTCCACCGCATGGATGGCATTGACGATGATATTTACCATCACCTGGGAAAAATCCGAAGGATACCCCGAGATCAGGACGGGCCGGGCGGGAAATCTGATTTCCACCGCCTTAAGATGCTTCCAGTGATTTTCCGTCAGGGTCAGGGCATCTTCAATCGTTGCCCTCGGTTCAAACAGGACGGGCCGGCTCTTTCCGGGGTGGGCGTAATTCCTGAGGGATCGAATGATGGTGGTGATACGATCCATTCCCTCCAGGCTTTGATTCAGCACCTCGGGAAAATCAGCAAACATCGATTCCAGGTTCAGGTCAGTTTCCCCCATCCGGCTGATCAGGTACTGAAGATTATTTCTTGTAAACTGGACGGGGGTGTTGATCTCGTGGATAATTCCCGCCGCCAGCTCTCCGATGGCCCGGAATTTCTGACTTTCATCATTTTGACGTCGCAGTTCTTTTTCCATGGTCACATCCCGGCCCTCTAAAAGAAAGGCCAGATGGTTTTCATCATCCCAAAAAACTGGAAGGATACTGAGATTGAGGTATCGGGTTGCCTCCAAATCTTTTCTGAAGGGCAGTTCTTCAAGAAATATCTGGGCTTTCTTCTCCAGGCTCTGAAGAGTTGCGCCCATGACCGGTTTTTCCCAGGGGAACCAGGAGAGGGATTCGAGGGTTCGGTTCCTCACATCCTGTTCGGGTATTCCAAAAAACTGCTCCGCCGGTTTGTTCCACATCTGAATCACCCCTTCGGAATCAAGGACAATCAGAATCGTATCGGTGAACCGCAGAAGGGCTTTGAATACGGTGAGAATTTTTTCGAGGCTGTCCATGAGTATATTTTAAATAAATTATTGGTTTAATGCAAACCTCCCTGGTTTTGACATTTTCTTCATAATCTTCTTTAATAGCCGGTATGGAAGTTTTGCGCAAAAAGGCCCTGCAGTTTCTGGAAGATAATCTTCTCTTGCCGGAACAGTTTGATTTGGAAAAGACGGTGAAGGCATTTCAGTCGGAGATGGCCCGGGGGCTTACCTCCCGGGGGTCCTCCCTTCCCATGTTCCCCTCCTTTATTGAAGAAAAAGCCGGTTCGGTTCCCCAGGATGTTCCGGTGGCGGTGATAGATGCGGGGGGAACCAACTTCCGCACCGCCCTGGTCACTTTCCCCAAACACGGTGATCCCGTCATCGAAGATTTCCGCAGCTTCGGCATGCCCGGGGTGGAACGGGAGGTTTCTTCGGCGGAGTTTTTTCGTCTGGTGGCAGATTACGCCGAGCCGGTGATTCGCCGGTCTGAGCATCTGGGGTTCTGTTTTTCCTACCCCATGATTCAGGAGAGCGCCCACGACGGGGTGGTAAAAAACTGGACCAAGGAGGTAAAGGCCCCCGAGGTGATCGGGCGGCCCGTGGCCCAGGGGCTTCGGCGGGAATTGAAGGACCGGGGCCTGACCCTGGGCGAAAATCTGGTTCTCCTGAATGATACGGTGGCCACCCTCCTGGCCGGTAAAGTGGCCCGGGGCCGGCGTGAGGAAACCGCCAGCGATTATATCGGTTTCATCTTCGGGACCGGCCAGAACTGTGCCTATCTGGAACAGAATGATAAAATCTCCAAAGTTTCCGGATTAAATCCGGGACGACGGCAGGTGATAAACATGGAGTCGGCCAACTTTTCCCTCGCTCCCCGGGGCCCCCTGGATGAGGCTTTTATCAACTCCACTGAAAATCCCGCCCTTAACCGGTTTGAGAAAATCGCCTCCGGGGCATACCTGGGACCCCTGGCGGGTTATGTCCTGAAATGCCCGGCGGCGGCGTCTGTTTTTTCTTCTTCCGCCGCCCGGGCCCTCGAAAAAATTTCCGGCCTGAAAACCATCGATGTGGATAATTTCCTCAGGGACCCCCTGGATCGGACAAATCCCGGCGTCAATCCCCTGGGGGCGTGTTTCTCCACCGATGAAGACAGGGTGGCCGCCTGGACCGTGGTGGACGCCCTCCTGGAGAGGGCCGCCAAGGCGGTGGCGGTGAACCTTTCGGCGGTGGTGCTCTGGGGCGGTCACGGCGAGGATCCCACCAGACCCGTGCGGCTCTGCGTGGACGGGTCCACCTTTTACAAGCTTAAGGGTTTTCGTTCCCGGGTGGAGTACTATCTGAAGCAGTATCTTCTGGATCAGAAGGGCCGGTATTACGAGATAGTTCAGGTAGAAAACGCCCCCCTCCTGGGGGCGGCGGTGGCGGGGCTGACGGGGTAGTCCGTCAATCCCGGAAAGAGGAGAAACGTCATGACTGATAACCTGTTTTTTGCCAGCCCCCTGTCCGATCAGGACCTTAAGCGCCGGGAAGATTCCCGGGGTGAGGATCTGAGGGGCCATTATTTCCGGGATACCACCGCCCTGATTCACAGCTATCCCTTCCGGCGGCTGAAACACAAGACCCAGGTCTTTTTTGCCCCCCGGAACGATCATATCTGCACCCGCATCGAGCACGTGATGCACGTGGCCACCGTGGCGGCCACCATCTGCCGGGCCCTGGGGATCAACGCCGACCTTGCCTGGTCCATCGGTCTGGGCCACGATCTGGGCCATACCCCCTTCGGTCATCTGGGAGAGACCATCATCGGCGATCTGATGAAGGACCGGGGAGGGTTCCGGCACGAAATTTATTCCCTGAGGGTAGTGGATCATCTGGCGGGGTACGGCCGGGGCCTGAATCTGACCTACGCGGTGCGGGACGGCATCCTCAACCACTGCGGCGAAAAGTTCGAACAGGCCATCCGGCCCGATTTTACCATCAAGGATCTTTCCGCCATCAAGACCCGGGATTTCTATCCCTCCACCTGGGAAGGGGTGGTGGTGCGGATGAGCGACAAGATCGCCTACCTGGGCCGGGACCTGGAAGACGCCATGCAGCTGGGGCTGGTCAAGCCGGATCAGATTCCCCGGGAGGCCCGGGATGTGCTGGGATCAAACAATTCCGAGATCATCAACACCCTGGTGCAGGATATTATCGAGACCTCATTGAAAGAGGGTATCATCGGGTTCAGCGACTCCATTTATGAAGCCACCCTGGTGCTGAAAAAATTCAATTATGAGAACATCTACTCCCATCCCCAGCTGACCGCCTACCACGACTACTTCGAGAGGATCCTTCTGAGCCTCTACGAATACCTGAGAGAGCTGTTGGATAAGCGGGGCCGGGGAAATACGGGGTATGCGGGGGAGAAGAACTTTCTGGCCCAGAGGTTTGGTGACTATCTGGAAAAGATGGGCCCCTTTTATGAAGAAGAGAAGGCCCTGGACGAAGACCGGGTGATTGATTACCTGGCGGGGATGACCGACGATTACGCCATCAATTGCGCCCAGGAGATTCTCATCCCCCAGCAGTTCAAGGTTCAGTTTGATACGATTCCGGGGACCCTTCACTGACCCGGAGGATGCATTCCACTCCCCGGGCTTCCAGCCGGGCCTGCCAATCTTCCAGAAGCTTCCGGGGATGGGGCTTCACCCTCTCATAGGCCTTGTCCAGGGTGCGGAGGGGCCGGAAACCGGTGAGGTAAAAAACCTTTTCCCCCTCTAAAAGCGACATGATCTCGTCCCAGTCCTCTTCCTCCACAAAGCCGGGAACGGCGGTGGTGCGGAAGTTATGGGCTATTCCCGATTGTTTAATCCACTCCAGAGACTCTCTCACCCTTTTCCCCAGGGTGGAGTTTCCCGGCTGGGGGGGAGCCAGCTCGGGGTAGCGGGTGAGCCGTGTCTTCAGGTCCATGGCAATGTAATCCACTTCCACCGAAGCCAGCCGGTCCGGGAAGGTGCCGTTGGTATCGAGTTTTACCTTCAAGCCCATCCGGCGGATCGGGTCGATCAGGGACGAAAGATCTTTATGAATCAGGGGCTCCCCCCCGGTGATGCAGACACCTCCCAATACACCCTTTCGTTTTTCCAGAAACTGGAACAACTCCCGGGGTGATATCTCCTCACCGGTGGGGGCCCCGGATACAAATTCGGGGTTGTGACAGTAGGGACAGCGCAGGTTGCATCCAGGGGTAAAAACCGTCGCCGCCACCAGGCCGGGATAATCCAGCAGGGTGGTTTTGACGAGCCCGAGACGCTCCAGGGCCATCCTAGACTTCCTGAAGGACCTGACTCTCCCGGGCCGGCGCAGTCAGCCGGGCCTGGAGTTCATCCACCCGGGAGGAGCGGAACAGCTCTTCTCCCTGGGGATTCAAAAAAACGGCCGTAGGGGCCGCATAGACTCCCCAGCGGCTGGCTGCTTCCAGTCCCTCCGGGGTATCCACATCGATGGCCGTACCTTCCTGATCCAGGCCGTCGAGAAAGCTCTTCACCGGGGGGCAGTTGGGACAGGTCTGCCGGAAAAAATACAGATACTTTCCCGCTTCTCCAAAGAGTTCGCCCTGGGGAGCCCCTTCCTCATGGGGCTGGTGGACCGCCGATTCCAGGGCTGCGGCGGCATCGTGGGAAAACCGGGGCTGCAGGAAGGGAGTCCTGAAGTTGTACTCTTCCCGCTTTCCCTTGTTCCAGTTTCTCACTGACCGGTAGTAGCCTACGATACGGCTGTACACCTCGGTGGTGGTTCCTTTATTGTTCTCCAGCTGATGGCGCAGGGCTTCCAGTTCTTTATTAATATCCTTTACGTTTCTCATTATAGTTCTCCTTGATTATCCCGGTTTCCCAGGGCGCGTTTTTCCGATTCCAGTTCTTCCATCTTCGCCAGGATCTCCCTGTCCTTTTCTTCCTTGCACCGGGGGCAGGTGAACTGTTCCCCCGGCAGGTAGCCGTGGACGGGGCAGATGCTGAAGGTGGGAGAGATGGTGAAGTAGGGGAGCCGGTAGTTGGAGGCGATGGCCTGCACCAGGCTCCGGCACGATTTCCAGTCATCCACCGCTTCTCCCAGGAATCCGTGAAACACGGTCCCCCCGGTGTACTGCACCTGCAGTTCATCCTGATGGTCCAGGGCTTCGAAGATATCTTCGGTATGGCCCACGGGAAGCTGGGACGAGTTGGTGTAGTAGGGATCCTTCTCACCGCTGGCGATGATGTCGGGATAGTGATCCTTGTCGTGTTTGGCCAGTCGGTAGGAGGTGCTCTCGGCGGGGGTGGCCTCCAGGTTGTAGAGATCCCCCGTTTCCTCCTGATAATCGGCCAGCCGTTTTCTCATGAAAGCCAGCACTTCCAGGGCAAACTCTCTTCCTTCCGCGTCGGTGATGTCCTTGCCCATGAAGTTCAGCAGACACTCGTTCATACCGCAGATGCCGATGGTGGAGAAGTGGTTGTTCAGGTGCTGCAGGTACCTTTTGGTGTAGGGAAAAAGTCCCGCTTCCATGAGGCGGTTGATCACCTTTCTCTTGATCACCAGGGACTGGGATGCCAGGGAAATCAGGTTTTCCAATCTCTGATAGAACTCTGCCCGGGACCGGGACAGGTAGCCGATCCGGGGAAGGTTGATGGTGACCACCCCGATGGAGCCGGTGAACTCGTCGGACCCGAAGAGGCCGCCCCCCCGTTTTCTCAGTTCCCGTTTGTCCAGCTGCAGCCGGCAGCACATGGAGCGCACGTCCCCGGGGTCCAGGTCGGAGTTGATGAAGTTCTGGAAGTAGGGGGTGCCGTACTTGGCGGTCATCTCGAAGAGCTTCCGGGCGTTTTCCGAATCCCAGTTGAAGTCGGTGGTGATGTTGTAGGTGGGGATGGGGTACTGGAATCCCCGGCCGTTGGCATCGCCGGCGATCATCAGGTCGATGAAGGCGCCGTTGATCAGGTCCATCTCCTCCTGGCACTCCCCGTAGGTAAAGGGGGTTTCTTTGCCCCCCACCACGGCGGGCTTGTCCTTCAGATCCGGAGGACAGACCCAGTCCAGGGTGATGTTGGTAAAGGGGGCCTGACTGCCCCATCGGGAGGGGGTGTTCACACCGAAGATGAAGCTCTGGATGCTCTGCTTCACCTCTTTGTAGGAGAGGCTGTCCCGCTTCACGAAGGGAGCCAGGTAGGTGTCGAAGCTGGACAGGGCCTGGGCGCCGGCCCACTCGTTCTGCATGATCCCCAGAAAATTGACGATCTGCTGAATCAGGGTGGACAGGTGGTTGGCGGGCAGGCTGGTGATCTTGTCGGGAACTCCCCCCAGCCCTTCGGCGATGAGCTGCCGCAGGGACCAGCCGGCGCAGTATCCCGAGAACATGGACAGGTCGTGGATGTGCATGTCCGCGTTCCGGTGGGCCTGGGCGATGGCATCGGTGTAGATGTTCTTGAGCCAGTAGTTGGCGGTGATGGTGCCGGAATTATGAAGGATCAGTCCTCCCAGTGAGAAATTGACATTCGCATTCTCATTGACCCTCCAGTCCGACTGGGACAGATAACCGTCCATGGTGGTGTTGATATCCAGCATGAGCTTCTTGGTGTCCCGCATCGCCTCGTGTTTGGCCCGGTACAGAATATACGCCTTGGCCACCCCGGGGTTCCCCGCCTCAATCAGCACGTTCTCCACCAGGTCCTGGACCTCTTCGATGGCCGGGGCCGAGTTGGGGTGCCTTCTTCCCATGAACTCCTTTAGCTTTTCCTCCACCCGGGCGGTCAGGGTTTCCACTTCTTCGGGCATCTCTTTGACCCCCGTGGCGGAATAGGCCCGGCCGATGGCGCTGGCGATCTTCCACCGGTCGTACTTTTCTATCCTGCCGTCCCGTTTGACGATTCTTTTTACCCCCGAGGATTCCCCCAGGGGCTCCCTGACTCCCAGGAAATCCTTCCAGTTGCTTCCCTTATTTTCTGTTGACAAAACCACCCCTCCCGTTGGGTTACCTTTTATTTCCCATCGTAACGGGAAAATTTTTCAATCTCTTCAATAAATTCGTTTACATCATCAAATTTCCGGTAGACCGAAGCAAAACGGATGTAGGCCACCCTGTCCAGGCTGTAGAGCTTTTTGAGAACCAGCTCACCCACCGCTTCGGCGTCCACCTCGTGGGAGCCTTTTCCCAGAATCACCGCTTCATCTTCGATCTCCTGAAGCAGCTCTTCCCGGGCATCCCCCGGAATGGGTCTCTTTTCCAGGGACCGCTCCAACCCCCGGGCAATTTTGGAAAGGTCGAAGGGTTCCCGCCGGCCGTCTCTTTTGACAACCATCAGAGGCTTTTCTTCAATCCGTTCGTAGGAGGTGAACCGGTACCCGCACTCCAGACACTCCCGGCGTCGGCGGATGGAGGTGGCAGTGGAGTTCTGCCGTGATTCCAGCACCTTGTCCTCCGGATGTCCGCAGTAGGGACAGCGCATGATCTTCT
>Ga0334882_1001587_pt1 | contig 26542 bp, 20 predicted proteins | sample GraSluR1_MG_5_FD_207226 | JGI IMG/M metagenome (GOLD analysis project Ga0334882, IMG submission 207226) | Sludge microbial communities from methane-producing bioreactor in Wageningen University, Netherlands - Granular Sludge_15_04-R1 | ecosystem: Engineered > Bioreactor > Anaerobic >...
ACCTATAAGTGCGGTAATATTATCGGGTGAGAGGTTGTTCCAACCCGTATCAATAATACTTCGGTAATTCTTAATTCGAAATGCTTTTAATATCATTGGTTAGCTATTGTTAGTGTTTGAATACTTCACTCCCATAACAAGAATATCGTCAATTTGCTTTAAACTACCCTTCCAATCAGCATGGGTAGATTTAAGAATATTTTTCTGCTCTGCCATCGGTAAATTCCAAATCTTTAAGAGTAAATTTTTTAAATTACTACACTTAAATTTTTTATTGTTTGGACCGCCCAATTGATCAACATAACCGTCGGAGAAAAGGTAAATACAATCTCCCTCTTCCAACACTATTTCGTGGTTGGTAAATGATTTTTCTTCTGCATAATGAATACCAACCGGCATATGATCCGGATTAAAGCATATCAAATCTCCATTCCTAATAATGTATAGTGGGTTATTGGCTCCGCTATACTGTAGAGTATTCGTTTTTGGGTCAATCACACAAAGAGCAATGTCCATTCCATCCTCTGAAACATCATTGGCTCCGGTCTGACCAAGTGCTTTCATTACTTTCTCTCTCAATTGATTGAGTATCCTATTCGCTTTTAGGTTGGTTGAACGAGCAACCAACTCATTGAGAAACGATATGCCTATAACGCTCATCAAGGCACCGGGAACACCATGCCCTGTACAATCGGCAACGGCAAAATAAATCTTATTATCCTTTGTGTACAACCAGTAAAAATCACCACTAAGAATATCCTTGGGAAGTAGAAGAATAAAATGATTGGGAAATACTTTCTCGATTAACTTTTTTGGGGGGAAAACAGCTTTCTGTATTACCTGCGCATACCTTAAGCTCTCAGCAATTCGCTTTTGTTGAGTCAGAACATCTATCTCTTCGACTGAAAAAGTGCGAATACTTCTATCATCTTTTATCATAACGCGACATTTGGGTATCAATAGACCGCAAAATGTACAAAATAATAAGCAATTCGTGAAACTAATGAATGAAAAAAGATATTTGATGTATTTAGAAAGGAGCAAAACTGCTAAAAAAGGAATAGGATTTTATGGCGTTATAAATGCAAAGTATTATAAATGTGTAGAAAAAAATTAATCAGTAAACTTATACCCCACCCCCTTAACGGTTTTGATATACTTATCACCCAGCTTCTCCCTTAACTTTCGGATATGTACATCTATGGTTCTATCGCCTACAATAATATTATCGCCCCATACATTGGTAAAGATATCGTCGCGGGTAAAAACTTTATTGGGGCGGCTATATAACAAAGCCAATAACTCGAACTCTTTCTTTGGCAGAGCAATTTCCTTACCTTCCCTGATAACAAGGTAACGTTCCCTGTCGATAACAATGCCCTCTTCGGGATAATCCTCGCCTTTATCCTCAACAATCTTGGAATCGACCCGCTTAAGAAGAGCTTTTACCCTGCTAACCAGAACCTTTGGTTTTATTGGTTTGGTAATATAATCATCGCCACCTGCATCGAAACCTGCAATCTGTGAGTAATCCTCGCCCCTAGCAGTAAGAAAAGCGATCAATACGTTTTTTAGCTTATCATTCTTTCTTATCACCTCACAGGTTTCGATACCATCCATCTCAGGCATCATTACATCTAAAAGGATAAGATGGGGGTTTATTTCCAAAGCCAACTTTATGGCATCGTTTCCATTGTTTGCAGTAAAAACCTGAAAATCTTCCTTGCGTAAATTATAGCCTACAAATTCAATAATATCAGGTTCATCATCAACTAGTAGAATCTTATATTTTTTATTTTTCATTGATTATCTGATAATTATATAAATAATAATTTTGTATTGATATAAAATTAATAATTTGCAATACTACTTAATTATAACATTATGAATTTTAAGTTTAAGTTAAGTTTTGGTGAAGTAAATTTTATTACCTAGCCCTCACGATTACACATCGGTTTTTTTAAAACCTTATCTAACAATTGACATTCTTTTTGAGAATGACCGACCATCGCTCAGTTGCAAGCTGTAAACATAAATTCCTGCAGCAAGCTTTGATGCATCAAACCAAACTGTATGTTCACCGGGATTAAGCCGTACACCATTTACAGGTATGGCAACCTCACGTCCCATTATATCATAAACCCTTAAAGTAACTCGCTGTCCATACATTAGGAAAAACCTAATGCTGGTTGTGGTATGAAAAGGGTTTGGAAAGTTTTGAAGCAGTATGCCGTTTTCTGGCATATCAGGTTTAACTATATCGCCCGAAATGGATACATCGAACTCATCCTGACCACCAGCCTGCCAGTAACGTGCACCAAATTCCTGAAAGTATTCGTTGGAAACGCGCGGATTGTGAATAATAAGGGTGTTTTCGTCGTTGCTAAAATTTGCGTTTGCAGACCAGTTGTGCGAACCTGTTATTACCTTCGTATTGGACGTGGTTGCCTCGCCATCAATAATGGCATACTTATGGTGAAGAAGCCCAAAATCGGCTTGCGAAAAATGGTGCACATCAGCCCAAGAGCTAAGAAAATCCCACTCGCTACCCACAATGTTAATGGAACCAATGGTTCCCCGCACCTTAATACCCTGATTGAACTTACTGAGCATAGCACTTGTAATGGATCGACGGGTAATAAGATTAAGAGTTAGATCGATATTAGACTGAGCCGTATTGAGAGTGCGAATGATCTGCGCCTCAGTGTTTGCCTGGGGGCTAAAGTAAACCTCAACTTTGGTCTGATCATCGCCAATCCAAAAAACCGATGGATTGACAATCGTTTTTGAAGAACCAAAACGGGCATTGGATGAATTGAATGAGCCCGACTGGGCTCCCCACATTTGGTTAAACTCGTACCAGTAGGCCCTAGCAAGGGCAACATCCTGAATGATGACCAAATTTTGATACTGGTCGTAGGTACCCTCATCGGTAGCATTCCACGATCCTGTAATTAACCAAGTTTTCGAAGGGTCGCTGTGGTGAGCATTTATCACAGCAAATTTGTTGTGCATCTGCTCGGTACCCAAGCTTTGCACTGCCTTTACTCCTGCAGCAGTGAGGTAGTCAATAACCTGATTGGGAGAGCCGGTATGCCCTGAGGCAATCACCCTTACATCTACTCCGCGATTATGGGCACTAATAATCTCATCGGCAATATCTCCTCCAACACAACCGCTAATGCTATAAATGGCAATTTCAAGGGTTTCTTCGGCTATTTGTATGAATTCCATTAGCTTAATTGAGAAATCAACGTTTTGATCCGCTTCGCGGTAGGTTGCCAATTCGTGAGAAACATCTTTGTTGAAGAAGGCTTCTATTGTTCCCGTTGATCCAGTAGGGGAACCAGTGGATGAAATGTATATCTCAGTGGCACTCGTATCGGCATCAATTGCCGATCGAAGCTGAACACGATATGCTGTAGCTGGCGAAAGTCCTGTTAGTGTCAAACTATGCTGGGTTTTCAACTGCTCGTCAATTACAATTCCAATTTCCAGCGACGATGTTGTACCATATCGAATCTCGGAGTGACCAGCCAACTCGGTTTCCCACTCAAATGTAATTGAATTGCTTGTAGATGAAGCTTCGTAGGGTGGAACGGATATAATAACAGGACCTGTTAAGTCCTTAATATCCTGAGTGAATCGAGGTAAAAGTTGATGTGTGCTCTGAAAACGACCGGCAATACCTGTTATCTGGCATACGCCATTGGGTATATTTGTCCCGGGGATATTGGTATAGCCATCAATCCTTATTTGACCTTCACCTGTAGGATCGGTAACCGTGTAATTTGTTGCTCCGGAAAATAGCCCTGTGTTTGAGAATTCAATACCATCGATTTGAATTAGCAAAGCCTCGTAACTTCCAGTATTGAACTGTTCAAACGATATCTCAATTGGTTCAACCTCAGCATTCGACTCGGGAAAGACCTCATAGTAGGTTTCGTTAACTAATTGGAGAAGGCTATAGAAACTACCTATCTCACCTGTAACAACTATAGAGTCGCCAATAACAGCACCAACAAGCCAATCATCGCGCATAATTGCTCCATTATACCAGGCTATGCCACCTGTGGCATCCTGAAAGTAAACAGGACCCGCAAACTGGTTGGCAACGGTAACCCTCCCTGCAACGGTAACTATAGTGCCTTCGGGTAGCTGCCTTGCGATGCCAATGGGCAAAGGTAGGCTGGTATCCAGCGTTTCGGCTGTAAGATCAATGGTGAATTGGCCATTCTCAGGATCGTTAGAATTGAGGGTAATGGTACCCGTTTTGATACCTGGTATATCCGATTCGTAGAAAAGGGTAAAAGTATATGTTTCAAGTGTCGAGAGGGTTACGTTTACATCTCCTTGAACCGAAAAATTATCACCCACAATTTCACACGACGAGATGATCAGATCCTGAATCCCTGCATTACGAAGTTTGACTGCTGCAGTTGCTTGGCCGGTATTAATGCCAAAGTTAAAAGTACTTCCATTCTCGTATGGGTTGCCATTTATGCTCACAGTAAGGGTTGGTTCCTCTACCGTCTGGATATAATCGGAAATTAAAACATCATCAATATTGATCCTGTTTCCGGCGGTTTTCGCAAACCTCAAGCGAATATCACCCTCAATATTTGCCGAAACCGTGTACTGAGTCAGGTTAGAGGTAAGTACAATAGGATTTCCCAGCGATGTCCATGAACCTCCGCCATCGGTTGAGTAACTAAGCTGCACTGCGCCGGAAGCATCAGTGCCATAGTTAGCTGCATAAAAAGAAACCTCAAGCATTCCATTTGGATTGTCAAAATTCATGCTGATATATCCATCACGAATACGTGCTGATTTTGCCCCGTTCTTCTTATCACCCGAAGTAGTTCCAATAAGAGCATCGTCAAAAGTCCATTCGCCCGATTCAAGAGTTACCTGACCCAAAGCATAGTAATTCTTGACACCCTGCTCAAAATTTTCAAAAATTTGCGCATAAAGGCTAAATGAACAGATGCTGAGTAAGACAAGTACTAACAGTTTAAGCAAAGCCTTCATTCTTGTCAAAAAGATTAGATTAAAAAATACCACTGAACCTGTGTAAAAATAGACAAAAAAAAATAATAAGACATAATTTAATGCCTTATATAGAAAACAATCGAAGCTTGAAATAACTTAAAAATACTTAGGGATATAAAAGCAAAAAAAGCAGCTTACCAAATGGTAAACTGCTTCAACCTTTCGCTATTTAACCCTATTACAAACCTATTGTCCATCCTTGAGCCCAGGTAGGTACATCAAGCCCTGCACCAGCACCCAGCGCATTATTGTTAATTGTTACAAATCCTTCTGGAATCTCTACTGCATCACCGGCATCGTTGCGAGCGAAAATATCAATTTGGTTATCAATAAACTTAACGTTAGTGAGTTTGAGTTCATTACCCATCCAACCATTACTTACATCACCAGTCACCCTGATTCCATGCTTCCAGTTCGCAATCACCACATTATCAAAGATACCTTTAGTTCCAGCCCTTAGTTCCATTCCCTGTGGTTCGGACGCATCAAGAATTCCATTGCCGATTAAGGTTACGTTACTTATGGTTGGCTTTGCAAAAGGTGTTGCACTGTGGTTTGAACTCCAGTTGTCGCACTCAGCACCCCTGTTACCGTAGTTTGCATCAAGTTTTCCATACCAATATTGTCCACCACCGAACCATCCTTCGGTCCAATCAAACTGATCGTCCTCGTTATGAGTAGATATTATGTAGTTGGCATGTACAGTTCCTCCATAGAATTCAATACCATCGTCAGCATTCCTATAGATTTGAACATACTCGATTGTTGTTCCACTACCTACACCAAAAAGAGATAATCCATTATACTCCTTTTCACTATTGAATGCAGCGCCTGAATATTCAATTCTTAGATAACGAATAACGCCCGAGTTATCATTATCTATATTACCTCCGTAGGGCACATCACCCACTTCGGACATACCTCCACCAGAGTTGCAGGTAGCTCTTCCGCAGATTACCAAGCCTCCCCAGTCACCATTGTTCTTCTGTGCTAATCCCGAAGTCATTACAACGGGATTTGTACTGGTTCCATTAATAATAATTTTACCGCCTTGGTGAACTATAATTGCAGCGGATGTTCCACCAGTACCTTCAATTAAAGTACCTGCGGGTATTGTAAGCTCAGCTCCATCAAGCACATCAATTAAACCAGTTAATTTGTAGGTTTTAGATGCATTAAGTGTTACCTTTCCTGATATTTCTCCTTTCCAATCGTTGGGATCCATCTGATTGGGATCATCGATAGGGTCATCTTTACAACTTGTTGTTGCAATAACAAATAATACTAAAATTGCTGTTAATCCGAATAATGACTTTTTCATTGTTTGTTTGTTTTGAGTTAATAATTTAAATTCGACTCAAAAGTATTGGATGTTAATAACCTATCGGTTAAAGGTAGCTTATGTTATGGTTAAATAAAGATTAAGAAATACGGTGGAAAAGTTTAATATTAGTTAGCTTTGGTTTTTAAACCCCTTAGAAACTAAAGCTAAACTTAAGGCTAGAAACAACCCCTTTACGGTAGGACATCACGGTAACATCCTTATCCAAGTTTTCCTGCACCCTCTCAACCTTAGGATCAAGAATATTCTTAAAACTTGCTCCAATTGATATTCGATCGTTAATATCAGATTTAATAACCAGATCGAGTGTGTTTACTGCCTTGTTCACAATATTCCCGCCATCGTTGGTGCCAATGGCATAGATATTATCGGATGAGTAATTGTAGGCAAGGGTTGCCATTATGTTGCCTTTGTTGATAAAGTTTTGAAGAAAGGATATGTCAGCATTAACCAGCCAATCTGATGCTCCAGCAAAACTAGCACTTTCGTGAGTAAATCGTACACGATACTTTGTCTCTTCAGAAATTTTATCGGAATCAAGAATCTGGTCAGTATGAAGATACGATGCATTGAAGCCGGCAAACAGTTTTGTTCTATTGATGTTGAAAATTTCTTTTCTGATTTCAAACTCAACTCCAGCCACATAGCCCCAATCACCGGTATTCAGGAATGAAATATCGCTGGTAGCCGATGAAATGGTAACCTCATTGATTGGATTTAAAATATACTTTCCATATCCAGTAAGTGAAATAACTTCGCCATTATTAGGGAAAAGTTCCCACTTTAGGTCAACATTATAATTATCGGAAGGGTATAAATCGGGGTTACCAAGTTTGACCTGAGTTACATCTTCATAAATAAAAAGTGCGCGCTCCTTGAACTGCGGCAACGTATAAGTTTTGCTGGCAGCAAATCTTAGATTTTGCTTCTCGGTTAGCTCATACCTCAGGGTAAGGTTTGGAAGTATGCCCAGCTTTTCAATAGCATCGCTTCTATCTCTTGGATCAAGCTGGGTATTCCATCTAACCTCCTGATAAATAACCTCTACCCTCAATCCTACTAGAGTAGTTAACTTTGGAGTTAACTTATACTCAAAATTACTAAAAACACCCGGAATAAGTTGCATTCCACTGTACTCTTGTGGTTTAAGAACATTGGGTACGTACTGATTTCCTCTAAAGGTTTCGATGGTAAAGTAATCGTTATCGAGATTTGTTTGATTAAAGTAAGCATCAAGGTTTTCGGGATCAACCACCATATTCTGCTTGATACGGAAATTAAACTGGGTGGCATTAAAATCTCGATTTTTAAATCTTGTAAATCCGCCAAGAGTTACTTTACCCTTATACTTACCATCTGAAAGTCTTGAGAAAAGGTAATCTAAGGATGCATTGGCTGCGTACTCCTGTTCCGAAAGATAGTGAAAATACCTATGGTTATCAGTTATCTGATTCTGTCCGAATAGATACTCCCCATTAACCATCCTAAAAGTGTTCTGAATACGATCTGGCATATCGCTGGTAATGCTATTGTACGATACACCCCAGTTTAGGTTCAATTGGTTTCCCAAGGCGAACTCACCAAGCAGTTGATTGATTATGAGCGTATTCTTCTCGAATGTTTTGCGGTTTAAACGACCATTATCATAGTTGGCAATATCAAGAATAGTTCCCCGATAATCCTCGTGTAACTGATCGGAAGAATTGATAAATAATAGATTATAAAACAATTCACTTCTATCGTTAATCTTATACCCTACATTGATTAAACCAGTGGTATTGGTTGTATAATCGAAAGATTTTAGGCGCAAATCCTTACTGGCATAGCCAGTATTATTTACGCTGAGTGCTATACCTTCCTTGCTGGCAAAGCCATTGTTGAAGTTTATAGAAGTGAAAAGGTTAAGCTCCCTTTTAAAAAGATTAGTAACCTTACCGCCTGAAAAGGAAAAATCACTGGCAATAGGAATTTTTGATTTAGGAATCAAAGAGTTTTGAAAAGTATATTCTGATAAAGTAGTTGGGGGTGACTGCGTAAAGAACCCGAAATGATTTGGACCCTGCTGAAGAAGAAATGATGGTTCATCGATGGCATTAAAATTTGTTCCTGAACCTATTTCGATATTAAAGAAATCTTCGCCAGCATGTTTCTTGGAAACTATATTCACATTTCCTCCAGCAAAATCGCCATAAATAGCATTATTATAAACCTTATCAATGCTAATGAACTCAACAATATCAGTGGTAAATAGGCTAAGGGTAATATTCTTCTCCTCTGGATTATTTGATGGAATTGGAAGTCCATTCAGCGTGGTGGAGTTGTACCTATCGCCTAACCCCCTCACAAAGATATCGTTACTACCCTCCTGTTTCGATACGCCAGTTAATTTAGTTATTGCAGAAGCCACATCGCCAATTCCTTTTCGCGAAAGCTCCTGTGCGCCAATATGCTGACTGATGATAGTTGCCTTTCGTTGCTCCAGTAACAATATGCTTTCTCTATCTCTTCTGAGCTTTCCTTCAACTGTTACAGCCGATATGGTTAATGCGGCATCCTCAAGTTCTGCAGCTATAAAAGCTGTCTTTCCCTCCTCAACTTTCACACCTTTGACAAACAAGTCGCTAAATGATATGAAAGAGATTTTCAAATTGTATACTCCTGTTTTTAAGTTTTTCAATTCAAATTCTCCGTCAAAATCTGTTGATGCACCCAGTGCAGTACCCTCAATCATTACATTTGCACCTGGAAGAGTTTCGCCAGTACGTTTCTCCTTAACTACACCCTTAATTGCACCTGTTTGGGCAAATACATTCTGGAAAAGACTAACAGCGAGAAAGAATAGAATAAAGTTTTTGAACAATAGTTTCGACATCTATTTAGAATTTTAAAGACATCGCAAAATTACCCTTGATAAATCGCATAAATATTATTTAATGGTTAATGTTAGATTAATGAAAAGTTAACTCTTCTGATTTGTTAAACTTAGATTAACTCTCTTTCGATAATTAATATATAACTGTAATTTAGATATTTATGTACGAAGAACTTTTTTTTAATCCTTCCTAATGCGATAAACAATATTCGCTAATTATCTTGCAGTTGGATAGTGTTAATGGTTTCTTAATATGCTTGGATTATTGGATTATACCAACTTGTATTTGGTAAGAGTGACTAACCGTATCTTGTTTCTAAGATTGGAATAATTCATATATTTGTCGCACATTTCATTGAAAATGGCATCTTTATTGACCTAACTTCGTATGAAGAAGTAGAGAAAACAATTAGTAAAAAGTAAATACATGATAAAACAATGAGAGCAATATTCATTTCATTCGTTTTTTTATTCGTTGCAGCCACCGCTTTTTGCCAGGTAATCGAAAAGGATGGTACTTACCTTGCTTCGGATGGTTCCCTCTTTACTGGTATCCATAAAGAGTTCTTCGACAATGGCAGCGTTAAGGCCGAAATGAGCATAACCAATGGGCATCTCCACGGCATCACCCAACTTTACTTCCCCTCAGGTAATCTAAACGAGATACGTTCTTATACCAACGGGAAAACCGATGGAAAATGGGAAACCTACAACGATAAAGGCGTTAAAACCGCCGAAGCCAACTTTCAGATGGGCGAGAAGCATGGCAAATGGTTGGTTTGGGATGATAACGGAACGCTCCGCTACAATATGAACTATATTGAGGGGCAGAGAGCTGGGGTGTGGGTTATTTACACCGAGAATGGGGAGATTCAATCGGAGAAGGATTACAGCAATTAATAGTTGTACTTGGTAAAGGCTATTTTGTCCACATGATATTTGGTTATTGAGTTGTTTGGTTATTTGGTTATTTGGTCATTAGGTTACTTGTCTCGTAAAGCGAAGCTTGACGAGATGAGGTTATTAAGTTAATTGGTTAATTTACATATAATTCCTGCCTTTCGAATCATTGTTGCACATTTTGATGGACTTAACAATAAATTAACATTCAAATAACCCGACTTTAATAATGCCTTAATATCGCTGCATTACATTTGCCAATGATTAAAGTATGTAAAAAGTCAATACTTAAATAAACATAGGCAAAATGAAATCAAAACTTTTCTTCCTCGGGATTCTAATGGCAGGTTCAACATTAGTTGTTGCCATTGAAAAAAAATCCGATGAATCGGCAAATTCTTCATCCAAAGCAACAGCAATTACCTCCTCTTTGGTAGGAGTAGTGCTGGATAAAACAACGGGAGAACCCCTGACAGGTGCTGAAGTTGGCATTGACGGAACCAGTTTGAAGGCTTACACCGATTTTGATGGGAACTTTAAGTTTGAAAACATAACCCCAGGCGAGTATAGTATTTCTGCATCATTGATTTCCTACAAAAGTAATGGATCAAAATCCATAAATATTAATGGAAGTATGGTTCATCTTAATTTAGAGTTAGAGACAGTCGTTAAATAGTCTTTATACCACTATATTCCTCAGGCTGTCAAATAACTGGCAGCCTTTTTTCATTTATAAATCTTACCTTAATACCAAACAGTTGAACTCAATAAACTTAAACTTTGACATAGAGGAGAGCTTGCTTTACTCTGAATTTCTCCAAAAAGCAATTTACCCGAAGCAAAGACATTTCGATAGGGTTTTTAGAGATTCGTTCGTGCTTTTTAAGCCTTTGTATTTCGTTTCTGGCGATTTTTTCTGGCTAAGCGAAGTGAATGGTTTAACATATATCGTTGTGTGCGATTGTGCAGGGCATGGAGTTCCTGGAGCAATCCTATCCGTACTCATGTACAGCTTATTAGACTATGCTATTCTTAATAAAAAACTTAAGAAAACTCAGAAGATAGCTCGTGAAATAGATAAACGGTTTATCGAAAGCTTCTGTTCCGCTGAATCGCAGAAACCCTTTGATAACGATTGGGTTGATGTTTCAATCTGCTGCATTGAGAAAGAGATTAATACCATATATTTTACCGGCTGCAAAAGGGATCTGCTTCATATATCGGGAGGGAAAATGAACCTATATAAAGGCGATTCAAATCCAATTGGAGGATGGAAAATCGATGAAAATAGGTGTTTTAAATCGGTAGGAATTAAATACCAAGCTGGCGATTGCCTATACCTCGGTACAGATGGCTTTCAGGATCAGATTGGAGGGGAAGATTCTAAGAAGTTTAAGAAAAAGCAATTACATAATCTTCTCCTTCAAAACTCCAAATTACCCATGTCGCTCCAAAAAGAAAAACTAGAGGAAGAGCTTGATCAATGGATGAGAGGCAACGGACAAACCGATGATATCTGTGTTATCGGAATCAGATTGTAAACAATTAAAAGAAAATCTATGCCGATGATGATAACCTCAGCAACGAGGACTTGGGAATACTATCGATGCTTAACTTTTCTTTCAGTCCAATCTTAATGGTTTCGTATTTAATTGTTTCGGTATCTAACACAATAGCCTGAAAACGACCTAAAGAACAAGTTCCAGTATTTAGGTAAAGTTTCTTGTTATTCAAGTAGTAAGTTTTGTGTACCTCCAACTTGTGAGTATGCCCAAGTATCACCACATCATTTGTTCGAAGCAACTTTAGCGCATAGTTAAGGTACTTAAAGGTATTATACTTCTTAGGAATCCTATTGATCTGATCGTCCCACTCAACCGCGTTTAAGTAAAACTTTTCAACCAATGGGATTCTGATAAATTTCTTTAGAAGGTAGAAACCGAATTGTCCAATTGCACGCCCAATAGGTGTACCGTTTAAAAAATCGGCTTTATGTCCATGCTCAATGTGTATGCGCTGTCCCTTTGAGTTGACTATAGAATAGAAATCTTGAGCAAATGAATTGAAAAGATCATGGTTTCCCCTGATGTAGATATATTTCTTTCGGTTGAAGTAGCTTATCAACTCAAAATTATTACGGTAAACCTCCTTGAAACTGTACTTGTAAAGATCGAAAACATCGCCGTTTAGCACAACCCTATCGATTTGGTATGCTTCAACCAACTGTTCAAGGGTTTTGATAAACTTCCTGGGCTTCCACCCAAAAGTTCCAAAGTTATCGCCATTGTCAATATGGAGGTCTGATAGTATAAGTATGTTCATTCGGCTTTAATTAAATTGAAGTATGAAATCTGAAACCAAAGGGGTTCCATTGCTAAGCCCCATGCGTTGGATATTCTGTTTAAACCAGCCATTGTACTCATTGCTCCCTATGATCTCTCTTGCCAGATTGGCAATCCTTTTAGGGTTGGGTTCATAAACCCCCATTCCATTCTCCTTAATGAAATCCACATTGCCCCTCTCCTGCTCCCATATATAGCTGTTTACCAAGGGTATCTTACCGCAAAGCAGCACCTCCGAGAAGGTTGATGCGCCGCACTTGGTAATAACCACTTCGGAAATGCTTAGCAGTTCGTACACATAATCGATAAATCCTAGCACCTTTAATCGTTCAAAATTGTAGCGTACCTTTATTCTCAGGGCTTTCCGAAAGAGGGATGTATTCCTTCCGCAAACTATTACCACATCAGCCTCAAGGTTTGATTTTGCCAAGTTCTTCAACAACTTTTCGCCGTGTGGAATACCATCACCTCCACCCAGCAGTAGGATTATCTTTGAATTCTGTATTAAGCCTAACTTTTCCCTTAAAGAGTACTGATCATCTGGGTCAAGGGGTTTGCTAAACTTTGGATTTACAATAAAGGGGAATACCGAAATCTTTGAAGGTTCAACATTCTCAACCGTTTCAAGGTACTGCTTAAGCTGGCTGCTGAAAACAACAAAGTGCTGATTTCGTTCTAAGAACCATATTGGGTGTGCCGTAAACGGATCGGTTACAACAGTGAGAACTGGAATTTTCAACCCTTTTCTTTTAATTATCCTTTGAACAGGCTTAATCAGAAAGAAATGGAAAATAATAATTTTTGATGGGTTTGTGGTAAGAATCCTTCGTTCAAGTGTGGGGGTAACAAAGATACTAACCAACCAGCTGGTAAGATGGGCAAAAAACTTGATTTTATGAACTGCGTAAAGAAGTTCGAAAATCCACTTTCCCTTTGCCTGTGAGTGCTTGTAACCATCCTCAATAATCCATTTAACAAAGGGGAAAACTCCGTTAAAGCCATCGCAAAGATCAATCTCTGCTTTTCTATCTTTGTGTTGAGTGATCCAGTCGGTAAGGGCTTTGGCGGGAGCTAAATGACCACCACCTGTTTTGAGATAGAGGAAGAGTAGTTTGTTGCTTAGATGAATAGTTTTTTGCAAAGTTAGGGGCTACAAACGATTTGAAATTGAAATTAATATTAATTTGCTGAGATATTTGTGTTAACAATCCTCTCAATCTCATAGATTGCGTTTCTTCTATTATACGCCCACCCATTTTGTGCCATACGCGCAAGTTCACCAGAATCCAATAGCTCAAGCAACCAACTTTCGCATTTCCTCGGATTATTCTGTTCAATCCCCATACCATTGGTTAGCAACCAATTGCTGTTAGCCTTTTCCTGAGAACCAAGTGGGGGTGCCATAATTATGGGTATTCCAAGCCCTGAATAGAAGGTAAACTCGCTGGGTTTTGTCCAAAGTATATGCACATCGGTAAGATGTTCATCGAATATATTGAAATAGTCCAAACGGTTGTTGGTGGATGTAATTTCAAAATTTAACGAACTGGGGAAGTGTTTTTCCTTGAACCTCTTCAGATTCTTGAGAATATAACTATTGGGAGATGGAATAAAAATAAATACAATGCTTCCGTTTCTTATTAGTTTCTTTAGCCCCAGCGCCAATTGTTTTCCATATCCCAGCATTGCGTTAGCCCCTCCAAGAGCATAAACAATTTTTAAGCTGTTATCCTTACTAAGACTTCTTGTTTCTGTAAAAAAGGAGAGCCTTCTTTGATAATTTTTGTTGGCTACCTCTTGTTTCTCCCCTCCAACAAGCATATGGGGCAAAGGCAACCCAGTAAGGAATATATGCGAATGTTCTACTCCATATGCTTTCAGCCTTTCAACCGATTTACTGCAGGTTGCAAAATAGTACACTTTCTTAGCCTTTGGGTTACGGGGTACCCATGCCCTACTAAGGTCAGAATCGCAGATCTGACAGAATACGGTAGCTTCGGGGAACTCTTTTGCCAAATAGGCTACTGGTGCATAAAATGATGTGATGACAATAGGATTTCCTTCCATTTTCAAATCTAACTCTTTGCATATCCCAAGTTTTAAGGCTCTCTCAAGTATACGCACCTGATAGTTTGACTTCGATTGATCAACCCTATCGGAAAAAGGGTGAATGTAAAGCAATCGATCGAGAAACCAAAAAAGTAGTTTACCCAGAAAAGGAATCTGACTGAATCGCGAAAACCATTCGTAAATATTAAGCGCTAAGCCCCATATTCTCTCTAAGCGTCTCGAAGCCTGACCCGTTTGACCCATCACAATAATATCTCCACTTAACCTTCCCTCTAATGGCTTAAGAGCTCTAATATGACCTAAACCCATCACAGCAGTAACCAGCAAAATGCTTCTTTCCTTCTGCATTGTTTATAAATCAAGATATTATTAAGGTGATCTTATTTGTTAAAAACCCTGCAAATTTGAATAAAAGCTTCATTTTTTAACGTAAAATTGGTGTTATGATAGAGTTAACTTTCTGTTTTTTTTCAAGTTCGCAACTATTAATTGCTAAGAGATTACCTTATTAATAATCAATAAGTGAAATATATAAACTTTGTGCTCGATATTCATCTTTTTTTTCGATATTTGTAATGGTTGAAGCATAATCCTTCAGCCATTTTTCATATCATTTTAAGCTATGCTTTTTAGTAATAGAATATGTTGGGTTACCGGAGCCTCTTCAGGCATTGGTGAAGCATTGGCCTACGAGTTAGCCAAGGAAGGTGCTAAACTTATCCTCTCGTCCAACCAGCCCGATGAGCTGGAACAGGTAAAAAACAAGTGTCTGTTGGAAACCTCGTTTTGTGAGGTTATCGTCTTCGACTTGAGCAACCCCGATGAGGTAACCCGTATTGCCAAGGAAACTGTTCACAAATTTGGTCCTATTTACCTGTTGATCAACAATGGCGGGATAAGCCAACGATCATTTGCGCATGAAACTCCCATTGAACTCGATCGGAAAATTCTTGAAATTGATTTCTTCTCCTACATCATCCTTACAAAGGCGGTTATACCTAGCATGATCTCATCAGGCGAGGGTTTTATTGCTGCCACCAGCAGCATATCGGGTAAGTTTGGTTTTCCACTTCGCTCGGCATACGCTGCAGCTAAGCATGCCATTCAGGGTTACTTCGAAACTCTGAGACTGGAATTACAACCTCACAATATCAGCGTAACCATTGCCTATCCAGGAAGGATTAAAACCAATATTTCTGTAAATGCTGTTGATAAGGATGGAAAAGTTCACGGGAAGATGGACCCTGGACAGGAGTCGGGAATTTCGGCAATGAAATGCGCTAAACTGTATGTAAAAGCCATAAAGCAAAGAAAACCTGAGATTCTGATTGGCGGCAAAGAGCTGCTTATGGTACATATCAAACGGCTTTTTCCAAAAATTTTCTTTAAAACTATCAGGAAAGTTAAACCAACCTAAAAGACTAATCAATGAGCAAAGTTATTTGTGGAATTCAGCAAATTGGCATTGGCGTATCAAACCTATACGATGTCTGGCGATGGTATATCAAAGCCTTTGGCGTTGATGTTAGGATCTTTGAGGACGACACTGTTGCAGAGCTTATGCTTCCCTATACCGGAGGTCAACCCCAGAAACGCCATGCAGCATTAGCTATAAATCTCGAAGGGGGTGGAGGATTCGAAATTTGGCAATACTCCCAGAGGACTCCCCTACCCGCCCTTAACCCACCTCGTATTGGTGATTATGGAATCTTTGCAGCCAAAATCAAGTGCTTCGATGCCGACATTGCATACAGTCATCTCAAGGCAATCAATGCTGAAATGCTATCTTCCATAACCAAAAGTCCCTCAGGGCAAAGGCATTTTTACATTAACGATCCCTATGGCAATACATTCGAGATCATTGAAGCCAAAGCGAATTGGTTTAAAAAACCAACAAAACCTACTGGTGCAACCTACGGTGCAGTAATTGGGGTTAGCGACATAGATAAAGCCCTTCCTGTTTATCAGGAGATCCTTGGGTTCGACAAAATACTAGCCAACAATACTGGCAACTTTATTGATTTGGCTTCATTACCAGGGGGAAATCAAACGTTCAGAAGGATTATTCTAACACACAGTTCACCACGTAAAGGGCCCTTCAGCAAAATGTTTGGCGATGCACAAATTGAACTTATACAGGCACTCGAAAGAAAACCGGTAAAAATCTATGAAAATCGATTCTGGGGTGATTTGGGATATATCCACCTCTGTTTTGATATACGAGATATGAGGGCTCTCGAAGAAGAGTGCAACACAAAGGGTTTCCCGTTTACAGTCAACTCAAACATAAAGCATAGCCAAGCAGGCAGTTTCGATATGGGAGAGGCTGCTGGGCATTTCTCTTACATTGAAGACCCTGATGGCACCCTGATCGAATTCGTAGAGACACATAAAGTTCCCATACTAAAAAAGTTTGGAATCTACCTTAATCTCAACAAACGCTCTGACGACAAACCCCTTCCTGATTGGATTATTCGAATGCTTGGGTTGAAGAAGGTGAAGGATTTGTAGAGCTAGGAATATCAAAGTCTATAAATAATTCCATAAAGAATCTTCGCGCATAGCACTTTCTAGTCTTGGTGGCTCATACCAAAAGATTGTCATTAATAACAAACCTTACTTTTAGCCACATTCTTGGGATAATATCAAGTAAAACTATACTTTCATCACATAAATTTGCCCTGCTTCATCCTTGATAACTTTAACATCTTCTCCTTTGCTGATGAATCCATCCTCGGAAACGGCATCGAAAATCTCATCTTCAATCTCCACCTTTCCCGATGGGCGTAGCACGGTTAAAGCCTTTCCAACCTTCCCAAGCATCTCTTTTTGGTGTTTATCAATACCTATATATCCATCATCCTTTGATAAACTTGAGTTTAGCGAAAGTCCCGGAAATGTTGGGGAAGTGATAAGCCTACGGCTTAGGATTATCGAAAGGATAAGCCCTGTGAAAAGGGATACAGATACAACAACAAGGGGTTTTAACACCTCAATCCATGAGAATGGACGTACATCACGGAATATATCGTTATCAATCATTCCCAGCGTAAGGCCTAAAATAATCAGGATTATACCGCTTATTCCTGTTACTCCAAAGCCAGGAATTGCAAAAACCTCTACCGCAATTAGAGCCAACCCCACAATGAAAATGATCAACTCATAATGCTCCGTGAGCCCCTCAACGTAGAGTGGAGCGAAATATACAATGGCAGCTAGCACTGCAATGGCCAGTGGGAAACCTATGCCTGGGGTTTGCAGTTCGAAGTAAAGGCCACCAATGATTAGCATTATAAGGAACCCCGAAACCATCGGATGGGTAAGAAAACCGATTAGCTTATCCATTGCAGTCGGTTTAAATTCTACAATTTCGTAATTCTCAATGCCTACCATTTTGAGCAGTTCAGCTACCGACTCTGCCTTACCCTCGCAGTATCCCCACTCCATGGCCTCATCGGCGGTAAATGTTAGAACTTTATCATCGTCAATTAAACCTTCTACAGTTACTGAAGGGTCAACCATAGCCTCAGCAATCTTGGGATCACGTCGCCATTTAACAATGGCTTCACCATCAACCAATAAGGTATCTTTGCCTTTTGCCTCAGCGGTTGCCCGCATAATGCCGCGCATAAACGACTGATACTTATCGGGTGCTACCTCTCCAGTTTGATTTACTACTGTTGCCGCACCTATGCTTCCTCCAGGGCGCATATATATGCTATCGCATGCTATACTGATCAATGCACCAGCCGAAGCCGCCTGATTATCAATAAACACCCAAACAGGTATTTTGCTATTCAGAATTTTGGTGCGAATTGAATCAGCAATGTTAACCATTCCGCCATATGTATTTAGGTGAATTAGCATAATATTAGCATTTTGCTCATATGCTTCAATAAATCCTTTTTGAACTTGTCGCCATGCCGAAGGCATTATATCCTCTCTTATGTTGATCTTGTATATCAACTGCTTGTTTTCCATCACTAAAGAATCTGTTTCAGCATAAATTGTGTTATGAACAGCATCAACTAGTAAAAGAGATAGGATAATACATAAATGTTTCATAAAGGCAATTTTTAGGTTATACAAAAATGAAAAACAATTAAATAAACTATTGAACTAAAAATTCTTTGGCTAAATCAGAAAAAACGTTAATGGATTCTCTCTTCTTCTCATCTAAAGTAAAAGAAATATTTTTATTGAGGTAATTCTCAGCATCATTTTTTGGTAAAATTGTATTTCCATGATATTCAACTGATAATGAAATTCTATCCAAACCATATTTCAATGCGTTATTGAATCTTTCTAAAAAAGATTTGTCAAGTTCTTGTTTGGTTGTCCATACTGCAAATACCATAGGCAAATTGGTTAAAGCATTCCATTCGTTTGCCAAATCGTAATTTATTTTAAATCGCGATTCCAAATCAAATACCTTATCTCCAATAGCCACAATGCCTTGCTTTGGCAAAATCTGATCTAAACTATTTATTGGCCCAAAAGGCTTCCAATCAATGCTTTTTTTCCAGTGGTGTTTTGCAAGTACCTTTATTAAGGTTATGGATGTCAATGAATGGTAATCAAGGTAAATTGTATCAATTTCGTCAATGGAGGAATTGCTAAGAAGAGAAACTGTTCTAACTCTTTCCTTTGCTCCAATGCAATAATCGGTGATAATCTTAAATTCCTTTCTACCTATAATCGAAGCCAGGGGGACAAGTCCGATATCAGATTCTCCAGAAATAACTTTTCGCGCGCACTCGGCTGGGTAATCAAGCATCAAGTAAATAGAATCACCAATCTCTGCATGTTTTAAACCATAAACAAAGGGTGCTGTATTGAGATATGAAACGGCTGAAACTTTGATTTTTTCTGACATATCTGTGTTCAATGAGTAAATCAGTAATTATTGAAAAACCATTATGCGAAGTTAATCAAAATAGACCTTTCAAGTGAAGCAAAATGGTAAGACATTTTTGTTAAAAACATTTCCACAAAACACACAATAAAAAACCCTTCATTTTGTTTGCTGATTGTTAACTTTGCATTTTTCAAAAGTTAAATGTATGGAATTAACTCCACTTACTGCAGTTTCCCCTCTAGATGGAAGATATAGGGATTCTCTAAACGGATTGGATGCATTTTTTTCAGAGTTTTCACTTATTCAATATCGAGTTCTTGTTGAAATTGAATACTTCATTGCGCTTTGCGAAATTCCTTTGCCACAATTATCTGCAATGAATTCCGAACTTTTCGAAAAATTACGGGCTATTTACCGAAATTTCACACTAGATGATGCTTTACGGGTTAAGAATATTGAAAAAAGCATAAACCACGATGTGAAGGCGGTTGAGTACTTTGTAAAAGAAAAGTTCAAAGAGATTGGCATTGAGAAATTTGGCGAATTCGTTCATTTTGGATTAACCTCGCAGGATATCAATAACACTGCCTTCCCCTGCATGCTTCGCGATGCTGGTCATGAAGTTTACTATCCTTTACTTGACCAGCTTATTGAAAAGTTGGAACAACTGTCAAGCCTTTGGGCTGAAGTACCCATGCTTTCGCGCACTCATGGGCAACCTGCATCACCCACTCGGTTGGGAAAAGAGATAGCAGTTTTTACTGAGAGAATCATTAAGCAGGTTAACTTACTTCGGAAAATCCCAGTATCGGCTAAATTTGGAGGTGCAACCGGTAATTTTAATGCCCACCATGTGGCTTACCCAGATATAGACTGGATTGAATTTGCCAATAACTTTGTAAATAAAACTTTAGGGCTTGATCGTTCGCAAATAACCACTCAAATTGAGCACTACGATAATCTGGCCGCAACCTTCGATAATCTTAAACGAATTAATGTTATTCTAGTTGATTTTTGTCGCGATGTATGGACCTACATTTCCATGGATTACTTCAAACAACGTATCAAAGAGGGAGAAGTGGGATCATCGGCTATGCCACATAAGGTTAACCCAATTGACTTTGAGAATGCTGAGGGTAATCTTGGCATTGCCATTGCACTGTTTGAGCATTTATCGGCAAAATTACCCATTTCACGCCTACAACGCGATCTAACCGATAGTACAGTGCTAAGGAATATTGGCGTTCCATTTGCTCATACCATCCTTGCCATGAAAGCCATTTTAAAAGGATTAGAAAAATTGGTTATTAATCCACAAGTGATCAACACAGATCTGGAAAAAAATTGGATTGTCATATCGGAAGCCATTCAAACCATTCTTCGTCGTGAAGGTTACCCAAATCCTTACGAAACACTTAAAGATCTAACAAGAACTGGTAAACCTATTACAAAAGAAGAATTTATGGATTTTATTGACAAACTGAAAGTTGAAAGTAGGGTAAAAGATGAGTTAAGACGAATTACACCCTTTAATTATACTGGCATTAACCCTTAATCTAATGTTTCGATAAAAATCAATACAATTTATTTTTTGCTTCAACTCTTTAAATCAACATATGAAAAAATTCTACAAGGTTTTTAAGTTCATCTTCCCCTATAAATGGAAAGCAGCAGCAAGTATTTTTGCAAACATTTTTTCCGCTTTCTTCTCGCTTTTCTCTCTCACCATGATCATTCCATTTCTAAGCCTCCTCTTTGGCACTGTTCCTCTTGTTGAGGAACGTCCTGATTTTGTGTTGAGCATCGAATCAATTAAGGATACATTTTACTTTACAATAAGCAAAGTAATTATCAATCATGATAAAGCTACTGCTCTGCTCTTTGTAATTTTTATTGTGATCATTGCTTCCTTTCTCAAAAACTTTTTCACATATATTTCCCTTTGGTATCTTGCTCCCATCAGGATTGGGGTAGTACGTGATATTCGCAATGCACTTTACAAAAAAATTCTAGAACTTCCACTGGGATTCTTCTCCGAAGAGAAAAAGGGCGATATAATCAGCAAGATGACAAACGATGTGAATGAGATTGAAGTATCGATCATCCGTTCGCTGGAAATGTTCTTCAAAGAACCTATAATCATAATCATTCATTTATCTGCTCTAATTATAATGAGTCCTGGGCTCACACTTTTTGTTCTACTTATCCTTCCGATTGCTGGTGGTGTTATTGGCCGTGTGGGCAAAACGCTGCGTAAAACATCATTTAAAGGGCAACGAAAAATGGGTGCATTGCTATCAATAATTGAGGAAACGCTAGGAGGATTGAGAATTATTAAGGCTTTCAATGCCGAAGGCAAAATGCGTGAACGTTTCGAAAGCGTCAATTCTTTCTATACCCATTTGATGACAAAAATGTGGCGTCGTAGGGATCTTGCCAGCCCTCTAAGCGAATTCTTGGGGACAATAGTCATTGTTTTGGTACTCTGGTTTGGAGGAAGGCTCGTTTTTCAGGGGCAGGGAAATATGTCTCCGGAGGGGCTTATCGGTTATATTGCCATTTTCTACATGATTATTAACCCTGCAAAATCCTTCTCTAGTGCTTATTTTAACGTACTAAAAGGTATGGCATCTGCCGATAGGCTAGATGGTCTACTTCATGCCAATAATCCTATCAAGGATACAGCTGGAGCACTTGAAATCAATGAATTTAATAGTGCTATCGAATATAGAAGTGTTAGTTTTAAATATCAAAACGACTACGTTTTAAAGAATATCAACTTAACCATTGAGAAGGGTAAAACCATTGCCCTTGTGGGGCAATCGGGTTCAGGAAAAAGTACTTTTGTAGATCTTCTACCCCGCTTCTACGATGTAATGGAAGGTGAGGTGTTAATTGATGGCATTAACATCAAAAAATTTACGCTGAATAGTCTCCGCAACCTTATGGGTAATGTTAATCAGGAGCCCATACTGTTCAACGATAACTTCTACAACAACATTTCTTTTGGTGTTGATAGTACAAATGAAAAGGATGTGGAAAATGCAGCTAAAATTGCCAATGCTCACGATTTTATCGTTGCCACACCTAATGGATATCACTCAAACATCGGCGATAGGGGTAGCAAACTTTCTGGCGGACAACGGCAAAGGGTTAGCATTGCCAGAGCAATACTGAAAAATCCTCCTATAATGATTCTCGATGAGGCAACATCATCCCTCGACACAGAGTCGGAACGTTTGGTTCAGGATGCCATTGAAAATCTTATGAAAAACAGAACATCGCTGGTTATTGCTCACCGCTTATCAACTGTTAAGAATGCTGATTTAATCTGTGTACTCCATGAGGGTGAGATAGTTGAAAGAGGAAAGCATGATGAACTTCTTGAATTGGGTGGTTACTACGCTAAACTGTACCAGCTGCAAATGTAAAAAACTTTACAGCCAGTAAATCTTCACTGATAATATCTTTGCCTACATGCCTCAAAAAGCATTATGGCCGATGCAGTTGATACATTCAACGAATCGGCAATCCCGCGCATGGGTATTATTACGGTATCATCTGCGGTATCGATCCATGTTTCTGTTATTCCTGTAGCCTCTGTGCCCATAACGATTGCCGAAGGCAACGTAAAGTCGATCTGAAAGTATGGTTTTGATGCCCTTAGATGAGTAGCAATTATTTGAATTCCCTTTTTCTTTAGCCATCCAATGGCTTCAACGCTTGAACATAATGCGATAGACTGGGTAAATACACATCCCAGCGAAGCCCTTATAGTATTTGGATTATATAAATCGGTTAGTGGATCACAAATAATGATTCCCGAAATCCCTGCTGCATCTGCAGTTCGCAAAATAGCCCCAATATTGCCGGGTTTCTCAACACCCTCAATTACAAGCAATAGAGGATTATCTTCAACATTAATATTCTCAAGCAAATGTTGCCTTGGTTTTGCAACAATTATCAGTCCTCCCGCATTTTCCCTGTATGCTACCTTGCTGTAGACATCATGTGTAACTTGAAAAAGATTGATATTCTTGACTTTTCCAACTATCTTTTCAACTTCAGAGTACTCAACTATTTCAGGGCAAAAGTAAGCTGAGTCAATCTTGTAATCCGATACTACAGCTTTCTCAATTTCCTTTATACCTTCAACGATAAAAACACCTTGCTTTCGTCGCTCGCTTGATTTCTGAAGGTGAATCAGGTTTTTGATCCTATCATTCTGTCTGCTACTAATAATTTCTACCTTACTGCCCATATTCATACCTTTATACTATACGGTAATTCTCATCCTCGTTCGTTGAGGGATTAAAAAAACTTAATGAGGGCTTATACTCTAACTTTAACATCTTTTCCGAAATAGGGTGCTTAAACTCAATTTTGTAGGCAGCTAAACGAATCTGCCTTCTCACAGTGCCTTCGGCACCGTACTTCCTATCACCCACAATGGGACAACCAATGGCAGAAAGATGTGCCCTTATCTGGTTTTTTCGTCCGGTATGCAGGGTGATCTCCAGCAGAGTGTATTGTTTAACCCTTTCTAAAATCTGAAACTCTGTTTTGGCAAATTTACTCCCCTCTACATTTGTATTGTATACCCTTACCCTTTGATTTTCATCGTCCTTAAGCCAACTTTCAATTACACCTTTTGCTGTTTCGGGAGTACCCTCAACCAACGCTAGATACTTCTTGGTGACAGTGCTCCAAACATCCTTCATTGTAGTCTGAAAATCCTCCGATTTCGCAAAAATGATTAAACCTTCAACCTCTCTATCGAGCCTGTGAACTGGCCATAACCTCAATTTTTTCCCATCCCGATCGGCGATGAATTGCTCAAGTATTGTGTGGGTTGAGGTAGCTGAAACCTGATTCTTATCCTTGCATGAAAGAACACCTGCCGTTTTTTGGGCAACAATCAAATATTCATCCTCAAAATGAATGGATATGGGGTTGCTCCTTGTTGGTGGGGTAACATTTCGCTCAACTTTAACCACTTTAATAAAATCGAGTACTTGTCCCTGTTCAACCATAAGCATAGGATGGTTCTTAACAGCTTTGCCATCAACCATGATACTGGATGTACCGATAAACTTTTTAGCCCCCTGTTTAGAAATACCTCTGTTCATCTCCATCACTACTTCGAGCAGGGTTGCGGTTTGCCTGGCAGTGTATTTCATGGCTGAGGTTTGATAAAGCGATTAATCATTACGGAATCTTACATATGTTCCAAGCGGAAGGTCAATACCTGTTTCGGAGCGAATATAAGACTCACCAAACATTAACCTTTTAGAGCCAAAGTGCGATTCTACCAAGTTCTTTGATATCAGGGGAGAGTATCCCAATGAGTAAAGGTTGAGTACAAAAAAACTACTCTTTGGCTCTAAAAGGTTTGTACAGGCATTTAGAACTTCGTTTATGTTCTCATCAAGAATCCACCTTTCACCACCAGGCCCACGACCATAAGCAGGAGGATCGAGAATAAGTCCCTGATAGGTTTTTCCTCTTTTCTCCTCACGTCTTAAAAACTTTAACGCATCGTCAACAATCCATCGAATATCAGACAGTTTGCTCAGGGTCATGTTTTCTTTAGCCCAGTTTACAACCTGCTTAACAGCATCGAGGTGTGTCACCTCTGCCCCCGCTGCCCTTGCTGCCAAGGAGGCACCTCCGGTGTATGCAAATGCGTTGAGCACTCTTGGGTTAGACACTCTGCTCTCACGAACAAAACTATAGATAAAATTCCAGTTGTCAATCTGCTCGGGGAATATCCCAACATGACCAAAAGAGGTTAGGCTAAGCTTAAGAGTAAAACTTCCCTGAGGAAGTGGACATTTTATCAGCCAATTATCAGGCATCTTCTTAAAAAAGTTCCATCCGCCGTTTCCCGGCTCACCACTCCTATACGATACTTTCTGCTGTTCACGTTTAAAGTGGGCGTGAGCCAACTTTTGCCATTCGGCATTGCTCATCTTTCTCTTCCAGATTGCTTGTGACTCAGGACGTATCAAATAGTAAGGGCCAAACCTTTCGAGTTTCTCAAAGTCTCCACAATCAATTAGTTGGTAATCTGGAATTTTTTTTGTTACAAGCCTATTCAAGAGTGATAAATCATTGTTAAAAATTGCTTCTACAAATGTAACACATATAATTATAAACAATATTACTCGAGCAAATTGAAAAGTATTTAGGTTTTCTGATAGACCGATCATTTAGGTTGCATCAATTTGAAGGAATCCTATACTGCTACTTATATAATCATTGAAATGACTCGGCTTGGAGCGCTTCGGTAATAACAATGTATTAACTGATCTTATTAACTTATTAATTTCATCGATTGAAAAAAATTGAAATTATCCTGCAATAAATAATTTATTTTCTTAGATTTGAAGTGCGAGTGCTTATCAATCAACTTAAAGCATCTCCCTTTCTACCCTACAAAGCTTACCTAAAACATAAAAAAGTTATGATCAAATTTTCGTTAACATCCTTAATCATTTTGTTTTGCTTTTCGCTTTTAGCGCAAACCCCAGCATCATTTTCATATCAAGCTGCTATTAGAGATATCAGCGGGAATGTTGTTGCTAATCAGGCAGCAAGCATAGTGATTGATATCCTTCAGGGAGGATATGAAGGAATCAGTGTATTTTCCGAAACTCACAATGTAACCACCAATGCTCAAGGAGTTATAAACTTGACCATTGGATCAGTTGAAGATTTAAATGTAGTTGACTGGAGTTCAAACAGTCACTTTATCAGAATTACAGTTGATGGTACTATCATAGGGACTTCCCAGCTCATTAGCGTTCCCTATGCGCAACACTCAAAGACTGCAGAAAGCGCCGAAGAATCTGATCCCATTTTTACATCAAGTTTTGATCTAGATGGTGCTTCCTCTGGTGATATTCTGCAATTTGATGGCACGTCATGGGTGAAGGTTACCCCCAATTACATTTCAGATTACACCGTAACCGAGGGTGATGTTACAGCACACCAGGGTGCGTTGAGCATCACAGAGAGCCAAATCTCCGATCTTCAAACCTACTACCTTGCATCAAATCCTGATGGATTTATTGCTGATTATACTGTAACGGAGGAAGATGTTA
>Ga0334882_1001588_pt1 | contig 26519 bp, 22 predicted proteins | sample GraSluR1_MG_5_FD_207226 | JGI IMG/M metagenome (GOLD analysis project Ga0334882, IMG submission 207226) | Sludge microbial communities from methane-producing bioreactor in Wageningen University, Netherlands - Granular Sludge_15_04-R1 | ecosystem: Engineered > Bioreactor > Anaerobic >...
TATTATTAAAGGCAAGTGAATGCCATTCAACGGCACGTCTAATGTATTCTAACCTTTAATTTCTAAGTGAATATATCTAAAGTGGAACGGGTAACTAAAAATATACCCGCTAGGTGTTGACTCAGTGTCTCGCTAAGGCTAATTGCTATTAACAGGAAAAAAAGATAAGATGAACTTGAAATTATAGGGGCACTTTATAAGTCGGGTCAGGCAGCATGGCAACCCGGCAAAGCCCGGCCGGGAGGCACGTATTCTTGTTAACTTCAGCACTGAGAATTCTGCTTACCCGCTCTTTTAAGCCTTTTGTTTTTCATAACCGCTTTGCTTCAACCCTCGACTATCAATCGCCGCGTGAACTCGGGCTTTATGTTCATATCCCCTTCTGCCGGTCTATCTGCAGCTTTTGCCCATACTGCAAAGAGCTCTATGATCAGGAAAAAGCTGCGCTTTATCGGGCAGCCCTCCTGCAGGAAATCGACCTGGTCTGCCGGAACAGGGCAGGAAAAAGGGAAGCGACCAGTCTTTATTTCGGTGGAGGAACACCGGCCCTGATGATTGACCACCTGGGAGAAATTATCGAACATTTAGGTCGCTATTTTTCGATCACGGGAGGAATTGGGGTAGAACTGCATCCAGACAATATTAACCCGCCGGAGCTGCGGAAACTTACAGCGGCCGGGGTAAATATGGTCAGTGTGGGTATACAGTCTTTCAACGACAGCTGTTTGAAAAAGCTGGGCAGGAGCAGTGATAACTATTCAGACAAACTTAACCTGATCAGGGAAAGCCGTTTTCCCGTGGTTGATGTCGATTTAATTTTTGCCATCCCCGGTCAGACAGGGCAAACTCTGACAGACGACCTGGCGGAAGCTTTTCATTGCGGGGCAACCCAGGTTTCTACCTATCCCTTTATCGATTTCACCTATACCCACAGTGCATACAAACCTTTGACTGCATCGGCAAAAAAGCAGATGCTGGCAGAGCTTGCCCGTTACTGTCGGGAAAATAATCTGGAGAGAACCTCGGTATGGACTTTTGCCCGGCCCGGCTCGCAAAAGTATTCTTCTGTAACCAGGGAAGCTTATCTCGGCTTCGGTCTTTCTGCCGCCACCCTTTTGGAGAACAGCTTTAAAATAAACACCCATTCCCTGCAGGCTTATATTAAAAGGGTGGAGAGCGGGCTGCTGCCGACTTCGTTAACCCTTGATTTTACCCCGAGGCAAAGGGCGGCATATCACCTTTTCTGGAGCGCCTACGGCCTGAAAATCAGCAGGGAAAAATTTTATAAAACATTTGGGTCAGAAATTGAGCAAATGTTCAGACCCGAGCTTGGCCTGGCTGCCAGACTTGGTTTTATCAACAGGTCTGGTGACAGTTACCTGCTAACCGATAAGGGCATTAACCTCTACCATAATATTGAGCAGGTTTATACCGGGGCCTATATCGATAAGATGTGGAATGTCTCCCTGCGCCAGGAATTCCCGGAAAAGATTGTTCTGCGTTAGCCTGGCGGTATAACTATCCACGGCCAGGCAGCAAAAAGCAGGGGCGTTATAGAAACCGGCCCTGCTTTACTGTCCAGTTACCTTATCCAGCCTATTCCAGGCTGCGAGAAGCTACTACGTCGATCCCGCTGCCGAGCAGGTCGCTGATGATTACATCTCCCATTTTTACCGGCCCCTCAATTTCAACTTCCGCAATTTCTTTGGCGGCGTCATAGATCAATTTTTTCGGGATCGGTTTGCTGGTTTTTACCGGCAGCCGGGGTAGCGCAGTTCCTTTAATAGCAATAGTTGTGGTGAGGGTCCTGGTCGGGTTGGTGAATTCCTCGCGGGCATAATCACGCCCTTTTTTGCACTGGTGTCCGCGCAGGGTAAACTCTTCGGGCTCGCCGGTTTGTTGCGAAACGAGCATTTTGCAGCCCAGTGGGCAGAGGATACAGACAATTTCTTTTTCATTGTTTTTTTCTGTCATTGCTATTTCGCCTCCCCGGATAGCTCTACGCTTAATTCATTAAAACTGCTTTCAGGCAGTTCGCTCTTCTTAATTTTTATCACGACCATTTCACCGGGGGTAAGAACTTTTTTCTTCACCGTTTTCACCGGCTGACCATCTGCCTTAACCAGCAGGGCTGCATTTTCGTGGTTACCCTTAACCCGCATGTAAATTTCCAGGGTATCACCCATCTGATCTGGCCGGACCAGGTGGGGAACGATATAGCCGACGCTGTCGAGCGGCCTTGTTTTAAAAGCATGTTTTTGTTGTCCGGGGCGGTTGTTTTTAAGATAAGATGCCGCCCCCTTGCCGGTTTTATAGCTTTCATCGGTAACCCAGTCAACCAGGTCGTGGACGTGAACCACATTGCCGCAGGCAAAAATCCCTTCCACGCTTGTTTCCATTGCTTCATTAACCACCGGCCCGCCCGTATGGGGATGAAGCTTAACCCCGGCACTCTTGGAGAGCTCATTTTCGGGAATCAAACCTCTGGAAAAGAGAATCGTGTCGCATTCCAGCTCGCGTTCTGTGCCGGGAAGGGGCAGCTTGTTTTTGTCTGTTTTCGCTATGGTGATTCCTTCCACCCTGTCCTTACCTTTAATATCAACTATGGTATGTTCCAGCAGCATTGGTATATCGAAATCCTGAATGCACTGGACAAAGTTACGGACCAACCCTTCAGAATATGGCTTACGTTCAATAACTGCAACCACTTCACCGCCTTCCAAAACAATACGCCGGGCCATGATCAGGCCGATATCGCCCGAGCCGAATACTACCACTTTGCGCCCGACCATGTAACCTTCAATATTTACAAAACGCTGGGCTGTGCCGGCGGAAAAAATGCCGGCCGGCCTGGTTCCGGGGATGTTAATCGCTCCCCGGGTTCTTTCCCGGCAACCCATGGCCAACACTATGGCCCCGGCCTGGATGGAAGTTATACCGTCGGCGGTGTTGATATAGGTGATAGTTTTATCCCGGCCGACAGAGAGAACCATGGTATCAAGCTTGCAGGTAATTTCTTTATCTTTTAACAAATTGATGAAGCGTTCGGCATATTCAGGTCCGGTCAGTTCTTCCCGGAACTGGTGCAGGCCAAAACCGTTGTGAATGCACTGCTGCAGAATACCACCCAGCTCATGGTCCCGTTCGATAACCAGGATGTCTTCAATTCCGTCTTCGCGTGCCGCTACTGCTGCAGCCATGCCGGCCGGGCCGCCCCCGATTATAACCAGTTCATATTTTTCTTTAACCTTATCTTCAATCTTAAGGTTGGAGGTGGGGGGAGGGCATTTGCCGACAGCGCCGGTATCTCTCTGCTCTACCATTTTACCCTTGGTAGTTCCGGTCAAAATGTATGAACCGGGGTTATCTTTTTTAATCTCCGGCATTTCCCTGCCCAGTTCGCGGGCAAGGATCTGCATAACCCGCGGGCCGCAGAAACCACCCTGGCAGCGGCCGCCGCCGGGCCTGACTCTTTTTTTAATCCCGTCCACTGTCCTGGCCCCGACTGGTCCGTCAATTGCCCTTACTATTTCTCCCTCGGTTATGTTTTCACAACGGCAGATTATTCTACCGAAGCGGGGATCTTCGGCAATCATTTTTTCCCTGGTTTCTTCATCCAGCGACATGAAGGGGGTATGATTCTTGGCCCGTGCCTTGAAACTTTGATTTGCTATAAAAGGCCCTATCTTTTCCTGCAGCAGCCCGGCTACGTAAACAGCAATGGCAGGCGCTGCTGCCAGTCCCGGGGATTCAATTCCCGCTACGTTGAAAAAACCGGCTGTAGCGGCTGATTCTTCGATTATAAAATCGCCGCGATCTGTTTTAGCCCTCAATCCGCTGAAGCTGGTTATTACTTCTTTAAATGGCAGGTTCTTTTTAATATTTTCGGCATTCTGACGAACAAACTCGAGCCCTTTAGCTGTTGTCTGCAGGGCATCTGCTGAATCGACCGTTTCGGCATTCGGGCCGATAATCAGGTTGCCGTGCGCGGTGGGGGAGATTAAAACCCCCTTACCAGCCTTGGTCGGGCAGGGGAATAGAACATGCCTGGCATGATGGCCTGTTTTTTTATCCAGCAGGAAATACTCACCACGGGTCGGTGTTATTTTAAAAGAAGGTGGGTTGATCATCTCATTGATCCGGTCTGCAAAAAGACCTGCCGCGTTTACCACGCTGCGGGCCTCTATTGTTTCCTCGCCACAGCTGATCCGAAACCGGTCGCCTTTCTTCTCTATAGCTTTCACCGGACAATCAAGCTTTATTTCGGCCCCGTTTTCAACTGCGCTTTCAGCCAGGGCTATGGCCAGCAGGTAGGGGTCGGTGATAGCTGCGGTTGCTGCATAAAGAGCCCCGCAGGCTTCATCGCTTAAGTCCGGTTCCATGTCATGCAGTTCTTTTCTACCCACTATTTTTAACCCGGGAATTTTATTTTCCTGACCACGCTGGAATAATTCCTCGAGAGTTTTCATTTCTTCTTCGCAAAAAGCGATCACCAGTGAACCGATCCTGTGAAAAGGGACATCCAGATCTTGGCAGAGATCTTTGAAAAGGCGGTTGCCTTCCCCGTTAATACGGCCTTTCAGACTGTCCGGTTCCGGGTCGAAACCGGCGTGAACTATGGCACTGTTGGCCTTGGTGGTGCCGTTGGCTACATCGCTGTCTTTTTCAATTAAAACCAGTTTGAGCGTGTATTTTGACAGTTCCCTGGCCAGGGCGGTGCCGATAATACCTGCTCCGATAATGGCAATGTCGTACATAAACATCCTCCAATCACGAATCAATCGTTCTGAATTTATTAGTCACTTAAAAAAGTAGCTGCATAAACAGATGGAACCCAGAGCAGGTCATTTCCCAGCAACTGCTGCGGGTTCACAGGAGCCTGATCAATGTTTACTTCCCAATGCAGGTGAGTGCCGGTTGCATAACCGGTCATTCCAACTGTTCCGATCTGCTGGCCCTTTTCTACTTTGCTGCCAACGTTCACATCTATTGTATGCAGGTGCATATATGTGCTGGAAAGACCCATGCCGTGATCAATAATTACCGTGTTCCCCCCCGATAACAAAAACTCGGCCAGGCGCACGATGCCGTGGTTTGGGGTAACAACCGGTTCTCCTTCGGGAGCCCCGATATCAATTCCCGCGTGCCTGCGTGGCGGGTTGTCGTTTATAATGCGGATTGCCCCGTATTCCGAGGTGATACGTCCTACGAGAGGGGAAAGGAAGAAGCCTTCCCAGAGGGGAAAAGGTTCGCTGGATGCCCTGGCCTGGCGAACTTTTTCACGGTCCTCGGCCAGTCTCTCCGTGGTCCAGCCTTCCGTTCTTTCAGCCGGCATGCTGAAGCGGGATAGAGGAAATTCTTTTTCAGCCAGGGTAAGCGTGCTCCGGGCTAACCGGTTGCCGGGCGACTGCGCGTTTCCTTCTTTTAGTTCAAGGTTGTAGCTGTCAACTTCGGCATCGCAGCTGATGGCAATAATAGTATATAGAAGCCCGCCGGCCTGGTAATAGCCGGTTATCTCACCCAGAAAGTCAAAATCAATAAAAAATGATTTGTTTCCATCGACAGGACCGGCTTCAACCAGCAAGAAATCACCGGGAGAGGGGTTCTCGGGATAAACGTATATTTCGAGAGGAGCACTTTGACCTTCTTCAGTGGCAAAATAGGGGGTGATCTTCCGGCCCATAACCGGTTCGTTATCGTCAGGGCTGACATCTCCTGCTTCTGACAGGAGCAGAAATGCATTAATTACAAGCATCAAGGCAGCAGCTAATAAAATAATGCTGCCTATTGAACGGCTTTTTGTCATACTATCTCCTCACATACCCGGACCGGAGGTGCAGGTTATGATTTTTTCTTTTCTTGGGCCTTGTTCCAGTCCCTGAGAAAATTTTCTACTCCAATATCGGTAAGGGGGTGCTTAAACATTTGCTGTAATACTTTAAAAGGCAGGGTGGCAATATGCGCCCCGGCCAGGGCTACCGCCGGTACATGTTCGGTATGGCGGATGCTGGCGGCAATTACCTCGCAGTCGAGGTTGTGCAGGTCGATTATATCAACAATATCACGGACCAGTTCTACACCGGTATGGCCGATATCATCGAGCCTGCCGATAAACGGGCTGATATAAGCGGCGCCCGCCCGTGCGGCCAGTAAGGCCTGGTTTGCGGAAAATACCAGGGTTACATTAACCTTGATTCCCTCGGTGGCAAGAACTTTAACCGCTTTCATCCCTTCGGGAATGATGGGAATTTTAATTACCACGTTCTGGTGAACTTTAGCCAGGGCCCTGGCTTCCTTAATCATACCCTCATGATCAAGGGAGAGAACCTCTGCACTGACCGGACCATCAACCAGATCACAGATTGCCGGCAAAATATCAGCAAAATCTTCATCTTCCCTGGCGGCCAGGGAAGGATTTGTTGTAACTCCGCAGATTACACCCCACTCTACTGCTTCTCGTATCTCATCAACATTGGCTGTATCCAGGTATAGTTTCATAGTATGCCTCCTTCACTTACCTAAACTTGTAAACTCTTAATGTATATTATACCTTTTCTTGCTTAAGCCTGCTACCGGTATAATCCCGGCTCTCTGTTGCTACAACGGGGCCAAATTGATAAAATGGGGCGAGGGAAGGTGATTATTATTAACGGTGTAGATGCACTTCGCGAAAAGTATCCGGAAAAATTTGCCCCAATGAACGATATTTATTGCAAAATAAGGGCCGGAGATCGCATCTTTATTTCAACTGGCTGCGCTGAGCCTCAATACCTGGTTCACACCCTGGTGGAATACGTTGAATCTAACCCGAAAGCTTTTTACGATACCGAGATTCTGCATGTCTGGACTCTTGGAGTTACCCCATATTATGATGAAAAATTTAAAAATATTTTCAGGCAGAATTCGTTTTTCATCAGTCACAACAGCCGTACTGCCGTCAACGAGGGCATGGCTGATTATACACCAATTTTTTTGTCGGAAGTACCCAAGATGTTTCGCAGTCGGCAGGTGCCTGTTGATGTCGCTTTAATCCAGGTTTCCCCACCCGATGATCACGGGTTTGTCAGCCTGGGGATCAGCCTGGATATAACCAGGGCAGCTGCTGAAAATGCCGACCTGGTCATTGCCCAGATCAATAACCAAATGCCCCGCGTCCACGGCGATACTTTCATGCACGCTTCCAAAATTGATCACTTTGTGCATCACGACGAGCCCCTGCTTGAATATATTCCACCGGCCCTTGATGGAGAGGTGGTTAAAAAGATAGGCCGCTATGTGTCGCAGATTGTCGAAGATGGCGATACAATACAGATCGGTTATGGCAGTGTTCCGAACGGCATTCTCTCCTGTTTTGGCGATAAGCGCAACCTGGGAGTGCATTCAGAAATGCTCGGCGATGGCTTGATCGACCTGGTTAAGAAAGGTGTGGTTAACAATAGCTGCAAAAACAGGAACCGTGGCATAACAGTAGCCTCTTTCTGCATGGGCCGCCAGAAAACTTATGACTACCTGCACGATAACCCCGGCATTCGTTTCAAGGAGATTGATTATACCAACGATCCCCTGGTTATTGCCGACCAGGAGCGAATGACTGCTATCAACAGTGCCCTCGAGTTGGATTTAAGCGGGCAGGCTTCAGCTGAATCGCTGGGTAGTACTTTTTACAGCGGTATCGGCGGACAGGCGAATTTCATGCGCGGTTCAGTTCTGGCCCGGGGCGGTAAAAACATCCTTGCCCTGCAGTCGACAACCCGTGATGATAAAGCTTCTCGTATTGTTCCTGCCCTGAAAGAGGGTGCCGGGGTAACTCTGACCAGGGGAGATATTCATTATGTGGTTACCGAGTATGGTATAGCTCACCTGCACGGTAAGAATATCCGTGAAAGGGCTATGTCGCTAATTGCCATTGCTCATCCCAAGTTTCGACCATGGTTGATTGAAGAAGCAAAAAGCAGGTGTCTCATTTATAAAGATCAGGCTTTTCTGCCCGGCGAGAAAGGTCAGTATCCCGAACACCTGGAGGCCCACCGTACCACCAAGCGCAATGTGAGGCTCTTCATGCGTCCGGTCAAGATCAGCGATGAGCCTTTAATTAAAGAATTTTACTATTCGTTGTCCGATAAAAGTTTTTACAGCCGCTTTATGACTTTCAGACGCCAGATGTCGCATGCTGAATTGCAGAAGCACTTTATCGTTATTGATTACACCCGGGAAATGGCTATCCTGGCGGTTAAGAAATATCTTGACCAGGAGGTTATTGCCGGTATTGCCCAGTATTGCATCGGGGAGGATACCCTTTCGGCTGAAGCATCAATTGTGGTCAGGGATGATTTCCAAAGCAAGGGTATCGGCCTTGAACTTTTATCGTACCTTGTAACGGTAGCCAAAAACGAGGGCCTGCACAACTTTACTGCCGATGTAATGCCCGACAATATGACCGTACTAAAACTGATAGAAAAGCTTGGTTTACGCTATGATCGTAAATGGGACAGCGGCTTGATTCATCTGGTCATTTACCTGAAATAAGCATACCGGGTTTGTGAATGGAGAGAAAAGGATTTGCCTCTGCTGGTTAAAAAAGAAAAACTGGAATTTCTGCGTAATTATTACCGCGATGAAGGCCGGCTGCTCAGCTGGCCGGTAATTTTTATTCTGCCGGCCTGGATTGAATCGTGGTGGAGTGTTTTTGGAGAAGTCAGTTATAAAACAGCCCTGCGTTCGGTCTGGCAGGGTGAGGAATTGATCGGGCTTGCCCCGCTCATGTTCCAAAACAAAACTGCCCGCCTAATTGGCAGCGCTGATGTCTGCGACTACCTCGACTTTATCACGAAACCGGGGTTTGAAAAGGAGTTTATTAATGCTCTTCTGGCTGCCCTCTCCGCTGAAGGTATTACACGGCTCGAGCTTGAATCGCAGCGTCCGGAGGCGGTTGTTTTCAGCGGTTATTTTGCCGCAGATAACTTTAAGAACACCAGGGCTTCTTATACCCTTAACAACCTTTCGTCAGAAATAAGCCTGGCTTCCTCCTGGGATAATTACCTGCTTTCGCTCAATAAAAAACAGAGACATGAAGTGAGAAGGAAGCTGCGCAAGCTGGAAAATGAAAGCGACAGTTTCAGGTATGAAGTAATCGGAGAAACCGGTTGTGGGAAGGCAGGAGATCCGGTAACATTTATCCCGCGCTTTCTTGAACTATTCCACGAAAACCCCGATAAGGCGGACTTTATGACAGAGCGGATGAAAAAATTTTTTCAGACTCTCATTCGGAATACTTCCACGGCAGGGTTGTCCCGTTACGGGCTGCTTGAGGTTAATGGGGAACCGGCCGCTGCGGTGCTTTATTTTGTATATGACGGCCGCATTTACCTGTATAATAGCGGTTATCACAGTAATTACGCTCACCTCAGTGTAGGCTTGCTATCTAAAATTCTATCGATCAGGGATAGTGTGGAACGTGGATATGCTGTTTTTGATTTTTTGAAAGGTCCTGAAATCTATAAATCCCGTCTGGGTGGTAAGGCAGTACCGAATTATAATGTTGTGATAGAGTTGGGACCAGGCGGGGGAGACTGATCATGAAAATGGCTTTCTTAAGCTTGCACAGCTCACCGCTGGGGCCGATGGGCAGCAAAGATACCGGGGGAATGAGCGCTTACCTGCTCGGCCTGTCGCGTGCACTCAGTGAACAGGGCCATAGTGTTGATATATACAGCAGGGCGGAGGAAAATGAAGGAGAACTGCCGCGTCAAATTGGTGAATCTACAGTACGGCTGATCGGTTTAAATGGCGGATTAAAACGGGTTCCCAAAGAAAAGCTTTTTTATCGTGCCGGGGATCTAGCTGCACAGATTGTTGCTTTTATGAGGCGGGATAATGTTTCATACGATTTAATATTCAGCCATTACTGGGTATCGGGTACCTGCGGCAGAAAACTGGGTGGTTTGCTGCAACTGCCCCACCTGGTAATGTTTCATACCCTGGGCAGGGCCAAGAATGAAAGCTGCCCGGATGAATGCGAACCCAACCTGCGGCTGGCTGAAGAAGAAAAATTGGCTGCCGAATGCGATATGGTGATTACCGCTTCCCTTTTTGAACAGAAAAAGGTTCGTTCTTACTACTCCCTGCCGGCAGAAAAGGTAGCTGTAATCGGTTCCGGCATTAATCGTGCGCATTTCACCCCGTCAGAGCGAAACCGGGCCAGGGAAAAAGTGGGGGTAAGCGGTTATAGAGTAATTCTTGCCGTAGGGCGTATTGAGCCTGTAAAAGGGTTTGAACTGCTGGTTGATGCTGTATCGCTGCTGCCCCTGGAAGACCCCTTCCGGGTGATTATTGTCGGCGGTGATTCCACTGATACGGCAAAAATAGCAGCATTGAAGGAACTGGCCGCATTACGCGGTATCTCCGACAGGCTGCATTTTACCGGCCGGATTGAACACGAAGAGCTACCATTTTACTATAGTGCGGCAGATGTTACCGTAATTCCGTCATTTTATGAAAGTTTCAGCCTGGTTGCTCTTGAATCAATTGCCTGCGGAACCCCGGTGATTTCCAGCCCTGTTGGGGTTATGCCGGAGCTGGCTTCCGGCGGGGCCGGAGAACAGGCGGTTAAACTGGCGGGCGACCGCAGCCCTGCAGCATGGGCAGCAGAAATCAGAAAAAACTACATCAGGGCGAAGCGCCTCACCCCGGAAGATGTTGAAGAATGCCTCGCCCCCTATAACTGGGCGGCAGTTGCTGAAAAACTGGTTCATTCTGTTAAACAGATACTTTGAAATAGCAGAAAATAATAGTTGCCTTTAGCTAAGGCAGTGGTGCAGCTGCCCTGACAAACATCAGAACGAAGGAGTATCAATATGACAGACAGAAAAACCGACATTATGATAGTTTCTCCCCATCCCGACGATTCCGAATTCGGTGTGTCCGGTTCGGTAGCCCGTTGGATAAAAGAGGGGAAAAAAGTAGTTTACGTGATTTGTACCGACGGCAGTAAGGGCAGTTCAGATTACTCCATTAACCCAGACAAACTGGCCGGAATAAGAAAAAAAGAACAACAGGCGGCAGCTGACCTGCTTGGAGTAAGTGAAGTTGTTTTCCTGGGTTATGAAGACCAGACCCTTGAAGATACAGCTGAATTCCGCAAGGAAATTGTGCGCTGGATCCGCATATTTCAACCGGAAACCCTGGTTACTGCCGATCCTTACCGCCGCTATGCCTGGCATCGCGATCACCGCATAACAGGGCAGGTGGTTCTCGATGCGGCGTTTCCGTTTGCCCGCGATCACCTGGCTTACCCCGATTTTTTTGAAACGGGGCTGATGCCGCACAAGGTAAAGGATATATTGCTCTGGGCCAGTGAAGACCCTAACTATTATTCCGATATTACCAGTACTTTTAACACAAAACTGGCTGCCCTGAGTTGTCACCAGAGCCAGGTGGGCGGGGAACAGTTCAAGGGAATTGAACAATGGCTGCGTCAGCGTGCCGAAGATGCAGCCCGCGACCAGGAATTTGAACTGGCCGAAGCTTTCCACCGGGTAGAAATGCCATGGTAAAAGCCTACCAGGTTATGTCGCCGCACAGGCTTTTATCGTAACCACGGGCCAGGAAAGCGGTGAATTTCGGACGTATTTCACCAATTGTAGCGGGCAACCCGTGTCCCGGAAAAACGGTGATCTGATCGGGCAGGGTCATGATTTTTGTTTCAATTGTAGCTAAAAGGTTCCCCAAGCTTTCCGGTGAATCGGTTTTCCCGGGACCGCCGGGGAAGAGGGTGTCTCCCCCGAGTAAAAAATCATCTACCAGGTAGCATAACCCGCCGGGCGTATGACCGGGAGTGTGGATTACCTTGATCTCTATTTTACCCAGGGGCAGCCGCACGCCATCTTCAAGCAGCCGGTCCGGTTGAACAGGCATCCCTTTAGCTTCCTCCCGGTGGGCTGCCAGGGTTACCCCGGGTAATTTTTTTAGTTCTTCAAGAGCCATGATGTGATCCATGTGAGCATGGGTCATCAGGATATAAAGAATACGATCATCGCCAGCTTCTTTAAGGATGATATCGGGATTACCCGGAGCGTCAATCAAGGCACACTGTCCCGTATTTACACATCTGAGCAGGTATGCATTGGTACCGTAAGGATCAGTTTCCAACCTGGAAATGGTCAGCTTACTGTTATCGACCAGCGTTATAAAGTTTTTTGCCACGGACTATTCCTCCTCCTGCGTTATTATCTGCTATATCTTATATTCTAATTAGAAAGCCCGACTCCTTCCTGATAGCCGGGCTGAATCATATCTAAATGCATGGTGGTTTAAGCCATTCCGGTGCAGGCCTCCAGCAGAAAGCGGGCATAAATCCCGGTACATTGCATTGTGCTTTCCAGGCTGATTTTTTCATTTTCCTGGTGGCAGGAATCTTCTTCACCGGGGAAGACCGGCCCCCAGCAGACACTGTTAGGCAGCGCTTTTGCATATGAAGTCCCCCTGGCCAGGGTGAAACCGCCTTCCCGGCCGGTTACCTTTTCGTAAGCCCTGTTCATAATCTCAAAGAAGGGATTCATGCGGCTTACGTAGAGCGGTTCCTGGTAGCCGGTAATGCGGTAACTGAAACCGTACTTTTTGCAGAGACGGTGGAACAGTTCTTCAATATGTTCCCTGCTTACTCCGAATTTGTGTCGGATATTTATATTTAAAACAAGGCGGCCCTCTTTGTAGTTAAGCACGGTGGGGTTGGCTGCGGTTCTGCCAATATAATCGCCGTTATAGCTGGTTTCCTCGTTGTTGAAACCGATAAAGTTACCGTAATAGTCGCCGTGCATGCCCAAGATGAAATCAATAATCATATTTAAGCGGGGATAGTGAAGGTAGAGGTTTTTTATCATCCAGGCCAGCTTGGTCAGGGCATTTTCTCCATTTTCAGGCAGCGAACTGTGCGTGGATATACCGCGGCTGACAATGGCAACAGTTTTATTATCAACATGATTTTTATAGACAAAGCTGCCTTTTGAAGGAATGGTGTTGCTGCTGTCGCCGCTGGTCAGCTCAAGAATGGTGCCCCTGGTGAAATCTGCATCCAGGGGAATGGAAACTTCCATATCGCAATAACCTTTTTCGATATTGTGAATTGGAAAAGCGCCGTCGGGGGTAAAAGAAAAATCCGGTACCGGGAATTCACTTTTGAAGCTCTCCATATCGCTCCATTCTCCTTCTTCACAGGTACCAACAATTAACTGCAGTTTGCGCCTGTACTGAAGGGATGAACGGTTGAAAGCTCGCAAAATGTTGAAAATAACCGCGGTAGGGACCTTATCGTCCATGGCCCCCCTGCCGATAATATGATGCCCGTCGAATATTCCTTCAAAGGGCGGAGTTTCCCATTTATCCCTGTCCCCAATGCCAACAACGTCAACATGGGTCAGCACACCAATTGATTCTTTACCGCTACCGATTTCCAGCACCAGGCAGTCTTTCTTTTTACTATAAGAACATTTAATCCCTTCGCTTCCGGCAATGGAGGCCAGGTAACTGAGGCACTTGATATTTACCTCAGTATCGCCGGTCAGGCTCGGAATGCTGATTAGTTCGATCGAATTTTTAATTATTTCATCGCGGGTGTTGATTACTGCTTTAATAGTTTTTTCTGTCATTAATTTATTTGCCCCCACAGTAGTCGAGTGCAGCCAGGGTATAGGTTCGGTAAGCCCCGGTCAGCTGTTCAAGTTCAACATATTCATCTTCACTGTGGGCTTTTTTTAAATAGCCCGGCCCGAATACTGCACTGGTTATCCCGGCAAAGTTGCTTAAAAGCGAGGCATCTGTCCAGGCTAAGAAGGATACTATTTCCGCTTCCCTGTCCAGCGATGAGCGAACCCCTTTACGGAGGGAGTTAATGAGCGGATCGTTTAGGTCAGTTTCCAAAGGTTTGTGAAGCATCATTTCGCCGTTATCGAAATATCGCTTTACCACGGCCCTGAAGCTGTCATCTTCGCAGTGCATCTGATCTATAATCTGTTTAAAATCTTCCATCACCATGTCGAATGTTTCGAGCGGGGTCCAGCGCCGGTCGATGTAAAGGTTGCAGTAACCCGCAACAGAACTTGGCTGATCGCCGCCCTCAATTACACCGAAATTTAGCAGCGGTTCCCCTATTAAAGGATGCCTGCGCTCCCTGAATTTTGGTACAAGCTCGTTTTCTATCCTTGTGATTAGTTTGGCTGCCTTGGATATGGCGTTGACTCCTTCATCAGGTGTACCGCCGTGGGTAGTTTTGCCGATTACTTCAATCTGAATCCATTCCAGGCCCCGGTGGCCGGCAGCAATGTTCAGGCCGGTCGGTTCCCCGATAATTGCGGCATCGGTGTACGGCCCGTGTTTAACAATATATTCTGTTCCCTCACTCTTCTGCTCCTCGTTAATAACGGCGGCAAAAACCAGGTCTCCCTCCAGGATTACCTCGCTGCGTTTGATCGCTGCCATAGTGCCCATCATGCAGGCTAACGCGCCTTTCATATCGCAGCTGCCCCTTCCGTACAGGTTACCCATCATGATTGAACCGGAATAAGGGTCTCCGGTCATATTGTAGGGAGGTACGGTATCCATGTGCCCGCTTAACATCAGCGATCGGCCTTCCGCACTGCCCCTGATCCGGGCAATAACATTCGGGCGGTTGTCCAGGGGGTATTGATAAAATACTTCAATATCTTCCTTTTGGAAAAAGTCGAATATACGGGCGGCAACGGCTTCTTCCTGGTTTTTTAGGCCGGTGTAGCTTGGAATGCTTACCAGCTCGGCGGTCAGGTCGAATATTTCTTCTTCAGTAAATGCATCAAGTATTTTTTGTTTTTCCATTATTGCTCCTTTGCTGCCAGGTGACAGGCAACATTGTGGTTTTCAGTGATCGCGGTAAACTGCGGTTCCTCGGAAAAACATTTATCAAGGGCATATTCGCAACGTGTGTTAAAACGGCATCCCCGGGGTATTTCTGTTGGGTCGGGTATTTCACCCTGAAGGACCTGCCGGTTCCTGTTGCGATGCACTTCGGGTATGGGCATGATGCTGAGCAGGGCCCGGGTGTAAGGGTGCCGGCAATCCTTGATAATAGCGTCTGCCGGGCCTATCTCGACTATTTTGCCCAGGTACATGATGGCTATCCGGTCTGAAATCAGCCAGGACAGGGACAGGTCGTGGGTGATAAAGAGAAAAGCCAGGTTGCGGGTATTTTTTAGCTCCAGCAGCAACTTCAAAATGCCCGTTCGCACGGAGACATCGAGCATGGAGACCGGCTCGTCGGCAACTATGAAATCGGGGTTGAGGATTATAGATCCGGCAATAGCCACCCTTTGCCGCTGGCCTCCGCTCAGTTCGTAAGGGTAACGGTATAGAAAGTTTTCGGCCGGGGCCAGGCCGCTGTCTTCCAGCGCTTTTACTGTTTTTTCTTTCCGCTCGGCTGCGGTTTTAAGCAGGTTATTAACCTCGAGCGGTTCTGCCACGGTATCGATAATCATGCTCTTGGGATCAAGCGACTGGTATGGATCCTGGAAAATCATCTGTGCTTTTTGCCTGAAAAGCTTCAGTTCTTTTTTGTCGGTATGTTTGACAACTTTACCTTTAAATTGTACTTCACCAGCCGTTACCGGGGCCAGGTTCAAAATTGCTTTGCCCAGGGTGGTTTTACCGCTGCCGCTTTCGCCAACCAGGGAGACTATTTCACCCTGGTGAATATCAAGACTGATGCCGTCAACCGCCTTGACAATTTTCTGTTTTTTTGCAAAGAGCTCGTGCAGAAAAGATTGCTTGATTTGAAATTCTACCTTTAGATCCCTGATCGATATTATTTTATCTTTATTGTCCATTGTGCACACCCCCCTGGTGGCAGGCGTAAAAATGGCCCTCGTTTTCCCTGACCATGGCCGGTGCTTCAACCCGGCAGATCTCTTCGCAATAGGGGCACCTGGGATGGAACCTGCAGCCTTCCGGCGGGCTGATCAGGTCTGGCGGTATCCCTTCAATTGCCTCGGGCATGATTCTTTCCCGGTGAATGTTGGGAAAGGAAGAGAGCAGCTTATGGGTATAAGGATGCCTGTTGCGGTTAAAGATATCTTCAACATCGCCTGATTCGACAATTTTCCCGGCATACATAACGGCAATTTTATCACATGTTTCCCCCAAAATGGAGAGATCATGGGTGATCAGGATCAATCCCATATTCAGCTCCTGCCGCAATTTATAAAGTAAATTCAAAATCTGGGCCTGCACCATAACATCGAGGGCGGTGGTCGGTTCATCCCCGATCACCAGCTTGGGGTTGCAGGCCAGGGCCATGGCAATCATAGCCCGCTGTTTCATTCCGCCACTGAATTCGTGGGGGTAGTTTGAAATACGTTTCGGTTCAAGCTCGACCAGGCTAAATAATTCTTCGGTTTTTTTCAACGCTTCTTTGAATGTGCATTTCTGGTGCAAAACAATTGTTTCTGCAATCTGGTCGCCAATCTTCATTACCGGGTTTAAAGCATTCATTGCTCCCTGGAAAATCATCGATACATCGTTCCAGCGTATTTTTTTAATTTCCCTGTCATTCATTTCCACCAGATTTTTCCCTTCCAGCAATATCTCCCCGGAGACAATCCTGCCTTCAGCAGGAAGCAGATTATTGATTGAAAGAGCTGTGGTGGTTTTACCGCATCCCGATTCGCCAACCAGGCCAAGTGATTCTCCGTAGTTGAGGGTCAGGCTGACATCATCGACCGCCTTAACCGTGCCGGCAGAGATTTCGAAATATGTTTTAAGGTTTTTTATCTGCAGCAGTTCCATCGCTATCTCCTTTTCAGCTTCGGGTTCATCATTTCGTCAAAGGCATACCCGAGGAAGGTAAAAGCCAGGACAACCAGCACAACACAGATGCCGGGAGGCAGGAAAAACCAGTATGCTCCCGAACTGGCAGCGCCCGATTGAAAGGCATAATGAAGCATCATGCCCCAGCTTGACCTGGTGGTGTCCCCCAGGCCGAGAAAACTGAGAGTTGTTTCAGACAGGATGGCCACGGCAGTGATCAAGATGGTGTTGGCAAATACCAGCGGAAAAACATTGGGCAGTATATGCCGGATTATTATAGTTGTATCATCAGCGCCGATCGAGCGAATTCTCTCGATAAAAGGCCTCTCCTTGAGGGAGAGTGTCTGTGATCTTACTACGCGGGCCGTTCCGGCCCAGCTGGTCAGTCCTATTACCAGGATAATATTCCAGATACTGGTACCCAGGATAGCGGCCAAAACCAGGACCAGCGGCAGCCAGGGTAAAACCAGGAAAAAATCGGTCAGGCGCATCAGAATCATGTCGGTTTTACTGCCAATGAAACCCGAGACAACCCCGATAGCTGTGCCAAGAAACATCGAGATTACTGTTGCCAGCAGTCCCACCATCAGCGATACCCTTCCACCGGCCAGCAGGTTACTGAAAATATCCCGGCCCAGGTTGTCTGTTCCCAGCAGGTGGCTGTCCCCCGGCGGTTGCAAAACATTACCAGGTTCTCCGAACTCCAGCGGGTTAAAGGGGAAGAAGAGGGGGCCGAAGATGGAGATGACAATAAAAAAGATCAAAATTACAGCGCCGATCATGCCCATACTGCTCGAACGAAAACTTTTCCAAAAGGTTTCTATTCTTTTTTTTCGCATTTCCTGTTTTATAGTATTCATTGCAGCACCTCAGCTCTTAACCCGGGGATCCAGGTAACTGTAGGTAATATCGGCGATCAGGTTAGCCAGGATCACGCTGATGGTAATCAGCAAAAAGATGCCCTGCAGCAGGGGATAGTCCCTGCCGTTCAGGGCTTCGTACATGAGCCTGCCCAGTCCCGGCCAGGAAAAGATGGTTTCTACCTGGATGGCGCCGCCGATGGTTAGCCCCAGGTTGATGGCAATAATTGTAATCATGGGCAGCATGGCGTTGGGAACGGCATGTTTTTTCAAAATATAGTTATCGTCAAAACCCTTGGCCCTGACTGTAGTCATGTAGTCTTCGGTTAACACGTCGAGCAGGGTATTACGCATGGTCAGGGCGTATTCGCCGATCAAAACCAGGCTGAGTGTGAGAACAGGCAGTACCAGGTGCAGGGTTCCATCCCTGATCATATCCAGGGTGCTCAAAAATGTTTTGCCGGGGGTCAGCATACCGGAGGTGGGAAAGAGGCCCAGGCCGATACTGAAGATGGAAATTAAAATAATCCCCAGCCAGAATGTAGGCATTGAATAAGTAATCAGGGAAAAGCTAAGAGCAATTACATCAATTTTTGTGCCTCTCTTCCAGGCAGCAATTACACCGAGCAAAACGCCGATTAAAATTGCCAGGATCTGGGCCAGCCCGACCATGATTACCGTAGGCAGGATTTTATCCCAGATTACCTCAAGCACATCTTTCTTGTAAATAAAAGAGAGCCCGAAATCGCCCTGGAAAAGGTTTTGCAGGTAGATAAGAAATTGCATATACCAGGCTTCACCAAGACCGAACAGCTCCTTGGTTTTCTCGATCGCTTCCGCCGAAGCCCTTGGATTGCGCATAATCATGGCCAGGGGATCGCCGGGCATGATTCTGAACAGAAAATAATTAAAAATCAGGACAAAAAAGATTGTTAAAAGTGACTGGAGTATTTTCTTGAGTACATAGAGTTTTTTCAAGTGATCACCCCGGTTAATTAAAAGTATTCAGCCGGTTAGCTGCTTTACCGTTGCCGGTAAAAACCGGCTGAATACATACAGGAAGTAGCAGTCTTTTCAATAAACAGTGTTTAGATATTAACCGGCAGCAGCTGAATCGTTTGCCGCTGGTCGCGTTTTCTACTGATCTGACTCTGCCGGACTAACGTTCAGATAGTTATAGGTGGTCAGGTTAAAGAAAAAACCGCCTTCTTCAGGAATTCTTTTCCACCCGGTCCATCTATCCGTGTTGACAGCCTGCAGACTGTTGTCGTAGAACAGAATAATGTAAGGCGCTTCTTCGTAGAGAATCTGCTGCATTTCCCAGACCACTTCACGTCTCTCATCGGGATCCATGATGGTCTGCTGTTCGATAAACAGCTCGTCATAACGCTCGTTAGAATAGTTGGAATCGCTCATATTGCCGATTTGGTTTGTTGTCATCACATTTAAAATGGTGGTTGGATCCAGGTCGGTCCCCCAACCCCAGATAAACATATCAAAGTCGCCGGAGTAGATTTTGTCGATCAGCAGTCCGTCATCGACTGTTTCGATGTTCAGTTTAATCCCGGCCTGTGCGGCACCGCCGGCAATCATCTGGCCAGCCTGGACTTCATCGGTATTATCAGCCCTGAGAGTTAGGGTGAATTCAAGGGGATTACCGGCGCTGTCCTGGCGGACACCGTCTCCGTTGAGATCAACATAACCGGCTTCATCAAGAATCTGGTTAGCCCTGTCAATATCGAAGCCCCTGTACTCATCTGCGGGCGGTTCGTAATGGTAGAAGCCGTCGGGGGGAATGAGCGAGCTGCCCACTGAACCCTGCCCGGCATAGACAATATCAATAATACCCTGCTTGTCGATGCACAGCTCGATGGCCTGCCTGATTGTTGTATCTTCTAGCAGTGGGTTTGCCTGTGAAACGGGGTCATCCCAGGCGTTGAAGGATAGCTCGGTAAAACCGAGAATAACGGCAGAAATGGCTTCTATCGACTCTTCGCCCTGCAGGGATGCCAGCTGGCTGGGGCTGAAGTTGGTGGCCGCGTCAATTTCACCAAGCCTGATCGACTGGGCCATGGTGTCAGTGTTGGCATAGACAACAAAGATTAGCTCGTCAATGGCCGGTCTGCCGGCGAAATAATCAGCGTTGGCGACAAGCTTTAAAAATTCACCGGATCGGAACTCGGCATACTTGAAGGGGCCGGTTCCAATCGGTTCTTCATTAGCCCAGGTCATGAAATCTTCCGGGTCAACCTCGCTCCAGATATGTTCGGGAAGTATAGGGCATGAGTTGAGTAGCATATTTGCTTTCGGTTTATCAGTTTTAATCACAACGGTATAGTCGTCCGGGGTTTCTACTTCTGCAATGCCGCCGAGATAACCTGAGTACATACCCAGCTCATTTTCCAGCAGCAGTTCATAAGTAAACTTTACATCTGCTGCGGTAAATGGTTCCCCGTCATGCCAGGTCACATCGTCGCGCAGCTTGAATGTCCACTCGGTTTCGTCCTCGCTCAGCTGCCACTCGGTTGCCAGGCTTGGTGCCGGTTCATAATTTTCATCGAGGATAACCAGTGAATCATAGAGAATGGAAAAAACCTCGTAACCGATCTGGCTGTAGGATATCAGCGGGCTGAGCGAGTCGATTTCCACGGTTATGCCGACCCTCATGGCGTTCGGAATGTCGTCTGCTGTACTTTCCCCCTGGCAGCCGGTCAAAACCGGCAGAAAGAGCATCAGGGCTGTCAGCAGGGCGATTAAAACAACTACCCTTCTTTTTGCTTTCATTGAATTTCCCTCCTGTTTTTTATGCCATTTATTCTTCCAGGCAGGATTCTATTACGGCAAAATCCTTCCCGGCAGCATCCAGTTGCGCTCTAACCCCGATCGGCAGGGTGGCCAGGTCCTTGCTGTGGCCGATCGGCAACCCGTGAATAGCCGGAATGCGCAGTGGCTCAATTAAATCAAAAAGAACATCTTCAAGGCTTTTATCTACGTAATATCCGGGCTCGTGTTTTTTGGGGGTGCATTCCACACATTCACCGACAACAATGCCGGCAGCTTGTTCCAGCTTACCGGCGTTGATTAAATGCGTTAACATGTGATCGATTATCCACGGTTCTGTTTCCACTTCCTCTATAAAGAGGATTTTACCCCTGGTGTCGATCTCGTAAGGTGTGCCCAGGGTAGCGCAGAGCAGGGTCAGGTTGCCGCCGATCAGCGGTCCTTCGCACTGTCCCGGATAAATGGTATCAATCCATTTTTTTTCATCGGCCAGCCTAATCGCTCCTACCGGTTCTGTTGTTGTGAGGGTTTTTAAAAGGCTCTTCCTGGTATATTCACTTAAATCTTCGGGGTTGTAGCGTGACATGCCGGGACCGTGGAAGGTAATTAATCCGGAATATTTATGGATGGCGGCATGAAGGGAAGTAATGTCGCTGAAGCCGATAAAAATTTTGGGGTTTTTCCGGACCAGGTCGAAATCTATATACCGCAGCATGCGGGCCGAACCGTAGCCACCCTGGGTGACGAAAACGGCATTTATATCTTTCCTTGCAAACATTTCATTGAAATCGTGGGCCCTTTCCCTGTCGGTGCCGGCTGTAAAACCTTTACTGATATTAAGATTCTTTGATAGTTCCACCCGGTAACCCCACTGCTGCAGGGTTTCTTTTCCTCTCAACACGTCGCTCCTTTTAAAAGAGGGGCTGGCCGGGGATATAACGCCTATTGTATCTCCATTATGCAGAACCTTGGGTTTAATCACTTATTTAACCTCCAATATGACCGTATAACGGATACAATATACGAATATAGCTCATTTTAATATTTTTTTAAAAAAAAATCAACAAAAAAATCAACATTTTTTTAAATATCGATTAAATAATGGCAAAAAAGCATTTATTAAGGGATTAAATTGTCCAGTTCCTTGCTGTATTCAAAGAGGACTGTTTTGCATTCTTCAATTTTAGCACGGTAGTTTTTATCCTTGAGGAAAGAGACGGCAGCACAGTGCTTCACTTCTCCGTCATTGCAGAAAACGGGAATGCCCACACCCACGGCCAGGGGGAAAACCTCGTCATCGCTGATCACGTAACCCTGGCGGCGAATTTGCTCATATTCGGCAATTATTTCATTGTGGTCGGTCAGTGTATTATCGCATATTTTTTTAAAAGTCTGTTTCCTGAGCAGCTCCAGAACCCTGTTGCGATCATGATAAGCCATCAGGCATTTACCGTAACAGCCCCTGTTCATCGGGAAGAAAGTTCCCGGTTCGTAATTAATGCTGAGCGGCTTATAGTTTTCAACTGAAAATAAAGCAATTATTTTGTCTTCATCCCTGCGGGCCAGGCCGGAAGAAACCTTCAGCCTGTTGCTCAGTTCATTAAGAATTTCCAACACCCGGTTTTTGTAGTTGGCGTTATGCAGGTAAATGCTGCCCAGATGATAAGCAAAGGGTCCGATCATGTATTTTTTTGTTTCCGGGTTCCGGATTACCAGGTTGTTCTTTTCAAGGGTAAGCAGGATGCGGGAAATGCTGGTCCTGCCCAGGTTAAGCTCCTTTTCCAGCTCGCTAATCTTATATTGGAAAGGGTTTCTGGCCAGTATTCTTAGAACATCCATAGCCTTGTCAATTGTCGAACTGAGCGATCTGTTAATAATTATTCACCTTCCGTGACCTCTGCATTTTGATAACATTCTAACATTTGTTTGAAAAAGTCTCAATCATGTGAATGATAACCAATACTAATCCTTTTATTTCCCTATTAATGAAAGTTGAGTTATAATGTTTTCTGGACAACCACAAAATACTAGAGCAGGAAGAGGGATTTATCGATGTCAAACATTAAAATTGCGCTGGTCGGTTTGGGGAACTGTTCAAGCGCTTTGGTGCAGGGTATACACTACTATAAGAAAAAAAACGAAGATGAAGCAATAGGACTGATGCACTGGGACATTGGCGGTTACCATCCCGGCGATATTGAAGTTGTCGCCGCTTTTGATATAGACAAGCGTAAAGTGGGCCGGGATGTAAATGAGGCTGTTTTTGCCCTGCCGAACTGTGCCCGGGTTTTTTACCCGGAGCTTCCTGCGAGCGGGGTTAAAGTTCTGATGGGGCGTATCCTTGACGGTTACTCCGAACATATGGGCAATTATGAAGAAGATTACACCTTTGTTCCAGCCGACCACCCCCAGCCCAACCAGGACTCCGTAGTGAAAGCGTTAAAGCAGTCCGGGGCCGAGGTGCTGCTTAACTACCTCCCCGCCGGCTCGGAGGAAGCAGCACGCTTTTATGCCGAGTGTGCCCTGGAAGCAGGAGTTGCTTTTATTAACAATATTCCCGTATTTATTGCCAGTGATCCGAAATGGGAAGCCCGTTTTAAGGCAAAGAACGTACCGGTGATTGGTGACGATATTAAATCACAGATGGGAGCGACCATATTACACCGGGCCCTGGCCGAACTTTTCGGTAAACGCGGGGTTACACTCGACCGTTCATACCAGTTAAATACCGGGGGCAATACCGATTTTTTAAACATGACCAACCACGAACGCCTTGCTTCCAAGCGTATCTCGAAAACTGAAGCAGTTCAGTCTGCAGCGCGGAAAAGGCTGGCTGATCGCGATATTCATATTGGGCCCAGTGATTATGTTTCCTGGCAAAAAGATAATAAAGTATGCTTTTTACGTATGGAAGGCCGGGTTTTCGGTGATATACCGATTAACCTGGAGATGCGGTTGAGTGTTGAGGATTCACCAAATTCAGCCGGAATTGCCATTGATTCAATTCGCTGCTGTAAACTGGCTCTGGACCGGGGTGAAGGGGGAGTTTTGGAAGGTCCTGCAGCATATTTTTCCAAGCATCCACCCCGCCAGTATGCCGATTATCAGGCCTACCAGATGACAGAAGAATTTATCAGGGGATAAGGGCTGAAACAGATTATTAAGAGGGGTAGTCCGGTTATGTTTCTTATTTTCATATCTTCATTGACAGTTGCTTTCTCAGGGGCAATGATGCCCGGACCCCTGCTCACCTACACAATCAGGCAATCTCTGAACGAAAGGCCCTATTCCGGCTTTGTCATTATTGCCGGTCATGCTCTGCTGGAGTTATTGCTCATTATTTTAATTTTTGCCGGTTTTGATATTATTCTGCAGTCTGCTGCCATGCAGGTAATGATCGGAATAATCGGGGGATTACTATTAATATACATGGGCGCTGATATGATCATCAGCGCCCATAAAAATAAGATCGATATGCTGCCCGGGCCTGCTGCCGGCCGGAGCCGGGGCTGGTTCTTCTCAGGTTTTTTAATCAGTGCGGCCAACCCTTACTTTATTCTCTGGTGGGCAGTTGTCGGGCTCGGCTTCCTGGTTCAGGCTTATAAACTCTTTGGCCCGGCCGGAGTTGCTATATTTTTTGTCGGCCACATCCTGGCAGATTTTATATGGTACGGTGCAATATCAATGATTATTGGTAAAACCGGACGTTTTATCACGGCCGGCTATTACCGTATAATTGTTGCCGCACTGGGAGCAGTGCTGGTATTTTTTGGAGGCAGCTTTTTTTACAATGCTTTTAAAGTTATGGTCTGATTAATTAAATTTTCACCGCTTCGATTATATCGTCCGACCTGTTTCAAACCCTTCACGGATAGCCTCGGTTAGTTTCCGCGGTTCACAGGCATCACCGATCAGGTGCAGCTCGTTTACTTTGCCCTTAAGTTCGGCAACCAGGAGGTTGTCAGCTTCTGCTCCAATCGCCAGGATTACCGTATCGGCGGGTATTATTTCAACCTGGTCTCCCTTGTTTACATGAACCCCGTCCCGGTCAATTTTAACAACGCTGCATTCGTCTTTAACGGATATTCCCAAACGCCGCAGGCATTTTAAGGTTACCCAGCGGGTGCTTAAACCAATATCACGGCCGATGCCCTTTTCCAGCTCAACAATGGTAACCTGCCTGGTGCCCTTGTTCAGCATTTCCTGCAACATATCAGGGGTTTCTGCTTCATGCTCCATTAAAAATTTTAGCGAGTCGGCTGACAAGGCACCCATTTCGGCAATAGCGGCAGCCGTTTCACAACCTACGGAGCCCCCGCCAACGACTACCGTTTTTTCGCCGGGCATAACCGAGCCGTCAAGTACATCAATGGCGGAAAAGGTTATCTCCGGCGCGTTAACCGGAAACGGCGCTGCAGCAGGCCTGCTTCCTGTAGCCAGGATAACCGTATCTGCTTTTTCGGCAATGATCTCTTCTGCCCCGGCTTCATGGTTGAGAAATACTTTAACTCCCAGGCGGGGAAGCTGGTTCTCATAAAAACCAATCAGGGTGGAAAATTCTTCTTTCCCGGGAGGGACTGATGCATTAAGCAGGTTGCCGCCAAGCCTGTGTCCCTTTTCCCGGAGTGTCACCCGGTGACCGCGCTCTGCAGCCACCCTGGCAGCTTCCAAACCGGCCGGCCCGCCGCCGATTACCAGAACGTTTTTTGAATCGGGAGCAGCATCAAACCGGGTTTCCCTTTCACGCCCGGCCCGGGGGTTGATGGTGCAGTGAACATCGCGCAGGGCAAAAATGCTGTCGAAACAGCCCTGGTTACAGACAATACAACGCCTGATTGCATCATTGTCGCCAGCCGCCGCTTTCCTGGGCAGATCGGGATCGGCAATTAACGGGCGGCCCATATTAACCATGTCGGCCAGGTTAAGCAGTAGAATCTGTTCCGCCACCAGGGGATCATTTATTCTGTTGCTGGCGATTACCGGTAAGGTAACTGCATCCTTGATACCCCTGGCCAGGTAGGCAAACCCGCCGCGTGGCAGTTCGCCGGTTATCTGGGGCACCCTTGATTCATGCCAGCCCCCGGTTACGTTGAAACAGTCAACCCCGGCTTTCTCCAGGTCGGCGGCAAAGAGGGCAATTTCGCGATTACTGTTGCCGCCCGGCATAAAGTCGCTCCCCGAAAGTCTGACCAACAGGGTGAAATCAGGGCCAACCTGTTTTCTCACCCCGGCGATTACCTCCAGGCCGAAACGCTTCCTGTTTTCCCAGGAACCGCCGTAATGATCCGTTCTCTGGTTGGTAACGGGGGAAAGAAACTGGCCGATCAGGTAGCCGGCGCTGGCAATAACCTCAACAGCATCAAAACCTGCTATTTTTACCCTGCATGCTGCCCGGCCGAAGTCTTCAACAACCTGTTTGATATCCTCCGGCGACATTTCACGGGGTGTTTCGCGGGTTAGCCTGGAAGGAATCGGGGAAGGGGCAATTGATTGCTGCCCGGTAGTGAAACTAAACGCGTAACGACCGGCCTGGTAGAGCTGGGCGGCAGCGGCTGCGCCCTCATTCTTTATAGCCAGGGCCAGCTCGGCCAGTCCATCGATAAATTTATCATCATGAAGGCCGATCATCATTGGCCCGGAACCGACAGTGTCTATCGAACATCCGCCGATAGTAATCAACGCTGCCCCTCCACGGGCGCGCACGCGGTAATACTCGATCAGCCGTTCATTTATAAAACCGTCATCGGTGTAAGAGTGATGAATAGCCGGCATGGCAATGCGGTTTTTCAGCTTCAGGCGGCCTACCCTAATCGGTTCAAACAGTTTCAACAATAATCGCTCCTTCCGGTATTAAGGCTGTTTGTTTGCGTTTTCAAACTATTCGACACTTGAAAGCAATTTGCCTTTATTGTATTACTGACGGGACTATGAGTAAAATATAAGCGGGATTTTTTTAGCGGGGAGATATAAAACAAGCAGGAAAAGAGAGACCTCGTTCCAGAAAAGGTATTTCACCAGAAAACACCAGGAACGGAGGCCTCTCAATAATGG
>Ga0334882_1001589_pt1 | contig 26507 bp, 23 predicted proteins | sample GraSluR1_MG_5_FD_207226 | JGI IMG/M metagenome (GOLD analysis project Ga0334882, IMG submission 207226) | Sludge microbial communities from methane-producing bioreactor in Wageningen University, Netherlands - Granular Sludge_15_04-R1 | ecosystem: Engineered > Bioreactor > Anaerobic >...
GCCCAAAACCGGCACCGCAACGTCCAAAACGCCAGAATTCCCCTTCGCAAGGACTTGCTTCAGGCAGACTCAACGCGCCTCAGGCGCATTCACCCTGCCAAAGGCGCATTTACTTTGTCCATTGACCTTTTGGGGTTGTGCGCCTCTGTCGGAGAGGGGTACTCTTTCGTCCATGCCAAGAGCGGTGCGACATGAATACCCGGGGGCCGTGTACCACGCGATGAGCCGTGGAAATGACGGGCGGGATATTTTTCTGGGCGACGACGGGCGAAGGCTTTTTCTGGCCACGGTCAAGGAGGTTTGCGAGCAGACCGGGTGGATCATCCATGCGTATGTGTTGATGCACAATCACTACCACTTGCTGTTGGAAACCCCTGAGCCCAATCTCGTGGCCGGCATGAAATGGTTCCAGGGAACCTATACCCAGCGCTTCAATGCCATGACCCAAAGGCGGGGCCATCTGTTTCAGGGGCGCTACAAGGCCCTGCCGGTTGAGGCGGGGAAAGAGGCGTCGTATTTCAGGGAAGTGGGACAGTACATCCACCTGAATCCGTTTCGGGCAGGCTTGGCGGGTGCCGGGACCCCGCATGCGTTGGAGAGCTATGTGTGGAGCAGCTATCCGGACTATGTGTCCGCTGGTCCGGCCCGCCAACAATGGCTTCGGCGGGATCGCCTTCTGCGCGCATGTGGACTTGATCAGAATTCGCCGGGAGCCGCATCCAAATACCGCCGACTGATCGCGGCCCGGATGCAGGAATCCCGTACGGCCGAACCCGATGCCGTTTGCGGGGAGGTCGGGAAGCAGTTGAAGCGGGGCTGGTATGTTGGTGGTGAATCGTTCCGGAAGAAATTAGCGGGAATGATTGGAAAGCGCTCCGACAATTTGCGCGGACTTCAACGTCGCGCCCATGACGAGGCGGAGGCTGAACGCTTGCTTGCGAGCGCCCTTGTGGCGCTGGGGTTGAGCGAAGACCAATTGGCCGGGATGAAATGCACTCAGTTGGAGAAGCAAGCGGTGTGCTGGTTGTTGAAAAAGCACACCACGGTATCGGTCACATGGTTGGCGGCTCGGCTTGGCATGGGGCACCGAACCAATGCATCGCGTGCGGTAAGCGCCTATGATCGCGCGTCCGGTTCGAAAGCGGAAGCTCTCAAGAAAAAAATGCTACAATTCACGGGCTGACCCCTTCTGGGAAGCGGGTGCGGATGAGGTTGTCCATGAAGGCTTCGCGGAATTCGGCATCCAGGCGGCGGCGGGAGGGGGGATCCAGGGCCAGGAGGGGGACGCCGATTTCGCCGGTGGAGGTGGTGATGACGGCCACGCGGTTGGTTCCCGATCCGGCATAGCCCTGAAGTTCGCCCGTGTGGACGAGGCCATTCCGTCGGCGAACTTCGATGGTTTCGCCGACGGTAAACATGGGCTCGCGTTCTTCCATTTGCTGGCGAAGGGTCGCTTGGGCTTGGACCTTGCGGGCCTGGAATTCGATTCGCTGGGCTTCGGCCTCCGCCGCGGCCAGTTCCTCGGGGGTAGGTCTCGCGGGTTCTTCGGGCTCGTCGGCGGGTTCGGGCTCGGCCGCGACTTCGAGGACTTCTGGTTCGCCTTCCACCGCCGCTGCCGGCGGGGGCGTAGCGGCCGGGGCCTGAACGTCCGGCACGAATGGCGGTGGGGGCGGGGGCTCGCTTCGCAGCAGCATGGATGCCGCCAGTGCCGCCACTACGAGCAGGCCCGCGCCGGCGCCCAACCAGACGATTTTTTTGTTGTTCGCGAACGAGGATCCCCCGACTTTTTCGCCGGTGGCCAGATTGTAGCCGCAGTGAATGCACAGCACGGCGTCTTTTTCGATCTGGGCCTTGCAGGAGGGGCAGGCCTTTACGCCGGCAAGCGTTGGGGCGTTGCGTTGGATTTCCATGGTGATTCTCCTGGTTTCTATCCGATTTCGTTATCCAGTTTTTCAATCAGTTCTGCAACGCTCAAGCGCACCTGGGTCATGCTGTCGCGGTCGCGCAGGGTGACCGTGCCGTCCTCGAGGGTTTGGAAATCGATGGTGGCGCACCAGGGCGTCCCCGCCTCGTCCATTCGGCGGTAGCGGCGGCCGATGGCGCCGGATTCATCCCAGAAGCAGTTCCAGCGTCGCTGCAACCGGGCGAAGATCTCGCGGGCCTTGGCATACAATTCGGGCTTGTTCTTCACCAGGGGAAAGACGCCGAGCTTGATGGGCGCAATGGCCGGATGGAAGCGCAACACCGTTCGTGTATCGGTCTTGCCCTTGTCGTCGGTGAGGGTTTCCTCGTCGTAGGCGTTGCAGAGGAGGGCGAGGGCCAGGCGGTCAGTGCCCGCGGACGGTTCGATGACGTGGGGGACGTATTTGCCGGCGAACAGCATGGTCACAAAGGCCTGGGCGTCGTCTGCCGACTTCCCGCGGGCGGTCCATTCCGTGACGACTTTTTGGGTGAAGGAGTCCCGGGCGGCATCGTCCAGTTTGGCGGCGGCCTGTTTCAGCGCTTCGTCGAACACATCCATCGGCCTTCCGGAGTGGGTTTGGTGCTGGCGGAGATCGAAGTCGGATCGGGCGGCGATGCCTTCGAGTTCCTGAACGCCGAAGGGGAAGGCATATTCGATGTCGACGCAGGCGCGGGCATAGTGGGCGAGTTCGTCGCCGACCTGCCAGTACTGTTCCAGGTCGGCATCGGGCAGGCCGATGGCGCGGTACCAGGTTAGGCGCTGCTCCACCCAGTAGCGGTGCCAGACTTCCCAGCCCCAGCTTTCCTGCGGTTCGCCGGCGAGATCGGGATGGTCCGCAAGAGTGGTGACCCTGCCGCATATCAGTTCAATGGCCTCGTCGGGCCGGATGAAGTATTCCAGTTCCATCTGCTCGAATTCGCGCGAACGGAAGGTGTAGTTGCGCGGATTGATCTCGTTGCGGAAGCTTTTGCCCATTTGGGCGACGCCAAACGGGATTTGCTGCCGGGCGGTGGCCACAATGTTGTTGAACTGGGCGAAGATGGCCTGGGCGGTTTCCGGTCGCAGCCAGGCAGCGTTGGATTCATCCTCGACCGGGCCAACGAAGGTCTTGAACATCAGGTTGAAGCTGCGCGGCTCGGTGAGGTGTTTCGCGCCACAGGCGGGGCATTGGGCGCCTTCTGGGAGGACGAAGGCGGAGCCGTTTTTGATGAGTTCAAGCCCCTGCTCCTCGCAGAGCTGGTCGGCGCGGAAGCGTTTGCGGCAGACGCGGCAGTCGACCATGGGATCGGCAAAGCCATCCGCATGGCCGGAGGCCTTCCAGATGGCGGGGTGCATGATGATCGACGCGTCGAGGCCGACAACATCTTCCCGGTTGCGCACGACGGCTTTCCACCACGCCTCGCGGATATTGCGTTTCAGCTCGCACCCCAGGGGGCCGTAGTCCCAGAACCCATTGATTCCGCCATACAGCTCGGACGATTGAAAAATAAAGCCGCGGCGCTTGCACAGCGACGCCAAGGTTTCCATCGGAATTTCTTTGCTCATGTTGCACGGCATCGTGCGTCAGTCGGGCGGGCACTGTCAAGCGGCGGAGCTGCGCTCACAGGGAGCCACGTCCGGATTATACTATTTATAAATAGTATATATATGGACTTTATAAATAGTATACACCGTTTTGAGGTTTGTCGGGCGTGGGCGGGGAGTGATAGTGTGCCGTGTTCATTCAAGGAGACAGCCATGGACTGCATCTATGACGCCAAAGAGATTCTGAACATCTTGCCGCACCGCCATCCGTTTTTGCTGGTGGACCGGATTGTGGAGTGCAACGACAAGGACTATATCGTGGGGATCAAGAACATCGCCGCGAACGAGCCGTGTTTTCTGGGGCATTTCCCGGGAATGCCGATATTTCCCGGGGTGCTGCAACTGGAGGCGATGGCCCAGACGGCGGGCATTTTGTTGAACAAGGTGCTGAAAAGCGATGGCCGGGTGGCCTATTACCTGGGGGTGGACAAGGCGAAGTTCCGCCGGATGGTGGTGCCGGGCGATCAGCTCCGCATGGAGGTGCGGTTTCTGCGCCTGCGCATGGGCATGGCGAAGGTGGAGGGCCGGGCGCTGGTGGATGGCGAACTGGCGTGCGAGGCCATCATGATGTTTGGTGGCGGGGGACAATAGGCGTGGAGGGATCCGTCCATCCGCTGGCGGTCGTCGAGCCTGGCGCCGAGCTGGGCGAGGGGGTCGTGGTGGGTCCCTTTTGCCGGGTGGGCGCCCATGTGCACCTGGGCGAAGGCGTGGTGCTGCGCTCGCATGTGAACGTGGAAGGGCATACGACCCTCGGGGCGGGCTGCGAGGTCTGGCCGCATGCCAACGTGGGCGGACGGACCCAGGACGTGAAGTATGCCGGGGGCGCCCCGCGGCTGGCCGTCGGGGCGCGGACGAAGATTCGGGAGTGCGCCACGCTGAACTGCGCGACCCGCGATGGGGCGGAAACCCGCGTGGGCGAGGATTGCCTGCTGATGGCCTACTGCCATGTGGCCCACGACTGCCAGTTGGGCGACCGGGTCATCATGGCCAACAACGCCACGCTGGGCGGGCATGTCGTGGTGGAAGACGATGCGATCATTGGCGGGTTGACCGGCATCCATCAGTTTGTCCGCATTGGACGAATGAGCATCTTGGGTGGCGTAACCAAGGCGGTGAAGGATGTGCCGCCCTACATGATGGCGGATGGCGATCCGTTGCGGGTCTACGGTCCCAACAAGGTCGGGCTGGAGCGCCATCAAGTGCCGGTGGAAGCCCGCCTGGCGCTCAAACAGGCCTATCGTCTATTGTTCCGGACGACGCTGACGACGGCCCAGGCGCTGGAAACCATCGAGGCGGAGCTGCCGGCCGGTCCGGAGATTCGTGCGTTTGTGGAATTTGTCCGAAAGAGCAAGCGAGGAATAGCGAGATGAAGATGCACATGCCGACAGGGGGCCGGAGAGTCTGGACGCGGCTGGTCGCCATGGGGGTTTTGCTGGCGCTCCCGCTGCGGGGCGGGGCCATCACGGGGGAGATGGAGGCTGCTCCGCGGGTGCAGTTCAATTTCGAACAGGCGGACATCCGTTTGGTGACGCAACTGGTGGGGCGCATGACTGGCAAGCGGTTTGTGGTGCCCGAGAGCGTGACCGGCAACGTGACGATTTTGACCCAGGGGGACATTCCGGTGGACGAGGTGTTTCCGCTGTACCTGAGCATGCTGGAGGGCAGCGGGTATACGGTGGTGGAGCATGGCGGAGTCTATCGCTTGACCCCGTTGCCGGGCGCCCCGGCCATGCCGATCGGATCCGGTGTCGATGGCGGACTGGTGACGAAATTGATTCGCCTGAACAACATCAGCGCGGCCGAGGTGAAGAAGAGCCTCGAGCCCCTGGTACGCGGAGGCAAGGAGGGGGCGCTGGAGGCGTTTCTGCCGAGCAACCACCTGATCGTGACCGACACGGCGGCCAATGTCGAACGCCTGGAGGCCCTGGTGTCGGAATTGGACGCCCCCGGCTCGGGGATTTCGGTGGAAGTGGTCCCGTTGCGCTATGCCAACGCGGAGGAGGTGGCGACCCAGTTGCGCGCCACGTTTGGCGCCACCGACAGCGCGGTTAATCGCATCCACCGGCATTTCCAGCAGGTGGCCGGAGGGACGGGCGCGCTGCCGACGGACCTGACCATTGTTCCCTCGCAGCAATCCAACAGCCTGATTCTGGTCGGGATCCTGCCCCAGATTCAGGAGACCCGCCGGATCATCGACATGATGGATGTGGAAAGCCCGCAGGGGTTCGGGCGGCTGAACGCCATATTCCTGAAGTATCTTTCCGCCGAAGAGGCGGCCAAGAGCCTGAATTCGCTTTTGGGCAAGACGACGGAGGGCGAGGGGGGGCGGCGGAGCATCGCCATTGAGCCCAGCGTGCCCAACAATGCGCTGCTGGTGGATGCCGCGCCGCAGGATTTCGACTATGTCCGTCGCCTGGTGGAGCGGTTGGATGTGGTGCCCCAGCAGGTGCTCGTGGAGGTCCTGATTGCCGAGGTGAACATGGAAGAAGGCCTGGACCTGGGGGTGGAATGGTTTGGGATTGACCAGCCCGAGGGCAGCGACACCGGCGGGTTCGGGCGGACGCGCTACGGCGATTCGGATTCCATGATGGGGCTGCTGACCGAGGGCTCGTTCCCGCAGGGATTGGCGCTGGGCATTCTCAGCGGGGTGTTTACCGGGGCGGATGGCAAGGAATACAACCAGATTCCGTTCTATTTGCGGGCCATGGCCGCCGACCGCGACATCAAGATTCTTTCCAACATCCCGCTCTGGGCGCAAAACAATCTGGAGGCGTCGGTAAGCGTGGTCGAAAACATTCCCATTCTGAAGTCCTCGGTGGAGGGGACGGGATCCGATCGCGACTTCATCCAGAACATTGAACGGCTGGATGTCGGGATCAAGCTGACGCTGACGCCGCAAGTCAATCCCGACCGCGAGATCCGGCTGGAGCTGAACCCGAGCATTGAATCGATCGTGGAGGCGGGCAGCGAAGCGCTGCGCTTCACGCCGACGATTGCCAAGCGCGAGGTCAAGACCACGGTGACGGTTCCCGACCGGTCCACGGTCATTCTGAGCGGGTTGATCCGCGAGGACACCTCCAAGCTGACCACCAAGGTGCCGATCCTGGGGGATATCCCCCTGCTGGGCGTGCTGTTCCGTTCGACCAGCGATGTGAAGAAACGGACCAATCTGCTGATCTTCGTGACGCCGCGCATTGTGACGGACATGCAGATGGCGGAGGCGGAGCGCGCGCGGCTGGAACGCGCCGCAAGCCTCGAAGGCGCCACGCAGGCGCTGGATGCGCCGCATGCGGGGGCCGAGAAGGCGGCCCGCAAGGCCGAAGAAAAAGACCGGCGCCGCCAGAAATCGTCCAAGAAGCCGACTCCGGATGAGGCGCCATGAGCGGTGCCGCACCGAGCCTGCCGGCGCTGGATCGCATCGAAGAAGAATGGCTGGATCCGGCGCTGATTGAGAGCGTGCCGGTGGACTGGGTCCGCCGCCACGTGCTGCTGCCCATCCGCTGGAACGGGCAGATAGCGATCGTGGGCGCGGCGGAAACCACGCTCCAGGCCTATGAGGACCTGTCGCTGCTGCTGGGCGTCGAACCGGCATGGCTCACCGCGCCGGCCGCCGAAATCCAGCGCGCGATTGACCGGACCTATTATCAGCGCTCCGGCCATGAGCCGGCGGCGGCCGCCGCCGAGATTCCCGAACCCGAAGCTCCGCTTCGCCGGGAAAGCGATGACCTGCTGGCCGGGAGCGCCGATGCCCCGGTCGCCCGGTGCGTGAATGCCATCCTGCTGGAAGCCGTCAAGCGCGATGCCTCGGATATCCATTTGGAACCGTTCGCCAATGCGTTGACCGTGCGCTACCGGATCGATGGCCTGCTCTACGAGCAACCGCCCCCGCCGCGCCACCTGGAGAGCGCGCTGATTGCGCGGCTGAAGGTGATGGCGCGCCTGGATCTGGCGGAAAAACGCCTGCCCCAGGATGGCGTGGCGCGGGTTCGCGTGGGCTCGCGCAAGATCGATGTGCGCGTGTCGAGTGTGCCCGTTGCCGAGGGCGAACGCATTGTGTTGCGCCTGCTCCATCGCGAATCCACGCACTACGGGCTCGATGAACTGGGCATGGCGCCGGCGATGCTGAACTCGTTTCGCGACATCCTGCGCGAGCCCCACGGCGTGGTGCTGGTGACCGGTCCGACCGGCAGCGGCAAGACCACCACGCTCTATGCCGCGCTGGGCGAACTGGACACGGCCCATCTGAACGTGCTGACGATCGAGGATCCCATCGAATACCAGTTGCCGAACATCGGCCAGATGCAGGTCCATCCCAAGATCGGCCTGACCTTTGCTCGCGGCCTGCGGCACATCCTTCGCCAGGATCCCGATGTGGTGCTGGTGGGCGAAACGCGCGATCTGGAGACGGCCGAGATCGTGGTGCGCGCCTCGCTGACCGGCCACCTGGTCTTCACGACCCTGCATACCAATGATGCCCTCGGGGCGGTCATGCGGATGGTGGACATGGGGATTCCGCCCTACCTGCTGGCCTCGGCCGCGCGCGCCGTGCTGGCTCAGCGGTTGGTGCGGCGCCTGTGTCCGCACTGCCGGCGCGAGTCCACCCTTTCGGCGGATGATGCCGCGCGCCTCGGCCGGGAAACGTTGGCCGGGCGTCCGGTGTGGGATGCCGCGCCGGAAGGGTGCACGGCCTGCCTGGGCGGGTACAAGGGGCGCACCGGCATCCACGAGTTGCTGACCGTGACCCCGGCGATCTCCGAAGCCATTCGCACGGCCGCGCCGACGGCGGAACTCCGCCGCCTGGCCAGGGAATCCGGCTTTTATGAACTGTTGGACGATGGCACCGACAAAGTGCTGGCCGGCATGACCTCGGTGGCGGAAGTGCTGCGCTCTGCGGGCGCCCGTCGGGGATAGGAACGGTCCGGGCCGATGACGACCTTCGAATACAAGGGCTATGATGCCGCGGGCCGCCCGCAGTCGGGACTGATCGAAGCCGACGATCTCAAGGATGCCCGCCAGCGGTTGGCCGCGCGCGGCCTCCTGCCGGAGATGCTGCATGCCGCGGGGGGCAAGGTGGCCGCGCGGGCCATTCGCGCCGCACCGTTCGGGGCGGACGTGCGCACCATGGTCTATCGCGAACTGGCGGCCCTGCTGGGTTCCGGGGTGGCGATGGTTCCGGCGCTGGATGTCATTTTGCAGGCCCCGGAACTGGACCGGGCCCGCATCCGGCTGGCGGCCGTGCGCGACCGGATCCGCGAAGGCCTACCCCTGAGCGCGGCCATGGCGGCGGCATCGGCCCAGGTGACCGCGTTCGAGCAGGCGGTCATCGAAGTGGGCGAACGCACCGGGGGAATGGGCGAGGCCCTCGACCGACTGGCGAACTTCCTGGAAGAGCAGGAGCAGTTGCGCGAGAAACTGGTGACGGCCCTCCTCTATCCCGGTTTGGTTGCGTCGCTGGCGGTCATTATTGGCGGGCTGGTTCTGGTGTTGCTGCTGCCCATGATCCAGCGGCTCTTTACGGAGGCCGACATGGCCCTGCCGCTCTTGACCCGCGTACTCCTGACCGGCGGGCGCGGGTTGGGGATTCTGTTGCTGGTGGGGGCGGTGGGCGGGGCCGGCTGGGTGGCGTGGTTCCGGCGGCGCCTGCGGGCCGATGCCGACCTGCGGATTCGCATGGATCGGCGCCTTTTTGCGCTGCCGCTGGCGGGCCGGGGCTGGCGGGATTTGGCGAGTCTGCGTTTTGTCCGGGTGCTGGGGCTGCTGCTGGAGCGCGGCGTGGGCTTGATCGAAAGCGTGCCGATGGCCGCCCGGGCGTCGGGCAGCGCCTGGCTGGCGGACTGCGCCCGGCGCGAGACGGAGCAGATGGGCCAGGGCAAGCCGCTGGTCGAGGTCATTCGCGGCATTCGTCCGCTGCATCCCTCGCTGGCGGCGTGGGTGCAGGCCGGCGAAGCCGGCGGGAACCTGACCGGGCTTTTGGACAGCGCCGCGCAGCGTTTCCAGCAGAGCTGGGACCGGCTGGCCTCGCGGGGCATGCTGGTGCTGGAAACCGGCCTGACGCTGGTGCTGGGGCTGGGCGTGACCCTGATCGCCCTGGCCATCCTGCTGCCGGTCCTGAAGATGAACCAGGGGATATTGCCATGATTTGGTGGGTGTATAACATCGTGTTTCCGGTGGCGTTTCTGTTCCTGCTGCCGAACTTCATCGTGCGCATGCTGCGGCGCGGCGGCTACAAGCGGCATTTTGCCCAGCGCTTCGGGCGCTATGGCCCCGAGGAGGCCGCGGCGCTGGACGCCCCCGGCCGTCCCATCTGGATCCAGGCCGTCAGCGTGGGCGAATTGGCGGTCGCGTTCTCCTTTATGGAGGAGCTTCGCCGTCGCGAACCGGGGGTTCGCTTTGTGCTCACCACCAACACCTCCACCGGGCACCAGTTGGCGCTGAAAAAAATCCACGCGCCCGATCTCACGCTCTACTTCCCCATGGATGTGCCGTGGGTGATCCCGCGCGTGCTGCGCCGCATGCGGCCCAGCGCGGTTGTGCTGGTCGAAAACGAGATGTGGCCCAACCTGATTCGCTACGCCCGGCGGGATGGCATCCCCACGGTGATGATCAATGGCCGCATCTCCGCGCATTCGTTCAAGGGGTATCGCAAGATCCGGTTCATGACCCGCCGACTCCTGCCGCAGATCCGGTGGTTCTGCATGCAGAGCGACGTCGACCGCGATCGCCTGCTGGCGCTGGGCGCTCCGCCCGAACGGCTCGAAATCACCGGCAGCGCCAAATACGACATTGCCCCGACGCCCCCCACCGCCGAAGTTCGCGCGCGCAACGTGCTGGCGCGAATCGGGGTGAAGCCCGGCGATCCCGTACTGGTTGGCGGTTCGACGTGGGCGGGCGAAGAGGCGGCGTTGCTGGACCTGGTGCCCGAGGCCCGCGCCCGGCATCCGCGGCTGATGCTGGTGCTGGTGCCGCGCCATGCCGAGCGCCGCGAAGAAGTGCTCGCCGCCATTCGCGATCGCGGGCTGGGCGTCATCCAGCGCAGCCGGTTTGGCGACGACACGCCGCCGCCCCCGCAACGTCCCGACGTGCTGCTGGTGGATACCACCGGCGAACTGCGCGGGTTTTATGCCGCCGCCGATCTCGTCTTCGTGGGCAAGAGCCTCACCCAGACCGGCGGACAGAATCCGATCGAGCCCGCCCGCGATGGCAAGCCCATCGTCGTGGGTCCCCACATGGAAAACTTTCCGGCCATCGCCCGCGATTTTCTCGAGGCCAACGCCTATGTCCAGGTCCGCGATGCCGCGGAGTTCCGCGCCACGATCCTGCGGCTGCTGGGCGATATTCGCGAGCGCGCGCGCCTCGGGCGCGCAGCGGAGGAACTGGTTGCCGCCAAGTCCGGCGCCATCCGCCGCATGGCCGACCGGGTCTTGTCCGCACGCGCCACGCCATAAACCGGCCCGCCGCGATGTCCGGCGCGGATTTTCCATGGCGTGGAAAACTTCCCCAAACGTTTTCCATGCTGTGGAAAAATCCGCGGAAAATTTTCCATGCTGTGGAAAATCCCGCAAAAAATTTTCCATGCCGTGGAATACGGTGTAGGGTGGGGCCCAACGAAAGGAGATCAACATGGCGTTTACATTGGACATGGGGGCGCAGGCCCCGGACTTTCAGTTGCCGGCGACGGATGGGCGGACGGTTTGCCTGAAGGATTTTGCGGATGCGGATGTGCTGGTGATCTTTTTCACCTGCAACCACTGCCCCTATGTGATCGGCTCCGACGAGGTGACACGGGCGACGGCGGAAACGTTCAAGGACCGCGGCGTGCGGTTTGTGGGCATCAATTCCAACAGCAAGAACACCTATGCCGAAGACGATTTCCCGCACATGGTCCAGCGCATGGAGCAGCATCGCTTGCCGTGGGTCTACCTGCATGACGAATCGCAGGAGGTCGCCCGGGCCTATGGCGCGCTGCGCACGCCGCACTTTTATGTCTTCGATCGCGACCGCCGGCTGGTCTACACCGGGCGCGGGGTCGACAATCCGCGCGACACCTCGAAGATGACCGTGAACGATTTGGAACGGGTCCTCGACGAGGTGACTTCCGGCCGTCCGGTCAGCATCCCCCGGACGAATCCCATCGGATGCAACGTCAAGTGGGACGGCCAGGACGCCCATTGGATGCCGCCGGAGGCGTGCGATCTGGTGCGGTAGGAGCCGGGTCGCCAATTTGGAGCCGGGACGCCCTCGTCCCGGAGAATTGGAATAACGGCCCGACGGGGGCGTCGGGTCTCCAAAGAGCCGGCAGCCGCCCGACGGGGGCGTCGGGTCTCCAAGAAACCGGGCCGCCAAGGATCTTGACAGTCTTCCCCTTCGTCGTGTTTCCATTTTGGCATGATGGAGGGTTTGCACAACCATCTTGCACACATCGCGCCGTTCGATGCCGAACCCGTGGTTTATTTCACTGTAGTGGTGGCCGGCCGGAGGCCGGTGCTGGCCTGCCCGGATGCGCATGAAGTGTTGCGCGGCGTATGGGAGCGGTCCGCGCCACAAAATGGTTGGTGGGTGGGAGATTATCTCTTGATGCCGGATCACGTTCATTTCTTCGCTCGCGCCGGGCGCATCGCCGATCCGATGAAGCGATGGGTGCAAATGTGGAAATCGGTCAGTGCGCGAAATCTATTGAGGCGCTTCGCGGGGAAGTCTCCCTTTTGGCAGGAGGACTATTTCGACCGGTATCTGCGGACCGAGGAGACCTATTCCGAGAAGTGGTTCTATGTGGAGGCCAATCCCGTGCGGGCCGGTTTGGTCGCGAGGCCGGAAGACTGGCCGTTCCGGGGCCGGATTCATGATTTGAGATTCTGATGGAGCCGGGACGATAATGTGGAGGACGCCCTCGTCCCGGGGATCGGAATAAAGGCCCGACGGGGGCGTCGGGTCTCCAAAGAGCCGGCCGCCGCCCAGCGGGGTTGGTTTTTGTCGTGATTCTCTCCGACGATTGTGGCAGAGTCCGCGCATTCATTGCCCATTGCAAGGAGAGATCATGAAAGTACCGCTGTTGGATTTGAAGCCGCAATATGAGCAGATCCGCGCCGAGGTCGAGCCGGTGCTGCTGGAGATTTGCCAGTCGCAGGCGTTCATCCTGGGCCCGAAGGTCCAGGAGTGCGAGGCGGCGGTGTCGGCCTACTGCGGGGCCGCGCATGGCGTGGGGGTCACATCCGGGTCGGATGCGCTGATCGTGGCCCTGATGGCCGAAGGCATTGGCGCGGGCGATGAAGTCATCACGACGCCGTACACGTTTTTCGCCACGGTGGGGGCCATTGCGCGGCTGGGCGCCAAGCCGGTGTTCGTGGATATCGAGCCGGAGACCTTCAACCTGGACGTCGCGAAGCTGGAGGCGGCGGTAACCCCTCGCACGAAAGCGATCATCCCCGTGCATCTGTACGGGCAGATGCTGGACATGGATGCACTGATGGCCGTCGCCAAGGCGCACCGCCTGGTGGTGGTCGAAGACGCGGCGCAGGCGATCGGCTCGGAGTGGCAGGGGCGTCGCGCCGGCAGTATCGGCGATTACGGCTGTTTCTCGTTTTTCCCGTCGAAAAACCTCGGGTGCTTTGGCGATGGCGGCATGGTGACGACGCAGGACGAGGCCAGGGCGCACCGGCTGACCGTGCTGCGCAACCACGGCTCGGAGCCGAAGTACTACCACCATTTCATCGGCGGCAACTTCCGCCTGGATGCCTTGCAGGCGGCGGTGGTGAGCATCAAGTTGAAATCTCTCGATGGCTGGACGGCGGCGCGGCAGGCGAATGCCGAGCGCTACCGCCGGCTGTTTGCGGCGACCGGCCTGGAGGCGGAGGGAAAGGTGGTCCTGCCGGTCGCCAGGGCTTCGCGCCACATTTACAACCAGTTTGTCATCCGCGCGCAACGGCGCGACGATCTGCTCCAACAGCTGCGCGCGGCCGAAATCGGCACGGAGATCTATTATCCCGTCCCGCTGCATTTGCAGAAATGCTTTGCGGATCTCGGCCATCGGGAAGGGGATTTTCCGGAAAGCGAGAAGGCGGCGCGCGAGACCCTGGCCCTGCCGATTTATCCGGACCTGACGGATGACATGGCCGCCCACGTGGTGGACACGATCGCCGGATTCTTCTCGTAAGAGTCCGCACACCCAGTGCGAGTCGGCTGCAGGTGCGCGGCTCGTCGGGGACGGCCGGACGGCCGCGCGGACTTGATAAACCGCCGTTGGCGTGTATAGTCGCCGGACAAATCAACTGGAACCCCACTTGGAGGTTGACGATGAAAAGACTGATGAGCCTGACGTTGGCGGTATTGCTGGTTTCGGCGCTGAGCGCCTGGGCCTGGCCGTGGAGTCGCAAGGCGGCTCAGAAGGCCGAAGCCGCCGCCGAAGTGAAGGATGCCACCCCTGACTACGATGGGGAATCCCACGCCACGCGCAAAGCCAAGTATAAGGGCAAGAAAGCGGAAGTCCACGAACAGAAGGCGGAGAAGAAGCTCGAACGCAAGGCGGACAAAGAGGATTGCGCCGAAGAAAAGGCCGAGAAGAAAGCCGAATACCAGTCCCGGAAGTCCGAGCGTCCTGAAGGCGGGAAGGTGCTGACCGAAGCCGAGAAGGCGGAGCGCGCGGCCAAGCGCGAAGCCCGCAAGGCAGAGCGCCAGGCCCGCAAGGCCGCGGAAGCGGCCGAAGCGGCGGCCGCCGCCGAGGCGGATGCTCCGGCCGGCGAATAAGTCCCAACCCGGCCTCTCGGCCCCGGCCGGGCACCCGGCCGGGGCGTATCTTGCAGAATGGATGACAGGATGATTCACGATTTATCCAGCATTGTGTCCGGATGGCCGTATGACCCCAACGAGGTTCGTGCACGCTGGGTGCAGACCCGTGATGGACGACAGATGATCCAGCTTCGCCTGGATCTGGGCGTGTTTCAGATGGAAGTCGACGGCCGCCCCGATGGGCAGCAGGTGAAGGGCCATGTGTCGCTGCTGGACTTCTACCTCGCCGAAGAAGCGAAGGATCCGACCCAGATGCTGCCCTATGTCCTGGATTTTGATGATTGCGCCGGTTTGCAGCAGGAGGCCATGCAGTACTACTACCGCATGATGGCGTTCCATGCCCTGGGCGATTTGCCCAGGGTCGTGAGCGACAGTGATCACAACCTGGACTTGATCGACATCGTCACCGAATACGCCGATGACGATGAGATCGCCTGGCAGTTCATGCAGTTGTATCCCTACATGCTGATGATGAATGTTCGCGCCCGGGCCGAACTGGAAATGCAGTCGGGTCATTTCGACGAGGCCTCCCGCTTCGTGACCGAAGCCATCGCCGATCTCGAGAATTTCTATGCCGAGAACTACGAGCCTGAAAACGAGGATGGTTCGCCAGTGCCCCCTTCGCCGGAAATGACCTCGCTGCGCGAGCTGGCCGAACAGGTTGAACAGCGCCGTCCCCGCAGCGAGGCCGAGGTGTTGCGGGAGCAACTGGCCCAGGCCGTAGCACTGGAAAACTATGAAAAGGCCGCCTTTTTGCGCGACCGGCTGAAATCGATGAAGGGCCTTTCCAGCCGTGCACCGGCCAAGAAGCGGATGCGGCCTTCGGGAGGCCGGGAGAATCCCTCTTGAGGCCGTGGGTCCTGACGAGGCGTCCGGGGTGGGGCCCGTGGGGTTTCGTATGTCTGTTACTGGCCCTTGGGTTTTCCCCCATGGCCATGGGATCCGAGCCGGTGGTGTATGCCGGGGAGGGTGGATGGGTGGCCGTGGCCGGGCTCGACGAAACCGGGCCGCCCTCGGCATGGTGGCAGCGCATCGAGGACTTGTGGGTCGGGCGATTTCCCGAAGGGGAGGAAATCCTGCACTGGGGCGACCGTGTGCTGCCGTTGGCCGACGCCCTGGCCCCGCCCCTGGCCCCCACCCTGTTGCCGCCCGTGCGCAATGCCTTCGGGCCTTGCGTCGTTCGCTCTCTCTCGGTTCGCTTTGAGTCGCAGATCCGCGCCCACCGCTGGTCGCTGGTTTTTGCGAGGGAGGGGGAAGAACCGGAGATCAGTCCGCTGGTGCTGGCTCACGGCCCCCCGGTATCCTTGGACATGTGGCTTGAAGATATCGACCAGGGCCAGGTGTGGCCGTTGCGCCCCGAACGAATGGGCCGGGAAGGGGGGATGTTCGAGCGGCAGAAAGGCGAAGCGCGTCTCTATGCCGGAATGCTCGACGAAGATCGTCTGGAATGGCATTTGGTGGTGGCCCGCTCGCCCGCCGGCCGTCGGATTGTCCAGATCCGCATCCGCTCGTTTGACAACGAATCCCGCCGGTTTCGCCTGCGGGTAGCCGTCCGGACCGGTGCGAGGGGCGACCCGGTGCTGCAGGACGAGTCGCCACCGGCGGTCGTTGCCGTCGATGACGGAGTCGCGGTGGCCCTGTTTGTCGACCTCGCGGAGCCGCGCCGGTATCGCATGCTGGCCGGAGAAACCGACGGGATGGGCCTGGAGTTCGACCTCGCCGTCACCCGCGCCACCGGTAATTTTCCGCGCAGCGCCACCGTCTCGCTGGAACTGGATGCCTGGCCAACCGCCGGCATGGATGCGGCCCCGCAGGAGGCGTTGGAGCGCCTGGCGGTCCTTGCGGCGCTCACGGCCCTCCCCGAGGATCTGCTGGAGCAAGGCCCGGGCACCGTCCCCGTGTTCGAGCCCTCGCGCCTGGTCCTGACGCATCCGGGCGGCTTTCACGACACCAGCGATGCGCTCCACTACCTGCTGTTGCGGATGACCGGTTTGTTCGAGGATTACGACTGGCATTCCAGCGGTTTCCTTTGCCTTGCGCAAGATGCCGACGACCAGCCGTCCATTCGATTGGAGGACGACCGGGCGATCCTGGCCATCAATCCCGATCCCGATCTGGAAACCATGCTGGAGATGGGGCAGAACCGCGGACTGACCCTGCTGCGCCATGTCCTGGGCAGCGGCGCCGAGGCGGTTTGGATCCGGGCCGGCCGGGAGGAATCGGGGTTGGATCACCATATGCGCGGGCTGTACATGTGTGATTATCCCGCCGTTTGGGATGAGCGAACGGGGCGTCTTGGCGTGGATGTGCGCCATGCCGAAGCCGAGTTGATCGCTTCCCTGGCCTGCGTCTTGAAGGACCATGGCGTGGCGCTCCTGGTGGAGGATGCAGGACCGTTGGCGCCGTTTACGACTGTGTATGCCGATGCGCTCGTGTGCGACAGCGTGGATCCCGCGGAGATGCGACGCCAACGCGCCCTGGCCGGTGCGCGGCCGGTGGCCTGGACACCGACGGCGCCCACCGAGGAGAGTCGTGCGCTGGCGCGTGAGCTCGAATTCTTGACTTTGGGCCCCGCACCAGTACAGGAATAGGCATGTTCGACAACCCCGTTGGCAACGTCATCAGCGGTTCGGCCGCCAAGTTGGATTCCTCCGTGCGGGCCTGGCGCGCCCAGCCCGTGGATTGGGATCGCATGGAGGCCGCCCGGCCGGTCGACCCCACGCGCAACCAGACCACCATCGAACGGCCGGTTTCCGTGAGCGGCCGCGGTACGTTTTTGGGGAAGAGCACCCGGACCCTGTCGCTTTGCCCCACGGACATGGAGGGCTGGTGGTTCGAGCGCACCGACCTGCCCGACAGCCTGCCCGTTCGCTGTTCGATCCACAATGTCTGGACCACCGGCAATGTGGTCAGCAATATCGTGTTGCGCAGCGGATCGCCCCACAATTACATCCGCATGACCGAGCACATGATCAGCCTGCGCATGGGCCTGGGCATCGATAATTTGCTGATCCGGCTGGAATCCGGCGATCCGCCGTTGTTCAATCGCGGCAGTTCAGACCTGGTTGAGGCGATGCAGCGCGCCGGGGTGCGTCCGGTGTCGCGCCGCCAGCCCGTTGTGACCGTTCGCGAGCCGGTCACGGTTGTGAATCGACATGGCGGTTTCCTGACCCTTCGGCCGGCGGATCCCGTCCGGCCCATGCTGGCGATCGATGCCGCCGTGGACTTTCCAACCGCCATTGGCCAGCAGCGCATCCGCTTTGCGGTGGATCCCGAGACCTTTGCCTATGGCGCTTCGGCGCGCACCAATGCCTCGGCCCTGAAAATGCTGTGGTGTCGCACCATCGGCCTGATGTTTTCCGATATCCGCAACCTGGGCTACTCCTTCGACAATCTGCTCATCGCCGGCAAATTCTGCTATTGGAACAAGCCGGAGCTGCGGCATGAGGGCAAGTCCCTCGAAGCGGTCTGGCATCGAGCGGTCCTCGATCTGCTGGCCGCCATCGCCCTGATCGACGAAGGCTATTTCGTGGGCGAGGTCATCTCCTACAAGTCCGGCCACGGACTCGATGTCGACATGATCCAGCGCCTGTACCACGAATCCCTCCTCACCCCGGTCGGGGTCAGTTGACCCCGATGAGGCTGAAGGGGCCGGCCCAGGTGAGGGTGGCGCGGAGGAGGTCGCCGGGGGAAGCGGTGGAGTTTTCGACGAACACGGGGATGCAGTCGGGGGTGCGCCCATGGCGGCGGCCGTTGGGTTCGATGCGTTCAACCAGGATTTCGACTTCCGTTCCCAGCAGGGGGGCGTGTTTTTGCGTCAGCCGGTCGCGGAGCTGTTGTTCCATGGCGACGCGTCGGCGTTCTTTTTCGGCTTCGGGGATGTCGTCGGGGAGGTGTCGGGCGGACCAGGTGAGCGGGCGGGGGGAATACTTGGCGATGCGGATCATGTCGGGATCCACTCTTCGCATCAGCGCCATGCTTTCCTCGAATTGTTCCGCGGTCTCGCCGGGGAAGCCCACGATGATATCGGTGGAAAGGCCGGCCGCCGGGACCGCTGAACGAATCTGGGCAACGAGCGCTTCGTAGTCGGCGGTGGTGTAGCCGCGCCGCATGGCCGCGAGGACGGCATCGGATCCCGCCTGGACGGGCAATTCGAAGTAGGGGCAGACCTGGGGTGTTTCGGCGACGACGGCGATCAGTTCGTCGGTGATCCAGCCGGGATGGCTGGTGAGGAATCGCACGCGGGCAATGCCGGGAATTCGGGCCACCTGTTGAAGCAGGCCGGGCAATCCGATTTCGCCGGGGAGGTCGAGTCCGTAGCGATCGACAATCTGGCCGAGCAGGATCAGTTCGCGGACGCCCCGCGCGGCCAGCTCCCGCGCCTCGGCCAGGATTTCGCTGGAGGGGCGCGACCGCTCCGGTCCGCGGCGGTAGGGAATGATGCAATAGGTGCAGGCATGGGAGCAGCCCAGCACCACGGGCAGGTGGGCGACGACGGTCTTTCCGGTCTGGGAATCGGGCAAGGGCGGCGGGGGCAGGTCGTCGGACGGATTTCCGGTCTCCTCGCGCACGGTGGGCAGGCCGAGGGCATTGCGCAGCGGGGCCAGATCGGATGGTGGCAGGAAGAGGTCGACGAAGGGATACCGGTCGCGCAGCCGAGCCATTTCGCGCGGATTGCGTCCCACCAGGCAGCCCATCAGGGCGACGACGGATTCGGGGTGCTTGCGCTTGTGTTGCGCGACAAAGGTCAGGCGGGAATGGATTTTATCTTCGGCCTGCTGGCGAACCACGCAGGTATTCAGCAGGAGCAAGCCGGCATCGCGGGCATGGGCAACGGGCCGGTATCCCGCCGACTCCAACAGGGAGGCCGCGCGCAGCGCGTCGGCCTCGTTCATCTGGCACCCGATGGTCCAGAGATGATAGGTTGGGGGTGTCAAGAGCGAAGGGGAACGAAAGCCGGGTGGGGGTGGGGCAATGAGATCAGCGTTTTGACTTGCGGGCGGCTTTCTTGGGCGGCTTGGCCTTGGGTTTGGGGGCGGCCTTGGCTTGGGCGGCAGACGTCGCCTTGGGCGGGGCTTTGACTTTCGCCTTGGCCTTACCCGAAGCCTTGGGCTTGGCGTTCGCCGTCGCCTTGGGCTTGGTGGCAGGTTTGGCTCGCGGCTTGGATTTGACCGCAGCGGATGGCTTGGTTTTCTTGGGCGCCTTGGGCTTGGCCGCGGGTATGGCTTTGGAGGGTGCCTTGGTTTTCCCCTTGGGCTTCGCCGCGGGCGCCGGCTTGGCGGGCGCCTTGGGTTTGGCGGGGGATGTCAGGATGGTGAGGGGTGGTTCCTCTTCGGAGAGATCGGGTTCGTCATCGTTGAAGCCCTCGAGCAGCAGCAGATCCTTTTCTTCGGGGCTGGCTTCCTCTTCTTCCTCGTCTTCCAAATCGCCCTGGGCGGCGCAATCCTGGCAGAGGGCGGATTGGGGGAAACAGACGGCACAGAACTCAATACCGCACATGGTGCATTCGCGCATGTAATCCTCGCCGTGCAGATCGCATCCGGAAACAAAGCCAAAGGGATTGTAGTCCTCTTCATCATAGTTCATGGCCGATATCCTCTGAGTTGGTTTTCCTGGGCGGAGCGGACGGCGCACCGCACGACACACCGTACTGTTCTCACGGGTTGCGCCAATCGTCAAGCGGTAGAAGGCAAAAAATCGGAAGGAATATGTGGGGGGCTTTTTTTGTTTGCGGCGGTCGGGGGCATCGTAGAGAGTACGGGTCGGCGTGAGACCGCCGGCCAAGATGAAGACGGCATTCTGGAACAAGTTGATCGACCGGCTGGACCGGTTGGATCCGGGCAGCTTGCAGGCGCAATTTTTGCGGTTGGCGTCGGAGCGTGGGCTGCTGGAAACGATCTTCCACGCCTTGCGCGAGGGGATCGTGCTGCTGGATGCGGAGGGACGGATCGTCTATGCCAATCGCGGGGCGGGGCGCCTGCTGGGATTCGACGAGGCGGATGCGGCGGGCCAGCTTCTCTCGCGCTACATCCGCGAGATCGAATGGGAGCGCCTGCTGCGGCTGGACGAGCGGGAATGGGCGCGGATGGCCAGCCGCGAAGTCGAAATTTCCTATCCGGAGCACCGCTTTCTGGCGTTGTACCTGGCGCCGCTGGAATCCCCCGCGGCCGGGCGGGCAGGCGCGGTGATGATCCTGCGCGATGTGACCCGGGAGCGCGACCAGGCGGCGGAAGTCGTTGAATCGGAGCGGCTGAACGCGATCCTGATGCTGGCGGCGGGCGTCGCCCATGAAATCGGCAACCCTCTGAACTCCCTGAACATCCACTTGCAGCTCATGGATCGGGAACTGCGCGAATTGCCGGAGGAGCGCCAGGCCTCGCTGAAAGAACTCCTGGACGTGGCCCGCGGGGAAATCTCGCGTCTGGACCAGATCCTGTCCCAATTCCTGCGGGCGATCCGCCCGAGCCTGCCCAGTTTTGAGCGGCACTCCCTGCCATCGATTGTGGAGGAAACGCTTCAGACGCTGGCGGCGGAGATCCGCGACCGCAAGGTGGTGGTGGAGGTGGAGCCGGCAGGGGGCTTGCCGACGGCGTGGGTGGATCGCGGGCAGGTCCGCCAGGCGTTTTACAACGTCATCCGCAATGCGATCCAGGCCATGGCGGGCGGCGGGGTGTTGCGCATTACCTTCCCGGTCTTCGACCGCCTGGTGGGGGTGGCGTTTCAGGACACGGGCCCGGGGATTCCCCCGGAACAAATGGGCGACTTGTTCGAGCCGTTCCGCAGTGCGAAACCCGAGGGCCATGGCATGGGCCTGATGATTGTGCAGCGGATTCTGCGCGACCATGGCGGGACGGTCATGGTCGACAGCCTGCCGGGGGGTACGCGCATCCAGCTCAACTTCCAGCGCGACGACCAACGCATCCGCCTGCTGGCCGCGTCCGCCGGCATCCCGGCCGAGGAGTCCCCGTCATGAGCGCCAAACCGGTGGTCCTGATCGTCGACGACGAGAAAAACACCCGGGAGGGATTGGCGCGGGCCTTGCGCGGCGGGTATCACGTGGCGGAGGCCGAAAACGGACTGAGAGCCCTGGAGTGGCTGGAAACGAACCATGCCGATGTGGTGCTCTCGGACCTGCGCATGCCGGGGATGGACGGCATGACCCTGCAGTCGCGCCTGCTGGCCCGCGATCCGCGACCGGTGCTGATCCTGCTGACCGCCTATGGCAGCATTGAAACGGCGGTCGAGGCCATGAAGCGCGGGGCCTACGACTTCCTGACCAAGCCCGTCAACCTGGATCGGCTCGAGCTGCTGCTGGAGCGGGCGCTCTCGGAACGCCGGCTGGGCGATGAAAACCGGCGGCTGAAGGAACAGCTCGATTGCAAATACGGCTTCGAGAACATCATTGGCACGTCGGCGCCGATGCAGGCGGTATTTGACACCATCCGGCAGGTGGCGCCGTCGCGCGCGACGGTATTGATCCAGGGGGAAAGCGGAACGGGCAAGGAGCTCGTGGCCCATGCGCTGCACCAGTGCAGCCCGCGCGGCCAGGGGCCTTTCATCCCGGTGCATTGCGCGGCGCTGGCGCCGACCCTGCTGGAGAGCGAACTGTTCGGCCACGAAAAGGGGGCCTTCACCGGAGCCGTCGAACGCCGGCGGGGTCGTTTTGAACTGGCCGATGGCGGCACCCTGTTCCTGGACGAGATCAGCGAGATCGATCCGTCGATCCAGGTCAAGATTCTGCGGGTGCTGGAAGAGCGCCGGTTCGAGCGCGTGGGCGGCACGCAATCCATCGGAGTGGATGTGCGCCTGGTGGCGGCGACCAACCGCGACCTGAAACAGATGGTGGCGGAAGGCACGTTCCGGGAGGACCTGTTCTACCGGCTCTACGTGGTCACGGTGCACCTGCCGCCGCTGCGCGAACGCGAAAGCGATATTGTCCTCTTGGCGCGCCACTACCTCGAAACGCTGGCCGCGGAAAACGGGCGGAAGGTGACGGGCATCACGCCGGAGGCCATGGATGCCCTGACCCGCTATCCGTGGCCGGGCAATGTCCGCGAGCTGCGCAACGTGATCGAGCGCATGGTGGTGCTGGGCAGCGGCGACAAACTGACGGCGCGCGATTTGCCGGCCTCGCTGCGCGCCCCGCCGGCGGGCGCGGACGTCTCGCGGACCGGGCACGTGTTGCGCGATGCCGAAAAGCAGTTGATCGCGGATGCGCTGCGCCGCCACAAGGGCAGCCGGACCCGTGCGGCGGTCGAACTGGGCATCAGCCGGCGCACCCTGCACCGAAAACTGAACGAATTTGGCCTGCGCGAGGCCCCGAACGACTAGCATACGGAAGGCGGAATCCATGGCGCTTCAATACGAATCCAACATGCAGAACCTGGTGTATCAACTGGACCAGGGCAGCGGGCGCAAGGTCATCCAGTCGGTGTTGTTTGTGTTGTTCGCCTTTGCGATGGCGGCGCTCTACACGTTCACCAATTTCCAGGGCCTCAAGAACGCCCGGGCGATGGAAGAGGCCCAATTGGCCCGGCAACTGGCGGTGCAGGGCCGTCTGACCACCCAGGTGGTCCGGCCCCTTTCGATCGGCCGCCTGGCGGATCGCGTGCCAGACGACAAGGGCCGGATCCACCGTCACCCCGACCTGCTGCATCCGCCGGGATGGCCGCTGTTGCTTGCCGGGCTCTACCGGGTGACGGGGATCCCGCAAACCGGCGTGCCCACGGCGGCCCATGTGCACGGCCACGACTACATCCCCGTGGGGTTCAGCCACTTTTTTGCCGTCCTGTCCGCTCTGTGGGTCTGGCTGATGGCCCGCAAGCTCTTTGATCCGCGGGTGGCGGCATTATCCGTCGGCGCCTATCTGGTCAGCGACCTGATCTGGCGCAACAGCCTGCAGGGGGCGGACTGGTCGGCGGCGATGTTTTTCATGCTGGGTGCGGTATATGCGGCCCTGTGGGCGGTGGATCGCCCGGCCAACACGCCGCTGGACCAGGTCGACGGTCCCCTCTGGCGCCGGTTGGCGCCACTGATCGTGGCGGCGCTGCTGACCGCCATGGCGTTCCTGACGCGCTACGCGGCGGGCATGGTCGCGCTGGCCGTGTTCCTCTATGTGGGCACATCGCGCCACCGCCGCGCCTGGGGGCTGGCGCTGTTGTATCTGGCCGTGGCGGTGCTGGCGGTGACTCCCTGGATGCTGCGAAACATTTCCATTTCGGGCAATCCCTTTGGCCTGGTCTTTCTGAACGCGCTGTCGGGGACCTATCTGTTTCCCGGCGATTCCCTGTTCCGGATGCTGCGGCCCGAACTGCCCGATCTGGGGGCCGGGATGCATGCGGTGCAGGTCAAGATCATGGCCAATCTGCGCAGTTTCAGCGAAAGCGGCTTTGGGCTGGGCGGGGGCGGCATCCTGCTGGCGCTCTTCGGCGCCATGTATTTTCATCGCTTCAACCGGCCCTCCAGCCGGCGGCTGCGATGGTGCCTGTTGCCGGCGGTCGTCCTGCTGGCGCTGGTGATCGCCGCTTATGGCGAGGACGCGCTGCCCGCCATGGTCCTGTTCTGGCCCTTGGCGATTCCCTATGCCTGGGCCTTTTGCCTGGTGCTGCTGGATCGGCTCCAGTTCGAGGCGCGGTTCTTTGCCATCGGGGCGATGACGGTGGTGATGTTCCTCTCCGGCCTGCCGTTGTTGTTCCAGGTGCTGCCGCCACGGACCGGCTTGCCGTATCCGCCGTACTTCCACCGGTACGTCGGCTGGTTCTCGACCATGCTGGAGAACGACGAGTGCATCGTGACGGATATTCCCTGGGCGACGGCCTGGTATGGCGGCAAGACCTCCATCCTGCTTCCGCGCACCATCGATGGATTCTATGACATCCATCAGAATACCCATCCCATTGCGATGGCCTATTTCACCACCGTCACCCGCAATAAGCCATGGATTCGCGAGCTGTCCGATCCAACCTCTCCGGAGCATAGCTGGTACCAGATTTTCGCGGGCGGGCGTGTGCCCAGTGGATTCCCGCTGACGCATGCCCGATATCTCGCCGGGACCGACCAATTGCTCTTGGCCGACCGGGTGCGGTGGTAGCGGGCGCGGCCACCGATCACGACTCGCTGGCGGTCATGTCGCCTGGAGCCACCGTCTTGGAGCCCGTCATCCTGTCCGCCAGTCGGGCGACGGACATTCCGTCGTTTTATGCCGATTGGTTCATGAACCGCTTGCGGGCGGGATCGTTCACGTGGGTGAATCCGTTTCGGCCCTCGCAAGTGGTTCAGGTTCTTTCCCGTCGCGTGCGGGCGATCGTCTTTTGGTCCAAGCATCCGGAACGGCTGCTGCCCCATCTGGACGAATTGGACGAGCGCGGCTTGCATTTCTACATCCACTACACGCTGAATGACTACGAGTCCGAGGGATTGGAGCCGCATTTGCCCCCGCTGGCGGAGCGGAAGGAGCTCTTTTTCCGGCTGGCCGACCGTCTGGGCCCCGACCGTGTGATTTGGCGGATGGATCCGCTGGTGCGGACCGATCGCCTCGATGTGTCACGGTTGCTGGACAAGGCCGAACCATTGATGGCCCAGCTCGTCGGGCACACCCGGAAGCTGGTGTTCAGTTTCGTGGATATCGATGGATACTCCGCCGTTCAACGCCACTTGGCCCGTTCCGGACAACACGCCCGCGAATTCACGCGCGCTGAAATGCTGGAATTTGCCCGTGGCCTTGCCGACCTCAACCGCCGGTATGGAATGGAATTGGCCACTTGCGCCGAGCCGGTGGATCTGTCGACCTTCGGCATGGACCACAACCGTTGCGTCGACGGCGAACTTCTGGCGAGGCTGTGGCCGCAGGACGAAGACCTGATGGCGTATCTGGCCCACCCGCGCGCGCAAAAAGACCGCGGGCAGCGCCCGGCCTGCGGGTGCGTGGCCAGCAAAGACATTGGCCGCTATCAGACCTGTCCGCATTTGTGCGCCTATTGCTATGCCAACCACAGTCCCGGTGCCGTCCAACGGCATGCGGCCGCCCACCGTCCGGACGGGGAACGGATTTGATGTGCGAAGCCGGCTTGTCCCCCGCCGGTCAACACATCGCCGCAAAAAAGGGGTTGCACGTGATGGCTCATATGATAGATTCCCAGCGTCCTTAAGGGGCGAGCGTAGCTCAGTGGTAGAGCGCCACCTTGCCAAGGTGGCTGTCGTGGGTTCGACTCCCATCGCTCGCTCCATTTTATTGCCCACGGGCAAGCGCTTGCGATTTTAGAAACGTCGTTCGAGGGACAGGAAGGCGAAGTGAAACCAGGAGAAGGTGTAGACTTCGTCGTTGTCGGCGCCGCCTTCGAGGGTGCGGTAGCCGCCGGAAAGGGTCCAGCCGTGGGGACACGCGTGGCGCAGCAGGACGGCGGCATCGATGGCGCGGCCCTGGGACGCGGCGGCGCCTTCCGCATCGAGCACAAGGGAGAGGCGATCGGTGATCCGGGCTTCTCCGCGAAGGTGGAGGAGCGGGACCAGCCCCAGGTCGTCCTTGGCGGCGGATTGTTCGCCCTGTTCCAGTTCGATCTCGGCGTCGCGCACCAGAAGGGCAAGCCCCCCGCCCCAGGTCCAGCGCGTGGAATCGATGAAGGTCCATCGATAGGTCAGGCGGTAGGTGTTGAACGTAAATGAACCGCGGGTGGATTCACCGGCGGAAAAGGTTGTCTCCTGGAAATCCACATCCTTGGGGAGAGTACCCCGGCCTTTGGTTTGCAGCGGGACCAGGGTCAGGCGCAGGGCCTGGCGTGGATGAAACTGCCAGGTGACGTCCGCCCGGACGTAGGCATCGGGCCCGGAGCCGGTCAGGTCGAGCAGGTCGAAACGCGTGCCGGTATCGCCCGGGATGCGGACCTTGTTGCGGCTGGCCCAGAATGCGCCGCCTTCGACTCGGGTTTCCCAGTGGCTGTAGGCCTGGAGGGGGAAGAACGCCAGCGACAGGAGGCCGGCGACGCAAGCGCGGACGAGGGGGGGAGTTGTCTTCATCCCCCGAAGCATAAAGCCACACCGCGGCGGCGGCAAGGGGCGACAGGGGCGCCGGGTTGAGGGTCATCGGGGATGCCGGGGCATTGGCGGACATGAAAACGGGGCCGCCGAATGGCGGCCCCGGGGGGGGAGGAGTGTTGGGTCAATCCCGTTGGCTGCGTCTACC
>Ga0334882_1001600_pt1 | contig 26353 bp, 25 predicted proteins | sample GraSluR1_MG_5_FD_207226 | JGI IMG/M metagenome (GOLD analysis project Ga0334882, IMG submission 207226) | Sludge microbial communities from methane-producing bioreactor in Wageningen University, Netherlands - Granular Sludge_15_04-R1 | ecosystem: Engineered > Bioreactor > Anaerobic >...
GTATCCCCTGCCGTCCCTTTGTTTGGCGTGCGTCGGTTCCATGCATCATCCAGGGACGAATATTTTTCTTCCAAACTACTATAATACACGCACCATATACCATTGCAAGCGTTTTTCTCTTCGAGGCACCTCAAAAAGAGGGCCCCTTTCAAGAGGCCCTCCGATGAACTGTAACCATGTCTTTTCCTGCCGACGGTCTCACGGAGTGCGTTTATGGAAGGAAGAAATACAGGACGAGGGAAGAAGCAAAGACGGATCTGTTCAGATATATAGAGATTTTTTACAACAGAAAGCGGCTTTATTCGGGGATTGGATATAAATCCCCGGAATCGTACGAAAAAGAGAGATTGCGGGTCTGAATCTGTTTCCATTATTTGGGGGGAACCTCAGACAGTACTGCTCTGTCATCCTGAGGAGCCACAGGCGACGAAGGATCCGAGGTGGACTCTTGAAAACCAAAAACAGATTCTTCGCTCGCGCTCAGAATGACATAGAAACAGGTCCTCATGCTGCGCTCAGGACGACCCGGTGATGTCATCCTGAGGAGCCGCAGGCGACGAAGGATCCGGGGTTGACTCTTGAAAGGCAACATCAGATCCTTCACTGCGTTCAGGATGACAAAAACACAGGCCCGAAAAACAGGGTCTTCACTGACGCTCAGAATGACAAAAAGACAGGCCGATGGTCTATCCGTTCAGCAAATTATTCCGCATTTCCCTCGCCTTTGCGAGGATCTTTTCCCTGTCCGCTCCGGGAAACTGCCTGTCCCGGTAGAGCCACTTCCCTGCGGCCATGGTGCCGTATATGTCGGAGACTCCTCCGGCGTAAACAAAGAAGTGGGCTGCATTCTCTTCGTCGATACCCACGTACTCGGGGCGGTCGAGGTCTACCAGCACGAAGTCGGCGGCCCAGCCCTCCCGGATCATGCCCTTCTTATTGAAGCAGAGGGCTTCGGCACCCTCGAAGGTGGCCATGCGGATCACGTCCCGTGCAGGGATCGCAGTGGGATCTTTGCTCAGGCCCTTGTGCACAAGGGCCGTGCTCTGCATCTCGCCCCAGATGTCGAGGCGGTTGTTGCTCGCCGCGCCATCGGTCCCCAGGGCGATTTTTTTCGTTTTCCCCATCATGTTCACAAGATCCATCATGCCGCTTCCCAACTTCTGGTTGCTGTTCGGGTTATGGGCAATGGTCATCCGGGAGAAATCCACCTCATCGATGACCTTCGGATCAAGCCACACGCAGTGGGCAAGCACCGACTGCCGCGCCCCGGGCATTCCGGAAGCGTTCAGGTACCCGGCGGGGGTCATCTTCATCTCGTCACGGATATAGCCCGTCTCCCACTCAGCCTCGAGGAAATGGAAATGGAGCCCCAGGTCCCTGTCCTTCGCCGCGTCCACGATCTCTTTCAGAAACGGCAGCGGCACAGTATAAGGCGCATGGGGAGCAAGCTGCACCGTCACGAACTCTTCGCGGCCCTTCCAGGCATCGGCAAGCTGCAGGCCTTCGTCCAGCTTCCACTTCTCCGGCCCCACGATGCCCCGGCTCACACCACACTTCATGCCCATCTCAAGGGATGCCTCCACCACGGCATCCATGAAGAAATACATGTCGCCGAAGGCCGTGATGCCGTTGGAGGCCATCTCAAGGAGGGCAAGGTATGTCCCCCAGTAGACATGTTCCCTCTTCAGCCTGGCCTCGGCAGGCCATATCTTTTCCTTCAGCCACTCCATGAGCGGCGCTTCCTCGCCGATGCCCCGCAGCAGCGACATGGCCGCATGGGTGTGGGTGTTCACGAATCCCGGAAGCAGGCCGATTTTCCCTTTGCCGTCAACAACTTCGTCGGCGGTCAAAGACGTTTCCGGATCCCTGATGGACGCGATCCGTCCGTCCTCCACGAGCACCGACATGTATCGTGCCCTCTCCATCCCCCCGTCGCACGCGAGAACGTTCTTCAGCAGTACGGACATGTCATTCCACCCAGCTCTTCATGTAGGCTTCCTGCTCGGGCGTCATTCCGTCAAGGGAAATCCCCAGCGACGCAAGCTTGGCCTCCATCACCGCCCGGTCGATCTCCGCCGGAACGTCGTAGAGCCCCGGCTTCAGTGTGTTCTTCGCCAGGTACACCGCAGACTCGAGCTGCAGAGCGAAGCTCAGGTCCATGATCTCTATTGGGTGCCCGTCGCCGCAGGCAAGGTTTACAAGCCGCCCCTCGCCGAGCAGGTGGATCCTCCGTCCGTCGTTCATGGAATAGGTCTGGACTCCCGGTCGGCTTTCCTCAACGGAGAGGGACAGTTCACCAAGATCCGGTTTGCAGATCTCCACGTCAAAATGCCCCGCATTCCCAAGCACCGCACCGTCCTTCATCACCTCGAAATGCTCCCTGCGGATCACCTTCGTGTTTCCCGTCAGTGTGAGGAAAATATCGCCCCTCGGTGCCGCCTCGGCCATGTTCGCAACTTCGTAGCCATCCATCAGCGCCTCGAAAGCACGGTGGGGGTCAAGCTCCGTCACGATCACCCGGGCTCCCATTGCGGATGCCCGCATGGCCACACCCCGGCCGCACCACCCGTACCCTGCGATCACAACGGTCTTGCCGGCCACCAGCATATTGGTGGTCCGGAGAAGACCGTCCATCACCGACTGCCCCGTACCGTACCGGTTATCGAAGAGATACTTGCTGTGCGCGTCGTTCACCGAGATCATGGGAAACGCAAGCACTCCCTCCGCTGCCATGGACTTCAATCGCTTCACGCCGGAGGTCGTCTCCTCCGAACCTCCCCGTATGCCGGGAAGAAGGTGCTTCATCTCCGTGTGGACCGTGGCCACAAGGTCCGCCCCGTCGTCCACGATAATGTTCGGCCCCACGGCCAGTGTGGACCGCACGTTCTCGAAGTATTCCTCCACAGTCATCCCGTGTCGGCTGAACACCGCCACACCGTTCTCCACCAGGGCGGCGCAGACATCGTCCTGGGTCGAGAGCGGGTTGCTCCCCGCCGCGGTGACCACGGCCCCGAGCTCCTTCAGCAGAATAAGCAGGCAGGCCGTCTTCGCCTCGAGATGGAGGCATGCTGAGATCACGGTTCCCTCCAGGGGACGTGCCGCACCGTACTTGTTCTCAAGATAACGCAGCACCGGCATGTACTGCCTGGCCCAGCGGATCTTCTTTTCCCCCGAGGGAGCAAGCCCCCGGTCAGCTATACGATACTCCATTCAAATCTCCTCCTTTCAAGGCAGGCGGAGATGGCAGGCCCGTAAGGCGGCTGCAGCACTCCCATTTCCGTAATGATGGCGGTTATCAGTCCAGACTCCGTCACATCGAATGCAGGGTTCCACACAGCGTACTCATCGGGAAGCATCCCCCCTCCGGGAAGCCGCAGGATCTCCTCGGGCCTCCGCTCCTCGATGGGGATATCATCCCCGGATGAAAGGGCGGGATCTATTGTGGACACCGGAGCAGCCACGTAGAAGGGGACCCCGTGATGTTTCGCCAGCACCGCAAGGGAATAGGTGCCGATCTTGTTGGCCGTATCGCCGTTTGCCGCTATCCTGTCGGCTCCCACGATCACGGCGTCAACGGCCCCCTTCTTCAGCAGGCTGCCGGCCATGCTGTCGCACAACAGGGTGACGTCAAAGCCGTCCTGCATCAGTTCCCAAACCGTCAGCCGGGCTCCCTGCAGCAGCGGGCGCGTCTCGCATGCAAACACCTTCACGTCTTTTCCTGCCTCCCGGGCGGAACGGATCACCCCGAGGGCCGTTCCATGGCCGACGGTGGCAAGTGCCCCCGCGTTGCAGTGGGTCAGCACTGTGCATGTATCCGGAAGGAGTGCGGCTCCCGCACGTCCCATGGCCATGTTGCACGCAAGGTCATCGGCATAAATGGCATTCGCTTCCTTCATAAGGTCCTTGTAAAGCGTCCTGTCGAGAAACGATTCCATTTTTTCTTCCATTCGGCGAAGGGCCCAGAACAGGTTCACCGCCGTTGGGCGGGTCCTTCCAAGGCGCATGCTCGCAGCGAGGGCGCTCTTTCTGCCGCCCCGGGACGCGAGTACCACGCCGTAGGCGGCGGCAATGCCGATAGCCGGCGCACCCCTTACCGCCAGGGTCTCTATGGCAACCGCCACGTCTTCGGCAGACGAGCATTCAAGATAAAGGATCTCGCCGGGCAGTGCCCGCTGGTCGAGGACATAAAACTGGTCGTTATTCCAGTACAGAATGGGAGGGAGCATGAGAAACCTCCTTAAATTGACGAGTGTTTTTCTGTCATCATGAGGGCGGCTTTTCGCCCCTGTCATCCTGAGGAGCCGCAGGCGACGAAGGATCCGGGCTTGACCCTTGAAAGGCAAAAACAGATCCTTCACTGCGTTCAGGACGACACCTGAAGATGTCATCCTGAGGGCTGTTTTTTGCCTCTGTCATCCTGAGGAGCCGCAGGCGACGAAGGATCCGGGCTTGATTCCTTCAAAGGCAACATCAGATCCTTCGCTAACGCTCAGGATGACAAAAAGCACAGGCCCGAAAAACAGATCCTCACTTCGTTCAGGATGACACCCATACGGCTCAGAATGACAGAAAATCTTTTTTAAACCGAAATCTTTGCCCTGCTTTTTTTATGCTTTGCGACCGTTCGGCTTATTTTCAGGCGCTCCATTATTCCGTCCTGAAGGATCTGAGAATAGTTTAAAGCAGCACGCTTCGCATGACTGTCCAACCATCCGGGAAGAGTCACCGTTCTGTTGACGGCTTTTGTTTCCATTTTTTCACGGAACGACGGCATCCATACCTCGACAAGAACGACGACTATTTTATTGCCGTCATCCAGATATTCGCTCAGGTCAAGCTTCTGCAGGGGTGTGGGAGAAGGAATTTCGTCTCCGTCATCCTCAAGCCCCCATAAGTGCAGCGACATTGCCTCCCTGGCGTTGTCCAGTGCTTCGTCTTCCGTCTCTCCTGTGGTGGTACAACCGGGAAGGTCCGGCCAAAGAACATAATAGTGTTTTGTGGGAACATCGTAGCCGAGTACGGCGGGGTATCGGTATTTATCCGGTTTGTTCATGAATCCGCCTCCTTTCTGAAGGGACGGGGCTGGTAAAGTCCTGCCTGTTTCCATATTGACTTAGCTGTCGGGCCGGGGACATTCTTGTCAGGATGTTTCACTGTCACTTTGCCTTTTTTTTCAGGATGTTTAAACTGATGATGGCTGCCTTCCACCCGGTAGAGCTGCCAGCCTTCAGCTTCCAGGATTTTTATAATTTCCGATGAAGAGTAGATCTTTGTATGGTCGATCTCAGTTTTTTTCATCCGGTTTTTCCTTTACAAAGAAAGTCTAACACGTGTAAATAATATTTGTCAATAATGCGTGTTCTCAGCAACGATCACAGAGCAACAGGAAATGAAGGATCCGGGCTTGCCCCTTAAAACCAACATCAGATCCTTCGCTGACGCTCAGGATGACAAACATACGTCTCAGAATGGCAGAAAAACAGCTCCTTCACTGCGTTCAGGACGACACCCGAACCCTGTCATCCTGAGGGCTGTTTTTCGCCCGAAGGATCCGGTGTGGACTCCTTCAAAGGCAAAAACAGGTCCTTCACTGCGTTCAGGACGACACCAGAAGATGTCATCCTGAGGGCTGTTTTTGCCCGAAGGATCTGGGCTTGACCCTTAAAACCAACATCAGATCCTTCGCTGACGCTCAGGATGACAAACATACGTCTCAGAATGGCAGAAAAACAGGTCCTTCACTGCGTTCAGGACGACACCAGAAAATGTCATCCTGAGGGCTGTTTTTCGCCCGAAGGATCCGGTGTGGACTCCTTCAAAGGCAAAAACAGGTCCTTCACTGCGTTCAGGACGACACCCGAACCCTGTCATCCTGAGGGCTGTTTTTGCCCGAAGGATCTGGGCTTGACCCTTAAAACCAACATCAGATCCTCTTCGCTTCGTTCAGGACGACACCAGAAGATGTCATCCTGAGGAGCCACAGGCGACGAAGGATCCGGGCTTGCCTCTTAGAACCTACATCAGATCCTTCGCTAACGCTCAGGATGACAAACATACGTCTCAGAATGCCAGAAAAACAGCTCCTTCACTGCGTTCAGGACGACACCCGAACCCTGTCATCCTGAGGGCTGTTTTTCGCCCGAAGGATCCGGTTTTGACTCTTAAAACCAAAAACAGGTCCTTCACTGCGTTCAGGACGACACCAGAAAATGTCATCCTGAGGAGCCGAAGGCGACGAAGGATCTGGGCTTGACCCTTGAAAGGCAAAAACAGATCCTTCGCTGACGCTCAGGATGACAAACAAAGAGCTCAGATCCCTCTGTTATCCTGAGGAGCCGAAGGCGACGAAGGATCCGGGGTGGACCCTTGAAAGGCAAAAACAGATCCTTCGCTGACGCTCAGGATGACAGTACCACTTTGTCATCCTGAGGAGCCGCAGGCGACGAAGGATCCGGGCTTGACCCTTAAAGACAACATCAGATCCTTCGCTGACGTTCAGGATGACAGGTCAACGGCTCATGAGAAAAACAACTCCCCTTCTCAGGCTGTTTCGTCCTTCAGATCCACCGCCGTTACCACGGCATCGGCGTCGCCGTCGAAGAATCGGATCGTGATACCGTCTTCGGGCTTGAGCCCGGCCGCTGATGTGACGGGAACGCCGTCCTTTTCGCAGAGGCTGTACCCCCGATCAAAGACCCTGAGGGGCGAGAGCGAGTTCAGCGAAGCCGCAAGCGACCCGAGGCGCTCCCGCTCTGCGGAGAGGAACCGTTCGTTGGCTGCCCTGAGCCGTGAGAACAGCATCCCGCTATCGGAGACGTATTCGCCTATGCGGCCCTCCGCCAGGCGGGACACCCTGCGCAAAAAGGCCTCCGCGTCCTTTTCCGCTGACCTGATGTCGCCCTCGATCGCCGAGCGTGCGAGGCGCTTCTTGTGTTCAAGCATGGCGAGCAGTTCAAACCTGTCGGGAAAGACGCGCTCGGCCGCAGCGGAAGGTGTAGGCGCCCGGACGTCCGCCGCCAGGTCGCTCAACGTTTCATCTATCTCGTGCCCCACGCCGGTTATGAGGGGCAGGGGGCAGTTCCGCACAGCCCGCACCACCCGCTCGTCGTCGAAGGGAACCAGGTCGTCCCGGCTGCCTCCGCCCCTGACCAGCAGCACGCACTCCGCGCCCTCGACGCGCCCGGCACGGCCCAGCGCCGCGACGATCTCAACGGGCGCCTCGTACCCCTGCACCTGCGCCGGCACCACCACAATGGCACATGACGGCATACGCTTTGCAGCGACGGCAACCACGTCACGGAGTGCCGCTCCCGTGGCGGATGTCACCACCGCGGCCTTCGCGGGAAAACGGGGCAGGGGGCGCTTCAGGCGTACATCAAAAAGCCCCTCGTTCTCGAGCCTCTGCTGAAGCTCAAGGCGCGCCCGTTCGGCAGCGCCCTTCCCCACGGGAACGATGCGCCGAACGATGAGCTGGTAACTGCCCCGGGGGGCATAGAGCGACACAGAGCCCTCCGCGAGCACTTCATCGCCGTTCTGGGGCCACTTGGGAACATAGGGAAGGTAATTCCTGAAAAGAGCACATGAAATTCGGCTTTCCTTACCCAGGAGCGTGAAATACACGTGCCCGCTTGTATGTTTCTTGAGTTCCGCAACCTCGCCCCGGACCACTGCCGACTGGAGCGCCGGATCCTGCAGCAGGAGCGAGGAAATGCGGAACGTCAGTTCATCTACTGTCAGTTGGTGCAGTTTCCGTTCCGCCGTCGGCATGATTTTCTCCCTCCAGAGCCCGCACAATACGGCCGAGGACACCGTTGACGAATTTACCGGACTCTTCCGCACCAAAAGTCTTTGCGAGCTCAACCGCTTCGGAAATAGCCACGGGAATAGGGGTCACCTTCACGATGATCCCCTCGAAAATGGCCAGCCTCAGGGCAGCCCTATCCACGGCCAGCATCCGTTCCGGGCGCCACCCCGTAACGTATTCCCGTATCAGGTCATCGATCTCTATCCGGCGTTCCCATGCGCCGCACGTCAGAAACCGTGCATACTGCTGGACCTCGGGATCCTCGTCTGCGTGGAAAAGCTCCAGGGCCTGTTCGGGGGTCTGCCCCCTCCGCAGATCCAGCGAATACAAAAGCTGAAGCGCCATCTCCCTTGAACGATGACGCTTCTGCGGCAAAAACGTGCGAATCACTCCATTACCTCCCAGCCTTGCGCTTCACTTTCTCGATGACCCGTTCTCCCTTGTCTGAAAAAAAGAAAACAGTTGCGAAATAAAAAGCCGCACCCAGCAGCACCGTCCGCACAAGGGACCAAAAGCCGTCGAAGAACAGCATGAAAATCGCCGCACCGGCGACCGCCCACGTGATAGGCTTCTTCACCAGGGTCGCAAGGCTCGGGATGCCGTCGAACTTCCCCTTCTCCACCTGGACCCACGTGATCCTCACGTTGAGCCCCAGGCTCTCCAGTTTGCTTTTTACCCTGGTCTCCGTCATCTCCATATCGATGGAGCTGGCGCCCTCAGGGTACGTAATAAGAACAAAAAGACAATCCTCTCCCTTCGAGAGGGAGATCTGGTCACAAGCATAAGGCTTGGACAAATAGTTTTTTACGAAAGAACGCATCCCTTCCGCAGAAATCGAAATGCCGCCGAGGGAGTTCCGCTTCCAGAACAGATACATTTCCACCACCCCTATAGGGAGAAGGGCCGGTCACTCGAGCTGTACAGGCCGGCCCTCTCAAGGTCCTTCGCTAGAGTTGTTCCTCCTCGGGCTGAACGGGCTTCTTCTCTTCTTCCGCCTCTTCTTCCTCGAAATCGAGGGGAGAAGTGATCACCGGCGCAGTGAGAGGAGACTCCACTGGAGCGGCTTTTTCCTCCACGAACTTTTCTTCCACAAGCTTCTCCTCCACCGCCGGCTTTTCCTCTACGGGAGCCGCCTCGGGGGCAGGAGGTGCAACAGGCTTATCCTTAAAATAAATCCCCTGGACATTAATGTTCACTGCTTTTACATCATATCCTGTGTATTCCTCGATGGTTTTCTTGATGGACTCCTGGACCTCCCATGCCGCATCAGGAATACGGAGCCCGTACTTCACCATGACATACACGTCCACGGTCACCAGTGGAGGGACCTTGTCCTCTACCGTCACGCGGATGCCGTCGCTCGCCTTTCTGCCGATGCCGAGCTTTGATGCGATCCCGGGGCTGGCGGGCTGCACCCCCGGCACCGACCAGAGTGTCTTCTTCGCGAGCTCCACTATCACTTCTTCGCTGATATGGATGGTGCCGCTCACGGAAGAGACTTCCCCGAGCCCCTGAAAAGCTGTCTCGTTCAATCCGCCTGACGGCTGTTCAAGATCGTCCATTTCCGGATCATGCGACTTGTACATCTCACTCATTGCGAGACCTCCCTTACTGTATTTCGTGGAATTTAGCGGTTCTGCTGCGGGAATTCCTTTCCGCAGCCCGGGCACTGAAGATTTTCGTCCTCCTCGTACTCCTCGGGCTGATAATAAAACACGTACCCGCAGGAAGGACACGTCACGGAAAGATAGGTCTCGTCAAAATCCCCATCGTCCCCGTCATCGTCATCGTCATCATCTTCGTCGTCTTCGTCTTCGTCCTCGTCGTCGAAATCCTCGCCGCAGCATTCGGTGAATGCCTTCTCGAGCGCGTCAAGATCCTCGTCGAGGAGCGCGCAGTCATCGGCCAGGTCCTCGTACAGCTCGCGCTGCTCGTCTATCCGTTCGCCCTGGTCTTCGACTTCTTCCGAGAGCGCGTCGAGAGCTTCTACCATTGCCCCGAAAATCTTGTTCTGTCCCTCGTCCTTCGCAGGACCAAGGCCGTCAAGCAGCCCCTTGAGATAGGCTATTTTCTCCCGTGCGCTCATATTCATTACCTCCCGTACCTGGAATTTTTACTTCTTCGCCCGCTCGACGTACTGCCCCGTGCGGGTGTCCACGATTATTGTATCATCCACGTTTATGAACAGGGGAACCGTGATGGTGATCCCCGTCTCCAGCTTCGCGGGCTTGCCGCTGCTCGAGACCGTGTCGCCTCTGAACCCCGGAGGCGTATCGATGACCTTCATCTCCACGCTCTTTGGGATCTCGATCCCCATGATCTTGCCCTCGAAGAACTCGATCTGGACCTCCATGTTCTCCACAAGGTAATCCGCCACCGTGCCGAGAACCTCTTTCGTGATGGGGAGCTCGTCGTATGTGGAGAGATCCATGAACACGTAGACGTCGCCGTTCATATAGCTGAACTGGGCGGGCTTTTCATCAAAAATAATGCGCTCGAACCGCTCGCCTGACCGGAAGGAATTCTCGATGGTAGACCCTGACTCGAGGTTCTTCATCTTGGTGCGGACCGTCGCTCCTCCGCGCCCCATCTTGTGGTGCTGAAACTCAACGACCTCCCAGATCCCTTCCTGCCAGCGGATCTTCATTCCCGAATAAAAATCCGAGGTATCCACAACTTGCGCCATAACTCCCTACCTCCCACAATTTACAGCAAAAATAAAGTAAAAGCAAAGGGATCTGCCGAAAACGCAAAACCCGAAACCTGTCACATTATACAGGCAACTGCCCCCTTGCGCCATCCGGACAAATGCCAAAAAAAAAACCGCCCCCCGAAACCCCGGGGGGCGAATGCTCATCTTTACTTCAGAACGTAGGTCTCCACGGTGGTATCGGGGATCTCCAGTATATAGGGGATCACGATCATGGCGACCTCCGTCTTGTCCCGGCTCTCAGACTTGAACTTGAACAGCTCCCCCAGCAGGGGGATGTCGCTCAGCAGGGGGATCCGGTGCTTCTCGACCTTTTCCTGGTCCTTGAACAGACCGCCCACAACGAAGGGCTCGCCGTCACGGACGCGGATATTGGTGGTCACTTCGCGCTCGGTGGTCTGGGGGAACTGCTCGCCCGCCTGGCCCCGGTAAGTGCCGATGATCTCACCGGTCTGTATCTTCAGCTGCACCGTCACCATCTGGTCGCGCCCCACCTGGGGAGTGAACTCCATGATAGGCCCCACTTCCTTCTCGCTCCACGTGGGGTTGCCCGCCTCGTCGCGCTCGGAAATGTAGGGGTAATTCTCAACCAGCTTGATGATCGCCTTCTGGCCGTCGATGGTGATAATGGACGGGTCGGCGATGACCTTTCCCTTGTTCTTCGTCACCAGTGCACGGAGTCCGAAATCGAGCATCTTGGTCAGATTCCCGCTGGCGATCTCGTTCAGGCCATCCCCGGTAATGGGACGAAGGGGTGAAGGCCTGTCGTCGCCTCCCTGGGGATCGTAGGCCGCCGGATTGTCGGCGTAGACGTACCCCAGCCCGGCCCCGGCGGAGCTGTAGTTGAACCACCACTGGCTATACACCGCGTCGATGATGGTCTCGAGCTCTTCCTTGCCGCTGTCGGTCACCTCTATGATCCGGGCCTGCAGCATCACCTGCCGCCCCGGGTGGTCGATCTGCTGCAGCACCTTCTCGACCTCCAGGAACTGTTCCGGCCGGCCCGTAACGTAGAGCGTCCGGAGCCGCTCGTCGGCGACCACCTTGGTGACGCCCGCAAGGCCCTGCAGAAGACCTCCCACGGTCTTCATGTCCGCGTAGGCGATCTTGTACTGCTTCGTGTTTTCCTTGCCGGTGGTCTTCCCGATGCTGTCAGGGGTGCCTACGATGATGGTCTTGCCCAGGATGGCGTAGCTCATGCCGTACATGCGCATGAGGTACCCCATGGCCTCGTTCAGGGGAACGCCCTTCAGCGACATGGTCACAAGGGTGTTCGGCACCGAGGGGTCGGCCACGATATTCATGTTGGCGTATGCCCCCATCATGCGGAACACGTCCCGAAGCTCCACGTCGCGAAGGTCGAGAGAAACGGGCGTCGTCTTCGTGAACGGGTCACCCGGTGATGACACGACCGGAGGCTGGGGCTTCAGCAGGTCCTCCTGGATGTTCTTCCGCTCCACGAAGGTGGACGTGATGAACCGGAACAGGTAGCGGTTCGAAGGTGCCCTGCCGTCGAGCCTCTGCAGGGTCATTGGCTTGTTAACCTGCACCTTGAACAGCACCTGCTCTCCCGACTGCTCGGCGTACACCTTGCCGACCAGCGGAAGGCCGAAATCCCGCTCCCATTTCACAGCAGCCAGGTATGCCTTCGGAATTGTGAAGGTGACAAAGTCGGTCCCGAAGTCACCCACTTCGGGCTTCGGCAGTGATGTTCCCTTCAGCTCGATGTGGATGCCGTCAGAACCGATCTGTCGCACCATCAGGCCTCCCACGGGGGGCAGATGGGCATACGACGGTTTTTCAGGCGTTTCGGCAGCCTCCGGGGCAGATATGCCTGCCGCAACGGAAAAAATGGCCGCGAGCAGCAAAAAGACGAACAGCTTCGAAAATTTTCTCATTGTCTGAAATCCCCCTTAGAGTCCCGGAGCTACGTCCACAGTTTTGCCCGACCAGTTGACCGTCACCTTGTCAGGCCGGATCCTGATCACCCGTCCCGCACCGTTGGCGAACCTGTAGCCGTTTTTCACGATGATGCCGTTGCCCACGCCTTCTATATCCATGATCGCCATTGACTGATTTCCCGCCACCATGATGGCCCGAACGAACATGATGGGAGGGATCTTCTCCCGGACGAATGTCGGCACGGCCTCGCCGCCTTCAACGGTGACCTGGCCGCCGCTGCCGGCAGCAAGTTCCCCGGGCTCGGGGGCCTTCTGTGTGACCATGAAGGGCTGCCGCGAGGCCTCGATGACCGCGCTTGCCAGAGTGAGGCTTCTTGCGCGCGTATCAACGGCGCCCCGGAAATCACCGATAAGGGTGTCGAGTCGCTCGGAATCCTTTTCCGACTGCCCCTTCACCGGGGGCAGTGTAATGGGCTCCTCCTGGGAGAGGTCCACGAACTGCTTGAACTGGTACCCGGACCATCCCGTGCCCGCCAGAAGCATCAAGATCACTATAATGAGCAGAAGCTTGTAGCCGCCCTCCGCCCGAACCAGCCTTCCGGTGAAGCCTTCGTTGTTGAAGTCGTCGATCATGGCCGTCACCTACTTCTTCTTCAGCACCGACTGGATGATCGCGACACCCTTCGCGTTCTCTCCGTCGACTGCGCTCAGGTTCACCGAGGAAACCCGCACTGCAACTTTCAGGTTCCTCCAGTCCGCGAGGGTCCGGATGAACTCGTAATAGGGCCCCTCGAAATCTATCTGCACGCCGCTGCGCCCCGCAGGGGGCGCGCTCGCAGGCTTCACCACGTTGCTCCGCACACCGTTCTTCGTCAGTTCCTGCTGCACCCAGGCGTAGAAGTCCACCTCGTTCTCGGGAATGCCAAGCTGGTACTGTTCGAGGCGGGCTATGGCCTTCTTGTACACGTCGATCTGCTTCAGCTGCTCACGGGCCTGCTGTTCCAGCCGCATGCTCTGGGTCCGCAGGGTCCGGATCTCGCCCTTGAGGGTCTTCATCTCGTTCAGGTAAAAGTTCTCCCCGTAGACGACCCCCCCGACGATAAGAAGAAAGAGGAGGAAAAACAGGGCGTCCTTTCTCGAGGAATTCACCGCTCTGCACCTCCTTCAGCCGCATTCCGGCCCGAGATGGCGGCCAGGTCGCGTATCATGCACGACAGGGTGAAATCGACCAGTGATTCGTTGTTCCTGGTCACCCTCGTGGTCACGGGGAAATCCACCGTCGCCGCCACGCCGCCCAGCAGCAGCCCCTTGGCGAACTCTACTACATCGCTTTCCGTGTACGAACTGCCTCGTATCGTCGCCTTGCCCGGAGCGATGGTGATCGCACTCACCCACACTCCGAGAGGAAGGGAGGTCTCGATGGAGTTCAGGAACTCGAGTGCGGGAAGCTCCTCCTGCAGCAGCTTCAGGGCCGAAACGTACATGGCCTCCACCCCGGCAAGCCGCTTGATCTCCCCTGCCATCTTCGTGTTCTGTGCCTGCTGGATGGCCACCTGGTCGTTCAGCATGGACACATCGGCCCGCATTCCCTGCACCTTCAGGAATGTCAGGGCGAAGGTCACGCCTCCTACCAAAATAAATGCGAGAAACAGGGCGACCAGCAGCACCCTCTTGGCATTGACTCGTTTTCCGCCGGCCTCCACCAGAGAGCGGGGCCTGAGGTCAAGTTTGACTTTCATAGCAGATCCCTCACCGCCAATCCGAGAGCCGCTTCCCAGCCGTTGGCTGTTTCCTCCGGAGCGGGAAGCCCCCACGTCTCCCACACGTCCATGGTCAGAGTCTTCAGGCCGGTGGCCTCCTCAAGCTCAGAAAGAAGCCGGGGGTCCTTCCCGAAGGAGCCGCCCAGCATCACCAACTCCACCACAAGTTCGCGGTACTGGTTCTTCACGAATGTCAAAGTGTTGGCGATCTCCCGCACAAGTGGCCCGTAGTTCCGCTGCCCCTCCACGTTGAGGGGGATCTCGAGCAGCGATGTGCGGTACAGGATGCCGTTATCCTTGTACCCCAGCACGAGCTGGGTGATATCCTTCTCGGCGAACACCGAAAGATACCCGTTGGCGTACGCCGATACAGGCCCCAGCCCCGCCCGGAACATGGCGAGGTTCAGGGGCTCGATGGCCGCGAGTGTCATCCCCACAGATGAGGCTACCCGCATGAGAGACTCCATTGTCCGGAGCCTGCATGCGGCAACCACCACCGACATCTTCCCCGGCTCAGTGGTCACGGGGTTGTCAACCCGTGCGATGTCGAGGGCAGCGTCCGAATACGCGTAGGGGAAGAACTTCTCGAAGTCCCACTTCAGGGCCTCCCGGGCGTCGGTCATGTTCAGCTCGGGCAGTTCCACAACACGTATCAGGATGTCCCGCGAGGGAACACCAAGAACCACGGGGCTCTTGAACGTCCCTCCCAGGCTGCCCGCCAGGTTCTCGAATATGGGAACCAGCGCCCCCACGTCCGAAAGGGAATCCTTCCGGATGGCCATTCCCCCTGAGGCGACTTCGAGCTTGCGGCGGAGCTTCAAACTCGAGAGGTCGCCATCCAGCTCCACATACCGCACATGATCCTCGTGCAGAGCCAGAGCCGCCTTATTCTGCGATTTCAAGAAAGCCGCTGCGGTCATTGACGCACCTCCCCGGATACATCTAACTACTGCATTATAGCATTTTCATCAAATCATTGTTCCATAGTTCCGCAAAATGGCATGGGTTACCGGCTCTTCCAGTAATACGGTTTCATGATCTTGCTGTCAGGGCCTCCGCCGTTTCCGCCAGGAGGGGCCAGCGTTATAAGTATGTTTTCTCCGAGTGCTGTGAAATCAATACCTGAAGGCAAAGCGGAATTCGCATATGTAGTAACGCCGAGTGCAAGGTTGCCCTTATAAAGCGTCATTCCAGTAATTGCAATGTTCGTAAAGGTCACAAACTTACCGTCGCCGCCCCATGCTCCCTTTCCGGTTATCCCATTCATAGCGTACACCCTTGACTCTCCTCCTGATTCGCAAGGATCATCGCCAGGGATAAAGGTACTGAAATACACATAACCATTATGAATAACAGGTGGTGTCGACATCCGTTCATCGGCTTCGAAACGAATCCACCATCCCCTGTTTCCGCTGCTCAGGCTCAACGGATCCGAAACATTTAAAGGGTTCGAACTCAAGTCTGTCTGTTTTGCCGCCGGGGTTTCATGAGAAATATTCACAGCAACAAAAATATCGTAGTTCGACTGTCCCCCTGGATTATTGGTTTTTCCCAGATAATTTTCGACGTCACCCGTTCCGGCGAAAAGCCATGTCTGCCCGTCGAAGATGGTAGCGTCGAGAGAATAGGAGAAGCCCACATTCGGCCCTACACTAAAGACGGTCGAATTCACCCAGTCCTGTGTATTGTCGTCGTACCGGATCCTAAAAATATCCCCTGTAGCATCTCCTATGAAGATGGTCCTGATAAGACGCAACTTTCCTTCATAAAGAACAGCAACAGGAGATATCAGAGGTTGATTTGTGGATGTCTGTATTTTCTTTATAATCTTGCCTGTGGAAATATCGCCTATGTACAGCACACCATCAGGCGAGTCAAAACCTCTCGGACTCCCGTTTCCGGTCACAAAGGCCCATTCTCCTGTCGGAAGATATCCGATAAACGGGGTGCTCGTGGTGAAACGAAGACTCCGGTAGTCATATTCTTCATTTTCCGGTTTATTTTTATTTCCGAAACTGTCCTTGTGACTGAATGGTGAAAGAGTTGTTGTAGTCAGGTTTTCTGGAGAAGATGTTCCTGAGGCAGGGTTCCAAAACAGAACTGCCGATCCCTTAGATAGAATTTTCTCCTCAGTAGGCTGATAAATAGAGTTTTCCACAGCCCACAGAAAACCCGGATTATCCGGATTTGTAACATCCAGCGCATACATACCCGGGCCTCCAAGACCAAGCAAACCCAGCAGAACAGTGCGATACTGCCTGTCGTTGCCCTGTCCCAGTATAACGTCTTCCGCAAGAAGAGGACCATCAGCCAGATATCTCGGGTATGTGACATCATTATTTTCGAATCTTCCTGTTTTGCCGTAAGCATCGTCCCACTTCATCCCCCGCATTCTTCCCGACGAAAGAACGTTGGGAGGGATAAAGGCGAATCGTTCATTTCCATTGTCATCGTTGAAACCGTGCACCAATCCGCCGTTTGACTGGACGTAAATTATGGTATCCCTATCGTTGTTAGCCGTAATAAAATCTCTGTAAAGAGGTTCACTTATCCTTGCGTCAGGCTGGCCAACCTTCACAAACCCGCTGTGGAATATATCGAAGAGCCTGTAATTTTCCTTGTACCCTTCAACTGTTTCGCCCCGGAGCCAGTTGATAAAATCCTTGGCCCCCTGTTCGTTTGTTCCGTTCGCAGATGTAAGGCCCGTTAAAGAGTAAAGAGTCGCATTATTATCAAGGAATTCTACCTTGTTGTTCAGGTTGTTTCCTGTTGTATAAATTTTTCTCACAGACGCTTCAATTTTTGAGAGCTGTGCGCTTGCCTCCCACGCTTCTTCATATGTTGTCCCGTCGTAGATAAATTTCTGCATATACCCTTCCCATTGCTTGCCGCTTCTAGGGAGGTAAGAGGCCTGGTAGAAGGTATCCTCACCTGCCGTGCTCCTGCTCGGGGTAGCGAGAGGAGCTGTTCCTGATCCCGCCTGTTCCTGTATGGTCAGAAAAATTTCCCTTAAAGCTAAAAGGAGTTCTTCCATGTTCTGGGGGAAATATGCTCTCTTTGTCTGCCCTTTGACAGCCATATTGTCCAGTGTTTGTTTAAGTGTGGATTGTTCTTCTGGATCAATAAGGCCAATAACAAAGGTTTTAATTTTACGGGCTTTTTTGCCATCTTTGAGGTTGTACAGATCTTCAACGGCTTTAACGGGGTTTCCCCCTTCACTGTCCTCGCCGTCCGTCAGAACAATAAGCCAATTGTCCTGGCAGTAATCAGTAATCACTCCCGTAGTTTCAAAAAACTGTTTCGCCGATTGAGCATTTTTTACAGTCGAGTATATTGATACCGCCAAGGGTGTTGCCCCGTCGGCTCTGAGTTCCCTCCTATCTGCATCTTCTTTTCCGTCAAACCACTTTTTGAGGTTTGCCAAATGGTCAGGATCAGAAGTGGCTTTAAAGGGTTCACGCAGCTGCCCTCTTGTTCCTCCGCCCTTCCAATAAATATCCTGCCTGTAATAGGAATTCTGCGAAGGTATCCAGTAATACCAGTCGCTATCAGTAAGCTTATCTTTCTTTTCCTGTTCGTATGTAGCCAAAGCAATTCTCAGTCCTGCAATATGCGCCTTGCTATTCAAGATATTTTGCATTACATTTTTTAGAATATACATACGGCTATCATTGGGATACTTATAAATACTATCGCCTGCCTCCGTATTGGGAGCAGGGGTTTCTCCTTCCGACCATTTGCTTAGATACGCATTTTTCACTTCCGAGGAGATTCCTGTCAGCTCAGTTTCGGGAATATACAACAAATCCGGATGATAATTATAGGCATTGGACACATCGTTGTTGGATGAAACGATATCCCTTCCGAAGTATTTCTGCCCTCCGAATGGTTTTGATCCGTCTCCAAATGTACAATGCCGATACGCATTGTCGTTTCTTGCTGCAACACCCATCTTCCACGTCATGGAACCGCTTGTGTCAAGTAAGATCAATACATTCGGCTCGACCTTCGCATCTTCCTTTTTCGCAAAAGAATGAAGCGTCGCATCGGCAGGCAAAACCGAGCTGACCAGAATTGCCGCAACAAAAAGAGACTGTATTGCCCTTAAAAACTTATTCTTTTTCTTTTGGAGAATTCTTCTCATTTTTTATTCCCCCGTTTCAAGACAGCCTGCCACTCAATAAATTACTGCTTCAACCGGACCGCCTGTTCCACTGTTTTACTGATATTGTTCAAAGAGGCAGTACTCCTGACGAGATAAAAACCGTTCTCAAACTCACTTGTACCACCACCCGGACCTGAACCGCCACCCCTGTTTGAACTGGCATAAGATTGCCCCTGTATCGCGCTCTCGCCTTCCTGTTCAGAAGGATCCCAGATATCCCGCATTCTCGGCGGCATTCCTGGTACGAAAACTGTACCGGACGCAGTCTCATAAGCCAAATCGTATACGTGGACATTTACGGAAACATTGTCTATCATAATTCCTGTTCTTCGAAGAAGAGCATTGCTTTTATCCCTTGCCACAAGAAATGTGAAGTTGCTGTCGGCATTATCGATGTCATCTGATGTGACAAGCTCATCAAAATTCTCCCTGCGGGGGATAAAATTCTCATTCACAATACTCTTGACTATCAATTCCTTCCCTATCTCTACGCCGGCCTGCACTGCGTTCATCCGCAGCTCGTCGTCCGTTTTCATCTTCGTTGTCACCATCATGTTTTCGACGAAATACATAGAAACAGCCACCATTGCCCCTGCTACCAGCATAATTACAAGAGTCATGGGAAGGGCCATACCTGTGCGCGAAATTAAAAAAACAGACGTTTCCTTTTTTTCTCTCAATTTCTTATCCTCCAGCTCTTTGATACTACCGTATATCTGTATCTCAAATCAGTCGGGGCTGGAGCAGAAGCAGGCCACCCCTCCACAGAAGTCTGATATTGCTCTGAGTGAAGCGTATCCGCCTTCGACAGAACATAGACGGTCAGCACACCATCCCCATCTTCATCATAAGTAAACCAGAGCGCTTCAATGCCTTCAACAGCATCATGCTCTCCTGAACCGTCTATCCTGTCTATGAAAAGAGAGGAAACCCCATTTTGTATTTTTGTATAAATTTTCGCTGCCCTGACGTAATGGATCTCGTCATAGGCACGGATAGTCTGGAGTAAGTAAGACTGTATTTCAAGTACTCCGTTTGCTTTGTCAATATCTGTTACAAAAAAGGCACTCTTGCTCCCGGGAAAAGAAACCCAGCCTTTTAAATTAGGAGCATTGGCTGGAGCATTTTCCACAAGATCCAATTTGTCCAGATTCTCGATTTCTCCGTCTGCCTCGGTGAACCTTCCGAGATCGTCTTTCAGAAACTTGTACTCATAATTTACCCCTGCCCCGGATGGAACGGAATAAAGAACCCACAGGGCTTCACCTTCTTTTTCAAGGCTGCTGGCAGTACGTGTATCTGCAATTTGTACGCTTGACCTGAAATTCCCGGTATCATTTTTTTCTGCCGGATTTTTAATGATCAAATTTGAACGATTCTTGTAGATATCGAAAAACGTATTCCCCTTCGGCAAACCAAGGCCCGCATTTAAAATAACAGGCTGTATAGCAGCCACGGCTATCTGCCCTCGCTGCTTTGCTTCCATGATATCCTGGTGAAATTCATAGCTTTTGAATACCGAAAAAAATAACGAAAGAACTGAAGCCATCACCAAGCCAAGGATAATGACAGAAATCAGGATCTCAACTAGGGTAAAACCTTTTCTGTTTCTCATTTCTGTCACTCCTTTCTTGTTTGATGGGAGTCTCTGCTTAACTTCCTTTCAAGGACCAGCTGTTTTTCGCCGGGCACACCGCTCCAGTTCACGATCACCCTTGAGCTGTAATCGGCAGAAGCCGCAGTATACGCCGGTTTTATGTAGGTGATCAGGAAATCCCCGCTTTGGATATCGGGACTCATTACGGCAATTAAAGGACCTACGGATTCAAGATAGTCCAGGCCTCTGTAGGCCAGGACCATCGCACGCTCGCGCTGGGTGGTCTGGATGGCCATTTTGGAGGACATGATGGGAATGATCGCTATGGCGAGGAGGGCGATGGAGAGGATGAGGAGCGCGATGATGGTCTCGGCGAGGGCAAACCCGCAGGAGGCATTGACCTGACTGTGACGCCGGCCATGGCAATGTTTTTTCATGCCGATCCCCTCCCCTTGTACAAAAGTTTTAAGAATTTTTGATGTACAGATCTTTCTTTTTCGCAATTATACTCTATTAGCGGACTTTGCGGAATACCCAACCCGGAAAAGATATTTTTTTTGGAGGGACCCGGTCTTCTTCCCCGGGCATTATAAGAACATAGGTATAATACAAACTGCCGTCGACGGGAAGCCTTGCCGCAGCCTCTTTCGAGGGCAGCTTCAGCCCCACGTAGACGGAGGTGTTGTCAGCTTTAAGGGCATGGGTCTCTGGCGAGAGCTTCCGGTCGAGGGTCTTCTGCAACGCGGCGAGGTTGTCATCGAGGGACGCAAAAGGCGACGATCCGCGCTCAAGAAGGAGGAAATCGGCGGCGGATCTCATTGCGGAAAGTTCCGCCAGGAACACGGCGGATTCGGACATCCCCGGACCCTGCTGCCGGACGAAGATGTTCTGCTCGGACCAGTTTTTGATCCAGAACCCTCCCGCACCGATGAGGGCAATGACCAGGAGGACAAGGAGGATTTCGATGAAGGAGAATGCACGGTGTTTTTTCAAGGGCATAATGTCAACCCCTTTGCGGAGCAAATTTCGGGACTTGAAAAAAAGCCCAGGGGTAAAAACCCCTGGGCTTTAAGAAACAAATATTAACGGGCTCTCATCCAGACTTCCTTATCTGCTTTTGTAAAAACAGCTGTACGATCCGTCCCAAGCAACCCAGTTTCTACAGCATTGTCATCCAATTTATCATTTATTCCAGAATTGCTTGTCAAATCATTTTTTCCCACATACCACTCTGTATCACCGCTGCCTATTGTTGTATAACCGGCTATAGTGCTGATTTTCCTGTCCATATATTCATCGAGACTAGCTACAGTGGGGAAATCAGTTTCAGAAGGATGGTCGGCATAATAGAGAAGGGTTGCCGCTTTCATTGACCTAAGGTTGCTCACTATCTTTGTCGCCTCGGCCTTGTCAGTTCCGCTTCCCGCAACCAGCAGCATGGCGCCCGCAAGGATGCCGATGATGATGATGACGATGAGCAGTTCGACAAGGGTGAAACCTGTGCGCTTCTTCATTAATTTCTTCATGTCTTTTCCCTCCTGTGAGATATTTAATAAGTGAACCGTCCCGGAAAACGTTCCGTCCGCATTTTTATGTCTCCACTCCGTCCCGGAAGGGAGCGGAAGTTTTTGTTGCCGGTGGTCTTTGATAGACTGTACATGGTTTTTACTGGGATGTCAATATTGTGCTGCAAATATTTAATATGCAATTGGTGAGGAGCTAAAATCATTACACCTGGAGACAAATTCTTTAAACCGAGATCCTTCTTCGCTGCGCTCCTCAGGATGACAGCCTGGAGCGAGATTCTTCGCTTCGCTCAGAATGACAGGGTTCAAAAACAGATCCTTCGCGATGCTCAGGATGACAGAGTCCTTAAGATGATATTACTGAACCTCATGCTTTGGTTATAATATATCACTTCTTTTGATTTGTATAGCAATAAAATGCATTGTTCATGAAAAACATTTTGTTCGTTATGCCCATTACATCATGGTCTGGATGGCTGTGACGATTGGCGTAAAGATGGCCAGGGCCACGATGGCGACGATTCCGCCGACGAAGATGATGAGTATGGGCTCAAGGATGGCGGTGAGCCGCTTGATCTTTTCGTCGAGCTCGAGCTCGAACCAGCCTGCGATCTTGTCGAGCATGGTCTCGAGCTGGCCGGTCTCCTCGCCTACCTTCATCATGTGGGCGATCATTATGGGAAAGACGTGGATGTTCTTGGCCGTGTCGCCGAGGGATGCCCCTTTCCTGGCGGCGTCACGGAGCACGGTGTAGGCCCTGCCGATGACGTCGTTGTTGGTGACCTCGGATGTCATCTCGAGTGCCCGGAGGATGGGCACGCCTGCATCCACCAGGGAAGCAAGGGTCCTGTTCGACCGGGCCATGATGCTCTTGAAGAAGATGTCGCCCAGGATGGGGAGCTTCAGCTTCACCCGGTCGAGGTACGGGCGGGTCTGCCTGTTTTTGTTCATCCAGATGATGAGCATAAAGAAAGCGACCACGGCGAGGAGGGGTATGTACCAGAACTCGGCCATCCAGTTGGAGAAGTCGAAGACCATGAGTGTGATCTCGGGCAGGGGAACGTTGAGCCCCTTGAATACCTGTGAGAACCGGGGCATGACCACGGTGATGAGCAGGTAGAGGATGAAGAAGGCGAAGAGGATGACCACCACGGGGTAGCTGACGGCCGAGACGATCTTTCTTCTCAGTTCGTCCTGACGCTCGAGGAACGTGGCGAGGCGGTCGATGCTTTCTTCGAGCCTGCCGCCTTCCTCACCGGCCTGGATGACGGAGACCATGAGGGTTGAGAATTCCCCCTGTGCGCGCATGGCGCCGCTGAGGGAGAATCCGCTGTCCACGGCGACCTTGACCTTGCGGATGGCATGGGCGAGCCGCGGGTTCTTTGTCTGGTCGGCGAGGATGTTGAGGGCGTTGCCGATGTTCAGGCCGGCCTTGACCATTGTGGCGAGCTGGCGGAAGAACATGGCCCGGTCGCGCATGGTTATTGTGCCCATGCGCTTGAACCGGTCGATAAGGGATTCACCCTTTGCGCCGCCGCCGCGCATCTCGAGGGTGATGGGCATCATGCCGCGCTCGCGCATCATGGCTACGGCCGCGTCCTGGCTGTCTGCCTGGAGCACACCCTCCGATATTTTGCCTTCAGGTGATCGTGCCTTGTATTTGAATTCCATTTCGTCACCCCGGCCTTCCTTGCCTTAATTATCTTTTTAAGCTTTCTGTATTTTCCGATTGTATCAAAGCACGCCGTTCTTTGAAAGAGCGGATGAGTTCTCAGGCATCCGTTTTTCTGCTGATTCGGCGCCTCCCGGTCACTGGCCGAAGAGGATCCGCTGAAGGTCCTTCGAGTCGTAGGCGTATTCCAGGGCCACGTCGAGAGGAAGGATCCCCTCGTTGACCTTCTCGGCCAGGCATTGCTCCATGGAGTGCATGCCCGCGGCAGCCCCTGTCTGGATGGTGTTTTTCACCTGGCTTGTCTTGCCCTCCCGAATGCAGCTCCGTACCGCGGGGTTGGCGAATAGGATCTCGGTGGCCACCACGCGGCCTCCTCCGGGACGGGGGATGAGCTGCTGGGAGCATATCCCGATCAGGACGCCCGAGAGCTGGATGCGGATCTGCTGCTGCTGGTGGGGCGGGAAGACGTCGATGATCCTGTCGATGGACTGGGCGGCATCCTGGGTGTGGAGGGTGGCGAACACAAGGTGGCCCGTCTCGGCGGCGGTGATGGCCGATGAGATGGTCTCGAGGTCGCGCATTTCGCCGATGAGGATGACGTCGGGGTCCTGCCGGAGGACGCGCCTCAGTGCTTCGGCGAAGCTTTTCGTGTCCAGGCCGATCTCCCGCTGGTGGACGATGCATTTATGGGAGTTGTAGATGTACTCCACGGGATCCTCTATGGTGACGATGTGGTCCTGCCTGTTGCGGTTGATCTCGTCGATGAGTGCGGCGAGGGTCGTGGTCTTTCCGTGGCCTGTGGGTCCGGTGACGAGGAAGAGGCCGCGGTGCTGCTCGGTGACGCCCTGGAGGCACTTGGGCAGGCCCAGTTCCTGCAGGGTGCGGATCCGTATGGGGATAAGGCGCAGGGCAAGGGCAAGGTTGCCCATTTCGTAGAAGCAGTTGCCCCTGAACCGGGCGGCTTTTCCGTCGGAGCCACGGTAGGTGAAGCTGAAGTCAAGCTCGTGGTTCTGGTGGAATGATTCGAGCTGCGCCGGCTTAAGAATTTCGCTGATGAGTTTTTCCACGTCCTCCCGCTCGAGCGGGTGAAGATCCGGAAAAGGGCGAAGCTCCCCGTCGATGCGAAGACAGGGGTAATGCCCCACTCCTATATGAAGGTCGCTTGCCCCCAAGCGAAGCACTTCGGCCATAAGATCGTTGATCCGCAAATCCATGATTCATCCCCTCACAATCTAAAACGTCGTCGTCAGAACCTCTTCCACGCTTGTGAGCCCGTCGAGTATTTTCTGTACTCCGGACTGCCTGAGCGTCTTCATTCCGCTCTGTATCGCCTCGCGCCGGAGCACATCCGACGAGGCTCCCGATACGATCAGCTGCCTGATGTTCTCTGACACTGACATTATCTCGAATATGGCGGAACGCCCACGATATCCCGTTCCCCGACACTCGTTGCAGCCCACCGGCCGGAACACTTCCGTTCCCCTGGGGACTTCCAGGGTATCACAGACTTTTTCGGGCAGCTCATATTTCTGTTTGCATGATTCGCAGAGGGTGCGCACAAGCCGCTGGGCGATGACCGTCAACAGTGATGATGAAACAAGGAAGGGCTGTATGCCCATGTCGACAAGGCGTATCGCCGCACTTGGCGCATCGTTGGTGTGGAGCGTGGAGAGCACAAGGTGACCCGTGAGGGCTGCACGGATGGCGAGCTGTGCCGTCTCGCCGTCGCGGATCTCTCCCACCATTATCTTGTCGGGGTCCTGGCGGAGGATGGACCGGAGGGTGTTGTTGAAGTTCAGGCCGGCCCGTTCGTTGACCTGCACCTGCCCGATGCCGAAGATGGTGTACTCCACGGGGTCCTCCACGGTGACCACGTTGACCTCGGGCTTGTTGATCTGCTCGAGGACGGAGTACAGTGTGGTGGATTTGCCGCTTCCGGTGGGGCCGGTCACCAGGACGATTCCGTATGGTGCGCCGCAGACGGTGTCCACTTTGGCCTTGTCGTCGGGTGCGAGACCCAGCTTGGCGAGGCCGACTTTCGCGTTGCCCTGGTCGAGGATACGGATGACTATCTTTTCGCCGTATATAGTCGGCAGCGAGGATACCCGGAGGTCGACCCGCCTGTTGAGTACCTTGAGCAGGATCCGGCCGTCCTGGGGCTTCCGTTTCTCTGAGATGTCCATGCCCGACATGATCTTCATCCTCGATGAAACGGCAGGATGCAGGTTCTTGGGGAAGTCGAGCGCGTTGAAGAGTTGCCCGTCGATACGGTACCGGACGCGGGTGTTCTTCTCGAATGGTTCAATGTGGATGTCCGACGCCCCTTCGCGTACTGCCTGCTCCACAATGTTGTTCACGAGCTGAATGACCGGTGCGTCATCGGGGCTTGCCTCGCCCATGGCCTGGGTGAGGTCGAGGTCGCTTGCCGTTGAGTCCATGAATTCGACGCTTGCGTCCTCGAGAGATTCCTGGATACTGTAGAGCCGTTCGAGGTTCCGTTCGATCTCCGACTGGGAGACGAGCCCCACATTGATCTCCATGCCGGTGAGCATGCGGATCTCGTCCTGGGCAATGATGTCAAGCGGGTCTGACATGGCCACGAGGAGCGTGTTGCCGTCCTCTACCGAGAGAGGAATGGTGTTGAGTCGTTTTGCAACCTGTTCGGGAACCATTCGGAGCGCTTCCGGCATGGGGCGGTACCGTGAAAGGGAGAATACCTGCAGTTTCAGCTGAGAGCTGAGCGCATCGAGAAGTTTGCCCTCCGTGAGGGCACCCATCCTGAGCAGCGTCTCTCCGAGCCGGAGGCCGCTTTTCTTCTGCTCGGCAAGTGCGGCGCCAAGCTGTTCTTCTGTAATGGCCCCTGAATCAAGGAGCAGGTCCCCGAGTCTCGGCTGTTTTGTCATATTTCAATCCACTTTCTCTTGTCAGGTTGTGTTTCTCGCGATGATAATAACGCAATTTGCGCAATTCTACAATGACATATGCCAAAAAATGCGGCCAATTTATCTACTGACATATCAGATTTATTTATTTTGTACTTCCAGTTTTCTGTGTAAAGTAAAGCGGATGCTTTTCAGCACCCGCTCAACTATTTTATTAAGGATTTCCGGCAGCGACCTGCTCTCCCACGGATAGCCTCCGCAGTACCATCGGCGCTGGAGGGCTTAACTGCCGGGTTCGGCATGGAACCGGGTGTGACCCCTCCGCTGCGGCCACCG
>Ga0334882_1001607_pt1 | contig 26258 bp, 22 predicted proteins | sample GraSluR1_MG_5_FD_207226 | JGI IMG/M metagenome (GOLD analysis project Ga0334882, IMG submission 207226) | Sludge microbial communities from methane-producing bioreactor in Wageningen University, Netherlands - Granular Sludge_15_04-R1 | ecosystem: Engineered > Bioreactor > Anaerobic >...
CCACCGGCACCGGAAAGACCTGGCTGAGCTGTGCTCTGGGCCACAAGGCATGCATGGAGGGTTACACCGTTCTTTACCGGAGGATGGCACCTCTCCTCCGGGAAATGGAAGCAGCCCGTGAAACCGGCGAGATGAACAGGATGATGGAGAGACTGATCAAACCCGACCTGCTCATACTTGACGACTGGGGCATGGAAAAGCTGAACAGCAGGCAGAGCCTGCACATGCTCGAGATGGCTGAAGAACGCTATGGAGCTGGCTCTCTGCTGATGTCATCCCAGTTGCCGGTAAACAGATGGCATGAGACATTGCATGATCCGACAATAGCGGATGCCATTCTTGATCGGATCGTACATAATTCCCGTCGGATCGAGCTGGGAACCGGCAGCAATGCAGAAAGCATGAGAAAGCTCCATTCAGGTATAACCGAAACGGACAATAAAGAAACCATGAGAGGAAAGGGCAATTAACCGACTGAGTCGCTGAAGCAATGAAATTCGTTCAGGAAGCAACAAGAAATCCAGAAGCCTATTCTGGAATCATAACTCCGGCGAGAAGGCTGGAATCTTTGGACCGGCGAGGTGGAATCTTTGACCGGTGTGAGCAATTTAACAACATCGCTGAAGGTTCGTCCCTGTCTATCAGCTAAAAAATCTTCTACAGTGATCACCGGCATGATAGGCCTCCTTTCCATCAATGCAGATTTCTGCATGGAATCGAGCACAACTCCAACTACTCATGTTTTCATATCCTCCATGGACGAATCCCTCCTCTTACTATCTGAAAGGGTTCCAGCAGCTTCAAGATTCTCGCTCTCATACCGCAACCTCTTTGCAGCCATACTGGCAAAGAGGGATTGTGCCAGGCGAAGGTCTTCAACAGAGAAAATGGAGTTCACATCGGTGGTGAACCCGATTCTGACTTTCCTCTGTCTCTGCTTCCCCTTCACCTTTTCCTCGAATCCCTGTGGCCTCTTTGGTCTGCCGAACACTCTCCTCAAACGCACTCGACCAAAATCTGCGCATCCACTAGAGAATGTAGCGCGAGGGATTCGATAATTTTCAACAAAACTGAATATGCACGTTCATATATTGTTACTACAAGAGCTACCAGCCGCACTATCACCGATGTAAGTGGTTTCAGTTTATATGAATAGGCTTTCGGTACTCCAGTTCCCCAGGATACCAGCTTACAAAATCATGGGAGCAATCTTTGCAAACGCGCCTTTAAGAACGACAACACTTCTTCAGGCCGGGAATCTGGGTGTCCCTTGCTCATTATTCGGAAAAGCGTCCTACGAGAACCTTAGAGGCCCAGAAACGCCCTGAACTTCGCGGGTGTTGCTTACCACTACACTGAAGGTGATAGGCCGTTCTATGCCTATTGGGAGCACCGTAGCGTTACTCTTTGAGAAGAACAGCGGACACCTGAGCGGGTTTCTAGTTCGAGTTCAGCAGTACTTATGTGTTCTAACCGACCGCGAGGTATAAAGTGTCATATGCTGGAATTCATGTTCTTGTCAGAAAAGTAGAACGTTTAGCGAGACGACCGTTTCGGGCCGAGTAACGAGCTGTTCGGAACGTATCAGTCCACGCTCTTATCAGCCAAACTCTTTTCAATCTTCATGGCGAACGCATCGATGTCTTGTACAAGGGAACGATAGTCCTCCGAAACCTGTTCCTGACTCTTCGTTGCGAGACAGGCTAGGCAAGAAGCGGCGCTCTTAATCAGGCTTACAAGTAGTGAATCGGCACCGATCCCATTTGCAATGATCCACCGGTTGATGGCTTGTCTTGACAGTCCGTAAAGTTCCTCCTTGCCCTTTAATCCACTATTTACAAGGTGGACTATCCGTCTCTGTGCCCCCATGCGGTTATTGAACTCTCTCATTCTCTTGCACCCTCCTTAAAAGGTCGATCATCCATTGCTTCACCGCCGGAAACTCGCCCAGCGTAGCATGCGTTTCGGCTGCCATCAATCCTGGGCCATAGCCTCTTGTGCAAAGCACGCGAGCTCGCTCAAGCACCTCATAGGCCTGTTCCGACAACGGGACGCTGTCTCGGCCCAATTTCAGGGCAGATCGTCTTGAGAATGTTGGCCTGTCGGTGAACCCGAGCGAGAAGCACGTCGCTAAGTTGCGGATGCTAAGAAATGCCATTGAGAGGTTAAAAACAGTGCTGGATTCCTGTGCTTTTAGTGATCTATGTGCTTCATCAAATAGATTCGCAAACTTCGCACAGTCCTCGGCACACTTCTGGTAACGGCTTGGGCGTCCAAGGCAGGAAAGGAGATCTGTGGGTTCTGTCGAAAACAAAAGTCTTGCCTCCAAGGCGAGGTGCCAGGCGAAAGGATTTCCTTCATGCCACAAGGACTGCATACGTCCTGGCGAGTAGATGGAGAAGACTTCCGGGTTGAATCGCTCGTCGCGCCCATCGACAATTGCGAGCAGATCGACATCAGAGTCTTCAGAAACCTCACCACGGCAGACAGATCCAAAAGCATAGATGTACATACTCATCGCCGACTGAGCCTCTTGATAAGAATGGACATGAAGAAACCCAGTGCCACGATTCTTGCGCAAACAATGACCGTCAGATAGGGAGTCGGATAGGTCGGTGGTGTTAGCGTTCCAAAGAATACATGAGGGGCGGCAGTTATTGCCTTACCGTAGTCCTGTAAAGCCAGTGGGTTCCGAAAAACGGCAACATCGACGCAGGCAATGGCAACAAGCATTAGGATACCTGCCCGTATAAGTTTCCATGTGCTTTCTCCGTTTCCCCAGATGAAGTCAAGGGCTTTAAAACGAAGCCACTCAAGGAAAACGCGCGCCCTCTTCAGTCCTGCGTACTTCTTTCTGTAGTAGGATTCGTTGGAACGCCAAGCCTTGTGAAGGTGAATCTCAGTAGCCTGGAGTTCAACGTTGATAGCCTTGTTGACGCCGTTAGCGTCACCGAGTTGCTGGTAGTTTACCCGAAGTGAACGGGCAAAATGCATCTTCAGGTTCTCGTAAGCCGGGCACTCCGTATCCAGTACACCACTGTCGATCTCCGTTCGTTCAAAGGTGGCGTAGTCGAACTTGCAGCCGGAGAACGACGCACCGTGGAGGTTTGTTCCCAGGAATCGGCAACCTGTAAAATCGCACGTGTCGAAGATGCAGTCTCGTAGATAGCACGTGTCAAAGATTGAATAGCGGAAATCGACATTGGTGAATCGCTTTCCTTTTGCACCGAGCCTCACGAATAGGTGGTGCTGAAACATGGTGGTCTCAACGTCCGCGTCGCACCACTTGTCAAGTATGTGTACTCTGTCGCTATCTTTCATCATCTGCCTCGGCTAAAATGCCCAGCTGAGCCGATGCCCAAAGGGATTTCTGCTCCAGTTGATTGTTCTCGTGCGCGTTGCGCGCGATAGCGCAGTTGAGTATTCCCTGAAGCAGTTGGTACGCAACTGAGCGATTTTTGGTCGCCTACTCCGGAAAGTAGAAATGATACTCAGCTATCTAACAACTCTCTTAACTTTCTCTTCAGGCCGTTCGATATCGGGTAACTATTGATCTTTGTTTTTATCGATTTTTTGGTTTCGCCCTTCTCGATTAGCTTGTTAACAACGGCTTCATAGATTTTTTCAAAGCCGTATTTGGACAATCCATTGGAAATTAGGACCAATACTCCTAATACCGCAATCCCGCCAAGCATACCCAAGGGTCCACCTAAGGCCGCTAATGCCGCAGTCAATGCCGCAGCTCCAGCAAATCCGCTTACTGACATTGCGACCAGCAGTATTAAACCTGGCACACCTAAAGCTGCGATTTTAGAAACAAGTTTGTCCATGGGTATCTCCTGTTGTTGGTTGCATAACGTTTCACCTCACTTTTCAGCATTTATAACAATGATAAAGTGAAGCAATAGTTCGGTCTTCATATCTCAACAGAATATCTGTTCATCAGTAATTTCGCATGTTGGCCCATGTGCTTATCTTTCTCCCATCCTTTCCACAATGTCAGGTAATCCATTGCAATAAAGTGAACAGCATCTGAACTCTGGACTGCATTTTGGAACTTGTACAAGTCCTCATCATGGTGTGCGTATTCTGGAAAGGCCTCGGCGTTGAACGGTTTCCAGTAAAGATACAGTAGGAACACTCTCTTTCCGTGGGAAAACTGTTTGCGGAGCCCAAGGTAATGCTTGATGAGTTGCGCCGCATCCAGATGGGATTTAGGCATATGACTCACATGTTCCAAAAAGCTCCACCACGTGTTCTCGCACAAGGGGAGACGACCCCGTGAATAGCTGGCTGTGAACTTCGGCATCTTCGGCGTGAGCAGTTCTAGGAATTTAGATTCAATTCCAATAACGACGTTTGATGACTGAAGAAGAACGTCAAGATTTGGCGGTGTTCCTACCAATCCTGTCCTGCATTGGGCTTCAAGAGCAGGTGATTGAAATCCTGAGAGTCCGACGAGCTTCAGCTTCTCAGGTTCAGTTTTCCATCGGCCAAAGGTGTTTGCAGCCAAAGCCGCCGATGAATGGATGGCCCGGATTTTACCTAGCCATTCCTGCCCTCGCCCACGACAGAAGTCAGCCTTGATCATCTCAGGTACTACGCCCGGCAATAGGTTTTTCCGTGCATCGTTCACATAGCCCTTTGCATCGTGTTCCAAACCTGATTTCTTCCATAGGGCTACCTTCGCTCGGGCAATGGTGTTCATGTTTCCTCCTGATCGAACAAGGATTCTGCTGCAACTGCATATCCTGGCGACCCGAAAACCCAGCACGAGAATACCCCGCAAGTTGAGCCCAGTCAATATGGATACTCACCTGTAAGGTCTTTCTTGGGTGCAGTATAACACTTGAAATCGCTGTCTTCTGCATCTGCCAAGTAAAAGGGCTCTCCAGATTCACCGCTTTAACCAACCTGCCTCAATCCCTCCGGACATATGGAATGTGCAGTCCCTGTGCCGCCTTCTTCCGCGCCCTCTCACCGCGACGGTCATACTTGGCAGTGGTGTTGGTGCTGGCATGCCCCAGGTAGCCCGCCACGGTCACAGCATCGGTGATGTCCAACAGGTCACTCGCCGTAGTCCGTCTGAGGTCGTGGGTCACAAGGTCCTTCACCCCGGCTTCCCTTGCCCTGCGTTTCATGATTTCGTTCAGGCTCTGGGAACTGATACCCTGGCCTTCGACCAGGTGTCCTCCCCGCCTGCCAGCCCAGAACAGAAGCCCTGGAGCATCTCCCCGGCACTCCAGCCAGTCTCTCAGAGCATCCGCTCCTCCATTGCCCATGAAAACTGTTCGTTCTTTCCTGCCCTTACCCATCACCTTGATGCTGAGGGTTTCTCCGTCGTCCGTGATTGCCTCTCGGGTCAGCGACGCAATCTCTCCTCGTCGGAGTCCTCCTGGGTAAGCACAGGCAAGAACGGCAGCATCCCGTCGTCCAACAGGAGAGAGGTCGTTGAGGCACGCTTCCATCATTGCGCCTCTCTCGCCGCCGTTGACGTAGCGACCGGCCGGTTCTGTGGAACCCCCCCTGACCGCCTTCACCTTCTTGATGAGACGGTAGGTTTCAGCGTTTATCATCCCTTTGTCGAAAGCGCACTCCACAACCCCTCGTATCGCTGCCAGTATCCCATTCACGTAAGCAGGCTTGTATTCACTGGCAAGCTTCGTCACCAGGGCGTTCACTATCTCGGGAGTGAGTCTGCTCCACGGGAAATCTCTCCAGGAGCACCTGTCGACGAGCATGGCAACCTTATCCAGCTTCCTCATCATCTGATAGCGACCAGTCTCGCTTCTCAGCCCCAGAAGGTAGAGCGAAGCAGGATTTTCCTGCATGACCGGAGAAGCGTTTCCTCCACCATTGAGTGCCTGAATCAGTCTGCGGTGCAGAGTCTCGGAATACTGGCGGGGTTGATCGGCTCGAGGCCTGTCCTTTTCACTCATTTCTGCTGCCTCTCAATAGCTTGTTAGAAGACACATTCCTATAAGCTATTCTGAGAGAGTTTCGGAGGGAAAGCAAGAGCAAAACAAACGCTCCTGCGCTATTCCTTCGAGTCCCTCACTACTTGAGATTGAGGTTGAAAAACCTCTCAGGATTCGCCGACTACTCTTGGGCAGGTCGACCTGGTTTCCCAACACTGCGGGAACCAGACTGTCCTTAAGACAGCTCCTGTGCAGAAAGGCCTCCTACGAGCTCCTTTGATGTCAAGGGACACCCAGATTCCCGCAGTTGGGGGACACCCAGATTCCCGCACATGAAGAAGTGTCCCCTGTTCTTCATGGGGTGCATCATCTGAACTATTCCCTTGATTCAATGGCCTGGTTCATATGTCTCAGGCGGTAGGATCTTCCGTCGATGTTCACCACATGGCAGTGATGAAGGAGCCGGTCAAGAAGGGCCGTGGCGAGAACTTCATCACCGGCGAGCATCTCGGGCCATTCCCTGATGCTCTTGTTTGAAGTGATGATGGTGCAGGACTTCTCATAACGGTAGCTGACCACCTGGAACAAGAGGTGGGCATCCCGGCGATCCATGGCCTGGAAGCCGAGTTCATCGATGATGAGGATCGCTGCCCTCATGTACTTGCTCCGGGTCATCCTCTTCCGCTCATTCAGACTGTCCCGGCGCATCCTTGCGATAAGCTCGTCTGCGGGAAGATATGCAACCGAGAAGCCGTTCTGGATCGCCTTTACCCCCAATGCCGCCGCAAGGTGGGTCTTGCCCACTCCTGGAGGGCCGAGAAGAAGGATGTTCTCACGCATTCGGGCATACTCGCAGGTGGAGAGCATCTCGATCTTCCTCTTGTCCACACCCCGCTGGAAGGTGAAGTCGAAGTCTTCGATCGTTCTGCCTCTCGGAAGCCCGGAGAGCTTCAGTGAGGTCCTGATCCTCCGCTCTTCCCGGGACTCCCTCTCTCTGCTGAGGACAAGCTCAAGGAAGCCGGGGAACGTGAGCTCCTCCCGGACTCCTTGCTCAATCAGCTCGTGCAGAACTTCCTGGGTGAACTCGAAGCCTGTCTCTGTAAGAAGAATCCTGGTTCTGTCCAGATCCGTGGTAACCGTCCTCATGACAGGCTGCTCACAAGCTCGTGATATGCGTCTATGGAACGCCGGGGAACATCCCACTCCCAACTGCGCTGGAGAACGATCTCCCGGCCAAGCCTGCCCAGGGGAGTGGGAGCCAGAACTCTGCCCTCTTCTTCGAAGTCCTCATAGGTCCGATCCAGAAGAAGCCTGCAGGCAGTCCCTCTCGGGTAGACCCGAAGGAGCTCTCCGACTGCATGGTAGATCCGGACTTCTCCAGGGCAGCCACGTACCGTCAATGTTCTTCCCACGAACTTCGAGGGTACTTCGTACTGGCGTCCTTCAAAGCTCACCAGACAATCCCTGGTAACCTTACGGCCGACCTGAACATCGAAGGGTTCAGGAAGGCTCAATGGCAGCGGAGCGAGGTGTTCCTGCTCCATCATCCAGGTTCTTCTGATGGGAAACCCCGTTATGGGATTCACCAGTTCTCCCGACAAGGTGGCCACACGTGCGTCTGAGACACGCTGAAGCTCCTCCAGGGTTGAAAAACGTTCCCCAGCCTGAAGAGGCAGTCTCTTCATGTCCTGGCCTCGCCGTTCAACCTTCCCCTTGTCGCTTCCCATCCTCACTCTGGCAGGGTCCGGGATGAATCCGGTCTGAATGGCATAGTCGGCGTAGCCGGGATTGATCTCTGCCCAGGCGCCGGCTCCCCTGGCTACGCCGGTCTTGAGGTTGTCCAGGCGAATGCTCATCGGAATCCCGCCCAGTCGAGTGAAGGCCTCGTTGTGGCACCGAATCCAGTTCAGCATGTCCTGACCAACGCTCCAGATCACCGACCACATCCGGCTGAAGGAAAGAACCATCACAAACGCAGACAAATCCACCAGCCCACCGAGTTCTTCCACGAAAACCGGCACCTCGAACCAGTCAACCTGAGACTGGCTACCAGGAAGAACCTCCACCCGCCTGTAGGGACGGATCGAAGGCTTCGGCACCCTTCGCCTCACATACCGGAGAACTGACTTGTAACTCCCGGCGAAACCATGCTCGCAGACAAGCAGTTCGTAGAGAATCTTGATCGGTGTCGGCCGACTCCGATTGAGAACCTCCCTCTCAACCCATGGAATGATCACATCATGAAAGGTGGAACAGCTCTCAGGCTGCCTTCGGCGTCCATCCTCCGCACCCTCTCGAAAGCGCTTCAGACGGTAACGCAGCGTGCTCTCGTCAACCGCCAACATTGTCGCAAGAGACCGACAGCTTTGTCCGTGCCCTTGCATTATTGCCGCCGCCATAACATCCTTCCCCTGGAGCTTGGACACCGGATACCTCCTGAGATTGAGACCGCGAATCACAACCTCAGTAATATCCGCTGCCCAAGCTCCTCAATGTTATGCGGGAATCTGGATGTCCCCTAAGGAACAATATCGGGGAGGCTCTGACATTTGAAGCTGTTGTAAGCCGTGAAGTCAAAGAGTAGTACAACCACATAATCAAAACAATCTTCCGTTTTGAGACCACCAAACCGATAAATGGATTTTATCAAAAACTGAAATACTTGCACCTCAGATTGCCCTTCGGCAGAATGTTCTGATAATAATCAGTGCTGAAAAGAAGCTTTTTAATCGAAACTCATGTGAGCCCTCCCAAAATTATTCTTACGAGATGAGCAAATGAAACCGCACAATGCATGGGAGCAAAGAAACACTTGCATTGAGCAGAGAAACAAGTAGAGTTACACTGGTTAGGATTAAGACAGCAAGTGCAATAGAGTGGTGTATGGAGATACCCTATCTTTAAAAGAATGCGAATGATACAACATGATAAGTAAAGTAAAAACACGTGATAGGCGTATTATTTGCGTTACCGTCTTGTTGATACTCGGTGTAGTATTCACCAGTGGCAAAGGCAATGATACTCTTGCTTCAATGGGATATTATAGGTTGCATACTAATTGCAGTACATACCTTGATAACACACAGAATAGCGCTTATAGAGGCTTTCTTATGCTCTCTGTTGTTAAGGCTAGTTTGTCTGTGATTGAAGGCAGTACTGGAGGAGTATCTATTGCAGGTGTAGGCATACAAGCAGAGATAGGAGATATCGTCCAATCCGCTGTTGATACAGTTGATTTTGCTTGGAGGATAATGCTTGCTATTTATACATTATTGATACTGGCTGAAATGCTACTCAGTGTAAGTCAGACACTCGGTGGATATTTAATTGGTATATTATTCTTTACATGTATAGCATTTCTCGCATCAAAATGGTATGTTACTCGCCACAATGCTGTTAATGCAGCCGTACTTAAACTACTTGGCGCAATAGTGATTGTTTCTTTATCAGTTTCCCTATTTCTTCCCTTATCATTGCTTCTAGGTGCTTCGATTTCTAGTAGCATAGTTGAACCAAACAGAGTGAATAGTGAAAGAGCAATCTTCGAGTTAAAAGAGCGCATTGATGTGTTTCAGGGCCACATCTCTGGTTGGCCAGGAAAAGTTCTCCATGTGCTTGCGGCGTTTCCAGATATTTTGGAAACAACAACAGAAAGCCTTATCAGGTTGGGTGTAGCATATACTGTAAGTATTGTAGTGATTCCTATTGGGTTAATTTTTCTTCTCTACTGTTTGACCAAAACAATGCTAAGACAGCTTCTTGGCTTCAACGAGGCAGCTACATTTGAATCAAGAATGAAAAGGGCTTTAAGCTCTTACCTAAAAACTGATGTGACAAAGCCCTCTGATGCAACGATGAGATAACTGGCAGAAGTGCTTTACAAGTATGCCTGCATATCAGGAGGATAGAATCTATGCGTGTAGGAAGAGCTCTTTCAGTGATAACATTGTCCGTTTCGATTTGCGTACTCTTCTTCTTTGCACTATCATGCAAAGAGAAACCTGAGCCACCTAAAAACACAACTACTGCTGATGTAGAAGCCTGCTATATGGATTTTAGAGAGCTTCTTCAAAGGCGAATGTACTCTGAGGCCATTAGATTGATTTCTTATCATACTCTCAACAATTACCAAGATAGCTCTAACAACGAAGCAATACTGAGAGCTTTGCTTTCAAACTACATTGATGATAATGACATCCGACTTCCCAACAATATCATAAGTACAACCGTTATTGATCGCGACAGTGCTATTGTCCTTGTTGGTAACAACAAATACCCGGACACATTTATCTTCGTACGCGAGAGCTTGAACTGGAGGATTCGTTTCTAGATACAGCTGCATTGTCGTGCCAAACAATGTCTACAGAATAACCAAGAGGATTGTATAGCCTATCAAGTAGTATTTCAGCGTTTATTCTGGCAGATTCGCGCACGCCCCATATATCTGCTTGCCGTATCATTGCAGTTTTAGCAAGCTCTATTGATCGAAATGCATCATCAAATGCTTCCTGAGCAGTTAGCCGTACATCTGCGTGAGCTATAACTCTTGAACGGTCAAGTAATGGTTCGCATGAGCTCACATCAACGCCATCAATATGGATTGTGATTACTTTATTTATCGAGTCAACAAAGAATCCTTCATTTTCGGCAATATTTTCTATGTTGATAGAATACACTACTCTCCCGACAATAATAAAAGTGTATTCATATCGTTCTCCAGTCGCCCAGAACGACTTGTCAATTTGACTGAACACATATGCTTCATATACATTCAGCTCTGCAAGGTTCTGTGCGAAGGAAATGAGCGGTGGATAAACAGTAATAGTATCAGGTACTTCTATTACAACAGCAGTTTTTCCATCTGCGTCACTGGGCCCATGGGATTGCTCTGAGCTGCTGCAGAGCGCAAAATACAGCACAAACACAACTGCCACCACTGCAAGAATTACAATGAGATTATCTGCTAATAGCTTAAGGAATGGGTTTGTATTACGGACACTATTGTCACTATCAACTATTATTTCTTCTTCATTTCTGCTTCCCGAACTCATTACAATCCTCCTTGCGTTTGACAGTTGTTCAGATAGTTTTTCTCTCTCTTTATGTCAAGGTCTAAAACAGATACTAAACAACAGGCTGCTTCCGTAACTGTGCGTCGCTGTATTATCATGATAGGATGCGTCTTAACTACTAATTGCAATTGACCTTTCTCCCGATAGCTGGACTCATTTAGGTTTGGGGTCATCCTGTCTTGAAGAGTAAGCGATTCTCGGGACCGGCTTAGAATCCCCAATTATGACTAAGGAGGGGGGTATTCCACATTTTGGGATTGCTATTCTGACTGGGGGTGGGTACCACCTGAACCATCCTGGATGCAAAAGACTCATCTTATCAAGGAGGGCTTCATTCCTTCAAGGGCGGATTCATGTTCGCCCTTCTGTAAAAAGCTATTCAACATTGAATGACATCATTACAATAATACAGAGTTAAGCTGTCATTCAAGGCTATTCCGAGAACCGAAACTCACCGAGATGTCTATCCGAACACGAAGGACTGGAAGGAGAGAAAGGGAAACCCCGGATAAGACCAGGGACGAGGGGATGGTCCTATGACAATTCACAGAAAATTCGGGCTTGACCACAGAACTTCACTTAACTAGTCAACGCGAAGTCTCCGCGGCGTGCCATCTGTTACCAGAATAGGTCAAGATCCGTCTTGTAAAAACCTCCTGATAGCTGTGCCCGTCTTCAACATTATCTGATAGATTGATGTTGACTACATCAGAAACATACTTCTCCTTTATCGGGCGCCTCCCGCATGGAGATACCGGCAGTTTGATTTGGGCTGCGCGAAACACAATCTTCCAACCCTTCAGTACCTTATCATGTTCACTATACACATTGAATAGCGTTCTGAAACTTGTTAGCCTCCATTTGCTTTTCTTCTTACTCAAGGCACCGCCGAGAAGGATTACATCATCAATGCCGTTTTGCACAGGGTGTTCCTGAGGTCTTTTGAACAACTTGTAGAGCATGTATGCTCCCGCTGAATGAGCAACAAAGGTAATCCTCTTCCCCGGAAGACAGTCGTGAATCAAGCCAGGTAGATGGTCCCTGCCGGTCTTTTTTGCCCTATGGAAGATGTTCTTGAGTTTGGCAACAACCCCTAGGCCTGCTGCTGGTAGCGCAACTACAACTGCCACTCCAGCACCGATACCTAGCACCGAGCTCAACGATGATGAATCCCACCATAGATGATGAATCTCTCCATCCCATCCGGCATGCCTAATCGCATAAAAATACTTCTTCTTGATATCACTGTTTTCACTGAAGATACCTGAAACTAGGATTAAAGCTTTCGAACTATCTACTCCCGAACCTGAACAGAGACGATAAAGGACTGGTGAATCCATGTGTTTCATCCTTTCGTGGAATGTGATTCCCAATCGTAGGCTTCTTATACTTTGCCGTCAAGTAGATCTGAAGAAAACGACAACCGTAGGAAGCCGGATTGGTCACTGCCAATTCTCGGAGCCCTTCAGGGTCAGTCTATGCAAATCATTCTGTTTCGTAACCACAGCCTCTCACTTCGAGACATACCAGCATTGGAACTGTAAGAGGTTTCTCCCTCGGTGAATGTTTTCTCGATGACTACACAAGAAACCTTCACTATTTGTGAACAAGGTCGAAAAACCTCTCAGGATTCGCAGACCACTCTTGGGCTTGTGAACCTGGTTTCCCAACACTGCGGGAACCAGACTGTCCTTAAGACAGCTCCTGTGCAGAAAAGCCTCCTACGAGCTCCATAGAGCCCCGGAAACGCCGTGAAGCTCGCTGGCAGCACATACAACCACCCCCAAGATGATTGCCCGTTTTCGGCCCGACAAAGCTTCCCCTGGAGCACTTTTCAGAAGAACGGCTTACACCTGAGAAGAACAGGAAATCAAGGGAAGGAGTAATCCAAAGGTTAACACTTCCAACGAGCCCCGGGCTACATTTTTGTCCTGGTCTCCCCGAGGCGCTTCACTTCTTTATGAAGGACAGCCAGGTCTTCCTGCCTACAGGGATTCGTACAGAGGTCATGGACGAAGCTTTCCAGTATTTCCCGCTTCGCAGGTCCAGCCACCAGCTTGCCCTTAACAGTCAGCCAGAAGAAACGGGGATGCTCCCAGGGAACAATTTCCATGCCCTCCGGGAGAACGAAGTCCTTGGGTGCTACAGCACCGCTGTATTCAATCAGTTTCCCGGCGACGAAGAATTCACCGACGAGGGTTTCCACATCAAACTCGTTGAAACTCTTCATAACCCTCCAAACCTTGATTCGGGAGATTGCACTGATTGCTGGAGCATTGCTTTCTTGAAATATTTCCTGCAGTCTCCAAAAGGCCACTCTGGTTCCAACTGCGGTCATCGTCAACTTTTGGAACATACGAAAGTCTGGTTCGGTAACCTCAATCATGTCATTTTCTAGAACTGCCTCAGCTTCTCTCAGCTGGTTCAACCATCATCACATGTTAAAAATGAGCTTCGCCCTGACACGATGGCCCACTTCTATGTTGACAGTTCCCGAGGCTCTACTTGAGATCGAGTTTAAAGATTCTTTCGGGGTCAGTCGACTGTAGGTATGCTTTGATCAGACGCTCGATGACTTCGGCCATAGACCTCCCCTGCTCAGCAGCTTGAACCTTCAGAGCTTTATGAAGCTTTTCTGGGATTTTCACCGTCAGGCTTTTCAGTCGGGCTTCCGTATCTGAACACATGAATCCTCCTTCAGTGTTTCTGTATTTACAGCTAATCTTATTCCAAATTATACTGCAATACAGCTTTAGTGTAATCTGTGTTTTCGAGAGGGCTGATCACTGGAATGCCTATCCGACATGAAGGCCACAAAGTACTTTAAGAAGCGATAAGATACTCGTATCAGATCATTGACGAGCTATTGCCCAATGACACCTCATTGATGAATGAGTCTTGACAATGCCGGTGGACACTCCTTTAGGAGAATGCTGTAAGTACAGGTCAGAACTCAACGAGTACGGTAAGGGAAAACTCGTACTTTTCCCGAACAACCCTGTTGTAGTCTGAGGAGAACTTAACAAATGAAGGGACATTCACCCTCGCGGCCACATTTAAGTTACTCTTTAACTCACTTGATAGATTAAGTACTAGTTTTCTGGAAAGAAGCTGATTTCCACCAGCACTTCGCATGGCAAGCAGTGTTCTGAGATTGTGGTCAGTCCATAATCCTGTTCTTCTCATCATGTTCTCTGCTGCGTTAACATCAGGTGGCCCACCCACAAAGTGATCCTCGAGCTGCATCGAGTTCACAAAACTCTTAAGCCGTTCATTTTCAATATTTACTTTACCACCTCCAACCCCGTTTCGATTAGCAGCTACATTAAATGTAGTTTTTCCATCCTGAGTCTCAATGGCAACTTGCGTAACACTTACACTTTTTGCACCCAAATACATGCAAAGTGTAGAAAAGTACATATGTTTAGCCAAAGCAAACCGCTGTGGAGCAACTAATGCATCTTCATATACTTCACGATCAAATGGGCTCTGCAGCAACATTGCGCCAGGGCGGACCTGATCTGAGTCAAGAATGTTCTTCAGCGCCGAAGGAGCTTCAGATTCGTGTTTGACAGGATAGTGAAGAACATAAATCTCTTCATCAAGCAGTAGATTTCTCCCGACATCTGGCTCATAAACACACTTCTCAACATCGTGCTCCTGAAGTACCAGTATCACTCTTCGCCTGCTGGATTCCTTCGGAAAACTGCTTTGATTCATTTTTCCCATCTCCATGAAACCCCCATCACTAGAAGTGCTAGAATCCTTATCAATCTCACACCGTATCCGTTCCTTAGAGGTTTTGCTTTTTCTTTTTAAAGTTTCTTCATAACAACCCAATAGCCTATTGCAAGCAGAACTATTGTGACGAGAAGAATTGCCGATAACTGAGCTGCTTTCCTTCGTAACTGCTTTTTTTTTAAGATGTTAAAGGCTTCTCTAACAAGATCCAAAGTTTCTGGAGCAACACTTTGACCAATGCTTACTGCAAATGTCTCAATCTCCTCGCACAAGCAATCCGCAAACCCATCTTCCTTGATAGAATCAAAACTGCCATAGCAGACAATCGGTGAAACCCTCCCCCGAGGATCCCGCTCAATCATAGGGACTTCAGTAACAAACGATGATCTATCGGCAGCGAGTAAAACATTATCTTTACAATAGTACCTTCTGCCTTTCTTAAGTGTTTCAGCCACTCTAGATACGATACTTTGTCTAACACTAACACTATCTTCTGCTACACATTCGCCCAGATGAAAGAAGTGATCCGCACCGACATCATCAAGCGCTTGCGCCCAAAAAGATGCAATTGCCCTCATGCTAAAACCTCTCTTAACATTTGGTAGACAAGTACTTCAGTTTCTTGTATCGTTCTCATACTTCCTGCAATCACTTTTACCTTCTTCAAACCACCCCCCCTAAGAACAAGTTCATTGATAGTAGGTAGTTTGACAAATGTGTCCACGAACTCTGCCATATCGCTATTGTATTTACTTTTGTATTCAGGATTGTAGTCACAGTGTGTACCGACTAATAACAGCCTCTTAGGCTTATCAGTAGTTTGATATTGCTCAATCCACTCGCTGACATGACGAACATCTGACTTAACTCTTGCTTCTACATCTGTATTGCCTGCCAACACTTGATCAGCTCTAAGAAGGTACAGAACGAAATCTGCTTCCGCGACAAGATCCTTCCATACAGCTCTGGCACTAGTATCTCCGGACACATCCCAGGACTCTTTTACTAACAGATTGAGTTCTCTTAGAAGTATTCTTTCCCTCGTTGTTTTGACTGGCGTCATGGTTTTCTTATACACTCTTGGAATCGTACCATTCAACAAGAACTCGATGAGATGTGTTTTACCTACCTGCCTTGCACCTAAGACCGCGAATTTTTTTCCTTTGACTTTTCTATTAATTTTTTCCACAGATAAAATGATAAAGGGAAGAAAATGAAGAAAACCTACAGTTATCCAAAATGCAACAACTGGAAAGGGCATGATTGACATCCTCTCAGTTATGACAAGCTTGCTCACATCTTAGTAGGCTAATCTATCTTAACCAGCAGCTCCTGCAAAGGACACACAAACGCGGTTGTTAGAGAAATCACTCCCTCTCAAACCCGTGATTCGAAAACTTCAGCGTTCTACTGTTTTCTGTGACCGTCCGAACTATCTGCTCGGATGCCCCGTCGGGAAGTGTAGCCTCAATCTCGAGTGTGACGGTGACATCTGCCCCTACCTGTCCAGACAAGTGAGCAATGACTTCCTCAGCAATTCTGCCTGCGTCTCTGCCCACACGCGTCGGATCCAGAACCACAGTTCCATGGAACCGACGGGGGCGTTTTTGCTCCACTGTTCTTTCTTGATTCTCTGGCCATGAGGAGGTGTTCCCCGTTTGAGGCTGTGGTGACTCATCTCCGGGCTTACTGACGGTAGTGGTTTCTATGGGTTTCCCGAGGGTCTCTGCTTCGACCTGTTCCAAAGCCACCTGGGGCTTCACGAGAACACCTGTGCTGTCAGTGGTGACAGTTACCAGCTTCCCATACTGAAGGCCTCTGTAACGCCCTATGGCTTCGTCATAGCTCTCCGCATAAGCAAAGGCGTCGGTCTGCCATGTGAGAAACTCTGTTCCACTCTTAATCGCCTGGACCAATACCTCCGGACCTGCCAGCCTTGGAAGGTAGATGTACTTGGCGAAGTCATCCATCAGTTGCCTGACAGGAACATGATTCCCCCTCCAGAGGGGAACATCATCAAGGTGCTTGCGGAGAATGGTTGGTCCCAATAGAGCCACAAGGCGGTCATCGCTTCTCAATCGCTTGCTCGCTCTCGCCGCCAGGGAATCATTCCCCGTCAATCGAACTGATTCCCACTTGACCGGCGATTGAGGTTTGCCCTGTTCTGGCACTAGGAGCCACTGGTACGCCTCTGGAATCCTTGCCATCACCGTGACATCAATCGCCTGCTTCTGGGTCTCTGCCTGTCTAACCTGGTGGGGATCTAGGTTCAAGGATTCCCTCTCCAAAAGGATGGAATCCCATGCCAGGTACTTTCTCAAAGCCTCGTCGAGGTCTTGCAGCCGCATCTTGTCAACAGCGAGAAAGACCAGGGTGTTTCTGTAAAGACGCGGTGTGTTCCCACGTGATTCGAGAATGGACTGAGCCATCGTCTCTGCGGGGCTTCCGGATTCCCTGCTGTAGGGGAACTCCGCAGGCAGCACCACGAGCCTGGAATCCCTGTCATCAGGCACGTCCGCCCCTGACCTGGGAAGCGTGTGTACTCTTGAAAAATCCCCCGCTCTTTTCAAATCAGACCGGAGCCGCTTATCCAGTTCCTGAAGAACCTTGTCCGGGTCTCTCTTCAACTGCTCAGCCCGGTCTTCCGCCAGCTTGGTGACCGTGGGCTGAGTTGAGTACCAGTAGCGCGGTCCATCCTGGTAGAGGTATGTGGCGTTGGCTGCAAGCCTTCTCAGGGCATCTCCGAACACCGCAGGGGATTCTCCGGGCAGAACACACCCAAGCTTCACATGGCGGTCCTCTATGCCCCTGTGAGCGGCTCCGGAAGTGGGTGCCGAGCCCAGGTAGATGGTCCGCGCCACTCTTCTCGTTGCGGAGTGTTTGCCAAGGTTGGGTTGGTCGGCGTCTGTCCTCATGGGAAGGGAATTCGGTCCGTCCACATCCTTTTCGAGGATTGGTGTCCAGTTGTCTGAAAGGTACCTGGTAAGCTCGAACTGAACCCGGTGGTCATCAATGGGTATCATGGAAGGTAGGATGAGAGGGTTCTTGTCACCCTTCTCCCAGAGGCTGTGTATCACCGCCGCCATCAGACGGAGGACACCACGTGTCCTCTGGAACTTCGCCAGTGTGGACCAACCTCCGTAGAGCTGGTCAAAGATTTCAGGATGTATCGGATATGCCGCTTGTATCCGCTTCTCATAATCAACGGTTCTGCACTCCATGGGAAACTCGGCACTCTGGGTGCGGTACAGCTCCGCAAATGCCCGTGCGGTAACATCCCTTTGCTTGAACGCGTCGCTGCCTCCGAGAGACTCGAAAAGCCTTCGTCTGACAATCTCAAAACCCTCCTCGGCACTCGCTGGTCTCCAGGAGGACTCCACCCTTCCAATCACATTCCTCAGCCTATCCAGGGCTTCGCGTCCTCGAATGCCTCCCACCTCAGCGTCGTCCGACTGGGTATGGGGAGACCCCTGAGTGTCAGACGCCGGAAGGGAGATGACCAGAAGGCAGTTGTTCACGAGCTTCGCAGACTCCGTCAAAGCCTGGGCAAACGTGAACTGCGTCTCAAAACTACCGGCAGGCAGGTCGCTGTTCTCGTGAAGCTGCCTGGCATAAGCCACCCACTCATCAATAAGGATAAGACAAGGCCCGTATGTGGTGAACAACTCCCGAAGGACATCACCTGGGTTGGTCCCATTCTCATCATCAGCGGCGATTCGATTGAAGGCTTTCCGGCCCCCGATCTGGTAGGCCAACTCTCCCCACATGGTGTTGATGACTGTGCCATCAGGTTTCACCGTGGGGTTCCCGGGAGACACCTTGTTGCCCACGAATACAACAGGCTTAATCGTGGGAAGCGTCTTCATCCCTGCCTCCGCAAGAACAGAATCCACCCCTGCAAGCTCGCTGGGGTTCACCCCAGAGAACAGATGAAACAAGGCCAGCATGGAGTGGGTCTTGCCTCCACCGAAATTCGTCTGAAGCTGAACCACCGGATCTCCGCCCTGACCAGTGAGACGCCTGACTCCAGTCACCAGCATGCCCTTCAGACTCTCGGTCAGGAATGTGCGCCGGAAGAACTCTTTCGGGTCCCGGTACTCCAGTGTACCCTCGCCCATGTGGACCTGCCACAGGTCAGCAGCGAACTCTGCCTGCTGGTACTTGCCGCTTGCCACATCAGCGTGGGGAATCACCACCTCGCGCCAGGGTTTAAGGGCACCACCGGCAGCAGCCTCCACCAGGGAGCCTCCAACCTTCCGCTTTTCACCCCGCACCTGTTCATCAAAGACCAGCCGACGAAGCTCCATCTTCATCCTGCCCACTTCATCAGCCTGGGGAGCCGAGACTGCCGTAAGAAGGCGAGAGACTGAGTCCAGAGCCCTGTCAGTGTCATCGCTGGAGATGGGTTCCTGGTGAGCCCATCGGTTGCGCCATTCCCGAATCTCGGAGACGAGGCTTCTCTCAGCAAAGCCCAGAGTAACCCGGAAGACATCGTTCCAGGTCTCCCACATGAGTTTCAGGAGTCCGGCCACATCCCATTCAACAATTGGTTTTTCTGAAAGTTTGGGGTCCTCCGCGAAACGATGAAGGGTATCCATACGGATGGACCCTTGTCTGATTCTGTCCTGCACTTCCCGTTCGACAAAGGGTCCCAGTCCGGTCCGAAGAAGCTCCAGAGCCTTGCCGACACGCTCCTGATTGGATATCGCCATTTCTTACTCCCCCTAGCCGAACAAGTCTCCCTGCTCGCCTGCCCGCCTGCTGCCCTCACGGGCAAGACGGGTTATCTCAGGCCAGCTCTGTACAAGACCGTTATAGGAAAGCGCCTCAGCAGAACGCTTCCTGCGCTCACAAATCGTATAGAGGCGGTATGCCAGCTCACGAGCCGCTTCCGCCTTTGAACCAAGCTGAAGCACCATATCCGCAGCGGCATTCTCTCCGCCGCTCTCCAACACTCGAATGAGGTGGTGGACCACTGCCCATGCCGTCACGTCAGACTTCGATGGGTTCCAATCGGAAGAGAGTTCTTCAGGACGGAAAAGGCGAACCTTGCCTCTCTTCGACTCAAGGACTCCCTCATCGGCCATACCCTGAACACTTGTGTTCTTGGCTTTTGAAAGTGTTTCTGCAACTCCGAAATCCCCTTCTGCAAAACCCATCTGGTCGAACCAGGCCACAGCCCAGCGGCTGTCAGAATCGAAGTCACCCTCCTGCTCAGCCAAAGCCTCATCAAGAGTCTGGTTGATAAGTGTGAGGGCCTCGCGGACGGCCATGGGCTTGCCCTGAGCATCCAGCACCTGCGAGTAACGAGTGAACACGGACATACCCGGGCCTATTGCTGCCTGCTGAAGGTCAACAGGAGCAATGTTTCCCGCCTGCAGAAGCCGAAGGGCGCCGGGAAGTTCATTCTTCAAAGCAGAAACAAACTCGCGACGGGTGGCTGTTGGAGCATCCTCGGGGCGTTTGCGGCAGACGAGGATGATGCTTGAGGCAAGGGCATTGGTGCCTGATCCAATCAATCGATTACTGAGTTCTGTGCGCATGGGCCAAGTTCCGAAAACCCCGAAACCAGCATTAATCACCGCTGTTACAAAAGTTTCCCACCCAGTGCTTGAGACACCATACTCATCCTCATTCTCTGATTGCTTGAAGGCGTAGTAGATGGTGACCGGGAAGGAAGGATGCGCCTGCTCTGCTAGTCGGTGCACCGCAAAAGTCATACCATTGAGGAAGAAAGCCTCAGCTTTCTCCTTGGTGCCATGCCGGTAGGGAGTGGCTACAAGTTCTTCTGCCTTGGGTACAGCTACGGTCGCGAAAAGATCTGGGAAGACACCGCGAAGCGAACGGCGTAACCAAACGTAAAAGAAGTCGGAGAGATCGGCATAACCAATGTTGTCGTAATATGGCGGATCAGTTGAGAATACTGGAGACCTGCTCGTGGAGAGTTGACAAACATCAAGCTGCTGTGCTACTCCTGTTGAGCTCGCTGCAGTACCCTCAAGGGCCTCAATTGTCCATCGCAACGACTCGGCAAAACCACCAGTTTGCTGGCCGATCGAGTTGACCTCTACATAGTCCCAAGTCATCGGTAAAGCTTGACGGCTGAAAGTGTTGTACATGCTGTCACGCGATGGCATCCAGCGAGTTATTGACGAGCCACGGTCAGCAACCTTGCTTAGCGCAAAGGACAGATAGACCGCTATTGTTTCGGAGTAAGAGACACTGCCAGAGCCACCGTCCCTGAGGGGTTTCTCATCATCAGGCAGGCCTGCTGCATGTGCATCCTTCTGGATTTTCCCCATAGCCTCGCCAACCAAGTCAGAAAACGTCGTCAGAGCCACTAGCTGCCGGGAGGTGAAGAGGTCTCGCCATTTCGTCATCCCGTATTCTTGGACTCGAAAACCCAAAGCTTTCGCTGGAAGTTCTGTTTCGGGAGCATCTTGTGGTGATGCGCCTAAAGCTACCTGTTCATGTGAAGATATCGTTGACAGATAAACCCGGCCTCTATCTCCCTCAGCAACAACTGCCATCAATCTGGCACCCATTCGCCCAGCTTTTGCTTCTGACCGTAAGTACTCGAATGGCATAGGTGTACCCGACATTATGCACAGGAAGGAGCTACCGCTTCCTCCTGACTTCGTCCCCTTCTTCGCTTCCTCGGGGTCTTTCGGCTTCCCCACCTTCACCGTGAACCGGTACCCCCCGTTCTCTATCACCGGCTCCACGTAGGATTCCTTACCGCTTTTCGTCGAAAGCATGAATGTGGAAACCAGCGGAACATCAACATCAGCGAACGCCGGGTTCGGGCTCTTCACCGTTCTTGCCCAGAGCCATGCAATGACGGTCAGTTCCTGCCCCAGATACTTCTGCAGGTCAGGGCGCTCCTGAACCATCTCCGGTGTTATCTTCACCTTGGGATATAGGTGACCTATCCTTTTCTCAGCCTCGTCTCTCATCCACTTCCCATAGTAGCGAACATCTTCAGCAAGACCCTGTGCGCCCTTCCATTTTCTCTCAATGAGGTCCTTCTTGGAACGGGCTTCAGGGTTCACTGGGGTCTTCCCTGCGAACTTCGGCGGGATTTCAATCATCGCTTTGTTTATGAGTACCGCGACCGGATTCAAATCGCTGGCATAAGCCTCAAGCCCGAGCCTCTGGGCCTCCAGGGGCAGCGCTCCTCCACCCGCAAATGGGTCGTGGAAGGCCGGAAGCTTTTCCGGGTTGAATAGCTCAGCGGCCCTGGGGTGATGCTTGTTATCTGCACAAGCCCTTCTCCAACTCTTCCAGATTTCTTCCCGAGCGGCCTGGAGAACCGTTTCATTGGTGGTGTTCTCCCACTTCACCAATTCCTCGATGAGCCTGAAGAGCCTCTGCCGTTCTTCTTCCTGAGCTTCTTCAGTCGGAAAAAGGTCGGGGCTTGCGGACGGGTCGTCAACCATCTGGGCGAAGATTACGGCCCTTGCTGCCGCAAGAGGACGCCTTGCCCACCAGAGATGAAGCGTGCTGGGATGCCCGTGTCTGATGGACTTCTCCCTCGCACTTGCAATGTTGATTGCCTCCAAGGGAAGAGCGACCTCAATGAGTTTTTTCTTCATAATCCTTCGCCTTGTGTGTTTCGGCAAGCTGCTTCAACGGGAGAAAGCACCCTGCAGTTGCCCTGTCTCATCTTGGTTCTTCCGCTCGCTGAAGCAGTTCGCTGAATGAGTAGTTCACGCTGGTCACACCGAAATCAGGCTCCTGACGGAAGGGGCGCCTCACGTAGTGAACTCTGTGAGTATCATTTTCCATGAACTCCACGATGGCCAGTATGAAATCCTCCGGCTTGTTCAGAGAGTACAGAATCTCGTTCTTCGTCACCGTAATGGTGGGAGCTCCGGACACCCTGCCTTTCACCTCGATGAAACGCAGTCTTCCGGTACCAGGAACCTTCGACTCGATGTCATATCCGACTTTTTCCAACTCACGGTCTACGGGTTCGAAGCCGAGTCTTCTCTCCAACTCCATGATGATGGCCCTTGCTTTCGCGCCTGAGATCTGGGTGTCCTGGGGTCTGAGTGCCAGGGGAATTGGCTTCCCCTCAACCTTTGCCAGCAGCCCCATGGGAATCACCACGAGCCCGCCCTGAATCACTGGAGGCTGTGTGGTGAGCTGCGACTCCGCATCAAGTTCCACCATGCGCTTCCGAAGACGCTCCTGCATCTCGTCGGCCCGTTTCCTGGCCTCGCCGGAGTTCAGTCTCGCACCTGGCTTACCAGCCTGCTCCTGGGCTTTAAGGTCTTCAGCCCGTCGGTCCCAGTAGTTGATCTCTTTCGTCAGCCGTTCCTTCACTGCGGCACGAGTCTTCCTTATCCAATCCAGCCTTCGGGTCTTCACCTCGTGCATATGCTCAGGAACCACTGTTTTGATGGCATGGTTCTGCGCCTTTTTCTCAAGTTCTCTGGCAATCCACTCGCACTCGGGTCTTGCGAGGAGAACATCCGGCGTTGGCTCGTCCTCCCTCAAGGGTCTGTAATCCAGGTAGGGTGCGTACTGCAGATGACGGACCTGGTCCTCGGCATCGATTTCTACATAAAGCATCCTTCTGCTGACTGTCCGTCTTTCCCCGGATGACACCAGCTTCGCATCCTGAATGGAGTGTTCCAGAAAAAAGAGGACACGAGGAATAGTACTTGAGTCATGCTCGTCCACCAGAACTGTGCCTTTCCTGAGAAGGCCACTGTGCCGTTCCAGGACAAGGTCAATCACCGAGTCAAGAAGAGAGTGCCCCGGGCAGACAAAAGCCGCGAGAGGCTGCCCTTCAGGCGCAACAAGCTCTTTATCGAAGGCAATGCGCTCGTACCTCTGCAGAACCGGTTCGCCCATTCCGATGCACCTGTCACGGTTCCTCACCGTGGAAGGTACGTGGGAAATCTCATACCGTTTGGGTTCCCTCTGGCGAATCGTCCCGTTCAAGTGTTTGAACGCTTCCAGAAAGAACGACTCTATGTAGTGGGGCTGAAGCCGTCTTGCCTCCGCCCGGTCCATATCCTCCCTCACCCTGGCCACCCCGCTTGCGTCCATTGCGTCGTGGGCAAGAACCCTCTCCTCGATGAGTTCCTGGAGGTGAGGCTGGTCCACTGCCTGGTTGACTGCCCTGTTGAGCCTTTCCCTCACCTCGGGGGTGTCACCGTACCGTATGGCCTGTATCAGGAGGTCGCGGAGTGGTCTCCCTTCGAACTGGATTTTTCCAAGTACATCGAAAACCTGGCCTCCCAGGGCACGCCGAGCCTGATCTATCTTGTCGAGAAGGGTGCGATAGACATCACCCTCCCGGGTCTCCTCGGCAACAAGGTTCCAGAGGTGACAGACCTCTTTCTGGCCAATGCGGTGAATTCTGCCAAAACGCTGTTCCAGCCGGTTCGGGTTCCAGGGGAGGTCGTAATTGACCATCAGATGAGCACGCTGAAGATTGATTCCTTCTCCTGCGGCATCGGTGGCCAAAAGCACCTGAACTTGCTGGTCGTAAAGGAAGCATTCCTGGGCCTTGCGCCTCTCAGCCCTTCCCATGCTGCCATGAATCATCACAAGGGCTGAAGCCCTGCCCAAAAGGCTTGTGATACGCCTTTCGAGATAACTGAGGGTATCTCGATGCTCGGTGAAGATTACGATTTTCTGACGGGGTGATGGCTCGGGCTTGGGTATGTCTCCAGAACCCCGGGGAGGTTCCCTCAGACCAATCGGCGTGAAAATCTCTCCAAGCAGTTGTGCCAGCTCACACCACTTGGTGTCCTCACCGGTTCTGCTCAACTCCCCTGCCATGGCCTCAAGCCTTTTCAGGGTCTCTATCTCAACCTTCAACTCGGCAATGCTTCCCGCCGCAGTGGCCTGGTCGATGACTTCCTGCTCAGCTGTCTCCAACTCGTTCTCAGGTGCATCTTCCAGGTCATCTATGTCATCCGCATCGAACATCGGGCCGGCGGAAGCGAGCAGGTCAGTGACCAATGCACCCCGCTGAAGCAGTTCAAGCTCGCGAAGCCTTTTCTCAAGCTTCTCCCTGCGCCTGCGAAGGGATTGGTAAATGGCTTCCGGAGATGACGCCAATCGTCTCTGGAGGAGTGTGAGGGCAAATCCGACAGTGTTGGTCCGCTTCTCGTTGTTCAACTGGTCCGCTCTGTTGAACTCCTCCCTCACGTATTCGGTAACGGCCTTGTAGAGGATTGTTTCCGGATCCGACAACTTGTAGGGAACAGTGTACGCGATCCTCTCGGGGAAGAGAGGACACCCGTTGAATTTGAGAAGATTCTCTTTCACCATGCGTCGCATCATGTCCGAGACATCCACCTGATGTGCGCCATCCCGGTAGCTTCCCTCGAAGCGGTCACCGTCCAACAGGGCAAGGAACAGCTGAAAGTCCTCTTCTTTCCCGTTATGTGGGGTGGCGGTCATCAGGAGGAAGTGCCGGGTTATGCCAGAGAGAGCCTGCCCAAGACGATACCTCTTCGTGTACTTTATCTCGCCGCCGAAGTAGGTTGCAGAGAGCTTGTGAGCCTCGTCGCAGACGATGAGGTCATAACGGCAGTCCGGTACCAGAAGCTTCGCCTGGATGCTCTCGTTGCGGGAGAGTTTGTCCAGCCGGGCTATGACGAGATCGTTTTCCATAAACCAGTTACCGGAACGAGCCGACTCCAGCTTGTCGTTGGTGAGGATTTCAAAGGGCAGATGGAACCGAATGAACAATTCGTCTTGCCACTGCTCGGCAAGACTTCCGGGGCAAACGATGAGGCATCTTTTCAGGTCCCCGCGAACGATGAGTTCCTTGATGAGAAGCCCGGCCATAATCGTCTTGCCTGACCCCGGGTCATCAGCCAGCAGGAACCTAAGCGGCTGCCTGGGAAGCATGGACTCGTACACAGCAGTAATCTGGTGAGGAAGCGGGTCCACCCTGGAGGTATGAACAGCAAGTACAGGGTCGAAGAGGTGGGCGAGTCTTATCCTGTGAGCTTCGGAAACCAGGCGGAACAACTCACCATTTCCATCGAAGCTCCAGGGCCGTCCTGCTTCGACCACCTCAAGCCGGTGTTCATCATCTCTGTAGAGAAGGGTTTCGTCTATGCGGCCATCGGAACCCCGGAAAACCAGAGTCAATGCGTCGGAACCGTGCCACTCTACACTGACCACGATGACAGTGGAATCGGCACGAACACCCCTGAGAATGGCTTCCGGTTGAATCTGCTCGAGTTTCAAGAGCTCTTCATCCCACCCCTAAGAGTTTTGAACCATGCCCGTGGGGCAAACACCCGCAACTCATGATAATCTATGCCGTGACGTCCATTGTGGGTATAGAGGCAGGGGCCAACTAAAATGCAGTACCATTTCCATCCCGATGAGTTCACTTCATCATTTTCTGGGTGTCATGCAAAGGCCTTCTCTCAGGAATCGGATTCACAGCCCAGGATGCCCGTGGACAAGCTTGAACACCCCTTGGACCCCTTCACACGGTAAAGGTATGTGGTTACCCCACAGTAGCAGGTGATGCCTTCCAAACCCA
>Ga0334882_1001612_pt1 | contig 26214 bp, 24 predicted proteins | sample GraSluR1_MG_5_FD_207226 | JGI IMG/M metagenome (GOLD analysis project Ga0334882, IMG submission 207226) | Sludge microbial communities from methane-producing bioreactor in Wageningen University, Netherlands - Granular Sludge_15_04-R1 | ecosystem: Engineered > Bioreactor > Anaerobic >...
CTCCCCCCTCCCAGGTTCTGGATAAATTCTGTAACCTTGGCCCTGGAAAGGGGCTTTTACAGATGGGCGGGGAAATAAAAACTCAGGAGGTAGTATGAAAAAGTTTGTCCTTGGGATTCTCATCGCGGCGGTGATGATACCGTTTGGTCTGGCGGCCCAGCAGGGTGAGATGGGATATATCCACGGTGACTGGGAGATTTCGGGCAGCCGGCTTTATCAGAACAATGTGAAGACCAGTATCGCCAAGGCGTACCTGGCGTATCCCCAGGAGGGGATGGTGGAGTACAACTTCAACGTCAGGCTCGAGAAAGGCCTCTGGGAGGATGGACACGCCGGTGTGGGGATCCATCTTTTTGTCGACAGACCCTCCAGGGGCTTCAGCTGGGGAGAGGGGCATTCCTATCTTCTGTGGCTGAACTACGACCAGAGTCCCGCTTCGAACGCAATTCCCAAAGGATTGAGCGCCCAGGTTTACCGGAGCGAGGCAAACCACAGGATGGTGCTGCTTCAGTCCTTTGACCTTTCGGCGGTGGAGAAGGTGGTGATGAACTTTCCACCGGACACTCTTCTGCCGGTGCGGATTACCGCCGACGGCAGGACCGGGCTGGTCAGGGTGTATGATCCCCTGGATGCGTCCCTCTCCTATCCTGTCAGGCTGGGCAACACCAGGCCGCTGAAGGGCAGTTATGTTACCCTGCGGACCAACAGCGGGGGCTTCAGCTTCGGATATTGACAGAGATGGATTCGGCTCTGGAGCAGGAGCCGGCATCGTCAGACCGCCCCGGGGGGCGGTCTTTTTTTATGTGCGCCGGCGGGCCCGCCGGGCCGCCTCCGACTAGGGAGCCCGCAGTAGACAGGGGCGGCGGGAGGCGGTAGGATGGGGCGGTGAGGTAGACCATGATGTATTACGCACAAGGGGGCCCCGGGCTTTCCCTGTCCGATGAAGACCTGAGAAACGGGCTGTATGAGGCCCTGGATAAACTGCCCCGGCCGAAACGCGTTTTAGCCCTGCCGCCGGACATTACCCGGCTCCACAGCGGGGCGGGATTCTTGACTGCGGCGGCCCGGAACTATTACGGAAAAAGCCTGACCGACATCATGCCCGCCCTGGGAACCCATTACCCCATGACACCGGAAGAGATGGATATCATGTTTCCCGGGGTGGACCACGGGCTGTTCCGGGACCACCGGTGGCGCACCGACCTGACCACCCTGGGCCGGGTACCGGGGGAGTATATTCGGGAGGTGTCGGAGGGGCGGCTCGATTTCGACTGGCCCGCCCAGGTCAATACCCTTCTTGCCGAGGGGGGACACGACCTGATTCTGTCGCCGGGGCAGGTGGTACCCCACGAGGTGATAGGGTTTGCCAACCACAATAAAAATATTTTCATAGGCACCGGCGGGGCCGAGGGGATTCACAAGTCTCATTTTTTAGGGGCCGTCTACGGGATGGAACGGATCATGGGCCGGGCGGATACCCCGGTCCGGCGGGTTCTGAACTACGCCGGCGACCATTTCGGCGGTCAGCTGCCTCCGATACTCTACATCCTCACCGTGGTGTCTCCGGATGAACAGGGCCGACTGCAGACCCGGGGTCTTTACATCGGCGATGGTTACGAATGCTACGAAAAGGCGGCGGCCTTGAGCGGGCAGGTGAACTTTACCCCCGTGGACAAGCCATTGAGCCGGTGCGTGGTGTACCTGGATCCCCGGGAGTTCCGGTCCACCTGGCTGGGAAACAAGGCGGTCTACCGCACCAGGATGGCCATGGCGGACGGAGGTGAGCTGATCATCCTGGCGCCGGGGCTGAAGGAGTTCGGGGAAGACCATGAGATCGACGGTCTGATCCGGCGCTATGGGTACCGGGGCACCGAAGCCACCCTGGAGAAGGTCAAAACCCACCGGGAGCTGGCGGAGAATCTGAGCGCCGCCGCCCATCTGATCCACGGATCCAGCGAAGGCCGGTTTTCCATCACCTACGCCCCGGGGCATCTGTCCCGGGAAGAGGTGGAGGGGGCGGGGTACCTCTATGCCGACCTGGCCAAGATGGAAGACCTGTTCCGCAGCGAAGACAGGCGGACCGGTTACGGGACGGACCGGGACGGAAGAGAGTTTTACTTTATCAGGAATCCGGCGCTGGGGCTGTGGGCTTGGAAGGGATAATCCCGGTATTCCCGGTTAGGGGAGGAGGTTCGCGGGTTCCTCCCCCTTCCGGCGGGAGGGTTTCTATACCCCCAGCCAGTCCACATACCAGCCGGTCCCGGGATCGGCGGTGTCATCCATGGAGGTATGAAGGTCCGACTCGTTGCCGGCCTCAACAGAGCTGACGGCGAATTCATAGGTGCCGTAGGCAAGAATGTCCCGGGAAATAAGGAAGCTGGGATCTGAATCAGACGGGACCGAGGAAAGAAGGACCCAGGAATCTTCCCCCCGGTGCCGGTAGTACATCCTGTATTCATCGGGAAAACCATTCTGATATTCGTAATCCCAGGCAATCGTGAACTCCTCTTCCGTAATCTCTATCCTTTTCCCGACTTTATTGAGCAAATCAAAGGGAGCCATTAATTCCACCTCCTGATCTTTTAATACCCTGACGGTCCAGGCACTGCCGGTCACAAGCTTTCCGGAGTCAAAGATCTGTACCGCCACCAGATAGTTTCCTGCGGCCAGGCCGGAGAAAACCCCTTCCGCCGCACCGGACCCTGCCGGAGGAAGAGAATAGGTCCCGGGATCTCCCGAACCGCCGGTTATGGTTACCCGGACGTCGGGAGATACGGTATGATTGGCATTCCACTGGGCCTTGATAATAATACCTCCGTCCCCCGGAAGGGGCGACAGAATCAGACTGACCAGATTGTTCTGGCCCGGTTCCACCATCAGGGTCGATTCACCGGTCACCAGAAGCTCCCCCGCCTCATTGAAGCCCTCTCCCTGGATAGTCCAGATCCCGGTTTTCAGGTAATCCACCCTGACCCCTTCGGGACCGGCGAAGATGGAAAACTCCTCCCCTTCCGGTCCGGCCCCGGTGAAAAGATAAGAAGCGGGACTGATACTTCTGGATCCTGCGGCTTCGGCGGTGTCCAGGGCAATGGAGAGAGAGCCCGAAGTCTCAAAGCTGCTGTAAGTGGGGAGGGTGCAGGAAAAGAAAGCCGTCCCTGCCACCATGAGCAGGAGTGAGAACACAAGGGGAATGTGAGAAAAGAAATTACTAAAACAGAAATTTGATGAACACGGCATATCCACCTCCAGGTTTGGGGATGTCATAGGTAATGCAATAGCCGTGCCAAATCTCTCAAAAAAGCTTTATGTGTATTAACTGTTTTCTGTATAATAATTTAGCCAAGAAAAAAATAATCCTGAAGGTTCCCGGTTCGGTGAAAGCCCAAGGGCGCGGGATAGAATTGTGCTTGGCAATTTCAAGGTTGTAACTCGATGAAGGCTGCGACCAACTCGGGGTCGAAAGCTGTTCCGGAGTGTTCTTTCAGATGAATCAGAGCCTGATCCCGGGTTAGCCGTTTTCTATGAGGCCTGTCGCTGACCAGGGCGTCATAAACATCGGCCACGGCGATGATTCTTCCCGCCAGCGGAATCTCTTTTCCCGCCTTTTTGTCAGGATATCCGGAACCATCGAATCTTTCATGGTGTGTGAGGATGTGGGGGATAACGTTTTTCAGATACACCACCTCTTCGACTATGGCGCATCCCTCTTCGGGATGCTGATGAACCACTGCCGCTTCATCGACCTTCAAGGGCCGAGGTTCGGCAAGGATGGTGTCATTGACTCCGATCATCCCCACATCGTGAAGAAGCCCCCCCAGTTCCAGATCATGGACGGCTTCTTCATCAAGATTCATACGACGGCCAAGGGAAACAGCAAGGGCGGCTACCCGTTCGGAATGGCCTGCCATGTAACTATTCTTCTCTTCCACCGCCCTGACAATGGCCCTGACCGTATTGAGAGACGCCTCGGCCAGCTCCCGGTTTTTCCGTTCCAGCTGCCAGACCAGAAGAGCCCCGGTCTGCCGAAGCCGGGCACTCAGCTCTTTCATAATAGAGTAAGCGATCTGAGGCGCCGCCGCCAGGATCCGTTCAAAATCACGATAGGAAACCAGAAGCACCGTGGTGGGCTCCATCGCCCTCGCCGTGGCCGACCGGGGCCCTTCATCCAGGATGGCCATTTCGCCGAAAAACTCTCCGTCACTGTAAACACCAAGAACAAATTCTTCACCGTCTTCAAATTTCTTTAATATCTCTATTTTCCCTTGGCAGATGATGAAAAACGTTTCCGCCTGGCTATTTTCTTCAATGATCACCTCACCCTCCCCGTAATGGCGGATGGTGGTTATGGCGGCGATTTCCTGAAGATCCGGTTCAGACACATCAAAGAAAAATGATATTTCCTTCAGTTTCTTAATTTTATCGGTATCGGACATTTTTTATCCTCTAAAAGGCGTCTCCCAGACAGAAAACAGTATACGACAAACGATATTCTGATGCAAGAACGGAAAAGCATGCCCCCACAGAGGGAATGGGGACAGGGTGCAGATTTGACCGAACCGGAATAAAGGAGATGAAAAAAACGGGGGGGTGGGCTACATTTAAGAGAATTATGCCAAAACTGCTGTTTATCGACAATGATGAAATTCTCTGCAAAGATGTCTGCAGCTACCTGCAAAGCGCGGGGATGCAGATCCATTACGCCCTGAACAGTTCGGCCGCCCTCGACATCATCCGGGCGCATCATCTTGACCTGATAATCTCCCATGTCCAGATCTTCGGCAGCAACATAAAGGAACTGATTGATGCAGCCCGGGAAAAAGACTCCACCACGGTGGTGCTGGTCCATACCGAAATTGATTCAGTAAATGAAGCCGCCCGGGCGGTAAAGGCAGGAGCCTACGGTATCCTCAGAAAGCCCTTTAATATCCCGGAACTGTCCTTTCATATCAAGAAGGCCCTGGAAAAAAGAAACCAGAATCTGAACGCCCTGAATGATAAACAGCGGTTTTCAAACATCTACCAGCCCTCAAGTTTTATTGGGCAATGCCCGCAGATAAGACAGGTTTTTTCCATAGTCACTAAAGTGGCGAAATCGCGGTCCAGCGTCATTATCACCGGTGAGACCGGAACAGGCAAGGAACTGATCGCCGGATCAATCCACTATAACAGTGACCGGTCCCAGAAGCCCTTCGTCCGGGTCAACTGCGCCGCCCTGCCCGAAAGTCTCCTGGAGAGCGAGCTCTTCGGATATGAAAGAGGCGCCTTTACCGGGGCTGACAAAACACGGATAGGACGGTTTGAACAGGCCGATGGCGGATCAATTTTCCTGGATGAAGTGGCCGACATGAGCCTCTACACCCAGGCCAAGGTGTTGAGGGTTTTACAGGAAAAGGAATTCGAAAGGGTGGGAAGCAATCAAACGGTAAAAACCGATGTGAGGATCATTTCCGCCACGAACAAAGACCTGCTGGCCCTGATCGAGAAGGGCGAATTCAGGGAAGACCTGTATTACCGGCTCAACGTAATAAACATCCACCTTCCGCCCCTGAGAGAACGGGGGGAAGATATCCGGCTTCTGGTTCACTTCTTCGTCCGCAAATATTCCCCCACGGCGAACCGAAGGATTCGGGGAGTTCATAGGGAAGCCATGAAAATGCTTACCGACTACCACTGGCCCGGCAATATCCGGGAGCTGGAAAACACCATCGAAAGGGCCGTCCTGATGGCCCAGGACGACATCATCACTCCTGAAGAGCTGAGGCTTCATTTTCTCAGACGGCCCCGGACTGTGACACGGGAGACTCCCGGCAGTCTCAGCCTGGATATCCCCCCCGAAGGGGTCCGGCTGGAGGAAGTGGAAGAAGGGTTAATCCTGAAGGCTCTGGAGCAGACAAACTGGGTCCAAAAAGACGCGGCGGCCCTGCTCAATATTTCCAGCAGGGTGCTCAACTACAAAATAAAGCGATTCGGAATAACCCACGAAAACTGGCGCCAAAACAAATAAAAATCCGGCCCCCCTTGATTCAACACCCGTGGTCAGAGCAAAAAAAAACCGGCAGGGCCCTCCGCCGAATCGGAACAGGCCCTGCCGGGTTTCATGGCTCCCCAGTTCAAAGGATTTTTTAACTATTACTCAACGGTGAAGCTGTGGGTGGCACTTCCCGAACGGCGGCCGTCGGAAGTGAAAACCACCACATCAAGCCGGTAATGGCCCCGGCGAAGGGCTGACCCCAGACTGAGGGTTGTACCCGTACCAAAGGACTCTCCATTCAGATACCAGGAATAGGTCAGGCCGGAGGTTCCCCCGTTAGAGACCGACGCCACGGCAGACATGGTACTCCCCAGGGACAGAACCGGCACAACTCCCGTCAATTCAACCGCCAGAGGCTCTTCCATATCTATGACCACGGCGATGTCAAGATCGCCGGTGGGAGAGTTAATGTCAGTGAAGGTGTAGGTTCCCTCGGTGGAGGTATCGGCTACAATCCGGATGGTGTCGACCACTCCTCCCAGAACAGAATCGCCGTCCAGGAGCTGAGTGCTTAAGGTGTAATAGCCCGTGACAATACCGGCCCCCGAAAAAGAGGCTTCTCCTGTACCAACGGAAAAATCCAGAGACATCGACTCTCCCCGGGGATTGGTCAGGGCGGCGGCTATGCGGGGATTCTCCACCTTCTCCACCGGCCACACCACCTGCAGGGAGAGAGAGCCCGTACCTGATACGGGATTTATCTCTATGGTCAGGTCCGTTCTCGTCCGCGATTTGACAACCACACTCTTCTCCCCGTGACCGATGGGGAAACCCTCTACATTCAGGGCCGATACGGTTATTACCCAGTCGCCCACGGCCAGACCGTTTACATCGGTGTCCTCGCCGAAGGAACCGGCCTGGAAGCTTTCCCCCTCGGGGCCGGCCCCCTGGATGAGGTATTCCGCCGGCTCCATGCTGATGCCGGGCAGAAGGCTCCGGATTCCCGGGTTGTCCGCACCGATGGAGACCCGCAGCGACCCCACCCCCAGAGGATAAGCCGCCAGATCGCATCCCATGAACCCAAATACAAGAAGCAGCACCGCCAGGCCGGAAAAAACCCGGAAAAGGGTCCGGGCGCCTGGAGTTTCCGTGAATTTACTATTTTTTATTCGTGGCATGATGTTCATAACCGCCTCCCGAAAGTTTATGCCTCTCCCATAGCAATAGGAGTGCCAAAAATGGAGGCAGAACGAATAAAAAATAAGTGCTTATCTTACAGGCATTTGGCGAATCAAAGGGTAGGTTGTGGGAGATGGGCCGGCGATGAGAACCGGTAACCCCGGATACAGTTGTGGCTCCTGAATTTCAAGGATGTAATCGGCGGAACCAGATTCGTATAAAAAAAAGGGGGCGGTTCACTCCTGCCGGGAAGGCGGGTTACCCCGGCCGCTACCCCCTATCGGCAATGCAGGGCGTATAGTGTGCCCTCTTCACCAATGACGTTCTCGATGGAAACGCTGGTCCTCTCCAGTCCCTCGGTATTATAGACTCCCATCCAGTCCGGGGTTCCCACCACAAAGCTTAAGGAGCCGCTGCCGAAGGCGGCGTATTTTGTATTGTAAAGCGGGCTGCGATAGACTTCGTCTATTTCCAGGGTACCGGAAAGGGCGGAATTAATGACCAGATCGATACGGTAAAGCCCCTTGTCGCCGTAAAGGAGCAGGTTTTCCTTGTCGGGGGAGATGAGGAGTTTTTCGAAGAAAGCCACAGCCCCATTACTTTCGACTGTCGTATGGGTAGAGTAGGTACCGTCAACAACATTTTTTTCATAGACTCTCTTGCTTACTCCCGGTGAGTTTTTGAAAATTATCGTTTTGTTATCCCGCCAGTTATAGTAAAAAGACTCATAGAGATCTACAGGAGGAAGATCGGGGTTTTGGTATTCAAGGAATTCATTACAAATATCTGAACGGCCCCCAAGCTCTATGGGACTCCAGGCGTGAAAAAATACCTCCTGGGCAGACGATGTGGCATCCTGATCCTTAAAAACAATGCGATTCAGGTCGGGAGAGATTTGAGCCCAGTGGTTACACCGGTTTTCCTGATGGGGAACTAAAACATACTCACTTTCCGTTTCAATATTGAAAACACGAATGCTTCCCCCATCGGAATAAAAAAAGGAATTATCATCGATAAATTCCGACTCATTGCTTTGGATATTCTCGGCGATGACGGTCAGGTTTTGAGATTCCAGATTTAAAAGAACCAGGTCTTTCCGTGTTCCGGTCTCCCTGGCGTAGAGGAGGTGTTTCAGATCGGCAGAAATCCGGATTTCAGAGAAATGGGGCTCAGTGGATGCATCGCCGGTGAGGATAACAAAGGCTTCGGGAGCGCTGGACCGGAAGCCGGCGATCTTCCCGGCCACGTTAGCCACGATGTAAAGATCTTCAGCGGGGCCTGGCACGGCGGCGGGATTCTCTATAGGATCGGGGTCCGGAGAAAACTCAGACGGGCCGGCATCATAGCAGCTGGAAAAAACAAGAAACAGACAAACAACAGGAATCAAGGCCCTTTTTTTCATATTCTCCTCTGACTTACAGTTTTCCAAGTACGACTGTATAATGGATTTGACAATGGTAAAATACTATTTTTGCATGATTTTCCGGATAAAAAGTATGAGAAAAATGATTAGCGGGTATTAGATCAACCCGAAAAGAGCCTTGGGGGGAACATCTTGGCGTGCCGGCTCCCCCCTGTTCCGCTTCAGGCAGACAGATTCATCTTCCCTCTAATATCATAGCACTTAAGTATTAAGGAAACTCATACTGCAGTATATTCAGTAACAATAAATCATACTATTAGATAATTGTTTACAATAAAACAGGTGCTATAATGATAACATCTTTAAATTCGGAGGAAGTGTATGGTAAAAAAAGTGTACAAAGCACCGCAGCTGACAACCGAAAAAGTCGAAATCGGCGTTTTCGGTAGTTACGGCGAGGGCGGATGGTTAGGCTCCTTTATCGGTGTCCTGAACCCCCTCTTCGGTGCATGCTGCAGCTGATGTAGGACGAGCTGAGGGTTGAGCCGACGGCTTAACCCTCTCTTTTTCCCGCCAGCCGGCAGGCGGAAAGCACCGGCTTCTGAAAATCCCCCGTTTCGGCAAATGCCGTTCCCGGGCACCTTCGACAGGATTTCTTCACTTCACAGGTAAAACATTCATCACTTTCCTCCGGCCGGGAGGCCCGGATCCGGGTCAGGTACGGATCGGGATTATCGTGCCAGATATCCCGCAGGGTCTGCGTCCGAAGACTGCCCACGGGACGCCGCCAGATGAGGCAGGGGTAGACATCGCCGAAGGGGGAAATACCGCAGTTGGTTCTTCCGGCATTGCAGGTCAGAAAGGCCCCCCCGGAAGTATCTTCATCGGGGATGGGACCGCCCAGCAAAAGACGGGGATTCAGGCTCAGGGCGGTTTCAAAATCGACGGCGAAGGACTGGGGTTCCTGGTCTCCGCCGATTTTCGGGAGAACACTCAGGCTGGCATTGAAAAGACAATCCCGGGCAGCGGCCAGGGCGGCCATTTCTTCCAGTTCCCCGGCGTTCTGCCGCAGGACGGTGTTCTTCAATACCACGGGGATGCCCCTCTCCCGCAGGAGCTCCACGGCGTTCATAAGCCCGGCAAAGGCCCCGGGATGGCGCATCAATGCGTCATGAGTCTCCGCCCGGGCCCCCAGCAATGACATCTCCACCGCATGGACCTTGTGCCTCTCCAACATGTCCGCGGCGGCCGGGTCGATGAGAATCCCCGTGGTTAAAAGGTTGGTAAAAAACCCGAGTCTCCCCGCTTCGGCCACGATGGTCTCCAGATCTTTCCGCAGAAAGACCTCTCCGCCGGTGAGGGATAAGTTGAAAACCCCTTCATCCTTCAATTGATTCAACAGATTGAGCACCTCTTCGGTGGAAAGCTCGGGGCTCTCATACTCATCAATGTAGCAGTGGACACAGCGGCAGACACAACGGTAGGTCAGTTCCAGCATTGCCACGAAGAGACGGTTCTGGGATTTATATTTTTCGTAAATCTCCCGGCGGAGCCCCGTCACGGCATAATTCCCAGGATATTCTGCTCCACCATCTTTTCGACGAAAGACAGCAGATCCTTCCGGGCGGTTTCCTCATCGATATCATAGACCTCCAGGATGGCTTCAAGAACCCGGGATAACGGCAATACCCCGTCAATCCGGTCATAGATAAACCCGCCCACCTCATCGGCAACATGAATGGCCGAACCATGGGGGTCGAGGATCAAGGTCTCATCACCCATGGCGCGGACGGTGAACCCTTCTTTTTTTTCCAGTACTGCAGAAATATTCATGACAACTCCTGATTATTGGGGAAACAATTCCAGGATGAGGGGCCAGAAGCCTCCCTGGACGGGAAAATGCAAACGGTACACCGGAACGGTGTTTGCCAGAGTCAGGGCGGCGGCCATCATCCGGTTGGCCACGGCGGGCGAAAATGGGTGCTCCAGGCCGAGGGGAGGAACCACCTGGCCGGTGATTTCCGCCACCGCCTGAGCCGGGGAAACCCGTTCCAAACGGCATGAATCGGCATGGGCCAGAAGAAAAACCGCCTTTAAAGGGGCAGCGGCGCCGTTTTTCGGAGAAAAGTAGCTGTTGAAGGGGCTTCTGTGGAGCCGGAAACCCTCCGGATCGGGGGACAGGATGTTGATTTCATCGTTGATGACACCATATTCTTTGCTCAGTTCGGCCACCGTGCTCTTTCCCATCCCCGAGGCCCCCACAAAGAGAAACCCCCGGGAACCCACAGAAACCCCCGAAGAATGGAGGAGAATGGCCTCTTTCCGGGCCTGCCCGCAGGCAGAAAAAAACGCCTGATAGAGAAACTGCTCAAAGACCCGGGTCATCTGACCCTTGGTCATGATGTTTTTTACTTTTACGTTCCACCGGCGGTGCTGTTGGTCAAACCGGCCGGAGAAAAGATCATCACCAATAACAAATTCATCCCCCCGCCAGCGTTTCGCCTGGACCAGGCTGACGGGGATATCCGGCAGATCCGTATGACCCACGATGGTGAAGTCCAGATAAAGATCAATACCCCCCGTTCCGGCATAGCCGGTAAAATACCCGGCGAAGACATCCTTATTCTCGGGGACATCAAATTTGATACCCAGAGTGACGGGACCTGCGGCTAGGGGGAAGTAGTCGTTTTCTTTAATACCCATTTTATAAATCCCTTTCCTGTCTCTTTTATTAATTCTCTGCGCATTTTGCGCGCCAGCTTGATGTTGGCCGCGGTGTCATCGAGGGCAAGCTCTTTCCCCTCCCTTCGCCGGCGGACACATCTTCCTACGATACTGCCGGGGGGAATAAACCCTCCCCGTTCCATGGCATCGCCTTTCTGAAAGATAATAACTTTCTGAAAGAACCTGCCCCGAAAAATCAGCCGGTGAACATTGAGAGACAGGCCCTGGCGAAAGATGATGATGTCCCCCACACCGCTGAGCTTCCATGAACAAGGGGATATTAAAACGTCATCACCGGGAATGAGCAGCGGCCCCATGCTGCCGGACAGGACGGGAAGCCATACAGGCTCTTTCCTGTTCCCGCTCAGAAGATCGGCAAAGGCTTCCGCTGAAGGGAACTCCATCATCACATTTTATCCTGCCGTATAAGACTATTCAAACTGATCTCTCGACGGTCAAAACCGCCGTCACACATGGTAAAAGCTTATATAACTCCTGTCAACCCGCCCCTTATTGAGGGTTTCCGGGGATTAATCTGTCTGCTTGTTTTTCCCCTCCACATCTTATATGATCTTTTCATATGTCAAATCAGAATAACCAAAACATATTTTCTTTAACCGACGTTTCGAAAACCTTCAAGCTCCCCTTGACCAATCCTTTAAAACCAAGAAAAACCGTGAAGGCCCTCGACTCGGTGACCCTCGAGATACTCCGGGGAAAGGTAACCTGTCTTCTCGGGCCAAATGGAGCCGGTAAAACCACCCTCATCAAGATCCTGGCCGACCTCATAACCCCCGACAGCGGAGAGATCCTCTACCGGGATATGGTTCTTGATGAAAGCGGTAAAAAGGTGCAGGGAAAAATCGGGCTGGTCACACCCAACGACCGCTCTTTTTACTGGCGCCTCACGGGCCGCCAGAATCTGGAGTTCTTCGGCGCCCTGTACAATCTGCGGGGCGCCGCTTTGCGCCGCCGGATAGAAGAATCCCTGGATGAGGTGGGAATGACGAACAACGCTGACAAATCCTACCAGCTTTATTCCGCGGGAATGAAACAAAAGCTAAATATTGCCCGGGCCCTTCTTGGGCATCCTGAGCTCTATCTTCTGGACGAACCGGCTTCCCACCTTGACCCCCTGGCCCGGGAGGAATTCTGGCACTTTGTCCTGAACATCCTCATGAAAAAAAGGAACGCCACCGTCTTTCTCTGTACCCATGACCTGGAAGAAGCCCGGCTCCTGGCGGATCAGATCGTCATCCTCGACGCAGGCCGGGTGGTGGCCCAGGGCACGCCAAAACAGCTCAACGGTGTCATCGACAACCGAAAAGAACTGGAACTTCACTACTCCGGCGAGATTCCCCGGGGATGGCCCGACCGGGGAGACCTGACTGTTGACCGGGGCGAGAACGGTACTCTCCGGGTACTGTTCGATGAAGCGGTGACAACCCAGGAAGCGGTCATCCGCTCCTTCGTCGAGGCGGGGGGAAATTTAAGGGAAGTTTTTGTCAGGACCGAGAGTCTGCTGGAACTGCTGCACAGGAAGGCGGGTCGGAATGTATAAGTTTTTTTGTTTTTTAAAGAGAGATTTTTTCATATACATCAGCTACCGGTTCAGGATCATGCTGGGACTGATCAGCCTCCTGGGTGCTGTATTTATGTTCTATTACATAGGCCAGATGTTCCAAGGAGGATTCTCCGAATACCTGGCCCGTTACGGCAACGACTACTTTGCCTTTGTCCTGCTGGGCATGTGCGTCAGCACCTTCGTCTCCACGGGCCTTTACTCCCTGGCCACGGAGGTAAGGAACGCCCAGATTCAGGGGACCCTGGAGTTCCTTCTCTCCACCCCCTCGTCGACCAACCTGGTCCTTTTTGGAAACTCCATCTGGGCCTTTGTCAAATCATTCCTTCAAAGCGCCCTGTTTCTCGGGGTAACCATCCTGATTGTGGGCATCCCGGCGACCTTCTCCCAGCTTCTTCTGGTGGGGCTGGTTCTCATTTTAACCTTCCTGTGCTTTCTCTCTTTGGGGATGATATCCGCCGCCTTCATCATGGTATTCAAGCAGGGGAACCCCATCAACCTGGTATTCGGCACCTTAAGCTACTTCTTCGGCGGCCTCATATTTCCCGTGGAGGTGCTTCCCCAGCCCCTTCAGAAAATATCCCTCATCCTGCCCATGTTTCACGCCTCAAAGGCGGTGCGGGAGATTCTCCTGGTTCCCCAGGACCAGAGTGAATGGCGGGTGACCATGACGTTCCTGGCGGTCTTCATCCTGGTGCTCTTTCCCCTGGGGTTTGCCTTCCTGCGTCTGGCCCTCTCCCGGGCTAAAAAAGAGGGCAGCCTGGTTCAGTTTTAGCGATTTTACGGGCGGGCTTGAGGCCTGGGCTGACGTTCTCTTCCCCCCTTCGCAATCTTTCTGAATATCCGGAGGGTCCAACGCAGGGGCTCCAGCAGGTACAAAAGAAAAGCCAGCCGGGAACGCTGAGGAAGGCCGTAATACCGGGATAACCTGATGATGGAGGGGAATAGCAGGGGGAAAACCAGAAGAGACTGGACCAAAGCCCGGGGGGTGCCCTTCAAAACATAGGGCAGCAGCAGCTGATAGGTGAAGACGGACCGCCGGTTATAGGAATCCAGACCGGACAGACACCGCAGGTGAATATTCTGAAGTCCCGCCACCGGCCGGGACAGTTTCGATTCGATACGGCCGATGAACCCCTCGGGAACACAGGGCGGGGCAAAGGCTTCATAAAGCCGCAGCAAAAACAGCAAATGGTGGGCTCCGCCAAACCGGAAAGCCCGCTGTTCCAGCCGGTCCCAGTCCGGCCCCTCTGCCGCCAGATGCTTAAAATCAAACAGATGCCGCAGAATAAACGAATGGTTCGCCGGGGACCGTTTCAGCCCTGCGTGGAGGGCCAGAAGGAGGATCCGGTCTTCCAGAGACAGAAAAAAGTATCCGGTTTCGGGATCTTTGACCCGGTGGGCGATGAACTCATCCACGGCCTCTCGAAACCGGGAAAGATCTTCCCGGTAGACCCGTTCGGTCTCAAAAAACGCCGTGTGCAGTTCAATGAGGGCTCCCGTTTCGGGTTCCCGGAATTCAAACTGATTCGACCACCGGGCCAGCTTATCCCAGTCCCGGTACTCGTTCCGTCGAATATACATATTCCGCTCAAAGCCCTTGTATTCGTATCCTTCGGCTTCCAGAACCGAAATCGCCTTCACCAGGGAATCCCGGGGAACGAGCAGATCGATGTCCCCCATATCCCGGGGACGGCCCAGGGCCAGGCTGGGGCCCTTCAGCATCACCGGCGAAATCGCCGACGATTCCAGGAGCTTCACCGTTTTTTCAGCCCCCCCTGACCAGAGGCGGGCATCCCGTTCCGAAGACATGGAAGCAAACAGGGCCCACCGGCGCCAGGATGGCTCCACCGCCGCCTCCCCTTCGAGCCGAACCGCCAGGGGCGCCAGCACCTTATGCTTCACCGCCTGTTTGAACAGCTCTTCTTTGCTGCAGCGTTCCAGAGCCCCGGCCAAGGGTTCATCCCGGAGCAAACGAAGGAGAATATTTTCTTCGGGGGTGGGAGGGGGGCCATGCTTTCTCATTTTTATCCTGATACTCCCTTTATTCCCCGGCTTCACTTCCGAGGGTCTGAACCGGCTGGGGGCCGCAGTTTCAACGCCCGCCGCCCAAAGCTTCTTACATTTGAGCGGCAATCCGGGCAAACAGCCACCAGGCCGCATAGGCCTTCATATTACCGTTTAACGCCTGGGTGTGGGCGGGGCTGCAGGGAAACCAGTCGGTTCCGGAAACATGGCTGGTCTGCCAGGCCACCGCCCAGTTGGAATCCCGGGTACCGTCTCCCGTGCTGTCGTAATAGCATTCATCATTGGCAGCCTTGTCTAAATAGTAATTGCCGTCGGGATCATAGCTCTCTATATCCGCAAAATCATACAGCCATTTGCCGTTCGCTTCACAGTACGCCCTTATCTGCTCGTTTCTCAGGTGAAGGTTCCCGGTTTCTCCTGTACCATCCAGGTGGCCGGTCATGTAAACAAAGGTAATATCGGGGTATTCAAGCTCAAAATCCGACATGGGGGTAAGGTACCGGTCTATCATCTCCTGTTCCGTGATGTTCGAGACCTGACCGCACCAGGACCACATGATCACATTGCAGCCCGAGTGCGCCGCCTCTTCCAGGAACTCTTCCGTTTCTTCTTTCCAGCTGGGATAGTATCCCGCATCCAGTTCCAGCCAGCCGGAATTATAGCCTGCCCCCTCGAACAAATGAAGGGTTCCTTCGATTCCTGTGGCACTGAAAGCAAACAGATCATGGGAGTAGGCGGTTCCACCCAGATTTCCTCCGTTGGCGAAGGCTACTAAAGCGGTCATCCCCGTGGACAGCTGGGAACCATGGGATGTATGACCGTAGCCGATCTGCAGTACATCCTTGGCCCGCTGGATGTCTGCCTCGGGTATCTCACCGTTCCACAGCCTGTCTACAATGGTGTGATCGGCGATTTTATTGACCGTGCCGGGTTCGAGGGCATTGATCGGATTCCCGGGGTTATGACAACCAAAGACTGTCAAAAGAATGAGGAGGATCATCACTGTCACTTTTTTCATAATATTCTCCACGTGGTAAACATAAAACTGATAGTGCTCTTAATTTCCGTCCCATCCCGCATCCAGGGCCAGCATGACCCAGACAGCCTTACCCAGGAGCCGGCAAGCTTCCTCCGATATGTGGGTGGCGCCATCACTGCCCACATAGCCGTCACCTCCCGTGGCCAATACGATGTTGGCCCCGTCCCAGGAGTGGCCGTCCCAGCTCTCGGTAATCCGCTGGTCATTCTGATAATCCCAGGAAAGAATATCAGCATAATCCAGGAGGATGCCCCCGTTCGTATTCACATGGGAACGGATGGCCTCATGCTTTAACCACCGCTGATATCCATTTTCAGAATTGAGGTATCCCCAGTTGTACGCATTATCCACAGGACCGGTGGTGAAAATAGTTTTTATTCCAGGAGCACCGGCGTTGTAGGAATCCACGGCGTCAAGGTAGGTCTGCAGGCTGACAGGATTATTTGTAATGGAATAATCACCGTCATCAAGCCCCCAGGGCAGATTCCCCTGGGGGCCGTCTACAGAGCTACCGGCCCACCCTGTGCCATAGACGGGATCTTTGGCTGCTGTGGGACTATTTAACCAGGTCATGTCCCAGCACCAGCCGAATCCGAAGTAGACAAACCCCGTATAGTCTTCCTCTATCGTCTGAAGTCCCGTCATAACCCTGGTCCTGGCGGCTTCATTGGTCCAGAAATCTTCTTCACCACAAGTCCCTTTCCAGCTGGTACCATTAAGAAAAGCCCGATTCATCCTGAGATAGCTGGCGGTATAGGCCTCGGCGGGGTCCCCCCCCCACTGAACCACAGAGGCATACCTGGCATCCTCAGCCTCAAGCAGATCCAATCCATCACCGTAGGCCCTGCCATGGGACTCTCCCGCCAGAATGACGAGCCTCGTTTTAACCACATCGATGTATTCCTGGGGGATGGAATCGAAAAGCGCTATGGCCGTATGGTCAATGACAAGTTTCTTGGGACTGAGATAGCCGAAGTCGGCTTCGGTCCTGTTAATAACAGCTGCGGTTTCGAGATTGTCGTAGACATGAACAATCTCGGTTATGGTATCTTCATTGGTGGTTCCTTCTTCGGTCAGAGATACCTCCAGGATGTGACCGCTACCCGAAGGTACCATATCCAAATGAAAATTTAGGGAGTTGGTACCAATAGTGAGGGCCGAAGGATATTCTTCGTTATTAAACAGCACAAGGATGCCTGTTTCAGGAACAATCGTGATCGTCTGCGGCCAGGTGACCGTAATGTCAATACTCCCCGTGGACAGCTGGGATGGTTCGAGAACTGCGTTCATGGTTGTGGTGGTCCCCGAGAGAACCTCGATTCCTTCCAGCACTTCCCCCGCCACCTTCAGGCCGGAGGAATTGATGGCTTCGATCGCGAGATCCCAAAACCCCGGCTTCAGGGTTGTTTCGAAAAAAGTATCCGAAATCCGCACAGGGGCTATTGTCTCCGGGCCGGTAAAGGAGAGGACATACTCGGTAATGGCGGGAGTGATAACAGGAACAATCGTCCTTGAATTGGAAGAAGAATCAAGATTTATTCTCAAAACTCCGTCACCTGTTTTATCGGGAAAGGGGCACCCGGTAAACAACAGCATAACAAGCAAAAGAAATAAAAATAGTTGTACTTCTGATTTCATATTCCTCACTTATTCCTCAACAAGAAACCTGATGGTCTCGGAAAAAAGTGAACTCCCCCGGGTTCCTATCAACGTAATCCGGTGAAGGCCGGGAGGCAAACCCGAACAGTCATAAGAGAAAACCGATTCCGTCTGACCCGAAACACTATCACCATCAACAAACCACTCGTAGGCTTCAAAAGAAACCCCTGTGGAAAGGGTCAACACCGCCCCCTGGGAAACGGTAAACAAATCCGCCTCTGAGAAAGTTATCGCTTCACTTTCGGGTTCACTTATGACGATATCAATTCTGATGGTGGAATCCAGGAGGTAATCGACCCGTCCCGATTCGGAAGGCACAGACTCGCCGTAACCGTTTTCTGCTGTAATAAAGTAATAATAAGAACTCCCCTGAACGGCGCTTGTGTCGGTATAGGTTTCCATCCCCGCCTCTACTTGTGTGAGGTATTCCGAAGATTCAAAATTATCAATGGCGCTTCTGCGGATGATAAAACCGGTTTCGGTATTCGAGCAATCGCTCCAATTCAAGGTAATTCCCACATCCGTAGTTACTGCTGAAACAAAAACAGGAGGTCGGGGCGGAAGCAAGAAGTCGTTTTCCAACAAGGTATAAGTATGGCTGGTTACCATGAAGTCGTAAACATGCAGGATATCTATTACAATTGTAGGAGTATTGGAGGACACCGGTTTCAGAGAAACCGAAATCTTATGATTGCTGGAGGAAGCCACCGCAGGATCCCTGAAGGTGAGGGACCCAATACTGTATTCAACTGAATCAGATGAATTTTCTATGATGATTTCATCGAATTCAATCATGATATTATCCAAGGGGATAGAGACAGAGTCCGGCCAGAGGAAGGTAAGGTCAATACTTCCCAAGCCGTCCTGAAAAGCTGTGAGTTTTGCCGTCAGGGCAATACTGGCGCCGCTGGCGACATGTACATCCTGAAGGGTGTCTGCAGCAATAGCCTCTCCCTTATCATTCAGGGCGGTAATCGTGATATCCCAAACCCCGGTCTGTAAAACAAGGTCAACCTGGATTTCTGATGTGAAAACAGGATCCATATCCCGGGGCCCAATACAGACGATCCGATATTCACTAACAACCGGGCCAAGAGAAGGAATAATGGTACGCGAACCCTCTGCATGTCCCAGGGTAATGCTCACAACCCCCGTACCTTCATCGCCCGATCCAACGGGACAACCATAAAACAGAAGGCTTGCAAGGAGGATTAAAATACTTCTTTTCATACAAAACACCTTTTTTATTAAATACTTTTTATGCGGTTACGCTTACTTCCAGTTTCAATTCTATCGCAATCAGGGATTTTTATACAGGATTTACCATTGATAAAATGATAAAGTATTAGGAATGCATAAAAGAGGTATTTGATGTGCGGAATCTGCGGAATAGTTAACCAGAAAGAGTCAGAATCACCCGATCCGGGTCTTATCAGGAACATGCTGGGGGCCCTGACCCACCGGGGGCCCGATTCCAGCGGCTATTTCCGTGACAAGTCGGCCCTGTTGGGACATACCCGCCTGGCCATCATAGACCTTACCGGGGGAGCCCAGCCCCTTTCCAACGAAGATGAATCCCTCTGGATTACTTTTAACGGGGAAATATTCAACTATCTCGAATTGCGGGAGGAATTGGAGGGAAAGGGGCATGTCTTTCATACCAGCAGCGATACCGAGACCATCCTTCACGCCTGGGAAGAGTGGGGGCCGGGGTGTTTCACCCGGTTCAATGGTCAATGGGCCTTTGCCATCTGGGACCGCCGCCGGAAAGAACTCATCATCTCCCGGGACCGCCACGGAATTCGCCCCCTCTACTATACCCTCTCGGGAAACCGGTTCCTCTTCGGGTCAGAGATCAAGGCCCTCTTTTGTGACAGGACCCTTAATAGAGCCTTTGACCCCGAAGGCCTGGCGGAAATTTTCACCTTCTGGGGGCCGGTGGCCCCCCGGACCGCCTATGAGGGGATTCGGGAGCTGCCTCCAGGATATTTTGGCATCGTCAAGGCGGGGAAGATTACCACCGAACCGTACTGGAGTATCGATTTTCCCGGGCCGGCCGGGGCTCCCGAATCCCTGCCGGAAGCAGACATCCGGGGGTATACCGAGGAATTCCGGTCTCTCCTGATCGATTCGGCCAGGATCCGGTTTACCCGGAGCGATGTTCCCGTGGGGGCTTACCTGTCCGGGGGAATCGACTCTTCGGTAACCACGGCGATTCTCGCCCGGTACACCAATGCGAAGCTGAACACCTACTCCCTCCGGTTCCAGGACGCCGAATTCGACGAGGGTCGGTATCAAAAGGAAATGGCCCAAAGGCTGGGAACGGTACACCAGGATGTGGTGGTTTCCAACCGGGACATCGGAGAGGTATTTCCCGAAGTAATGCGGTACGCCGAAAGGCCCATCCTCCGCACCGCCCCGGCGCCGCTTTTTCTTCTGTCACGGCTGGTCCACACCTCGGGTTACAAGGTTGTGGTCACCGGAGAAGGAGCGGATGAAGTGCTGGCGGGATACGATATCTTCCGGGAAGCCCGGTTCCGGCGGTTTGCCGCGGAAAACCCCGGCTCTCCCCTGATTGATTCCTACCTGGAGCAGCTCTACCCCTGGATGGAGAGAACCCCCGGAAAGGTTCCCGCCTTTGCCCGGGCCTTTTTCAGTAAGAACCTAGCCCTGGACGATCCCTTCCTGTCCCACCGTCCCCGATGGACATCCTCCGCTGCGGTGATGCAGATGTTCTCACCGGACCTGCGGGCCCGGATAGGAGAGAAGGAGCCCGCCGAAGCCCTGAGGGAGAGGCTTCCCCAAAACTTCGGATCCTGGCCTCCCCTCTGCCGCGACCAGTGGCTGGAATACTCGACCCTTCTCTCCGGATATCTTCTCTCGGCCCAGGGAGACAGGATGCTGATGGCCAACTCGGTGGAAGGCCGGTTTCCTTTTCTTGATTACCGCCTGGTGGAGTTTGCCAACCGTCTGCCGGAAGAGATGAAACTCAAGGGGTTCACCGAGAAGTACATCCTCAAGGAAGCCTTTTCCGATTTAATTCCCCCCTCTATTCTGGAACGGCCGAAACAGCCCTACAGGGCGCCGGACGCGCAGAGTTTCTTCGGGGGCGAAGGAAAACTTGACTGGGTGGAGGAATTGACCTCTGAAACCGCAGTGAAAGAAGCGGGCCTTTTCAACCCGACGGCGGTCAAAGGGCTGATGAACAAATGCCGCGGTATCGGGGCCGCCAAGATGAGCAACACCGACAACATGAGGGTGGTGGGAATTTTATCATCCATGCTTTGCCATAGTCATTTTATTAACGAGGCAGGGTATTCCGCCGAGCCCCCCCGGGGGCTCTCGACGGTTATTGAGCGGTGACGGGCTACCCTTTCTTGGAAAGGATGAACCGGGACAGATTATTCAGAGAATCCAGGTTTTCCGGAATCAGCTCTTCATCACCCACCGAAACTTCGTAGGTTTCTTCGATAAACTCAATGAGCTCGAGAATTCCGGTGGAATCGATGATTCCCTTTTCCATAAAAGAAGTGTCTTCCCCGATCTCTTCCGTTTCATTACCGAAGAGAAAATTGTCAATGATGTATTTTTTAATGGTTTCCTTGATGGCGATGCTGTCTGTCACGTGGTTTTATTCTCCTGATATATTTGCTAAAAAACAAGCTGCCTATTTTAAATCCGCCAGAAAATTCAGCAGTTCCCGGGCCGCCAGTTTAGCCCCTGTTTCGTTGAGGTGTCCCCCATCGTAGGTGTAATCGGGAACCAGACTGTAATACATTTCACCCTCGAGGACATGCTCGTTCAGGGTGCCGTCGGGGCGGGTGGCTTCGATCTGGGCCAGGTCAAAGACCCTGCCGTAGGAGGACCTGACAAGCTTGTTAAATTCCTGCCGTTTGAGATTCTCCCTTTCACCGTAGACATCCCTTCCTAAAATCCGCTTTATCACGGCTTTAATCCCGGTCTGCTGGGTCATCAGAGGAACGGTAAGGTGAACAAGTTTCAGTTCGGGATAGGAAGCCTCCAGGCTTCGGACTGCTTCGTCATAGGCTTTAAAAACGACCTTTGCATCGGTCTCCGCGTTAAAATCCACATAGCAGAATTTCATGAAGGCAATATCGGCCTGAGCCCCGATACCGGTGGCAAGCTGCCTCTGAAAGTCATCAACTTTGCTTAAGGGTTGGGTGTTCTCCCCCACCGGGGCATGGGCAAAAACCGGAACGGACCAGTCGATACCGTCCTTCAGTTCCCGTATATCGAGTTTTTCACCGGTCAGGGCCAGAACACCATCAAGAATATTGTATCCCACCGACTGGTGGGCAAAATAGATCTGCTTCTGTGATACTGCCTGGACAACAGCCTCAGATACCATGGGAGCCTCCGGTTGATTGCCCCCCGCCCCGCAGGATGTCAGGGGCATGAAGGTGAGGAACATTAAAGTGATAATTAAATCTCTAAAAACCAGGTTACGTATTTTCATGTCCCAATACTATCGTAGTTGGGAAGATTTTTCAAATGTTATAGGATATAATCACATGGTAAATAAGATAAAAAATAGAGGAAGGGGACATGCAAATTCATCACCTGCTGGAACAGTCATCGGAAGCTTTTCCCGATAAAGACGCCGTGTGGGACAGGGAGCGATGGTACACCTACCGGGAGCTCAACACCGCCGCCGACGGGGTTGCCGCCTTCCTGGTTAACAAGGGCATGAACCGGGGAGACCGAATCGCCCTGCTCCTGGATAATTCCTTTGACTATACCGCCGCCTATTTCGGGATTCTCAAAGCCGGCGCGGTGGTGGTGGGACTGAACACCGAGACCACCGCTGAGGCCCTGGAGTACCTTCTGGTCAACTCCGACGCCCGATGCCTGGTGACCCAGGGTAAATACAGGAAGCATGTCTTTCCTGCCCTGCCGTCTTGCCCCCTGGTGGAACAGCTGGTATTCACCGACGATTCCGCACCGGAGGTCGATTCTCCCTCAGTGAAAACCACCACTCTCAAGGAGATTTATGACGGTTATAAGTACCCGGTTTTCGTCCGCTCCATCGATATCGACCTGGCGGAGATTGTCTACACCTCGGGAAGCACGGGAAAACCCAAGGGGGTGATGCTGACCCATCTGAATCTTGTCAGCAACATGCGGTCCATCTGCCGTTATCTTGACCTGACCGGTGACGACAGAATCATGGTGGTTCTGCCTTTTTACTATATCTACGGGAAATCGCTGCTGCTGACCCACATTCTCACGGGAGGTTCGGTAATCATCGATAACCGGTTTGTCTACCCCAACAAGATCCTGGAAACCATGAAAGCCGCCGGCGCCACTGGTTTCGCCGGAGTCCCCTCCACCTTCATGATTCTGCTGAACCGGTCCCTGCTGAAAGAAACAAGGCTGGACACCCTGAGATACGTCACCCAGGCGGGGGGCGCCATGGCTCCGGCGGTGCAGAAAGAAGTGGTCAAAGCCTTTTCCCCCGCCCAGGTGTTCATCATGTACGGGGCCACCGAGGCGGCTCCCCGGCTCTCCTGGCTCGACCCGGAACTTCTTTTTTCCAAATGGGGTTCCATAGGAATCCCCGTGGACAACGTGGATCTCCTCATCCTGGACGGCGATGGGAACGAAGTCCCCCGGGGCGAGACGGGGGAAATCGCCGCCCGGGGTTCCAACATCATGCGGGGGTACTGGAAAGATCAGGAAGAAACCGACAAGGTTCTGCGAAACGGGTTTTATTATACCGGGGATCTGGGAAAGCAGGATGAAGACGGATTCTTCTACGTGGTGGGACGAACCAAAGACATGATCAAGGTAAAGGGGTTCCGCATCAGTGCCAAGGAGATTGAAGAGGCCATCCTGGAAATCGGGGAGATTCACGAAACGGCGGTGGTGGGGGTGGAAGATCCCGTTCTGGGAGAGGCCATCCTGGCTCTGGTGATCCCCAAAGAAAAGGGGTGGAAGGATGAGCAGAAAATCCGTGATTACCTGGGCAAAAAACTGCCCCCCATCAAACAGCCCAAACAGATACAGTTCAGGGAATCCTTCCCTAAAAACGAGTCGGGGAAGGTATTGAAGGCCGCCCTCAGACAGGAAGTTAACAACACCACAGGAGAGACAAACCAATGACAAAACAGTTTTCGGAAGAAACGTTAGAACTGGACCTGGAAAAAGAGTGCCGCAGGATAACGGAATTCATTTCCCGAACCGTTTCGGTGGAATTGAAACGAAGGGGCGCCGTGGTGGCTCTGTCGGGCGGAATCGACAGCAGCACCGTGGCGGGGCTCTGCGTGAAGGCCCTGGGAAAGGAAAGGGTCTTCGGTCTGCTGATGCCGGAAAAACACTCCTCCGACGATACCCTGGAACTGAGCCGCAGCGTGGCGGAAACCTTCGGGATTGACTACGAATACATCAACATCAGTCCCATCCTGGAATCCCTGGGATGCTACGAAAAGCAGGATGAGGCTTACCGGAAGGTGATTCCCGAATACGGCAAGGGCTGGAAGGCGAAAATCGTCCTGCCCAGCGTCATAGATTCCGACTCACTGCGGCTTTTTTCGGTGGTTGCCCAGAGCCCCGCGGGCGAAATCATCAAGAAGAGGCTCTCTCAGAAAGCGTATCTGGAAATAGTGGCGGCCACCAATTTCAAACAGCGGGTTAGGAAGATGCTGGAATACTACCACGCCGACCGGCTGAACTTTGCCGCCACCGGGACCCCCAACCTGCAGGAGTACGACCAGGGATTCTTTGTAAAGCTGGGAGACGGCGCCGCCGACATCAAGCCCATCGCCCATCTCTACAAGCTTCAGGTCTACGCCATGGCGGCCCATGTCGGGGTTCCCCAGACCATCCTGAAAAGACCCCCCACCACTGATACCTACTCCCTGCCCCAGGGGCAGGATGAGTTCTATTTCTCCCTGCCCTACGACAAGATGGATTTATGTCTCTACGGTCTGAATCATCAAATTCCGGACGCCGAAGTGGCCGCCGCCGCCGGCATCACCCTGGAACAGCTGGGAAGGGTCTATGCGGATATTGAGCAGAAGAGACGAACCTCACGGTATCTGCATATGGCCCCTCAGATTATCGGGGTTCATTCCTGAGTTTCGGCGCAGGAAGAGGTTAAACGTGGGGGTGAGGTAAAACGATGGGTGACAACATATCGGCAACCGAACCGGACTGGGACAGGGAAAAGCCTTCGCGTTTCTGGGATCCCGGCCGAAAACTTCTACGTGCCCTGCGGGCCTACCAGAAATGGAAAAAGAAAAAGGGAATCATCGCCTCGCTGGTTTGTAAAAGCTGTGTACTGCGCCACCTTTTCTGGTCCACCGTGAGCGGGGCGGATATCCCGCTGAACTGCCAGATCGGGGGAGGCCTCCTCATGCCGCACCCCAACGGCATCGTCATTCATCCCGATGCGGTTATCGGAGTGAACTGCCTGATAAACCACCAGGTTACCATCGGCACCACCCGGAGGGGGGGGGTGCCGGTGATCATGGGCCATGTCGACCTGGGGGCCGGTGCCAAGGTGCTGGGAGCTGTCACCATCAGCCGGCATGCCCAGATAGGCGCCAACGCGGTGGTGACCCGGGATGTGGGGGAAAATCAAACGGCGGTGGGAATTCCCGCCCGGATTATTCGACTCGGTACGGCCGAAGATTCATAAACAAAGCGCCGTCCCGTGGAAAGGTCAGCCCCGGGAGCCGGTGGCAGAAACCCCGATGTCGGGCATAAGCTCCGGTTCGTCCTCTTCCCCGTCTTTGAGGTAACAACTGGTCAAGGCCCCCGCGCAGAGGATGTATATGGGGGCCACCATTCCGTTCTGCAGGGTATCCAGAAGAAAGATGGCCACCACGATGCTGAGGACCACCGCGTCCACCGCAAAGGGCGATTCCTTCAGAGCCGCCAGTTTCAGCGGCTTCACCATGCCCACCAGAACCGAAAGGGGGCCCAGGCCCAGGGCGAGATAAACAGTGACCAGCCCAAAAAAACCCAGGGTTCCGAAAATGATGATCCAGAAGGAATCCACCATCTGGATAAGCCGCTCTCCCGTTTCTGGGTCCACCGGCCAAGCCCGGCCCATCCAGCCCCAGCCGAAGAGAGGCCGCAGAGCGGCCCGTTGGCCGAACAGGTCCTCCTGCATGATCCTCACCATAAGCGATGCTACCCGTTCCTCGCTGAAGAACTGCCCCGCCACAGACTCTATGGCAGGAGGGGTAACAACATCCGAAAGCCTCATATAAATGTAGAGAGGAATCAAGAGAATTAACCATTTTAACAGCTTCAAGGAATACTGCCTCTTATAAATAAAAAAACTGAAAATACCGAGAAGCATAAACGCCAGGGCTGCGGCGGATTTGCAGAGCACCGTGGATCCCGCCAGGGCAAAAAAGGCGAAGCCTGCAGGTACCTTCCAGAATTTAGCGATACTCTGAGACTGCCACAGCCAGAAAGACAGAGTGGTGGTTACCGACATCCAGAGGGCCACCATGAGGCCGTGGGACATGAAGAGAATGGGCCTGAACCCGCCCCGCCGGAAGTGCTGGGCAAAGGAGTGCTGGAAGAACCCGTAGATGTTGGTGTGGAGCTGGGGACTCATCCTGACCTCCCAGAGAACCAGGGGAACACAGACAAGGCCCCCCACCACCATGGCTGTGGTCAGGGCCCTGAGGGAG
>Ga0334882_1001618_pt1 | contig 26101 bp, 25 predicted proteins | sample GraSluR1_MG_5_FD_207226 | JGI IMG/M metagenome (GOLD analysis project Ga0334882, IMG submission 207226) | Sludge microbial communities from methane-producing bioreactor in Wageningen University, Netherlands - Granular Sludge_15_04-R1 | ecosystem: Engineered > Bioreactor > Anaerobic >...
GCCTGTTGCAGCACGGGAAGCATCTGTTTACACCGCAATGACCATCGCAGAATACTACCGCTCGATGGGACTGAAGATCCTGTTGCTGGCAGATTCCACATCAAGATGGGCCCAGGCACTGAGAGAGATGTCAAACAGGATGGAGGAACTGCCTGGACCCGATGCATTCCCGATGGACCTGCCCGCCATTATATCAAACTATTATTCGAGGGCGGGTTATGTTGAACTTAACAACGGTAAAACCGGATCAATAACATTTATCGGGACAGTATCGCCGGCAGGTGGTAACCTCAAGGAACCGGTTACTGAATCAACCAAGAAGACGGCCCGCTGCTTCTATGCCCTCTCCCAGCAACGGGCAGACTCAAAAAGATACCCGGCCATCGACCCGATTGAGAGTTATTCAAAATACCTCGAATATGAAGAGGTTCAGGAATATGTTGCAAAGAATATTGCACCCGACTGGTTTGAGAAGGTTGTGAACGCAAGGGATATCCTGCTGCGCGGACGCGAAGCTCAGGAACAGATCAATATCCTGGGCGACGACGGAGTGCCACTTGAGTACCACGTAAAATTCTGGAAATCGGAGGTGATCGATTTCATTATTCTTCAGCAGGATGCGTTTGATAAGGTGGACCGGATATCACCTCTCCCCCGCCAGAAATATATGCTCGACAAGGTGCTGGAGATAGAAGAGAGAGAGATGAGATTCAAAAACTTCGAAGAGGTCTCTTCGTGGTTCAAGAGACTCATAAATTACCTCAGGCAGATGAATTATTCGGTTTATGAGTCAGAAGAGTTTTATAACCACCTGAAGGAAGTAGATCAAATGTTAATTGAAATTGCAGAGTCATGACGGAGAAGAGAGCTTTTCAAAAAGTATATACCAGACTTACCAGGATTACCAAGGCAACATGTTCGGTAAGGGCATCAGGCGTGGGCTATGATGAGCTTGCTCTTGTGAACGGCCGCCTGGCACAGGTGGTTAAGATCATAGGCGATGAGGTGACCCTTCAGATATTTTCAGGAACAGAAGGTGTTCCCACCAATGCCGAACTGGTGTTTCTCGGCAAATCGCCGGCTCTGAAGGTTAGCGACGATCTGGCAGGCAGGTTCCTGAATGCCTATGGCGAACCTATCGACGGTGGCCCTGCTCTTACAGGCATGGAACTCGAAATAGGAGGACCTTCGGTAAACCCGGTCCGCAGAAAACAGCCATCACAGCTTATTGCAACAGGTATAGCGGGGATCGATCTCAACAATACCCTGGTGACCGGACAAAAGATACCATTCTTTGCCGATCCCGACCAGCCTTTCAACCAGGTTATGGCGACTGTAGCCCTCAGGGCTCAGGCTGATAAGATAATTCTCGGGGGAATGGGATTGTCGAACGACGATTACCTATATTACAGAAACGTGTTTGAAAACGCCGGGGCACTCGAGAGGATAATAGCATTTATCAATACTACCGAGGACCCGCCGGTCGAAAGATTGCTTGTTCCGGATATGGCACTGGCCGCCGCAGAATTCTTTGCGGTGGAAAAGAATGAAAAAGTGCTGGTGCTGCTTACTGATATGACTCTTTTTGCCGACGCACTTTCAATAGTATCCAACAGGATGGACCAGATCCCTTCCAAGGATAATATGCCCGGATCACTATACAGCGACCTGGCAAAGATCTACGAAAAGGCAGTACAGTTCCCCGACGGAGGATCTATAACAATAATAGCTGTAACAACTCTGTCGGGAGGAGATATTACACATGCCATCCCCGATAATACCGGGTATATTACCGAAGGCCAGCTTTTCCTGAGACGCGATTCAGAGATCGGTAAAGTGATCGTCGACCCTTTCAGATCCCTCTCAAGGCTCAAGCAGCTGGTTATCGGAAAACAGACAAGAGAAGACCATCCGTATGTAATGAACAGTGCGATAAGGCTTTATGCTGATGCGGCAAACGCAAGGACAAAGCATGAGAACGGATTCGACCTTACCGAATACGATGAACGAACACTCAAATTTGCAAAAGACTATTCCCAAAAGCTGCTCGCTATCGATATCAATATAGATATCGATACAATGCTCGATACCGGTTGGGAATTATTCGGAAAGTACTTTTCGCCCGAAGAAGTGGGTATGAAGGAGGATCTTATGAAAAAATACTGGCAGGGTCTCTCACAGAATTAGAAAACAGAGCCGATGGCGATCAGATTCCAATATAACAAGATCTCACTGCAGAGTCTTAACAAACAACTTAAGATAAGGACTCAGGCTCTTCCTATTCTCAAAAACAAAGAGTCAGCCCTGAGAATCGAGGTTAAAAAGGCAAGGGATGTTGCAGATGGTTATAAGAGTGAGTTCTCGTCAACCCTTAAAAGGTACAGCGAGGGAGTTAGGCTCTGGGCGGAGTTTGACCCCGGCCTTCTGACGATCAGGGAAATTAAAGTCAGAACAATAAAAATTGCCGGGATAAAAATTCCTGAATTTGAAGATATATCTTTCAAAATAAAGCCTTTGAACCTTTTCGGTAGTCCGGCCTGGTATCCCCGTGGAATAATGATAATGAGGGAACTGTATACTATTATTACCAAAAAAGATCTGGCCCTCAGGAAGATGGAACTGCTCAATACTGCCAGGAAAAAGACAACCCAGAAGGTGAATCTCTATGAGAAGGTGCAGATACCGGGTTACGAGGATGCAATAAGGAGGATAAAAAGTTTTCTGGAGGATGAGGAGAACCTTCAGAAGTCTTCACAGAAAATTATAAAAAGCCGTCAGGCCGCGGTCGAAGAAAGTGTTGCAGCATGGTAGCAGAGATCAGGAAATATAATTTTGTCGTTTATCATCAGGATTACGACGACCTGCTTCGGAAACTCAGGGATGCAGGAGTTGTTCATATTGTCACGAAAACTGAATTCAGCGAGTGTAAAAGCGTGGCGGAGGATATGAACATGCTGAAACGATACAAGAAAACAACAAGACAGTTATCGTTTACCGCACCCCGTACAACACCCTCTGAACCCATGGGAGATCCTGAAGAGGTTCTTACCCTTCTCGAATCGAAGTTCAAAGAGATTGAAGGGGCAGGCCGCAGGCTCGAAGTGCTGAAACCAGAGTCCGAAAAGGTTGAACCTTGGGGAGATTTTAATCCTGAAACGATTAAAAAGCTGCGCGATGAAGGATGGGACATCTCACTCTTTTCGTGTACTATCAGCAAATATGAGAACAGATGGGAAGAAGAGTATGCCCTTGAGGAGATCAGTCACGACAGGGGAATAATACATTTTGCCATTGTTCACCCAAAAGACGAGGTGCCTGATATTGATGCTAATACGGAAAAGCTGCCTGAGAGGGCTGCCGGACAGGTATTTGAAGAGATTGTCTTAAATCAGACACAGATAAAGGAGGCTGAATCGTGGATAAGGGAAAACGCCCGGGCATTACTGGCCGCACTCAATAAAGGGTCAGAGGATACAATAAACAGGATCGAATATCTTGGAACAGCAGAACAGGCTGATAAATATGCAGAAGGCACTCTTTGTATCCTGGAAGGCTGGGTCCCTGTATCGGAGGAATCAAAGGTTGAGGAAGTAATTCAGGGTACCGATTGTTATTCCCTTGTTTCGGAACCCGAAGAAGGCGATAAGATACCGGTGATTCTTAAAAACAGCAGGTTTGCATCGCTGTTTGAACCCATTTCAAAAATGTTTGCACTGCCCGATTACAGGGAACTCGACCTTACCCCTTTCTTTGCACCCTTCTTTATGATGTTCTTCGGATTCTGCCTGGGCGATGCAGGTTACGGGCTCCTGTTCTTTGTTGCGGGATTCTTTATTAAAAGGAAGGTGAAAAAAGAGTTAAGGCCAATCATCACCCTTTCCCAGTACTTCGGTGTGGCAGCGGTACTTTTTGGTCTGATCTCAGGTACCTTCTTCGGGATTAATCTGATTGATTCAGGCTACACGGTAACCCAAAATTCTGTTACCCGGATGCGGACTGACGGAGTGCCCGAAAAAATAATTTACAGCCTGAACGACATTAAGGATCAGAAATTCAGGACAAAGGATAGCTTTGTGAGGGAAGCGGCTAAGATCATTGGCGAAGAGGATTTCCAGGCCTACAGGAAAAAGATCCTTAAAAGCGCGGAATCAGATCTTCCTCTTGCAGGTTCAATAAGGAGCTTTATGCTGGATTCAATGAATCTTTTTTACCTTGCATTGATCATAGGAGCATTACAGATCATTTTCGGCATGATTCTGAGGATAGTGAACATCGCCAGAGTAAAAGGGTTCAGATACAGTCTGTCAACGATAGGGTGGGTTATCCTTGCTTTTACGCTGATCATCTTCAAAGGCGGGAGCTCAGTCAACCTGATAGACGATGAAAAGTTCAGATCATTGTTTATCCTGCTGCTTATTATTGCGGGTATCCTGATCTTCCTGTTTAATACTCCTCATCTGAATATCTTTGGCCGGATAGGCAGTGGATTATGGGAATCATATACTGTCGTTACCGGAGTTTTCGGCGATATACTGTCATATATAAGACTATTTGCACTTGGTATCTCATCTTCGATACTGGGATTCGTGTTCAATCAGATATCTTTGCAGTTGCTTGCTGTCCCCTATGTGGGATGGCTCTTCTTCGTGGTGTTGCTGCTGTTTGGTCATTCACTCAACCTGGCAATTGCAACCCTTGGAAGTTTTGTTCATCCGATGAGGCTGACATTTGTGGAGTTTTACAAGAATGCAGGATTCAAAGGAGGCGGAGTTGAATATAAACCATTCAGAATTAAGAAATAAATACCTAAAAGAAAAACTATTATGGAAACAGCAGTTGGTTTGGGGAGTTCGGGGGCGCTTATATTTTCGAGCATCGGTCTGGCTTTAATGCTTGTGCTCAGTGGTATCGGAAGCGCTATTGGTGTATCAATCGGAGGAAACGCAACCATCGGGGCGCTGAAAAAGAATCCCGATGCTTTCGGCAGCTACATGCTTCTGAGCGCTTTGCCCGGCACACAGGGACTGTACGGATTCGCGGGATTCTTTATAATAAACAGCAGCGGTGATGTCAGCACTCAGATAAACATGCTCCAGGGAACTGAAATATTTGCTGCAGGACTGGTGCTCGGCATCGTGTCACTCTTCTCTGCAATACAGCAGGGCAGGATATGCGCCAATGGCATTGCATCTATTGGATCAGGCAATGATGTATTCGCCAAAACAATGGTTCTGGCGGTGTTCCCTGAATTATATGCAATTATTGCTTTTGCTGCTACATTCATCATAAGCAGTACGATTTAAATGACAAAAAAGGCTCTGCTAAAAGTCCGGATCATTCAACCGCAAATGACTGGTTAATATGTCCGGGGAAAACCTGATATGATCATAATTATGTTTATTCAGGCAATACAGCTCTGGCAGCCATTAAATATCTTTGCAGCATTAACAAAAAGTGATATTGATTGTTATAATATTGCTTTATGTAGTTTATTTTTAACGGTGCAGGAAAAGGCTAAATGGAGAACGAGCACGAGAGGATACTGAACGACGTTACTACGGGGGAATACAAGTACGGCTTCTATTCAGACATCGAGATGGAAAAGATCCCGAAAGGTCTGAATGAGGATGTTGTAAGGATTATCTCTAAAAAGAAGAATGAGCCTGAATGGCTGCTTGAGTTTCGTCTTAAATCATTCAGGCACTGGCTGACAATGAAGATGCCGGGATGGGCTAACCTAAGAATACCCGACATTGATTATCAGGATATTATCTATTACGCTGCCCCGAAACTGAATAAATCCCCCGATAGCCCTGATGAAATTGACCCTGAACTCAAAAGAACGTTCGACAGACTGGGCATACCGCTTGAAGAACAGAAACATCTTTCCGGTGTGGCTGTTGACGCCGTAATGGACAGCGTATCTGTTAAAACAACATTCAGGGAGACCCTGGCAGAGCTGGGCATTATCTTTTGCTCTTTCAGTGAAGCAGTGCAGGAATATCCCGAGCTGGTGAAAAGGTACCTGGGGAGAGTGGTCCCCTATACCGATAATTTCTTTGCAACCCTTAATTCGGCTGTTTTCAGCGATGGATCATTCTGCTATATACCGAAGGGTGTGAGGTGCCCGATGGAACTCTCAACCTATTTCAGAATTAATGCGGCCAATACGGGCCAGTTTGAAAGGACACTTCTCGTGGCTGATGAGGAGAGCTATGTCAGCTATCTTGAAGGCTGCACTGCACCGATGCGCGACGAGAACCAGCTTCATGCAGCTGTTGTTGAGATAATTGCAGAAAAAAATGCAGAGGTTAAGTACTCAACGGTACAGAACTGGTATCCGGGCGACAGGGAAGGCAGGGGAGGGATCTTTAATTTTGTCACCAAGCGCGGAATATGCAAGGGTGAAAACTCCAGAATATCGTGGACACAGGTTGAAACAGGCTCTGCCATTACCTGGAAATACCCCGCCTGCATACTGAAAGGCGACAACTCCACAGGTGAGTTTTTTTCCGTCGCTGTCACCAACAACCATCAGCAGGCAGACACAGGCACCAAGATGATTCATATAGGGAAGAACACACGATCCACAATAGTCTCAAAAGGGATCTCGGCAGGAGAGGGACAGAACAGTTACAGAGGTCTTGTGAAGGTACTTAACAATGCTTCGGGCGCAAGGAACTTTTCACAGTGCGACTCACTTCTTCTGGGCGATAAATGCGGTGCCCATACATTCCCGTATATAGAGATCGATAACCCCACGGCGATAGTGGAACATGAGGCTACTACCTCCAAAATAGGCGAAGACCAGATCTTTTACTGCAACCAGAGGGGTATATCCACAGAGGATGCTATAGGGCTCATAGTGAACGGGTATGTAAGGGAAGTGATAAACAAGCTTCCAATGGAATTTGCTGTTGAGGCACAGAAACTTCTTCAGATAAGCCTCGAGGGAAGTGTCGGGTAATTAAAAGATAATGATTAAAAATTATGCTGGTTATTAATAATTTACATGTTGCCATCGGTGGTAAGATAATACTGCGAGGTATTAATCTCGAGGTAAAACCCGGGGAAACACATGCAATAATGGGCCCTAACGGATCGGGGAAAAGCACTCTTGCAGCCGTTATTGCCGGAAGGGATTTTGCCCAGGTAACAGAAGGAACAGTTGAGTATTTTGGAAAAAATCTTCTGGAAATGGCTCCGGAGGAGCGTTCAAGAAAAGGGATATTCCTTGGTTTTCAGTATCCTATAGAGATTCCCGGTGTCAGTATGGTGAACTTCATGAAGACAGCTGTTAATGAACACCGGAAATACAGAGGACTTGAACCCCTTTCAGCATCTGACTTCCTCAAGGTTATGAGGGAAAAAAAGGAGATGGTCGACATTGACTCGAAACTGGCTAACAGATCGGTAAATGAGGGATTCTCAGGTGGTGAAAAGAAAAAGAATGAGATCTTTCAGATGGCTATGCTGGAGCCTACCCTTGCCATACTTGACGAAACTGATTCAGGCCTCGATATCGATGCCCTTCGCGTTGTGGCAAACGGGGTAAACAAGCTTAAACGCCCCGACAGCTCAGCTGTCGTAATAACTCACTATCAGCGGCTGCTCGATTATATCGTTCCCGATGTCGTTCATGTGTTGTACGACGGACGGATAGTACGAAGTGCCGGTAAGGAGCTTGCTCTGGAGCTGGAGGAGAAGGGTTATGAGTGGATCAGGAATGAAGTGAATAATCAGACAGGCTATGGAGACTAAGAGCCAGTTTTCAGATCGGTATCTCGACCTCTTTGCAGAAAACAGGGAAAAGATCGAGACACAGTCAGCTGATATAATGAACTCCTTCAGAGGCGAGGCGATCGAAAAATACGGGCTGCTCGGTATTCCTGCAGGGAAGAATGAAATGTACCGTTATACGAACCTCGATGCTTTCTTCATGCACGAATTCAGAAATTACCTTCTGCCAGTTGATGAAGATCTTGAAAAGGCTGAACAGTTCAGGTGCGATGTGACTGATCTCGATGCTCACGGCCTGGTGCTTATGAATGGTTTTTACCCTGATCTTAAACATAAGCTGAGGGAACTCCCCGGAGGAGTGTGGATCGGCAGCCTGAAGGAAGCCTCGGTTAAATTCAGCGATCTCGTGGATAAACATTATGGCAGGTATGCAAAGAGTGAATCGGACGGACTTGTTCACCTGAATACTGCCATGGCATCCGACGGGGTATTTGTTTATGTCCCCGAAGGAACCCGTCTTAACAAGCCGGTACAGGTTATAAACCTGGTCTATTCAAAAGACGATATATTCAACCAGCACAGGAATCTTATAATTGTTGAGAAGAATTCCGAAATATCGATAATTATCTGTGACCACACCCTCTCGCCACAGAAATTCCTCACCAATGCAGTAACTGAAGTATATGTCGGAGAGAATTCCCGTTTTGATATTATAAGAGTGCAGAACGAACATAATAATGCCGGCAAATTAACCCATACATTCATACACCAGGAGAGAAACAGCCATGCCTCATCGAATAATGTGACTCTTCATGGCGGACTGGTCCGTAACAGCACTTACCATTATCTCGGAGGAGAGGGTGCGGAGAGCAATTCTTACGGTCTCTACCTGGCCGATAAATTCCAGCATGTCGATAACTATGTGAATATTGAGCATGCTTCTCCCCGGTGTACGAGCAACCAACTCTTCAAGGGAGTTCTTGACGATATGGCATCAGGAGCCTTCAACGGCAGAATATTTGTGGCGAAGGACGCCCAGGGTACTTATGCATACCAGAAGAATAACAGCATCCTTCTTACCGAGGACGCGAAAGTGTATACAAAACCGCAGCTGGAGATTTACGCCGATGATGTTAAGTGCAGCCACGGAGCAACAGTAGGCCAGCTCGACGATAATGTCTTCTTTTACCTCCGTTCAAGGGGCATTGACCAGAGGGAAGCAAAGCTGATGCTGATGTTTGGTTTTGCGCATGAAGTTATTCAGAATATAAATATTGAACCACTCCGCGAAAGAATGGACAACCTTGTTATGCAGAGATTAAGAGGGGAACTTTCGAGATGTGCAAGCTGTATGGTCCGCTGCGGATAAATAGGATTATGAAGTGAAAAGTATTTCTGACATACGCGCCGATTTCCCGGTTCTGAACCGAACAGTCTACAACAGGAAGCTTGTTTACCTCGATAACGGTGCCACAACGCAAAAGCCTCAATGTGTTATAGACGCAGTCAGTGAAGTATATGAATCATACAACAGCAATATTCACCGAGGTGTACATGCACTCAGCGATATCGCTTCCGAAGCATACGAAGAATCAAGGGAAAAGGTCAGGGCTTTTATTAATGCAGGAGAGAAACACGAAATAATATTCACTTCGGGAGCGACCGGATCGATCAATGCTGTTGCCTTCTCTTTTGGCGAGAGGTATCTGGGACCCGGCGATGAGGTGATAATAAGCACTCTTGAGCATCATGCCAATATCGTTCCGTGGCAGATGACCTGTGAGAGAAAAGGCGCCTCCCTGAAGGTGATACCCGTAAATGATGATGGTGAGATCATTTTCAGTGAGTATCTGAAGCTGATCTCTCCAAAGACGAAAATCGTGGCAGTGACTCATGCATCAAATGCCCTGGGTTCAATACTTCCTGTTAAAGATATCATTGATGCAGCGCATGAGGCCGGAATCCCGGTCCTTGTCGACGGGGCACAGGCAGTTCAGCATGGCGTTGTCGATGTAAGCTCTCTCGGATGTGATTTCTATGTCTTTTCAGGTCATAAGGTATACGGTCCGACAGGCATCGGTGTACTCTATGGTAAGGAGAAGTGGCTCAGCGAAATGCCCCCCTACCAGGGTGGCGGAGATATGGTTGAGAGCGTTACCTTCGAAAAAACAACTTATAACAGCCTCCCCTTCAAATTCGAAGCCGGAACAACTAATTTTGCCGGCGCTGTGGGTATGGCCAGAGCATTCGATTATCTTAGTGAACTCGGGAGGGAGGAAATAGCCGAAAGAGAGAGAGAACTTCTCTCGTATGCAACTGAAAAACTATCAGCCATACCGGGATTGAAGATATACGGTAATGCGCCTGATAAAATATCAATAATATCGTTCACCCTGAGTGATATACACCAGTACGACGCAGGTATGGTGCTCGACAAAATGGGAATTGCGGTCAGGACAGGAACCCACTGTGCCGAGCCTGTAATGGACAGATATGGCATTGAAGGAACAATCAGGGCATCTATCTGTTTCTATAATACCAGGGAGGAGATCGACCTGCTCTGCGAAGGAATAGAAAAAGTTAAATTAATGTTAGGTTCCAAATAATGTCTGTTAACGATATACAGGAGGAGATTATTGAAGAGTTTTCCCAGTTTGATGACTGGATGGACAAATACAATCTTCTTATTGACCTGGGCAAAAACCTGCCAGCTATCGATCCGAAGCATAAAACCAGGGATTACCTGATAGAGGGATGCCAGTCGAAAGTATGGCTCTATCCCGATTATGACGGTGTGAATGTCAACTTCACGGCCGACAGCGACGCAATCATTACAAAAGGTATCATTGCACTCCTGCTCAGGGTTCTGTCAGGACGTGCACCTAAAGAGATAATATCATCCGATCTCTATTTCATCGATCGTATAGGTCTGAGGCAAAACCTTTCGCCTACGCGATCGAACGGACTGCTGGCAATGGTTCGGCAGATAAAGCTCTATGCCATTGCCATCGATGCAAAAAGATGAAAATGACGCTATGGAACATTCAGAAAAACTAGATATCGAAACAAGGATAGGAGAAGTGCTGAAAAGTATCTATGATCCAGAGATACCGGTTAATATTTATGACCTCGGCCTTATTTACAACATAGATGTCGGCGACGACCATGTTGCACATATCCTTATGACACTTACGGCACCAAACTGTCCTATGGCAGAGGATCTCCTGAAGGAGGTCAGAACAAAAACAGCAGGGGTGGAGGGAGTAAAGGAAGTCGACCTGAAACTGACATTCACTCCGTCATGGAATAAAGACATGCTCAGCGACGCTGCAAAGCTTGAACTCGGATTCATTTAAATTACTGCGCTTTGTGACTGAAACAGAAAAAAGAAGGATCTCGCTGCTTATAAAGGATAAAGCAAGGGAAACAGGTTTTGATCTCTGTGGAATTGCGGAGGCGCGCTCCCTTTCCGAATATTTGCCGGTGCTGAAGAAGTGGTGCGGTCAGGGGATGAATGCTGATATGGCTTTCCTCGCCAGAGATTTTGAAAAACGGTTTGATCCTTCTCTCCATCTTCCGGGAGTGAAGTCAGTTGTTGTTACAGGGCTGAGCTATAACCTGGAAATGATGCAGAAAGAGTCCGGAGTGCCCCTTCTCTCAAGATACGCGTACGGCATCGATTACCATGAGGTTATCCGGGGTAAACTTGATAGCATACTTGGTTTTATAAAAAACCTTGCTCCTGGGACCACCGGGAAGGTTTTTGTTGATTCCGGGACAATTGCTGAGAAGATGTGGGCAAAAGAAGCAGGCCTGGGCTGGCAGGGACGCCATTCCATAATTATAAATGACACCATCGGATCATTCTTTTTAATAGGCATAATCCTGATTGACCACGAACTTCTGCATGATAAACCTTATATAAGTGATCATTGCGGCGACTGCCGGCTCTGCATCGAAATGTGTCCGACCGGGGCAATAAATGAAGACAAGACGATAGATGCCAGAAAATGCATTGCAAACCTCACCATCGAGAACAGGGGACCTATACCTGAAGAGATCGTTCCAAAACTGGGAAGAAGGGTTTACGGCTGCGACAGGTGCCAGGAAGTGTGTCCCTGGAATAGCAAGGCCCTGCCATGCAGAACACCGGAATTTTTACTGGATGATGAAATTTCATCAATGACCGCCAATGACTGGAAATCCCTGACAGAGCAAAAATTTATGGAGCTCTTCAGCAGATCTGCAATAAAAAGAGTAAAGTACGACAGGTTTGTCAGGAATATAAAAGCTGCTCTTGCACCTGACCCGTGATGAGAGTTAATTGTCACCCAATATGCTTACGACAACCTCCCTCTGATTCCTGGGGCCATCGAATTCACAAAGAAAAATATTTTGCCAGGTTGACAATCCCGGCTCTCCGTTAATAACGGGAATGGTTTCAGAAGGGCCGACTATCCCTGCCTTCAGATGCGCATCACCGTTATTGTCCTGGCGGTCGTGTTCCCATACACCGGATGGAATAAGCCTGTTAAGCAGGGTAACGACATCGTTCTGGACAGACTCGTCCCAGTTCTCCTGTATCATTATCGCTGCAGTAGATCCCCTTGCATATACCGTAACAATTCCCGACTGAACCTTGCTTTCACTGACAATTGCCGACACCTTTTCCGTAATATCATATAATCCGTTTCGCCTGTCGGTCCGAAGTGTAATTATCTTTTGCATAACAGTTTATTTTGAATTTCACCATAAATTTAGTATTAGTTTCTTGCCATTAATCCAAAATTAAGTAAAATAAAGAGAGGCTGAAATTTCAGCCTCTCTTTCAAACCCGCTAACTATTTATAAATTACTAACCTTCCGTTTATTTTGCATAGTCTCTGAGCATAAGCATCAGCTTCTGGCGCGTGAAGAAGATACGGCTTTTAACGGTACCTATCTTCAATCCGAGCTTTTCCGCTATCTCATGATATTTGTAACCCTCCAGATGCATCCTGAAAGGTATCCTGAATTCATCGTTAAGCGAATCGATCGCCTTTTCAATCTCTCCCGCGGAGTAATCTGATTCAGGAGTAACATATCCCTTATCGTGGGGCATATTGAGGTAGTAGAGATCCTTTGTGCCGTCAATTATTGTATTTTCCTTAACGTTCCGGCGGTAATTGTTTATGAAAGTGTTTTTCATTATGGTAAATACCCATGCCTTCAGGTTTGTATAATCAACAAACTTATCCTTGTATGTGAAGGCCTTGAGGTAGGTGTCCTGAACCAGATCGAGGGCCGATTCCCTGTCGGACGTCAGGCTCATTGCAAATCGCTGAAGATTGCTCTTCAATTCTATCAGGTTGTTGTTGAATTCATATGGTGTCATGGCTTTATTGTATAAGTTATATGGAACAAATATATTACAATAATAAAAGAAATGCAAATCTTAATATCTTAATATCCTTATATTCTAAGAGAATTCTAAATAAGGACAAAATGTAATCGCATCATAATTGAACCAGGATCAGTTATATACAGAGGTATCCCGAAAGGTTGTACAAATTTTGTATAAATAATCAGCAGTCTTCGATAGCAATGGGAAGAAAGAGGGGGCATTCCTTAATCCATCGATTTATCCGGCATTGTTCAATTTGTTCAGTGCCGGCTGCCCGTTACCATTTAATAAGTTAAAGTCAGTTTGTTAAAACAAAAAAATCAATACATTGATTATTTTGAAGTAATTGTGCTTTTCCGGACATCTTTTGTACATTTAGGGGAAAAAGAATATGGATTTCAGTATCAGGTTTGCATAAAAAAAGAGTATCTGATGGAACTCAGGACTATTGTAAAAGCAGATCCTTCTTCCTGCAAGATCGGATATGATACGGGAGTAATGCTTATCGGTTCGTGTTTTGCAACCGCGATAGGGATGAAGATGGGGGAGGGGAAGTTGCCGGTTATGATTAATCCTTCGGGGACACTCTTCAACCCTGTCTCTGTTTCTGATACCCTGGATATCATAACCGGTAAGAAATATTTCGGAATTGAGGACCTGCATAATCACGATGGCGTATGGCTCAGCTTTTCTCACAATACTGAATTCTCCTCGGAAGATCCGGAAAAAGTAGTGCAGAGGATCAACAGAATGACTGAGGAGGCAAATGGGTTTTTAAAGTCAGCGAAATTTCTTTTCATAACCTTTGGCACTGCGCGGGTTTACCGATGGAAGGAAACAGGTCTGATTGTTTCAAACTGCCACAAGATGCCCTCTGCCTGTTTCACACCGGAGTTACTGACAGTTGAAGATATTGTTACGGTATGGAAAAGGCAGCTTGATAATCTCCATATCCGATATCCTGACCTTAAAGTTGTCTTCACAATCAGTCCTGTAAGGCATTGGAAGGATGGGGCTCATGGTAACCAGATTAGCAAATCAACCCTATTCCTGGCAGTGGAGGAGTTACTCAGGCATCCGGCTTCTTTGGGCTATTTTCCTGCTTATGAGATTGTAATGGACGACCTTCGCGATTACAGGTATTATGGCGCTGATATGGTCCATCTTTCAGAAACTGCATCGGATTACATCTGGAACGTTTTTTCGGAGAGTTATCTTGATAGTGGAGTAATGGGGGTGTGGAAGGAGGTTGTTAAAATAACGAAGGCATTGCAGCACAGGCTTAAGAAGGATGCGCCCGGATCAACAGTAAAGTTTGCTGAAAGGATACTTCAGCAGATTGAATTTGTTGCTTCAAAAGTTCCGGAAGTTGATCTGGAAAGGGAGAGAACTTATTTTAACGGCCTTCTTACAGGAAACGGGCCCTCCGTTATCTGAGTGCTGAGAGTGCTTCAATGAAATCAGAAGGTGTTCGGGTAATTATTATATTTTCGGGAGCCTTTTTCTCTGCCTGTTCAGGATAGTCCGTCAGTATAATTTTTTTTATCAACAGTGACCTGCCTATACTGCTGAAGTATCCGGTTTTCTTCCTCGCAAAATCAAATGAACCTGAATTGACAACAAGGTATGCAAATGGTTTGATCTTGTGGATTTCGATCACTTCGGAGGCAGGAAGGATCCCGCCGGTGAAAATAATATCAAAGCCCCTCCTTTTCAGGGCATATTTATAGAAAAGGAAATTATTGTCAGTAAGATTATCTGAAGTGTTTATCATGGCAACAGGAGGCTTCGGCTGGCCTTTGTATGGTTTAAGCTTACTGTCCTCGATAATTATCAGCTGACGCAGGGTATTTCTGATGAACTGCTCCTGGGCGCGCGAAAGGCTTCCCGTCTGCCAGAGTATCCTCGATTTGAGCAGCAGAGGATAGAGATATCTGGTATAGGCATCCTCCACGCCATGGCGCTCAATAAATGGCATGAGAGCATCCATGAACTGCTCTTCGCTGAACCTGATGGCAGACATCAGTATCTTTCCGGGCTGAAAGTTCTGATCAATATCATCCTGCTTGCTGCTGAGGGTCATCACCTTCCGGGTAAGTTCATCTTCATTCAGCTTCGCTATTTTAGATATCTTCAGACCATTTCTGTTAAGGTAAGCAACATTGAGGATCTTCTTAAGCTCAGATTCATTGTATGTTCTTATGTTTGAATCAGTCCTGTCGGGCTCAAGAATCTTGTACCTCTTCTCCCATATTCTTATTGTATGAGCTTTTATCCCTGAAAAGTTCTCGAGATCTTTGATCGAAAAAACATTAATTCCATCTTCCATAATTGCTCGAATCAATACCAGATTAAAAATATACCCCAAAGGGCTAAAGTAAAACAATCACATTAAATGAATGTTTAATAAAAGTTAATAATTATTAAAAACAATGATTTCAAAGCGGATAATTCCCCGGTAATCCGCTTTGTTTTTCCTCCACTTCAGTCACCCTGTTTACTCGGGTTCCTCTACCATTATTTTCCTTACGAGTCTTGTTCCGTCGTCGAAAAGAAGCGTCACGAGGTACATTCCTCTTTTAGGATTATCGAGCCACACCTTAACAAGTTGCTGCGGATTATTATATTGGATACGGTAAATATCCTGTCCGATCATATTTGTTACCTTCACAAACGCGATATTCTTTTCAGCCCTGATGGTGAAATTCTTATCTCTTACGGGTACGGGGTATATATTAACATTTACGTTTGCGGTCTCCCTTATGAAGTTCTTCTGTGCCTGATTATTTAAAACAGCCAGCGTATCCTTCTGAGCATGAAGGACTCCGGACATAAGAAGAAAGAATAACAGAGGCAGAACCTTCTTCATAACAGCTGTTTAGATAACTCCTTCAAAAATTGTGCTAAAGTTAGTAATATTTTTTAATTATTTATCGCTAAGGTAATTAATTATTTATCAATAAGAGATTTTGCTTTTTCGAGATCGCCCGGCGTATCGATCCCGAAGCTTTCCCATTCAGTTATTGCTGTTCTGATCCTGAAGCCATTTTCTATCCATCTGTTCTGTTCAAGCGATTCAGCTTTCTCGAGCGGGCTTGACGGCAGTATGGTTATTTTCCTGAGCACCTCTGTTCTGAATGCGTAGAGACCGATATGCTTGTAGTAAGTGTGCCTTTGGGTCCATTCATACATTTCGGCGTCCCTGTGATAGGGTATTGCTGCCCTGCTGAAATATATCGCATTTTTCTTTGTGTCGAGGATCACCTTCGGATGATTGAAGTTAAAGATATCCTCACCCGGTCTTACTTTTCTGGCAAGAGTGGCAATTTCTACACTTTTATCACTGAAGCAGGCAACAAGAAGCGAAATCTGTTCAGGCTTGATAAAAGGTTCATCTCCCTGGATATTTATAATGATATCAGGCATATATCCCAGTTCCTCCGATATCAGTGAAGCTGCCTCGGCGCATCTGTCTGTACCGCTCTGATGGTCGGGTGAGGTAATGACTGCTTTGCCTCCGAAACCAACAACAGCATCATATATTCTTTTGTCGTCGGTTGCCACATAGACTACATCGAGAGCTTTCAGTGTCTGCTCATAAACTCTCTGTATCATTAGCTTGTTCCCTATGGTTGCAAGTGGTTTTCCAGGGAACCTGGATGATGCATACCTTGCCGGTATTATGCCGGCCAGCTTGATAGAATCAGGTTTCTTCATTCTGCGAATTTACAAAAAAGGAATTTCCCGATGTCCTGAAAAAATCTTAATTTCGCACCTGAAGAGGAAATTTAATGAAGGATCTGCAAAGCATAAAGCAAAGGTTCGGTATTATAGGAAACTATGACGGACTCAACAGGGCTATCGATATAGCCGTACAGGTAGCCCCTACGGACCTTTCGGTACTTATTACGGGCGAAAGCGGTACCGGTAAGGAAGCCTTTCCTCAGGTTATTCATCACTTCAGTTCCAGGAAGCACGGGCAATACATTGCAGTTAACTGCGGGGCGATCCCGGAAGGAACAATCGACTCAGAGCTGTTCGGCCATGAGAAGGGATCCTTCACCGGTGCAACGGAAAGCAGAAAAGGCTACTTTGAAGTGGCAGACGGTGGCACTATCTTTCTTGACGAGGTGGCCGAACTGCCCCTTTCAACACAGGTGCGCCTGCTAAGGGTACTCGAAACAGGTGAGTTTATCAGGGTCGGTTCATCCAAAGTCCAGAAAACTAATGTCAGGGTTATCGCGGCAAGCAATGTTGATGTAGTTAAAGCGGTAGAGAATGACAGATTCAGGGAGGACCTCTTTTACAGGCTCAATACGGTGCCGGTTAAGATCCCGCCGCTTCGGGAAAGAGGTGAAGATATATTCCTTCTTTTCAGGAAATTTGCCGTTGACTTTGCCGAGAAATACAGAATGCCTGCAATACGGCTCAGTAACGAGGCAAAGAATATCCTGCTCAATTATTCCTGGCCCGGCAATGTAAGACAGTTGAAGAACATTACTGAACAGATATCAATCATTGAAAGGGAGAGGGAGATAAGTATCGAAACTCTGCGGGCATATCTTCCCGACTATACCGGAATCAAGCTCCCGGCAATTATCAGGCGGGAAGATGAGAAATCTTATTCATCCGAGAGGGAGATACTCTATAAGATCCTCTTCGATATGAAAAGCGATATGAACGACCTGAAAAAGCTGGTGTTCGACCTGATACGGAGTGAGCAGATCGATATCAGCTTTCACGACACTAATTCAGGTGTCATCAATAACCTGTTTCATAAGAATACCGCTGAGGAACAGCCGGCAGGTGCTCCTGATAAGACAGTTGATTTTACCCAGCGTCACGGACGGACAGATATTCAGGATACTGAGGAAGTGGTGGAAGAATCATTGTCGCTTGCCGGCAAAGAGGTGGAAATGATAAAGAAAGCTCTCGAAAAATATAGCGGCAAAAGGAAACTTGCAGCACGGGAGCTTGGTATTTCTGAAAGGACACTCTACAGGAAAATCAAGGAACATGAAATCGAACTCTGATAAATACGGAAAGCTGCCGGGAATACTTATTATGCCGGTGTTGATCATGCTTTGCATACTGGCAGCAACCGGCTGTAAAATAAGCTATTCATTCACCGGTGCAAGCATCTCTCCCCAGGCAAAAACGATCAGTGTCCAGTATTTTCAGAACAGGGCCAGCCTTGTGCAGCCCGGATTGAGCCAGTATCTTACCGATGCCCTGATAGATAAATGCAAGGCACAAACCAACCTGGGATTGATAAACGGTATCGGTGATATGGATTTTGAAGGCGAGATAGCCGATTATAACACCCGGCCACTTACTGTATCTGCTGATGCAAGAGCTGCCACGAACAGGTTTACCATCACTGTAAGAGTAAAGTTTACAAATGCTGTAGAACCTGAACTGAGCTATGAACAAACCTTTTCGAGATATGAGGATTATGACAGCTCCTCTGACCTGAGCAGTGTTGAGAAAGAGCTGTCTGATAAAATTATCACCCTGCTGGTTGAGGATATCTTTAACCGCGCCTTTGTAAACTGGTAACCGGTCATGAATAAAAGCGATTTTATCAGAATGATGGAGGGGACTCATCCGGCAGGACGTCAGATGACCGGTGAGATAAATGAGCTGATCGGTCTCTTCCCTTATTTTCACAGTGCTCACATACTGCTGCTGAAGACCCTTCAGGATTCTTCTGATATCAGGTTTGAAAGCCAGTTGAGGAGTTCGGCAATACATATTGCCGACAGGGAGGTGCTCTATCATAAACTTCGTCGTGAACCACCGGTGGCTGAGGAGCCGGTTCGCGAGGAGCCTGTTCGCGAGGAGCCTGTTCACGAGGAGCCGGTTCACGAGGAGCCGGTTCACGAGGAGCCGGTTCACGAGGAGCCGGTTCACGAGGAGCCTGTTCGCGAGGAGCCTGTTCGCGAAGAGCCGGTAACATCCATGGCTTCTGATGAGGAAATTAATACGGTCCCGGCTGAGGAAGAGAGACTAACAGCTTCAATAGATGATGAATCCATGGCGGTTGAAGATGAAGAGGCCGGTGAAATACCGGAAGGCGACAGCCAGCAGACCGTTATCGAGACGGCACGAAACAGCGAGGACTTTATTTCCGGGTTTGAACGGGAATCCGGAGAGGAAGGACTTAAAGAGGTTACATCAACAGAAGATATGAAATTCTCACGAGCCATTCTTATCTCGACCGAGATTTATGATGGTGAGGAAGATTGGGATAGCGGCATATTCATAATTGAAGATGAATCAGCTCCCCAGGAGGAAAAAATCATATATATGGATCCGGGTTTCTCCGTTGCTGAGCAATTCGACCTTCTTGAGCTTGAAAGTGACGAACAGGAGCCGGTGGAAAAAGAGGCATCTGCGGCTGAAACTGAAATTCCGGAAGAGCAACATAAGCATTTTAAAAGGCAAATACATACCGAGCTTATCGACAGGTTTATACTGGCAAATCCCAGGATTGAACCCTCAAAAGAGAGATCTGATCAGACTCCCGAAGATATTTCCAGGCCATTTACCGAGGTTCAGGGAGGATTTGTTACGGAAACCCTTGCCAGAATATACATTAACCAGGGGTATTATTCCAGGGCAATAGAAATTTACGAAAAATTAAGTTTGAAATTTCCGGAAAAAAGTGATTACTTTGCGGCTCAGATTGGAAAGGTGAAAGATTTAATCAAATAATTGTGCGATGGGAATATATATTTTGGTTTCGGTTCTGGTGATCATAGCATGTTTCCTGCAGATCCTTGTTGTGCTGGTTCAGAACTCCAAGGGTGGCGGACTTGCAGCAAATTTCACATCGGCAGGGCAAACGATGGGCATAAGGAAAACGGCTGATTTTCTTGAGAAAGCAACCTGGACACTGGCTGCTGCAATACTGATCCTTTCTGTCGTTTCAACGGCATCTATCCCGCGGGGGGACTCGATCGGACGGTCAAGGATTGAAACCCAGATACAGGATGCGGTTGATCCCAATGCAATCCCGACACTCCCTACCGCAGTTCCCGAAACAACAGGAACAGCAGGGTCAGAAACCCAGGATCCTCCGCAATAGGAAAGGATAACTCTGTTTATTTTACATAAAAATGTCAGTTTGTCACATACTGACACTTTTTTAATTTTTTTGTAAATCATTAATTAACAGGTCTGTGTAAGTATGAGTGGTTCCTTTTGCCATTGGCATGTCAGGTAACAGTGGCTTTTTATCCGGATATTTGTCCCAAAATGACATTAATTATCGTTTGGCATAAAATGTGTTAATTCTGGGAGTCGGAAAATCGATGTTTAACTTAAAACTAAATAAAAATGGCACAACTAAAAGGTAAAGTATTGGCAGGAAAGGTTCTGGTGAGACCTGATGACCCTGAAGCGAAAACTGCCAGCGGGATTATTATTCCTGATTCAGCAAAGGAAAAACCTCGTCAGGGCAAAGTAGTACTTGTCGGAGCTGCGAAAAAGGACGAGGAAATGGAGGTAAAGAAGGGAGATGTGGTTCTTTACGGCAAGTATTCCGGGCAGGAGCTCACAATAGATGGTGAGGATTATCTGCTTATATCACAATCGGATATACTTTTCATAGCATAATGTAAACCTAAAAATATTTCAGATTATGGCAAAAGAGATTAAATTCAATATCGACGCACGTGCTCAGCTAAAAGAAGGAGTTGATATACTGGCGGACACAGTTAAAGTAACCCTTGGTCCTAAAGGGAGGCACGTGGTTCTTGAGAAAAAATTCGGAGCACCCCTTATTACAAAGGATGGCGTTACCGTCGCAAAAGAGATAGAACTGTCGAACGCCTACAAGAACATGGGCGCACAAATGGTGAAAGAAGTTGCTTCGAAAACAGGCGAAATAGCAGGCGATGGAACCACCACGGCAACTCTCCTTGCACAGGCTATCATTAATGTCGGGCTTAAGAACATAACAGCCGGCGCAAATCCGATGGATGTTAAAAGAGGCATAGACAAGGCTGTGGACAAAGTAGTAAAGCACATAGCTTCACAGGCCAAAGTAATAGGTGACGATCTGGGCAAGATTGAGCAGGTGGCTCGTGTATCGGCCAATGATGACCATGAGATAGGCAAGCTGATTGCGGAAGCCATGAGCAAGGTGAAGAAGGAAGGCGTTATAACCGTTGAAGAATCAAAAGGCACAACAACATCGGTTGAGGTTGTTGAGGGTATGCAGTTTGACAGAGGATATATTTCAGCCTATTTTGTCACAAATGCTGAAAAAATGGAAGCAGACCTGGATAATCCTTATATCCTGATCTATGACAAGAAGATATCTACCATGAAGGATCTTCTTCCTATCCTGGAAACTACTGCCCAGACAGGCCGGCCCTTGCTGATCATATCTGAGGATGTTGAAGGTGAGGCGCTTGCAACCCTGGTGGTTAACCGTCTGCGTGGATCGCTGAAGGTTTGTGCCGTAAAAGCCCCGGGTTTTGGCGACAGAAGGAAAGAGATGCTTGAAGATATTGCCATATTGACAGGAGGAACAGTTATTTCGGAAGAGAAGGGACTCAAACTGGAGCATGCCACACTCGATATGCTTGGTAATTCAGAGAAGGTAACCGTTAACAAGGAAAACACAACCATCGTGAACGGTGCCGGTGACAAGGAGATGATCAAAGCACGTATTGCCCAGATCAAACAGCAGATGACCACAACCACATCCGATTACGATAAGGAGAAGCTTCAGGAGCGCCTTGCCAAACTGTCAGGCGGAGTGGCGGTCCTTTATATAGGTGCCGCTTCGGAGGTTGAAATGAAGGAGAAGAAGGACAGGGTTGATGACTCACTGCATGCCACCCGCGCTGCAATTGAGGAAGGAATTGTTCCCGGAGGAGGAGTTGCCTATATTCGTGCCATTGCTGCCCTCGACGGACTGAAAGGTGACAACGAAGACCAGACCATCGGTATTGAGATTATCAAAAGAGCCATTGAGGAACCGCTGAGGCAGATCGCCGTTAATGCCGGCCAGGAGGGTGCTGTTGTTGCCCAGAACGTAAAGGCAGGCAAAGGCGACTACGGATACAATGCACAAACCGACAAGTTTGAGAAACTCTATGTTTCGGGTGTAATCGATCCTGCAAAGGTTGTACGCATTGCCCTTGAGAACGCGGCATCGGTAGCCGGAATGTTCCTTACCACAGAAGCTGTTGTTGTTGAGGAGAAGGAAGAGAAACCCGAAATGCCACCACAGGGAATGGGCGGAGGAATGCCGGGAATGATGTAATCGATTGATATTTATTAAATTACATTAATAATCGCAATGTAGAGCCAGGTCATGACCTGGCTCTACACGTTTAATATGGCATCCATCGTATTATTATGTAAATCATTCCCGGCATTCCGCCGGCCAGGAGGGGGTATATAAATCGATACATTATTTTATATATTTGCACCTGATTTTATAGCCGGTAAATGGATAACATTCGTAATTTCTGTATTATAGCCCATATTGACCACGGGAAGAGTACCCTGGCCGACCGGCTTCTGGAAAAGACAAAAACCATCGGGGAAAGGGAATTCCAGGAACAGGTACTCGACGATATGGAGCTGGAGAGAGAAAGAGGGATTACCATAAAAAGTCATGCAATCCAGATGGAGCATATCCATGATAACATGAGATATATCCTCAACCTGATTGATACTCCCGGTCATGTCGATTTCTCCTACGAGGTGTCGCGCTCAATTGCAGCATGCGAAGGTGCTCTTCTTGTGGTTGATGCCACCCAGGGGATCCAGGCCCAGACCATCTCAAACCTGTATAAAGCTCTCGATCATAACCTTGAGATAATCCCGGTGCTGAACAAAATGGACATGGCAAGCGCAATGCCGGAAGAGGTTAAGGACCAGATAACAGACCTCACGGGATGTGACCGGGATGATATTCTGGAGATAAGTGCAAAAACAGGAGCAGGTATTGATAGTGTCCTTGAGGCTATAATCAGGCGTATACCGGCGCCGGCAGGCGACCCTGACGCTCCACTGCAGGCTCTGATATTCGATTCCATATTTAACTCGTTCAGGGGAATAATAGCGTATTTCAGAATAGTGAACGGTACCATCTCCAAAGGAGACCATGTTATGTTCTACAGCACAGGACATGAGTACGATGCAGACGAAATAGGGGTTTTAAAACTGAAACAGATCCCCAGGAAAAAAATGGGGGCAGGAGATGTGGGCTATATTATTTCAGGCATTAAAGACTCCAGCGAAGTCAGGGTAGGAGATACAATAACCCATGTCAAAAACCCCTGCAGGGATGCAATATCGGGATTCGAAGAGGTTAAACCGATGGTTTTTGCGGGGATTTACCCGGTAGATGCCGATGAGTACGAAAACCTCAGGGCATCGATAGAGAAACTTCAGCTGAATGATGCTTCCCTGTCATTTGTGCCCGAATCGTCAGCAGCACTGGGCTTTGGATTCAGATGCGGATTCCTGGGTCTGCTACATATGGAAATAGTCCAGGAGCGCCTCGACAGGGAGTTCGATATGGATGTAATAACCACTGTTCCCAACGTATCATATAAGGTATACACTACCAAAGGAGAGGAGACAGACGTTCATAACCCTTCGGGACTCCCTCCGGTGAATCATATCGACAGGATCGAGGAACCCTATATTGTCGCCCAGGTCATTACCGGGGCAGAATATGTGGGACCCATAATGAATCTCTGCATCGATAAGCGAGGAATTCTCAAAAACCAGATCTATCTGACAAAAGACAGGGTGGAGCTGACATTTGAAATGCCACTTTCGGAGATAGTTTTTGATTTCTACGATAAGCTAAAGAGCCTTTCGAAAGGATATGCCTCATTTGATTATTATTACACTGCTTACAGAAAAGCTGATCTGGTAAGGCTTGACATTCTGCTCAACAGTGAAATGGTCGATGCCCTTTCAACACTGATCTACAGGGGTAATGCCTATGATTTTGGAAGGAGGATGTGTGTGAAGCTAAGGGAACTGATCCCCAGACAGCAGTTTGATATAGCAATACAGGCTGCAATAGGGGCAAAGATCATTGCAAGAGAGACAGTTAAAGCCGTAAGGAAGGATGTTACTGCCAAATGTTACGGGGGAGATATCACCAGGAAAAGAAAACTTCTCGAAAAGCAGAAGAAGGGTAAAAAGAGAATGCGCCAGATAGGCAATGTTGAAGTACCCCAGCAGGCATTCCTTGCAGTACTTAAACTCGACTGAAGCCCCTGCTGGCTGGCGGGAACATAACCATGTTTTATAGCAGAATAATTCAATTAAGGTGTTGCCGGATAAATAAAATTTACTACCTTGGCTGAACGAAAAAGGGTGAACAGCATAATTTAACCCTGTTAACTAACCTTAACTTATTACCCTGACCTGTAAAAACAGATCAGGGTATTTTCTTCTATACCAGTAATTTGTACCCCCTTCCATGAACGTTAAGGATCTTCACTGAAGGATCCTTCCTGAGGTATTTCCTGAGGCGGGTAATATACACATCCATGCTTCTTGCATTGAAGTAATTATCGTCGATCCAGATAGTCTTAAGAGCATAATTGCGTTCAAGAATATCATTTCCGTGTCTGCAGAGAAGCTCAAGCAGCTCTGATTCCTTTGTGGTCAGTTTGATCTTATGATCCTCATAGGTAAGCACCTGTGTCTTGGTATCAAATGTATATTTTCCGATCGTGTACGATTCAGCTTTTTTAACAACCGAGGGGCCCGTGATCCTTCTCAGCACTGCTTCAATGCGGTAAAGAAGCTCTTCCATCGAAAAGGGTTTCGTAATATAATCATCAGCCCCCGCTCTGAATCCGGTGATAATATCCTCTTTCTGGTTCTTCGCTGTAAGGAAGATGACCGGGATGAGGGAATTGATGTTCCTTATCTTCTGGGCCAGCATCAGTCCGTCCATCTCAGGCATCATTATATCAATTATGCAAAGGTCATATAATCCTTTGTCAAAAGCATCGAGTGCTTCGCGCCCGTTTACAAACAGATCAGCATCATATTCTTTGGCTGACAGATAACTGCGGAGCAGATTGCCCAGGTTGTAATCGTCCTCCGCTAAGAGAATTTTGTTCTTCATTTTGATCCGTTTTGAGGAATAAACAATGTGAATTTCGTCCCTTTATTGATCTGACTTTCTGCTTTTATTGTTCCGTTATGTTTTTCAATTATCTTTTTTACATAGCTTAAGCCAAGGCCAAATCCTTTAACATTATGAATATTACCAGAGTGGACACGATAAAACTTATCGTATATACGCTTGAGATTCTCTTTGCTGATACCTATCCCTTTGTCCTCGACCGTTATAATAATTCCCTTCTTCCCGTTTCTTGTTGCGATAAGTATTTCGGGACCTCCGCGGGAATACTTGATAGCGTTGTCAATAAGGTTTGAAACGGCATTGAAGAAATGTATCTCATCGACCATGACAACAGGGTTTTCAGCTTTCAGGTCAGTTTTAATTGTACCGTGAAGCTTATTGATCTGGAGGCTGAAGTTCTCGATGCTCTTTTCGATTATGTCGTGAATATCCATCCCGGTGAAGTTCAGTTTCGTACTTACCTGTTCAAATACTGCCATCTGCAGGACCTTCTCTACCTGATATTTGAGCCGCATGCTTTCATCGGAGATAATGACGGCCAGGCCCGAAAGGTTCTTTTTTCTTGCCGGAATACTCTTATCGGCTATCATCTCTGATGCCAGGGAGATTGTGGCTATGGGTGTCTTGAGTTCATGGGTCATATTGTTTATGAAGTCGCTTCTGATCTCCGACATCTTTTTTTGCCGGAAGATCACGATGAAGGTGCCGGTTGAAAGAACCAGCAACAGGGAGGCGAAAAGGAGCGAGAAAAAGCCGAGATTTCCTATCTTCCTGAATTTATACTGCTGTTCCTGGAGACAATACATTACAATCTGATTTGGCCCCGGTACAGG
>Ga0334882_1001620_pt1 | contig 26086 bp, 18 predicted proteins | sample GraSluR1_MG_5_FD_207226 | JGI IMG/M metagenome (GOLD analysis project Ga0334882, IMG submission 207226) | Sludge microbial communities from methane-producing bioreactor in Wageningen University, Netherlands - Granular Sludge_15_04-R1 | ecosystem: Engineered > Bioreactor > Anaerobic >...
CTTTTCGTAATCCTCATCCTTTAAATCGGCTGGTTTACGAGTCCAAAGCGGGTTGGTTTCGTTCACAATCTTATCCTTGCCGGTATCAAACTCTTTTCCATCTTTCCACTCCTTCTCTGTTCCGAAAGCAATTGGAATGGGAAGAAAGCGACAGTATTTCCTAAGCATATCGTTAATACGACCTTCGCCAAGGAATTCCTCGCTATCTTTGTTGATATGCAAGATTATATCTGTTCCCCGCTCATCGCGTTTTGTCTCATCTATTGAGAACTCTGGGTTGCCTTCGCAAGCCCACCGAATTGGCTTAGCATCTTCCTGATAAGATCGTGTAACGATCTCAACCTTATCGCTTACCATGAATGATGAGTAGAAGCCCAACCCAAAGTGCCCGATGATCGCATCGGTTTTATCCTTATACTTCTCCAAAAATTCTTCAGCGCCCGAAAATGCTATCTGGTTGATATACTTTTCAATCTCGTCGGCAGTCATGCCAATACCGCTATCGCTAACAGTGATAGTTTTTGCCTTTTTGTCGAGTTTTACTCGTATTGTCAAGTCGCCCATTTCACCCTTGAAATCACCTACTGAGGCTAGTGTTTTGAGTTTTTGGGTGGCATCAACAGCATTTGAGATGATTTCCCGAAGAAATATTTCATGATCCGAATAGAGGAATTTTTTGATGATGGGAAAAATATTTTCTGATGTTACGTCAATCTTGCCCTTATGCATGGCTATTTATTTTTAATGGTTAAACATATTTTCATCTAGCGTTTTGAACCTTTCAAACGTAATGCCATGCAGCTATTTGCTGCCAAATAGTCAGAAAATATTTTTTTGAATGGCAAAATTACTGCGAAATGAATAAGAAGTGGTGAATCAGGATTATTAGCGTGGATAAAATGAGGTATATAACAAAAATCTTAACAGCAAAAATAAAAATCCTACGTTTCTGCTCCAACTTCTTTTGGCTAATAATCCTCATTATTATGTTGTTGATCCTCAGGAAAATTGTATCAGTTTTTGGAACTATTGCGAACGCACCACTTTTTTTTGCATATGAGCCTAAATTCGATTCAGCATCCTCTGAAATCATTACAACTTCTATATTGGGGTTAATAAGTTTTGTGGCATCTAATATTTCGATGCCATTCATTAAGCATAGTTTTGGTTCACCCTTAAAATTGTAACCTAGAAATACAATGTAAACATCGTTTTTCCTGAATTTCTGAGAGGTTAAGTGAGCAATGAATCGTTCACCCGAAGGAAAAGTTTGTATGATATACTTTTCTGGCTTTTCAATGGATTCTTTTAACGAAGCAGAATAAATTGGATCGTGATCGACAATATAGATGGTGGCGTTAATCCTCGGCTTCTTTCTGATATTCATTTCAGAGCGATAAGGTTGCCACTAAAATACAAAAACAATGGGGTGTAACAAACTATGGGCAATTTTTTTTGCTGAATTTTTTCCTTTTTTGCTCAATAACATAATGGAGTCTAATGAATATCAATATTTGCGGTACTTTGAATTTAATCACTTTTAATAAATTTCACGCTGTTTGCCTTAAATGAAATCCATACTTCTTTCCCAATGAAAATTTCAAGTTTTTGTATCGATTCAGCAGTTATAAGAGCATAAACCTTAACTCCAATATCAACAACAACTTCAAATCCAAATCGATGCGGGTATAAGTCTACCACTTTACCACGAAAAGAGTTCAAGGCACTTGAATTGGATGGAGAATTCGATACAATAACGCCATTCTCAGGAAAGGTAATATATCCCAGACCTTCGTCGTCAGAATATAAAAAAATTGAAAGGTTGCCGTTTAATTCGGCTTTCACCAGTTCGTGATCCTGTGTATGCGATAGAAATGCTTGAAAAAAATTACGAATACCTCCAAAACCAGCCACGAAGGTTGATGTGGGTTTGCTAAAAATTTCTTGTGGCGTACCTGTTTGCTCAATTGCCCCATCATTCATAACAGCGATTCTGCTTCCAAGGGCAATTGCTTCTTCGTAGTCGTGGGTAACATGAACTATGGTTTGCCCTTTCCGGTTTAGATCGCGAAGCAATTTGCGGATATCGACCTTACGCTCAACATCAAGTGAGGAGAGGGGCTCATCCAGTAGAAGTATGGCAGGATCGAGAGCAAGGGTACGAGCAAGGGCAACCCTTTGCTGTTCTCCTCCTGATAGTGTGGGGGTAAATCGCCTTAGAAGATGTTCAATGGAAAGACTTCTGGCTAATTCAATAACCTTGCGGTTTACTTCTCTTTTTCGAATACCCTTTCTCAATAGTGGAAAGCCAATATTATAATGCACTGTGAGGTGTGGGAATAAGGCCAAATCTTGAAAAACAAGACCAATGTTTCGATCTTGAATTTTAAGTTCCGTAATATTTGCGTTATTAAGTGTAATGTCCCCAGAATCAGGTTTTATCAATCCAGCAATTATTTCGAGTACAATTGATTTGCCTGCTCCTGATGGTCCTAATAGGATGAAATATTCGCCCTTATCTACATTTAGAGAGATATTTTTAAGGGAGAATGACTCCCATTTTTTCGAGATATTATTTAGTTTAAGCATCCTTCTTCCGTTTTACAGCAAGCAATCTGATTGCAACAAATACAACCAAGCTAACCATGATGAAAAGTAAAGCTACTGGACGAGCATACTTTAGCCCAAAGGCATTAAACCTGTCGAAGATCAAAACCGGTGCAACCATAGGGTGATAGGCAACAATAACCACTGCCCCAAATTCACTCATCCCTCGGGCAAACATCATTACCAAACCTGTAACAATACTTCGCCATGCAAGGGGTAACGAAATGGTGAAGAAAACTCTGGCGGGTGAAGCCCCAAGGAGTAATGCAGCCTTTTCCAACCTTTCAGGTACTGATGAAAAACCTTCACGTGCTGCGTTTATTAAAAATGGAAGGCTAACGAATGCCATTGCAAACGCAATGGCAATAGGACTTCCAACTAGATTTAAACCAAATATCCCTGTAATTTTCCCAATTATGGTATCGCGGCTAATAAATCCCAGAAGGGCAATACCTGCTGCAGAATGGGGAATTACAATGGGTAAATCAATAATTCCCAGAACTATATTCTTCATGGGGAACTTATACCTCGCCAGTGAGTAGGATAGGGGAATAGCCATAATCGCAAAGACCAATGTTGTGGCCATTGAAACCCAAATGGTTAACCATATACTTTGCTGAACCTCCAGTTCACCAGCTGTTGAGAAAAGCGTTGTGAGAGGAGTGGCGAATACCATTCCGAGTAATGGAGCTAGTATGAAAAGAAGGACTAAACCTCCCAAAAACGTAAAGGATAGTTTTATGGATGACTTTTGCATTGTTAGAATGTATAACTTATTTCTTGCAACAAGCTAATGTACTATTCATATCTGTTTATCGCTACTATTTGCTCCAAAAGTATATCATCCTTGCATTTATCATTTATGATAATCAATGGATTTAATGGGGGCATGCCCATTTGTTCAATTATTTTCAGCCCTTTTTTGGGATCAAGAAAATACTTTATAAACTCCCCTGCAAGTTTCTTGTTTGGAGCATTTTTTGGTATGGTTAGCCCATAAACCATGGGTTCACCTTTTATCAGCAGAGTATCACCCAGAGATGACCCTCTTATTCTTACTTGAACTTGCGAGTAATCTTCACTGTAAAATGGATTTCCAAGGTTGATTTCGCTAGGTAGCGAAAGGTACTCCAAGCCATGCTGTACAGCCACTGATCGGTATAGAAAAATATAGTCGATGGTCCCCGTTTCTAGCAAAGCGATAAGATCAACTTCCTTTGGACGGATGAAACGATTATCCTTATGTGTGATATCATTTGTCAGGTTGGGCTTTTTGTAATAATGCTCAGCAAGTTGAAGGGTAAGCAAGGTACGGTATCCGCAGGGATCGGCATTGGGATCGCTTCTTCCATAGCTTACATCAGGTTTTAGTAGTATTTCAAACCAGTTGTCCTTGCTTATTTCATTGGCATATCTAGATTTTTTTGTATGGACAAGAGCCATTTCATTACCTGAAAATAGTATATTCCAATCAGCATAATCGGGGATTAAAAGGTTATCGATTATTTTGTAATCGGCTGATGCCATTACATCGCATTGACGATTTAATTCAGTGATTTTTCGTGCACATTCAACACTTCCTGCCGCTTCAAGTTGAATGGTTACACCTGGATTTATCAATTTAAAGCTGTCTGCAATAACCTTCATAGGCAATGATAGACTTCCAGCGTGAAATATTGTCAGGGTATTTTCACTTTTATTATTGCATGAAAAAAATAAAAATAATGCAAGCAGAGAGATGAATAAGGAATTCTTCATGTTGAGCATTTTCGTTATGCAAAAAAAGCACAACGCATCGAAATAAAAAAATATTTTGGAAGTTGATTAAATTTTAAATAATGATTTTTATCGTTTTCAATCATTCACTTTTGCCCAAAAATCTTTTGCAGCATCATGCATAAGGGTTTCTGTTTGTTCTAAAAAGACTTTGTATGCCTCAATTAGCTTTTTTCCTTCGGTATTTAGCTGGGTATTACCTCCTTCCTTACCTCCTCTGTGTTTATTCACAATGGCAAATCCAAGTCTTTGTTCAATTTCGCGCAGGTTACCCCAAGCTTTTCGGTAGCTTACACCCAATTTTTCTGCTGCTGCAGTTAACGAGTTTAGCTCGTCAATGCATAAAAGTAAATCGAATTTTCCCCCACCAACAATGTCTTGACCATGAATATTTTCGAGCCAAACTTTATGCTTAAGAAAAATATCGTAGTATTTACTCCCTTTTCGTCCAGCCATGTTAGTATTATTATCATGTTAGTAAAAGCATTGATCTATTGGTTCTTGTTTTTTGCTATTTCATTGCAAGATATAAATCTTTTGCATTCTTCCTAAAAACGATCTGGTTCCACCTCCTTGTTCTATTGCCTTAAGGACTTCATGATCAAAGGGATCAAATCGTGCACCAAATAATCCAGCGATAACAGGATTCCTAAACATAAAAGGTGACAAGGGTGTGGATGGACCCAGAATAAAGACTTTTGAATGGTTTGGTACAATGCCAATTAGCTCATTAAAGGTATTGTTTGAAATACTTGTAGCAGTAAGGATTATGGCATCGGCTTTTTGAATTCCTGTAGATAGGTTTTTCAGAGGTTCTACTGGTTTGTCTTCTTCATTGAGATCAAAAACAGATAAGTTTATCCCAATGTCCAAAAGTTTTTTGGTTAAAGAACCAAAATAACCAACCATTACAACGTGTTTGAAACTAGTGAAGTTAATGGCATCGAAAATATCATTATTTCCGGAGGGAGTAATGTTATTATTTGCACAAGCATTAACCCATGCATTAATTAGAATTCTATGATGATAGTTTGTGAAATCTGGATTTTCAAGAGTTTTTGTATCACATACGATGGTGTTGCATAGAGTTGAACATACCCCAATATTACCATCATTGAGCATAATGGCAACATTTTTTTCACCGCAAACCATTTTTTGAAAACTTTCAGAACTGTAAGGGTATTTTTGGAATAATTCGTAAAGCAAATCCATAGCTGGGAATTCAATTATCAGATTGTAAAGATAATATTCTGTAGAAAATCCTATTTAAACATTGGCTTTTATTACGATTGGTATAACAATAAGTTTTTGCTTTATAGAAATTTAAGATTATCGATCATGAGCATGGAATCTTTTTATTATATTTGTTTAAATAACCTTAATTAATGATAATTAGGTTAAGCTAAATATTATCCATAATTGCTGCAAATGTATTTACCTGATTTGAATAAAGATAAGCTTTTAGAAAGGTTGAAGTTTTCCATGACCAAAAAGGAAGTGCTTCAATTGGCTAAGTCCTTTTCAAATTCAGGAGTAGGGTTTGAAGAAATAATTTCGCTGACTTTACATAAGGATCAACCCATTAGTTTTCATTCGGCATGGGTGCTGGAAAATATGTTTATAACTTCGCCTGAGGCATTGGATTATTATCTTCCTACTCTAATTGACAATCTTCCCAAAGCAAAGAATCATAGCGTTCAAAGACACTTGACGAAGCTAATTTCATTAGGTGTTCAAAGAGTTGTGAAGAGAAAAACATCAAAAGTTATTGATCGTGAGTTTTGGCAAACAAACCTAGAACCGCTTGAAGAGATTTGTTTTAAATGGTTGGTTGACGAAAAGAGTAAACCGGCAATTAAAGCAAATTGCATGGATGTTCTTTTTCATCTTTCCTTACGGCAGAAATGGATAGCACAAGAATTACCATATATAATAGAAAATCAAATGGAAATGGGAACTCCTGCTTTGCGTGCCAAGGGAAAAAAAGTTTTAATGCAGCTGAAAGAAAAAATCTAATTTTTTTCAACTTTTATTAATTATTAAGTCATTATTTCGTATTTTAGTTGATATTATTGTACCGTCAACTGTTTGGTAATAGTAATTGGCCATGGAAAATATTAAAATTCTTTACGTTGATGATGAGCCTGTTAACCTGATGTTGTTCGAGTTAAATTTTAAAGGGATATACAATGTGGTTACAGCAACTTCAGGAATAGAAGGATTACAAAAACTTCAGGAGAATCCTGAAGTTTCAATTGTAATTAGCGATATGAGAATGCCAGTTATGAATGGAATTGAATTCATTAGAAGAGCCAAAATAGAATACCCTCATATCGTTTTCTTTATTTTAACAGGTTATGATATTACCGAAGAGATAGCAAATGCATTGAATGAAAAATTGATAAACAAATATTTCAGCAAACCTTTCAACATTAAGGAGATAGTTAAAACTATTCAAGAAGTATTGTAAACTTTTTAATCGTGTTAAAAGAATTTTAATTTCCTTCAAATATTCTTTTAAGTACTACTCCCATTCTTTTCTGTCCATTAATTATTGCTTCCAGAGGAGATTTGAATTCAACGTGTCTTACCATTTCACTTTCGTATGAAGCTTGTTGGGAGGCTAGGTAATTATTATCGATAAAGCCTTCATTCAGATATGGATTAATTGTTAGGTAAGCAACACTAAATGAAGTAAGGTTTTGAAAGAAATGGGTTCCTTGACTGGGATCTATTTTATAGTTTTCCAATGCAGTTTCAACAATTATCTTTGCTGCCGAAATCTGAGGCCATTTTACTGGTATACCAAGCCAACTATCGCTTGAACCCCAACGACCCGGACCAATGAGTATGTAACTTTTTCCTTTTTTCATGAATTCAGCATTGATACTTTCAAGTTCGGTTGCTATCTGGTATGTTTTCGATGGATCAAAACTTACTGGTTTTATGTAAACGATATCCGATAAGCTGTTAACAACACCATTCCCAAGGGCTGAGGTTGAGAATAGAAGCATGTCTTTTTGGGGAATGTTATCAAAGTTTGTATTTATTATTTCACGATTTTGAACAATGGGGCGTATTTGTAGCATGCCAAACATGTTAGGCTTATCGCCTGGAGTATTCAGGTTAACAGCAAATTCAATTTCCACCGGATTATTCATTTCCTGTTGTCCCACCTCAAGGATAGCCTTTAAAATCTCAGGTAAAGGAAATTTCTTATGCTTTAGAATGGCATCAAACGTGATTACTGGTTTGCCACTGCCATTATAACCATCATAAATTTGCTGATTCTCAAAATCGAAAGTGGATGCAGCTACGGAAAGAGTACCATCATCAAAAGCCTCCATTACATCCAGTTCAAAAAGGTTAATGGCATCGTTGGTAGATGGGATAAAGCTTGTAGGTTGCAGGTCTAAAGCAAAGAAGGTTTTTTGTGTTTCCTTAATCGCCATCTCTGTTGAAGAGAGCTGTAATATTTTTTTGGGGTATTTGGGCGAAAATCTCAGGGACGGTTTTCCCTCAACCACATGTTTCCCCAACCCAAGTGCAATGCTCGAGATTCCATCGTTTGGTGTTTCGGGAGCAATGGGGTAAAAATTTATGGAACGAGCTACTCCCGAAATATTTGGATAGTACCTATTGCCATGCTTTGATCCAATAACCTCTTGTAAAACAATTGCCATGCGTTCCTCTTCAATGGCATTCTGTGTTGCTTGCATGTAAGTTTTACTCTCTCTTGTATATACCGAAGCATAGACGCACTTAATAGCTTGACTTAATAGTTCTAGCATTTGCGGGGCACTCTCCTTAATATTTGGAACCATATAAGTAGAATATACTCCTGCAAATGGTTGAAAATGTGAGTCTTCAAGTAAACTTGATGAACGAATGGCAATGGGATTTCTTACCACTGCAATGAAGGAATATAAATCCTTATGAATACGTAGTGGAAGTGGAGCATTCAAAAAATGACGTAGTATTTCTTCATTGCTTGCATCGGAAAGAGCAATTGGGTAAAGGTTGTTGATCTCCATAAATTCATCGAATACATCAGTGCATATTACCACTGTACGGGGTATTGAAATTACCACGTTTTCGAATCGATGCATCAGGTAGCTCTGTTTAATAACCGAATCGATGAATGCTAAACCTCTACCTTTTCCACCCAATGATCCATCGCCAATACGAGAGAATATTTGGTACTCATCGTAGCTATCGCGGTAGAATTTGGCGATAATTCCCCTTCCTTTACTCTCGCGGTACCTGTCAATTGTGTCAAAAATAAACCTTCGAACCTCTTCGAGGTTTTGAAAATCATCAGAAGTTATGTACTTAAATATATCAGCAATGGGAAATAGGGCTCTGGCTGTTAACCATTTAGAAAAATGATTCCGTTCAATATGGTAAGCCAGTGATTCATCGGGAATTTGAAATATTATTTCCTGCAACGATTTCAAATCGGTAGCCCTGAATATCTCCCTGTTGTTATTAGGGTCAATAAAAATAAAGTCACCAAATGCAAAATATTTAATGATAAAGTCGTGTAGTTCGAGCGATAAAGTTTTTGAGTACTTATGAATAAATCCAACTTTTTGTTGCTTGGCAATTAGCTGGTTATTGATATCTGAAGATTGAAGCAGAATGGGCATGAATGGGCTATCCGATTTAATTAACTCAATCAACTTCACCCCAGCACGTTGAACCATTTGACCATTATGGGGATAGCTCATATCGGTGATCACACCGAGCATATTATGCTTATACTTATGGTAAATTGTTTCGGCTTGTTCTAAGTTTCGGGCAAGCAATATCTTTGGTCTACCTCGCATGCGAAGCATCTTCTGATGTTCATTTAAACCTTCAGACATAAACTGCTTGCTTTGAGTGAAGATAATCCTATAGATATTGGGGAGATAAGCTGAATAGTATCGAACAGAATCCTCAACAAGCATGATAACCTGAACACCTACCTTGTTTACATCATGCTCAGCATTCATCGAATCTTCAATCAGCTTTATTATGGCCAGCATAATTTGAGCGTTTCCCAGCCACGAAAAAACGTAGTCAATGGCGCTTAGATCCTCACGGCTTAGCTTTAGGGTTACCTCGCGTGAAAATGGGGTTAGAACAACAATAGGTTTTTGTGGGTAAAGGGATTTTATCTCTTTGGCAAGATTGAAGGGATCCATTCCCTCAACTTTTAGCATGGTGATGATAAGATCAATGGATAGCTCTTTCATCTTTGCAAAAGCATCATCGGCAGAGGTTACATGGATAAATTTTGGGGGATACCGTAGGTTTAAGTTAACATATTCGTTGAAAATTTGCTCCTCAATTCTACCATCTTCCTCCAGCATAAAAGCATCGTACTTGCTACAGATTAACAGAACATTTAGTATCCGTCTTTTCATTAGCAAATCAAAAGCAGTTTCTGCAAAGTAGTACTTACCCGTGCTTGAATCTGTTGATTTTGGTAGCATTTAATAGAGTTATTTGTTATACAAAGTATTTTTTCACGAAGAAGTATACATCCATTCCATTTTTTAAACTTACCCTCCAATCACCCAATCATAAACTAACTTACAGAATGCCGTTTTAAACTATTTCTCAGTGCTAACCAGAACAATTCTTTTTTTACCATCCATTTTAACCGATAGAGGTTCTTTGAAGTGAACGTGTCTGAAAAATTTTGTTTCTGTTTCTGCAGGAATTTCATCGAGAGAGTCCCAGGCAATCCTACAATTTATATCACCATCCTGTATCGAACAATAGCCAACATTCATGCTAATAACGTTATGAAAGAAATGGGATCCCGATGAAGCATCAAGCGGAAAGTCCTCGAAGCTGGTTTCAACAATAATTTTAGCATTGGATATTTGAGGCCACGTAACAGGAATTCCTATCCATCGGTCTCGAGTTCCCCATCTACCAGGACCAATAAGCACATATTTTCTACCTTTTTCAATCATTTTTCTGTTGATCTGATCAACTTCTTGAGCCATTTCAGGGGTCATTTTTTTGTCAAAGTTTTCCCGACGAATGTAAACAATATCGGAAATGCCTTCAACTTGTCCGTTGCCCATGCCATTGTACGAAATTAAGATAACTTTTGAATGATCAATGCTTTCAGGGAATATTTTATACTCCTCTGTATTACCAACCATTGGTTTTATCTGCAACAAGAAAAAGGATGCCTTATAGTTGATATCTCGATTTAAATCGACAGCAAATTCAATTTCGCATGGTGAGCCAAGGGCTTCCTCAACCACTTCAAGAACAACCTGAATTGTTTGTGCTAAGGGAATGTAGTTGTATTTTAATATGTTGGCAAAGTTAAGAACTCTCGATCCGGGTTGCGATAACCCAGGTGTGATGGAATTGTTTTCGGGATTGTAAACCGAGGCGCAGTGTTTAATTGTACCATGCTCCTCTGCCTCGAAAAGATTTAGTCTTGATAGCCCAGCCACATCACCGTCGGTTAGCAGATTAATATCATGTCTTTTAAGATCAATGGCAAAGAACTCGGTTTGTGAATTTTTAACAAGATCGGCTGGTGTATAGTTCATCAATGTAGGGTATTTGGGGCAGAATCGAAAAGCTTTTTCCCCTTCCACCACATATTTGCCCAAACCTAATGCAACTGTGGCAAAGCCATCCTCAGGTTTGATATGGCCATAAGGGTAGTAGTTATAGGATTGAGCCACACCGCTAATATGCGGGTAGTAGTGATCACCATACTTATTACCCACCACTTCCTGAATTATCACAGCCATTTTCTCGTCTTCAATTTTGAAGTTAACCGCTTTTATGTAACCACGAGCTGTATCTGAAAAAACGGAAGCATAAACCAGCTTAATTGCATCCATGGTTTGTTTGAGGCGTACCTTGGGGTCGGGGTGGTTATTTGGAATTAGGTAAGTTTCGAATATGCCTGCAAAGGGTTGCATTAGCGAGTCCTCAAGTAATCCCGAAGAACGGATTGCCAATGGGCGATAATATATTTGTAGAAGTCTTTCTAATCTGGTTTTGAGTTGTTCCGATAGTTCTCCTTCAAGGAAATACTGCATAATCCTACTGTAGTCAGTTTCAGAGAATACCTTTTCGTACAACCCATTACGCTGCATAAAGCATTCGTACTCGTTTATGCCAATTATTGATGTCCTTGGACTATACAAATTGATATTTGGAACATACTGTGAAATCTCGAAAGTATAAAGTAAAGTATTTATAAATGAGATACCCCGTCCTTTGCCTCCCACTGAGCCTTCCGCTAAAGAAACTATATTGCTTGAATCAACTTCCCATGCTGTTTCAAAGCTTACGATCTTTCCTTTACGTTGTTCTTGGCGGTATTTCTTCAAAGTAGTTAGGAGGTAAGTTCGAATTTCTTCCGGTCCAGAGAAGTCGTTTATGCTTGAGGGGTGGATAATACGAGCAACGTTTATCTCGCCTCTGGCAGATAACCACAGAGAAAAGTGATTCTTCTCGGCATGGTAAAGAATACTTTCTCCTGGAATATCCCTAAGAATCCGCTCAAACTCTTCCATGCTGGTTGCTGTGGCAATGGGTTGTCCAATTGCATCCTTAAAAACAAAATCACCAAAACCTAAATAGTTGCTAATGAAGTTTTTAAGTTCTTGCATTAGACTGTCGGAATTCTTATTAATAAAGGCGATATTCATTAAATCTTCGAAAATTGGTTCGTTTCGAATGCCTGCAAATTTTTCGTTCAGCAGTTTTACTTTGAATTCATTACTCTGCTCATACGATTGCATGATCACTGGTAAGTTGGGCAGTGTTTTGCGGATTTCAGTAATTAGGTCTATTCCAGCATTCTCGTCAAGCCTCCCTTTGTGAAAAAACTTCACATCGGAAATCACGCAGAGCATAAAGTCCTTGTATCGCTTGAAAATTTCAATAGCTTCCTCGTAATTTCCGGTTAGTAAAACCTTGGGTCGTATTCTAATTCTTAGCACTTTGTAGAGATCATCGGTGCTAACATCCTCAATAATGCGCTTGGTCTGTTCAAGGATACTACTGTAAAGTACTGGTAGATAACGAGAATAGTACCTTGGTGAATCCTCAACTAGTAGAATAATCCGTGTAAGACCTATTCTAGTATCATTTTCGAGATTCACTTTATCCTCAAGTAATTTTATTATTGAGAAGAATATTTTTGGATCACCATTCCATTCAAACACTTTATCAATGCTTTCTAGCGTCAAAGGATTTTTCTCTATTTCGTTAAGAACAGCAGAGTTGTTAACCAGAAGATAAAGAGCTACATAGCTGTATTCGCCTTTGATTCGTTTTGCCACTTCCAATGGGGTAACCCTATCCGCACCCATCATAATGATTACCATATTGAAGTGCTTTTCCTCCATTTTCTCCAATGCCTCATCAAGCGTAGAAACACCGGTAATACGTGGTACGCTGGTTAAACTCAATTTTGAGTATTCACCAAGTATATTATCGGTTACTCTATCCTCTTTTTCAAGGTTGTATGCATCGTACAGATTGGCAACAAGCAATATTTCCTTTACTTTAAATGGCATTAGATCGTGATAGATATCACGGTCAGAATTATGCTGATTTATGAATTTCTGTAGTAGTCTTTTCCTGGCGTGGGCTCCTTCAGGTTCAATTGGTTTTTTGGGAATTTTAACCTCTTTTACAAAATCTTTTCCTTTTATGGAATTTAGGTAACCAACGATTAGATTGGTTAAGTTTTGAATTAAATCTCTTTCCTCTTTCAGGAAAGGTCCTTCATATTCTTCGGGGAACTCGCGGGTATAGAATATTTCAATATTTCCTTTCTCTCCATCGATGGTGGAAAATTCTTGAATTTGAACCCAGGGTGTTTCTTCAAAGCCTACGGAGGTAAACTCCATTTTCTGAAACTTAATACGAGCAACAGTGAACTGAGGAAATTGCCATGCATCGGGTAGTATCAAACATATCTGACGAAGAGTGCCTTCAACAGTTCGCCCTTCTTTTATGATTGAAGTTGTACGGTTAATTGCCGAAAGTTCTTTTAACCTTTCCTTGCTTTCAGCAAGAAGTTTATAGAAATCTTCTTGTGACGATGAACTGCTGCCCATAATGAACGTTGTTTTTCGTTTATATACCCTGTTTACTGGCTTTCAGTTGCTCTCTTAACTTCCCAATATACATTGTTTTTTTCTAATCAGGATAGGTTAATGGGCAATTACGTGTTTTACGGATACAATTTAGGTAAAACCCCGATGCGAAAACTCAGTAAATGCCTGAATTTTAGTAATAAGTATTGCTCAAATGGGTTTTATAGGTAACTTGAACCAAAATTTTTAATCAACATTTAACCAAATTATAAATTTTTTAAACTATTTCCGATTATGAAAAATCCAGCTTACGAAGAACGGTTGAATAAGTTTATGGCATACATTGTTGCCAAGAACCCTGCCGAACCAGAATTCCACCAAGCGGTAAAAGAGGTGGTTGAAAGTATTATCCCGTATATTGAGGAGAATCCTATTTATAATGAGGAGCGAATCCTTGAAAGGATTTGTGAACCTGAAAGGGTTTTAATTTTTCGTGTTCCTTGGATTGATGATAAAGGTGTAATACAGGTTAACAGGGGTTTCCGTATTCAGATGAATAGTGCAATTGGTCCATACAAAGGAGGTATTCGGTTTCACCCAACTGTAAATTTGGGAATCTTAAAGTTTCTTGCGTTTGAGCAGGTATTTAAAAACAGCTTAACATCACTCCCTATGGGAGGTGGTAAGGGCGGTTCCGATTTTGACCCCAAGGGAAAAAGCGATAAAGAGGTAATGCGTTTTTGCCAAAGTTTTATGACAGAACTATGTAAGCATATAGGTGCCGATACGGATGTTCCTGCTGGGGATATTGGTGTTGGCGGACGTGAAGTGGGTTACATGTTTGGTCAGTATAAGCGAATTCGCAACGAGTTTACGGGTGTGTTAACCGGAAAAGGAATACAATGGGGTGGCTCACTCATTCGTCCCGAAGCTACTGGATATGGTACAGTTTACTTTGCTGAAGAAATGTTGAAAACCCGTGGTGAGAGTTTCAAAGGAAAAGTGGTTACAGTATCTGGTTCAGGCAACGTGGCGCAATTCGCTGTTGAAAAAGCAACTGAACTTGGCGGGAAAGCAGTTACTCTTTCTGACTCTGAAGGCTTTATTTACGATCCCAAAGGAATAGATGCTGATAAATTGAAGTATGTAAAATGGCTTAAAAACGAAAAACGTGGTCGTATTAAGGAGTATGCTGAAAAATTTGGCTGCGATTACTTCCCGGGTGAGCGTCCTTGGGGAATTAAGTGCGATGTGGCTTTGCCATGTGCTACCCAAAATGAAATAAATGGAGAGGAAGCCAAAACTTTGGTGAAAAATGGTTGCATTTGTGTTTCTGAAGGTGCCAACATGCCATCGGTACCCGAAGCTGTTGAGGTTTTCCTAAATGCCAAAATCCTATTCGGACCAGGAAAAGCTGCTAATGCTGGTGGTGTAGCCACTTCTGGCTTGGAAATGTCACAAAACTCAATGCGTTTATCCTGGACACGAGAAGAGGTGGATGCTCGCTTACATACAATTATGATTAATATTCATAAAACTTGCCAGAAGTATGGCACCAAGGAGGATGGATTTATCAACTACGTTGACGGGGCCAACATTGGTGGGTTTGTAAAAGTAGCTGATTCAATGATAGCCCAGGGGGCAGTATAGCTTCTTCGGTTACAAATGCTTTATGAACAAGGAATATAGATTACTTAACTTTAAGCCTTTTTTCGACTTTCAGTAAAAATTTGTATTCCTTGTTCAATTATAGATATCAAATCCTTACTTTTAGACGTCATAAAGTATATTAAAGAAGCTCTCCATGCGTATTCAAAGAATTAAGCCCAAACATGATAATAATCAAATAGTTGATAATATCGACTTAAATCTACTTTCACCCTTAATCGAAAAGTTTAAGGGTAAGAAGGGAAGTCTAATCCCATTACTACAGGGAGCACAGAATATCTATGGCTATATACCTGTTAATGTTTTCAAAAAAATTTCAGATGAGACAGGACTCAGCTTAAGCGATTTATATGGTGTGGCTACTTTCTATGCTCAATTTAGGTTAATGCCTGCTGGCAAAAATATTATAAAGGTTTGTCACGGTACTGCATGCCACGTTCAGAATGCAGATTCCATTACCGACGCCTTGCAGGAAGCACTTGGGGTTAAAGATGGGGAGACCACACCTGATAAACTATTTACGCTAGAGTCAGTTGCCTGTCTTGGATGCTGTTCGCTCGCCCCTGTTATGATGATTGGAGAAGAAACTCATGGAAAACTGACAAAAGCCAGTGCTGTAAAAGTAATCAAGGATATAAAGATTAAAGAGACTGAATCCTGATTATTGTGGGCGAATAATCAACTTCAAACATCATATTAATTTCAGCAAAGTCAAACTACAGGATTATCAAAATCAGTATTCCATATAAAAAATAAATTGATGTCGAAAACAAAGGTTATTGTCGGGTTAGGAAGCTGTGGGATAGCAGCAGGAGCCGGTAAGGTTTATGAAAAGATACTTGCGCTCCAAAAATCCGACTCGCTCGATTTTGAACTTAGTAAAACCAGCTGTGTGGGCATGTGTTTTCGTGAACCACTTGTTGAAGTTGTTGACGATTTAGGCTCATTTACTTATGGTGATATAACCGAGGATAGAGCAGTTGAAATAATTCAAAATCACATAATTGGGCATAATCCTATTAAGGAGTATGTAGTTAAAACAGATCTTTTTGAAACGCCTGATAGTAATTTCTTTCAGGGACAGGTAAAAATTGCACTTCGTAATTGCGGTTATATCGATCCAGAAAATTTGCAGGAATACCTGACAAGAGATGGTTACAAAGCGTTGAAAAAGATTGCTGAAAGCAAAATATCGCCTGAAGAGGTAATCCAAACAGTTCTCGATTCTGGCATTCGTGGTCGTGGTGGTGGTGGATTTTCTACAGGATTAAAGTGGCGATTTGCTCGAAATAATAAAGCGGACGATAAATATATCATTTGTAATGCTGATGAGGGAGACCCAGGTGCATTCATGGATCGTTCGCTGCTCGAGGGAGATCCTCACTCGGTATTGGAAGGTATGATAATTGGTGCTTACGCCATTGGTGCAAATCATGGAGTAATCTACTGTCGTGCAGAATATCCGTTGGCAATAAAACGATTAAATATTGCACTCGATCAGGCAAGAAAAGCGGGTTTCTTAGGAAAAAATATCTGTGGAATCGAGGGTTTGAGCCTTGATATATACGTAAAAGAGGGAGCTGGGGCATTTGTATGTGGAGAGGAAACAGCTCTTATCGCATCCATTGAGGGTGAAAGGGGAATGCCTCGTAAACGTCCACCTTTCCCTGCCGAAGCAGGTCTTTGGCGTAAGCCATCAAATATTAACAATGTTGAAACCTTTGCCAACATACCCTATATTATTTACCACGGTGCCGAATCGTTTAATAAGTACGGTACTGGAAAGAGCAAAGGGACAAAAGTCTTTGCCATAACGGGTAAAATCAAGCACGGTGGCTTGGTTGAAGTTCCTATGGGCATGACCATTCGTGAGATTATTTATAACCTTGGAGGGGGAATTCAAAACGATAAGGAATTTAAAGCCGTTCAGATGGGAGGACCATCGGGTGGCTGCATTCCAAAACATCTCATCGATACAGAAATTGACTACGATAAAGTAACAGCTACTGGCGCCATAATGGGTTCAGGGGGCATGGTAGTTATGGATGAAACCACTTGCATGGTTGATGTTGCAAGGTTTTTTCTGGATTTTACACAGAAAGAATCCTGTGGTAAGTGTACTTTCTGCCGTATTGGTACTAAGCGAATGCTTGAAATACTTACTCGTATAACTCAGGGTAAGGGTGTGGAAGGCGATATAGAAAAACTCGAGGAATTGGCACATCAGATTAAGGATAGTTCGCTTTGTGGATTAGGACAAACAGCTCCAAACCCTGTTCTTACAACTATCAAATACTTTAGGCACGAATACGAAGCCCATATTCACGATAAAAAATGCCCTGCTTTGAGCTGTAAAGAATTGTTAACCTACGAGATTATTCCTGATAAGTGTACGGGTTGTAGGGTATGTGCCATAAAGTGTCCGGTTCAGGCAATTACAGGAGAGAAGAAGATGCCGCATTTTATTAATCAGGAAATCTGCATCCGTTGTGGCGATTGCTATAGCAGGTGTAAATTCGAAGCCATAAAGGTTTCGTAATCTTTGTTTTTAAGTTAATTAATAATGTTTTGCCTTTGCACTCCAGCAAAAAAATTGAAGACATGAGTGAAAAAATCAATATAATTTTAAACGGAAAACCTACAGCTGCAAATAAGGGGGAGTATATTCTCGATATTGCCAAACGTCAAGGTATACAAATACCAACGCTTTGCCATGATCCTCGTTTGGAGCCCTATTCCTCCTGTTATCTTTGTGTTGTTGAGATTGAAGGGCAGCGAAATCTGCAGCCCTCTTGCTCCACAAGAGTAGCTGAAGGTATGAGTATTAACACTGACAATGAACGGGTTCATAGGGCTCGTAAAACAGCATTGGATTTGATCATGAGCAACCATTACGCTGATTGTGTTGCACCATGCCGTGAGCGTTGTCCTGCTGGGGTTGATGTTCAGGGTTATATTTCACTCATCGAAAAGGGTTTATACAGCGAAGCGGTTAAGGTAATTAAAAGCACAAACCCTCTCCCTGCAATATGCGGTCGAGTTTGCGTTCGCCCCTGCGAGGTTGCCTGTAGACGTAATCTATTGGATGAAGGAACAGGTGTGGGTATCGATTACATGAAGCGCTTTGCTGCTGATGCTGATTTAGATTCTCAAAACCATTACATTCCCGAAATTGCCCCTTCAACGGGGAAAAAGATTGCCATAATTGGTGCTGGACCCGGTGGACTTTCAGCAGCGTACTTTCTTCAGCAGAAAGGTCATCAATGCGATATTTATGAGGCTCAACCTTATGCAGGCGGGTGGTTAAGGTATGGAATACCCGAATACAGATTACCCAACGATTTACTTCAACGCGAGGTGGATTCAGTTACTGAGCTTGGTGTTAATATATTTTTCAATAAAAAATTGGGAGATAACCTCAGCTACAAGAATATTTCTGAAAACTACGATGCCACCATTCTTACCATTGGTTCGCAACGAGGCACTTTGCTGGGTGCAGTTGGCGAGGATGCTGAAGGTGTTTTCTCGGGAATCGATTTTCTAAGGAATATGGAGATGACGGGTCAACGCTACGATTTCAGGGGGAAGAGAATAGCCGTTGTAGGTGGTGGAAATACCGCCATGGATTGCTGCCGCACGTCTATTCGCTGCGGAAGCACCGATGTAACTGTGGTTTATCGTAGAACTGAGGCAGAGATGCCTGCAAATCCCATCGAAATTCACGAATCGAAACTTGAGGGTGTGAAGTATATGTTCCTAACTGCACCCGTTAAGGTAAATAAGGATGATAAGGGCAGATTAAAATCATTAACTGTTGTTGAAATGGAATTAGGCGAGCCAGATGCCTCAGGTCGCCGACGCCCCGTTCCCAAAGAAGGTTCGGAACACGATTTGGAATTCGATTATATTCTGGCTGCCATTGGGCAAAAAACAGATATCAACTTCCTTGATGACATTAATTCTTATGCCAAAGGTGGTATTTTAAAGCCTAACAAGTGGGGCGATATAAACGCTGACTCAAAAACCCTCCAAACCGATATTCCATCGGTATTTGCAGCAGGTGATGGGGTTACTGGGCCAGCTACAATTATTGAAGCCATTGCACAAGCCAAGTTGGCTTCACATAGCTGTCATCTGTTTTTAATTGGCAAACCTGTTGTTCCTCCCAAAAAGGAATTCCTGAGTAAAAAGGATAACTTTAAAAATCAGGAAAAGAACGATTACGTAGGACGTTATCAGAAACAGCTTCGTGAGGAGATGCCGGTGATGAAACCAGAGGCGCGAAATAATTTCAACGAGGTAGAGTTGGGCTATAGCGAGGAGCAAGCACTAAACGAAACCAATCGTTGCCTCGAGTGTGGATGTGTTGCTTACTTCGATTGCAGCCTAAAAGAGCATTCCGATAAATATAATGTGGATCAGCAACGCTTTGCTGGAGAGCATAAGGAATACCAGGTGAATTTCAACCATCCTTTCATCGAAATAGATAATAATAAATGTATTCTTTGCTCACGTTGTGTAAGAATTTGCAAAGAGATAGTGGGAGCTAACGCTTTAACCCTTATCAATCGAGGGTTCGAAACCTATGTCGCCCCTGCTATGGGTAACGATCTAAGCGATACAACCTGCGAAAGTTGTGGACTTTGCCTTTCTGCATGTCCAACTGGTGCACTCACCGAAAATGTTCCCTTTAAACCCGGTCCTGTTGAAATGGAGACATTTGAAACGATTTGCACCTACTGCTCTGTTGGGTGTAAACTTACTTTTCATCATAGTGGTGGTTACATTATGAAGGTTACAGGTGCTGAGGGTATGATTAATGTCGATGGTAATCTGTGTATGTACGGAAAATTTGGATACAGAATTTTTATTCGAACCGACAGAATAACAAAACCATTGGTAAAAGAAAATGGTTCGTTTCGCGAGATCTCATTCGAGGATGCATACAAGCTTATTGAAGGGAAAATTAAATCAACAGATTCCAATAAAAATGCATTCTTTGCCGGTGCAAGGTTAACTAACGAAGAAATGTACCTTACCCAGAAATTTGCCCGTGCCGGTGTTGGAACCAACAATGTAAACAGCTTTCACTACCTACATGGGGCATCGAACCTTGCTAACATTTCAACCCATAACGTTCCCTTTGAACAAATAAAAAAATCGAGCAGAGTGTTCCTTTTTGGTGCAGAGATAGACCGGTATAACCCTGTTGTAGGATACATGATTAACTCGGCCAAAGTTCCATTCGAAGTAATTTCAACACAAAACATTCCTCGTTTAAAAAGAAAATCCAGCGGATTTCACCATATTAACTCATACTTCTATTTTGTTCAGGCAGTAAACCACTATCTACTCTCAAATAACCTGCAGAACAAACTATTTATAAAGGATAACTGCAATAAGTTTGAAGAGTACAAAACGAATATTCTGGCCAAAAACTACAGCGAACTTTGCAAAAAAGCTTGCGACTGCAGCGGTAAGTGTATTGAGGAATTTGCCAATAGGTTTAACAAAGAGTTGAATGCAATTCTCATCTTCTCTGAGAGAGAGATTGACCAGCAAACCGCAATGGAAATTCGAAATTTGGCATTAATTAGCGGTAAACTTGGTAAAACAGCCACAGGAATTATTGCTCTGAAGAGCAAAAACAACTCGCAAGGACTATTCGATATGGGAGTTCGACCCAATACAGGTGTTGGAATCCAAAGCATTTCTAGTAAAGATTTTGCTGAAATGCTGAAAAACAAATGGGGTGTTAGCACTATTCCAAACCCCGAAAATGGTTGCTTTAGCGAGAGGTTTTACAAAGCCGAATTCCAGAATATTTTTATCTTTGGGGAGGACCCAATAGGCTGTTCGGATAATAGTAAAAAGATTTCGGAAGTACTCTCGAAGGCAGAATTTGTTATGGTTCAGGATGCTTTTTTGACTCAAACAGCCAAGTTGGCAAACCTAATTCTTCCCTCATCGTTCTGGTACGAAACAGGTGGCTCGTTTACCAACTCACAAAGGTTTATTCAGGAATTTGATGCTGGGCTAAAACCAAGGGTTGAAAAAACAAGTATCGCACAACTAATCGATCTAATCAAATTGTTTGGATTAAACGGATTAAACGATATTGATGACATAAAGAACGAAGCCATATCGCTTCTGCCTAACGATGTTAGTGAATGCAAACATGAATTTAAAATAATTAACGAACCTGATAAAATTTCGCCCTTTAACCATGGATGTGACTATCTGATGGAGCAATTCGATAAGGAGTTTGAAGAATTAAAATGAATAATGCGATGAAAGAATTCAAAAGCACCAACGATATTTTAGACTTTGCCATTGAAAATGAGCAACATGCAGTTGACTTTTACAATGGTTTGGCAAAAATTGCCAATAGTGAGGATATGCGAAAAACCTTCATTCAATTTGCCAGAGAAGAGATAGGGCATAAAGCTCGTCTTACAAAAATAAAGGAGGAGGGAATTCTTAATTTGTCAACTGAAATTGTCGCTGATTTAAAGATTGCCGATTATATTGTTAAAACCGAAGCAACTAATGATATGACATATGAGCAAGCGCTTGTTCTTGCCATGAAGCGTGAAAAAGCTGCTTTTAAACTCTACATGTCATTATCTGAAAAATCACCTAGCGAGGAGTTGAAGCAGCTATTTTTAAATCTTGCACAGGAAGAGTCGCGCCATAAATTACGCTTTGAGCTGGAGTATGACGAATTTGTATTGCGTGATAATTAATAAAAGCATGTTAAAAGAAAAATCCTCATAGAAATATTCTTTGGGGATTTTTTCGTTTTTTTTGATTTTGCCCCAGTTGTTGCTCTATAGACGAATTACAATAATTATTTGTATTTTTGAGCAAATTTCAACTTGAATGGTTAATTTTTGTTTTAGGCTTAATTTGCTCATTATTGCAACAATTTGGTTTGCTAGCATAAATCTTTTTGGTCAAAATGTTGAGATAGCACCCCAGAAAAGTAGTATTGAGGTAACAGCCGATTCTCTCTTTTCCAAGAATTTATATGCTGAGGCGTTACCTGAATATCAGAAATTAATTGAGCAGTTTCCTCAGGATCCCAACTTTCATTATAAGATTGGAGTTTGTTACCTTATGGTAACCAAAAAACTTGAAAAGTCTATAGAACACCTTAAGTTTGCCTCAACCCGTCAGGTAACAAACCTGGTATACTACTACCTGGCCGAGGCGTTTTTCCATAGCTATCAATTTGACGATGCCCTTTCATACTACCGCAGATTTATTATCAATGGAGGTGATCCTGAAGTACCTACTCCGGTTATTGAACGTCGTGTAGGGCAATGCGAAAACGGAAATTTTATGATCCGTTTTATCTACCAACCCAAGGTGATCGAAAGGAAAATGGTTCACAAAAACGATTTTTATCGGTACATCAATACAAAATCTTCCAACGGTACATTTATACTTAAACCCAACGATTTAAAAACATCTACCGACCTCAAGCAGGGCGATAATTCAATTATCTTCTACCCAACTAACCCCCAGCAGGGAGATAAAATATTCTACTCAAGTTATGGCTCCACTACCTCCTATGGAAAAGATATTTTTATGATTGAATTCCAGGCGGATGGGTTTTGGAGTAAACCCCGAAATCTTGGGGATGTTGTAAACTCATCGTTCGATGAGGATTTTCCCTACTTAGCCAGCGATGGAGTTTCATTGTACTTTGCATCCAATGGTCATTACAGCATGGGTGGTTACGATATTTATCGAAGCGTTTATAACCCTTCGACCAAGCAATGGAGCACTCCAGAGAATTTGGGTTTTCCTTTCAGTTCGCCATTTGATGATTTTTTATTAGTTCCCGATGAAAAGTATGAGTTGGCCACTTTTGTGACTAATCGGAATACATCAAAAGATAGCCTTGAAATCATTTTGGTTGAGATAGATGATAATCCCATTCGCCGTCCATTCGATAGGATAGAATCTATTTGGAATATTGCCAAACTTGATCCAAGAGTGATAGCAAAGAAGGAAATGGCTCAAACTGCTTCCTCAAAAACATCACAACCAAAATCAGCATCATTTAATGCTGTTGAAAATGACCCTGAGTATTCTAGAGCTTTAGCTCAGGGTTTTACGCAGCAAATGAGAGCCGATTCTTTAAGGGTTAGGCTGGAGGCTCTTCGTGAACGATTCGACTTTATAAATACTGCTGATGAACGGAGAGCACTTGAAAGGCAAGTTGTTACAGTCGAAAATGCCCTTCTTGAGGCACAACGCAGTGCCGACGATTTCTTTGTTAGAGCAAGCCAGATTGAGCAGGAGTATATAACCGGAAAACGTAAGCCCATCGATAAACCTACAACAACTTTTGCTTCGGATAATCCCAAATTTCTTTATCAGGCACAATTTGCACCAACTGTTTTTCAAACCGATGAGCTAAATCGTTTGGCTCAATGGGAGAGGTTAACACCTCAGATTGAAACACAGAGAAGGGAATTAATTGAATTAAAGAATAAGATTGAACTAATTGAAAGCAATGAGCCCGATTCCTATAACGAAAATCCACATTACCAAAAACATAAAGCAGATTGGTCGACCAAAATTCGAAGTTTTAGCAATTTGTTGAACGAGCAAACGGGAGGAAAAAAAGCGCTTTATAGAGAGTGTGTTTCTGTGGCTATGGTAAAAAGAGGAGCAAGCAACGATATTGATATTAGAAGTGAGATTGATAGAGCAAATCAGCACTTTCGTGCTGCTACGGCTATTCGAAATAATGCCACCGAAGAGGAAATGGTTCAATCAACTTATGACGCTTTATTGCTTGATGAGTTGGGGGTGCTAAGGCTAGAGTTTGTTTTTGCTAAACTTTGGGGAATGAGGCTGTTTGAGCAGGAAGTGCTTAGCAAAATATATCGGCTTGAACAGAATATATTTGGGAGCAAACTACCAGTTACACCACAAAAAATTATCGTTGAAAAGACTGTATCAGAAGATCAAGAGTTGGATAAAAAGGATATATCAATAACCAGAGTCGATGAAAATAAGGTAAAGCCTGATGCAATACTTTTTCATTCCGAAGAAGAAATTGAATTTCAGGTGGTCGAAAAATCGCCATACAGTTCAACTAATCCTATTCCTGTTGACACACCCTTTCCTTCAGGAGTCATCTATAGGATTCAGGTGGCAGCATTTAGCAACCCTGTTGCTATCGATTACTTTAAAGGAATGGTACCAATCAACGGGGAGCGAGTTAGTGGAGGGAAGGTAACAAAATACTATATAGGTAATTTTCGTTTGCTGAATGATGCAGAAAAAGCATTACCGATTGTTCGATCAAAAGGGTTTAAGGATGCCTTTATCGTTGCATGGCACAATGGACGTTCTATTGCTCTTTCTAGAGCAAAATCACTAGAATCAACTGAAGATTTATCGAGTAATGGGAAATCACCAAGAATTAGCATTGAACAGGATGGCCGTTTGTATATGATTCAGTTTGGACATTACAAGGGCCGATTACCCGATGGTATTGCTCAAACAGTAAGGGCACTTGCCCCCGGAAAGGATATAATTCGTAAACCCGACGATCAGGGTGGCTTTATCTATTCTGTTGGTTCTTATACTGATGCAGTTGAGGCAACAAGGGTAAAGGACAATTTAATAGGCAGTGGAATTAAAAATGCTTTTGTTGTTGTGGTTGAACTAGATGATAATTAGTTATATTAGCATCACATTTTCTAGAGATATTATGAGTAGTAGTAAATCAACAAAAAGAAAAGAAAGCACTAGTAATCAAGAGAGTATAGCTAATTACTATTCTCTATTTCTATTTAATGACGACCATAATCTTTACGAATATGTAATTGATAGCCTGGTTGAGGTATGTAATCATAACAGATTGCAGGCCGAGCAATGCACTTTAATTGCACATCATAAAGGGAAATGCGATATCAAAACAGGAGAGTTTAATAAACTAAAACCGATGAAAGATGAGCTTTCAAGGCGTGGATTATCCTCAACCATTATTTCCCAATAGGGATTGTTAATATGATATTTTAAACAATACTTTACTTGTAAAACCATGACTGGTGTTATCATTTTAATCCTTATCGGATTATTTCTTTTTCTGGTTGAGTTTTTACTAATTCCCGGAATAACCGTAGCAGGTATTGGAGGAGTGGCATTTTTAATTGGTGGTATTGTATGGGCATACACTGGCTATGGAAACACTGCTGGTCACATTACGCTAATCTCCACATTGGTTGCAACATTCTTTACCATAGCAATAGCCCTTCGTGCTAAAACATGGAAAAGATTTATGCTTAACACAAATATCGAAGGCAGTGTGGCTAACCCCGACGATGAAAATCAGGTTAAACTGGGAGATACTGGTATTGCCATTAGCAGATTAACGCCCATTGGCAAAGCCCGATTTAATGATAGGGTTTATGAGGTTAAGTCAACAGGAGAGTACATTGATCAAAAAACAGAAATCGTTGCCCTTCGGTTTGAAGGATCAAAAATAATTGTTAAACCAAAAACAACTTAATTATGAGCGGTATTGCACTTTATCTAATAATCTTTGCCGTCAGCATAGTCGGCTTATGGATTATCCTTTACTTTGTACCCATTGGAATGTGGTTTTCGGCCCTGGTTAGCGGGGTTAGAGTTTCTCTGCTTCAGCTTATTCTGATGCGTTGGAGGAAAGTACCACCAGGAGTTATCGTTCAAGCATTAATTGAAGGAACAAAGGCTGGCATCGAACTTTTTCGAAACGATCTTGAGGCTCACTACCTTGCAGGTGGTCGTGTGTCAAAAGTGGTTCACGCCCTAGTATCGGCTCAAAAAGCCAATATCCCCTTAGATTTCAAAATGGCTACAGCCATTGATCTGGCAGGTAGGGATGTATTTGAAGCCGTGCAAATGTCAGTTAACCCAAAGGTAATTAACACACCCCCAGTTACTGC
>Ga0334882_1001621_pt1 | contig 26084 bp, 27 predicted proteins | sample GraSluR1_MG_5_FD_207226 | JGI IMG/M metagenome (GOLD analysis project Ga0334882, IMG submission 207226) | Sludge microbial communities from methane-producing bioreactor in Wageningen University, Netherlands - Granular Sludge_15_04-R1 | ecosystem: Engineered > Bioreactor > Anaerobic >...
TTCGCACCCTCGGACTGAGGGGGAGAGCCTGTGGAGAATCGACCTCCGGCTTGGTATCACCTCCAAGTAAGCGTCGGCTCAGTGAAGCAGGAAGCTCCGCTCTTTAGGGCGGAGAGGAAGTCACATAAAGGTGGTTATCCGGCGGATACGGCCCCATAAAAGAGCTCCCTCATATGAGATCATGAAGGGCCTATCATACAAGGGAGCGCAAAAGCTCGAAGGCCCCCGTCATCTCCAGGCCGATGTAGACCATGACGAGGGTGAATGCCGCCCTCAAGCGGTCGGCCGGGAGGCGGTGGGCGGCCCTCACCCCGACCCGGGCCATGGGAATTGAGGCGCCGGCGAGGAGAGCCGCCTGGAGGAGGTTGACGTACCCGAGGCTGAAGGGGGGCAGGCCTGGGACGGCAAGGCCGTTGTAGACGTAGGAGAGGACGCCTCCAGAAGACGTCAGTATGATGGCGGCGGAGGAGGTTCCTACAGCTCTATGGATCCCAAAGCCCAAGGCCATCGAGAGGATCGGGACCATGATCAGCCCGCCCCCGATCCCCACGAGGCCGGATACAAAGCCGAGGGGCAGGCCCAAAAGGAGGTAGCAGCTGTCGCTCCTCGCAGCTTTGCCGCCCTTCGCGCCTTCTGCGGCCTTGAGATCGGGGGCGGTCGCCATCCTCAGGGCTGCGGCGATCACCACCAGGCCGAAGCCGATCCGTAGGAGTTCACCTGGGGCTTTTGCAGCTACGGCTCCGCCGACGAAGGCGCCGACGAATCCGGCGATGCCCAGGAGGAGGGCAGCCCGAAGGACGACGGCACCCCTCCGATGGTGGCCCAGGGCGGCGTTGACGGCGGTGGGGAGGGCCACGGCGAGGGCAGTCCCAAAGGAGATCCGGATCGCCAGGGTCGGCTCGACCCCCGAAGAGGTGAGGGCCCAGATCTGGACCGGGACCATGATGAAGCAGCCTCCGACCCCCAGCATCCCGGAGGCGAGGCCTGCGGCGACCCCCGTTATAACCAGTGCGAGGGCTAAGATCGGCTCCACGATAAGACGGATGTCGGATTGAGATAAATATATATCTCACCCTATCTGCTACCCTTCCGTGAGACGATCGAGAGGGGTGCCGGAGCTCCTCGCCCCCGCTGGGTCCTGGGATGGACTCATCGCGGCGGTGGAGGCGGGGGCCGACGCCGTCTACCTGGCAGGAAAGAGGTTTGGGGCGAGGAAAGGGGCGCAGAACTTCGATGATCGGGAGCTGGAGAGGGCCATCGACCTCGCCCACATGAGGGGGGTGAAAGTCTACGTCGCCGTCAACACCCTCATCCCCGAGGCCGAGATGGAAGATCTCGGAGAGCGGCTCCTTTGGCTCTACGAGGCAGGAGCCGACGCCGTCCTCGTCCAGGACCTGGGGGTCCTCCGCCTCGCAAGAGATCTCGTCCCCCGCCTGGAGCTTCACGCCTCCACCCAGATGACGATATCAAGCCTCGAAGGAGCGCTGTGGGCCGCCGAGATGGGGCTATCGCGAGCGGTCCTGGCAAGGGAGCTGACCCTCCAGGAGGTGGTGGAGATCGGGGAGAAGGCTCCCATCGGGGTAGAGGTCTTCGTCCACGGCGCCCTCTGCTACTCTTACTCCGGCCAGTGCCTCCTCTCCTCGGCGATCGGCGGAAGGAGCGGAAACCGGGGGCTCTGCGCCCAGCCCTGCCGAAAGCCCTACCGGCTCATGCGCTCCCAAAAGAGGGACTCCTGGGGACGGCCTCTTGAGCTGGAGGAGGTACCTCTTCCCGCAAGGTACCTCCTATCTTCAAAGGACCTGGCCGTCTACCCCAGACTCGAAGAGGTGGCGAAAGCCCCCATCGAGGCGCTGAAGATCGAGGGGAGGATGAGGTCCCCCGAGTACGTCAGGGCCGTCGTATCCATCTACAGGGGGGCTCTAGACGCCATATCCAGGTCGGAGTGGGCGCCGTCGGCGCGGGATTATCGAGACCTCGCCCTCGCCTTCAACCGGTCCTTCACCCCGGGCTGGATCGGCGGCGCCTCCCGGGGGGAGATCGTCAGCTCAGAGCGGCCCGACAACCGGGGGGTCCGGATCGGCCACGTCGTCAGCTGGGACCGAAGGAGAAAGGCGGCGGCTGTGAGGATCGAGGGGGACCTCGTCCCGGAGCGGGGGGACGGCCTCGTCATCTCTTCGAGGGGTAAAGAGCAAGGGACGGTGGTGAGATCTCCCGTCTTTGTCGAAGACGGGCTCATCAGCCTCCCTTCCAGCGAGCCGGTGGAGAGGGGGGCTATTGTCAATCTCACCCGGAGGGCAGGGCTCGGCGGAGGCAGGGGCCCGGGACAGGTCCGACCCATCCCCATCGATCTAGAGGTCCGATGGGAAGGAAGAAGGCCCGTCCTCCAGGGGAACGTCTTCCTCCCGGATGGAAAGACTACGACATCGATCCTGGAGGCCGACTTCTCGATGGAGCCGGCGAAGAAGAGGCCCCTGTCGGAGGAGGAGATCAAAGCCCAGCTCTCAAAGGCCGGAGGGACCCCCTTCTTCGTCAGGGATATCAAAATGGACTATCCCGGAGGCCTCTTCGCCCCCCTGGGGGAGGTCAACAGGCTCAGGAGGGAGTTTCTGAAGTCTGCGGAGGAAGACGCCGCAGCCTACTTCAAGCCCTCCGAGGAGGAGGTGGGGTCAGCGAAGGCGAGGCTTGGGGCGTTCATAGAGGGGAGAAGAGGAGCGGAGCCGAGACATATCCCGACCGGATCGAAACCGTCGGTCTCGGTCTACGCCGACTCCTTTGCGACCGTATCCGGGGGCTGCGAGGGGGGATGCCGCCGGGTCTACTTCGAGCCCGCAGTCTCCATCGCCGGGGGGAGGAAGTGCGGGCCAGAAGAGACCGGCGCCGACGCCCTCCTGGAGCACCTCGCCGAGGCAAAGGAGATCTGCGATGGTGGCGGAGCCGACCTCGTCTGGAAGTGGCCCAGGGTCGCAAGACGCCGCTACCTCGATCTTGCGCTCCCCCTTTTGAGGAGGGCGGATGTGGATGAGGTGATGGTGGAGGGGGCGGGCCTCGCGGAGGCGGTCGCCGCCGTGGCGCCGGAGATGAGGGTCTCTGGGTCTTTTGGTCTGAACCTCTGGAACAGCTCCGCTGTGGAGGCGCTGTCGCAGAGGTTATGCAGGCTCGCCCTCTCTGCTGAGCTCTCGGCCCCAGAGGTGGAGGAGCTGGTCATCCGATCTCGATCGATCCCAAACCGGCCGGACCTGGAGGTCCTGGTCCAGGGGAACGTCGAGGCGATGGTAGCCGAGGACTGCCTCCTCTCCTCAGCCCTGGGGTGCGAGACGGCCGCCTCATCCGGCGACGACTTCTGGGGGATCGAGGACGAGACCGGAAGGGTCTTTCCCCTCAGGAGGGACGGCGAATGCAGGACTCACATCTATAACGCCGTGGAGCTATCCCTGGTGGATCAGGCGCCGAGGCTCATTGATCTGGGCATATCATCTCTGGCCATCGACGGACGGGGCAGAACGGCGAAGTACGCCCGGAGGATGGCAGAGATCTACGGCGAGGCGGTGGAGGGGGGCGACCTCCAACGCCTCAAGGGAGAGGCGATGGCCATCTCCCTGGGGGGAGCGACCGGCGGAGCCTTCCTCCGGGGGAGGAGGGAGTGACTGACCTGTAGCTGCCGGGAAAAGGGCATTAAGACCAAAGGGTTAAGGATCGACGATCATGGACCCATCCACCCCCGGGGGGAGGCACGAGGCGCTCCGCCCCGACTATCGGAGCGGGATCTGCTGCGTCTGCGGCCACCTCCTCTCAAACCACCTCAAGGACGGTGACGGCTGGAGGTGCACCGAGCGGGGGCTCGACGGGAGGCGGTGTGAGTGCTTCCTGCGGCCGATCCTGACGGGGACGGAGCGGGAGAAGGAGTTCTACGACCTGGGGTGGAGGATGAACGTCTCGGAGCGGGAGATCTACGAGTTCAAGAAGAAGTTTCGGGACTGCTACCGGAGATGGTAGATGGTAGCCCCTTCAAAGAGGTGAGATCAGAAGGGGATGATCCCGTCGTAGATCTCGGCCCCGAACTGCAGGGCCTCCTCCACCGAGACCGGGTCCTTCATCAAAAATACCCGCTCCTCCTTCGTCTCCACGTATTCGACGGAGTTTTTCAGAACCGGAGCGTACTTGCTCCGCTTATCGAGGCTTACGACGTAGCCTGCCAGATCCTCGACGACGTGGATCTCGAAGCCCTGGGACTTCAGCTTCTCGAAGGCCTCGTCCCTCTCGTGCTCGGTGAGAAACTCGAAGCGGTACCTATCGCGGCTGTAATGGTCGGCCAGCTCCTTGAAGGTCTCCTTTTCTGCGAAGAAGTGCTTGAAGGCCCAGATCCTGCCAATCCTGAAGGCGGTGATCTTCGCCCGCCTCTCCGTCACGTCAAAGGTGCTCGGTTTCATAGTTCAAGCTGAGATGGCGGCCGATAAAAAAGAGACGGTGGTGGCCTATGAGGAGATGCAGTCTATCGGCCCTCTGAAATTCGGACCCATGGGCTCTTGTTCTCACCTATCCATCGCCCTGCGCCGCAGATCTTCTGGCATCTTCTCGATGGCGTACCGCAGAGCGGTCCGGGGCATCCGGACCTTGTTCTTCATGACGTAATCGAAGACCTCCTGCTGATGGCTTTTGCTCGCCTCCTTCAGCAGCCAGCCGTACCCCTTCTGGACCAGGTCGTCTGCGTCCAGGAGGAGGAGGTCGGATATCTCGAAGACCTCCTCCAGGAAGAGCCCCTTGCGGACCGGGAGGATGAGGGTCACGGAAGCGGCCCGCCGCAGCCACCGGTTCTCCGATCCCGTCCAGACCTTGAGGTTATCGAGATAACCGGGATACATCTCGATGAAGGTCCCAAGGGCGTGGTTGCAGAAGGTGTCGCACTTCGCCCAGCTGTTGACGTATCGGCCGAGCCACCCCTCGAAGACGGTGAAGTCGGAGGGTTCGTATTCTTTCCTCCGGGAGTAGGCCCACTCGAAGGCTATGGCTGCCTCCTCGCCATAGTCGGATTTGAGGAGCTCCTCGCAGAGGGCGAAGATCTCCTCCTTCTCCATTCCGTCCATCTCCAGGAGGCTCTTTTTGGCGATCTCCCTCACGAGGGAGGCCTTGACGCCGTAAAGCAACACCTCCTCTTTGAAGAACCGCTGGCCGCTCTCCCTCGTCTTCTCGTCGGCCTTCTCCATAAGCTCCAGCCTCACGCCATCGATGACTTCGTCGTTCATCCTTCTGTCATTCCCCCCCGCTCTTCACCGGTCTTCATCGAGGCCGCCGTGATCATAACAATATGCGCCACCCTCCCCTTCCGTGCTTCTCGAAGTACCGCTGGTGATACTCTTCGGCCCTATAAAACTCCGACGCGGGGACGATCTCGGTCGTGATCTCTCCTCTATAAAGGCCGGACCTCTGGCGCCTCTCCTTCGCCGATCGGGCGGCGGCCTCCTGCTCGGGGTCGTGGAAGAAGACCGCCGACCGGTACTGGCTCCCCACGTCCGGACCCTGCCTGTTCTTCGTCGTGGGGTCGTGGATCGACCAGAAGAGGTCCAGGAGCTCATCATAAGAGACGATCCCAGGATCGTAGACGACCTCCACCGCCTCGGCGTGGCCGGTCTTATCGGTGCAGACATCCTCATAGGTAGGATTTACTGTGTATCCGCCGGTGTAGCCTACGGCCGTCGAGATGACCCCCTCCACCTCCCGGAAGGCCGCTTCCACCCCCCAGAAGCAGCCTGCAGCGAAGGTCGCCTTCTTCGTCCCCAACTCTATCTCATCCCCTCTCTGCGTCCCCCTCAACTCTGATCACCATCCCTTCTCCTCATGATCACCATCTCCAAGGCTACGGTGCGAGCTCCACCACCGTCTTCTGGACGGTGGAGGTGAAGGCCTCCGTCAGCTTCTCCTCGTAGCTGCCGATGAGCTTTCCCGTCCCTTTCTCGTAGGTGACGAGCCTCTGATAGTCCCGGCCGTTGGTCTCCCGGAAGACTATCCCGTTCCGATCGTTCTGGATGACGGATATCAGCAGCCCCGTATCCGGATCGACGTCGACGTCTCCGACCTCGTCTATGGCTAACGCTGTAGCGGGAAGCCAGAACCCCATGAGCTGGCGGACGCCGCTCGCCGCATAGTACGGGATCGATCCTCCGCCTTCCCCCGGAGCCGTCCACTTGATGATGGAAGACTCAGAACTGACGGAGACGACTTCAGCCCGGAGGTTGACGGGGAAGGGGTTCGGAACCGTCCCTGGTATCTCGAAGACGGTCTCGCCCAGGTACGACGTCGTCTGGCCGGCCCGGAGCCAGTTAGGGGAGGTGCCGCCGGTCCAGGGGATATCCACCTCCCGGAGGTTTCGCAAGGATATTATGCCGGTCTCAGTGGTGGCCCCGTCGGAGGAGAGGATGTCGTAGCGGTGGAGGAGGAGGAGGCCCGTCTCTGCGTCATAGGTCATGGCATACCTGATCCCGGTCCGCTTCACCTCCAGCCTCACCGCCTGGAAGGTCGAGCCCGCCACCTCCACAGGCCCCCGGATTACCGACAGATCACCGCCGTCTCCCTCCGGCACCTTTGCCAGGACCTCGGGACTGCACCAGAAGTCGCCGCAGCCTGCCGGCACCACCGACCCGAAACCCCCTCCAGGTAGAGGGCGGAATAGCCCCAGGGGGGACCGGACGTAGCTGACGGTGGAGGTGGCGGCGAAAGATCCCTCCAGGGCGACGACGTCGGTCTGAATGAGGGCGTCGCCGACCTGGGGTTTCCCATCCCTCGCCCCCTGGTCGACGGTGGCGTAGTAGGTCGCCCTCAGCCCCTCGACGACCCAGGAGGGCGCGGGCTTTGTATTCAGCTCCGGGAAGAGTATGGGCAGCGGGTTCTCCTTCCCGCTGGGAAAGGTCGGGAGCCCCAAGGCCGATGGAGCCGCCGCAAGAATTAGGCATATCAATAGGGTGAGGGCTGATAGGATCCCGATCTTCTTCATCATCTCACCACGGGACACCGGGCCGATGACCAGCCGGCGAGCCCCCCGAGGATGACTGTCAGATCCTCCAGCCCCTCCCGCCGGAGGATCGAGGCCGCCATCATGGAGCGCAGGCCGGACCCGCAGAAGATGTAGATCGGCCGGTCCCTCGGCACCTCGCCGATCCGTTCTGGCAGCTTTGTGACGTGGATCTGGTGGGCGCCGGTGATCCTCCCCGACCTCTCCAGCTCGTCGTCGCCCCTGACGTCGAGGATCCATGCCCTCTCCTTCTCCCGGCGGTCGAGGCGGCGGCAGAGGTCGTGGACGTTGGCGGTGTTGATGGAGCCGCTCTCCATCCCGGCGGTGTGCCAGGCGATCATCCCCCCTGAGAGATAACCTCCGATCCGGTCGAATCCGAGCCGCCGGAGGAGCCGGACCGCCTTATCGCGATCTCCGGTCTCGTCGACCATGAGGATATTCCTGTCGTAGGGCAAAAACCAGCCGGCGAAACTGGGGATGCCGGCGAGCCAGATGCTGAGGGAACCGGAAAGATGGGCAGCCCCAAAGGCGAGCTCCGTCCGGTTGTCGAGGACGAATTCATCTCCGGCCGCCTCGGCGAACTCCTGAGCCGAGAGGGGGCGGGGGTCGGCGATGGTGCAAAGGAGGGGTGCCCCCACCATGTTCAGCCTCTCCATCTCCTTGAAGTAGGGGGGCATCTCCAGCTCCACCGCCATCTTCTCGACGAACTCGTCCTTTCCTTCCATCTGGAGCTTGGGATTTCTCTTCCGCTCGATCCCCAGCGTCGTCCACTTCCTATCGGCTATGGAGGCGGCACAGACCGACCCTGCACCGTGGGCGGGACATGCTATAACCCCGTCCCCCAGGGGGAGGAGCCGATCGAAGATGGAGTCGTAGAGGAGGCCTGCCATCTCCTCGGCCCGTTCCATCCCCATGAAGTCTACCCTCCCCAGGTCACCGGCGAAGATGGCGTCTCCTGTGAAGACGATCCAGGGCTCGCCTCCAGAGTCCCGGAGGAGGTAGCTCATGGAGCCGAGGGTGTGGCCGGGGGTGGAGATCGCCTCGACCTCGAACCTTCCTACCTTCCATCTCATGCCGTCCTCCACCGCCTCGCCGTATCGATAGTCGAGGTGGCCGTCGGCGTGGAATATATCGGCCCCGGTCCTGGCTGAGAGCTCCACCGATCCGACGACATAGTCCTCGTTACGATGGGTCTCAAGGACCGTGGTGATCCTCATCCCCGCGGCAGTCGCCATCTTCTGGTAGAGATCGCAGTCCCGCCGGGGATCGATCACAAGAGCCTCGTTTCCGTCGCCCACGATGTAGGAGTAGTGGGCGAGCCCCTCAGATTCGACTCTCTCAAATAGCATAAAATTCACCTACGACCTAAAGGTTGGCCGAATTCGAGCATTTTAAGGGATCCGACGCAGGAGATCCGGGATGGCGGGATGGCCATCTGGACGGTCCTCTCCATTGGAAGTCTGCTCTATTTTTAAGATGGGAGGTTATATGAAACTTATTATTGAGGGGGGGCCGGGAGGTGAGGCGCGGAAGAATTGGATTTATATGATTAAATAATATGAAAAAAATATAGGGAACTCATATCTCCTTCAACTTCGCCAAGAGCCTCCCGAGCCGCTCGACGTAAGCGCCATCGATGGCGTACCTGTCACCCTCCTCGATATGTTCTGCCGTCGATAGAGCCCTCTGCGCCACCGCCCCCACCTCCCGGAGGATGTGATGCTCTGCGACGTCCTTTGTCACGACGTCGATGTACTCCCACCATGCCTCGTCCAGCCCCTTCAGGGGGGCGCCCCTCACCCCGCCCTTCCTCATCTCGTCGAGGCGATCCTGGAGGGTGCCGGCGGCGGGCCACCGCCCCGTCTGGTATCGCTGATAAGCCTCGGACCCAGCCCGTCCCACCCGGTCGTCCCTCTTTCGCTGCTCAAAGAGCCACATCGAAAAGTCTACCCTTCTTCCTCCCATCGCCTTCACACGATCAGCCTCCTTTAGCAAAAGGCTGCTTCCTGCGATAACTACCTATCCATACTCTCATCCGAAAAGCCGCTTGCGCCGGAGGAATCCTCCGGGACTTCCGGCATGATCGAAAACCTCCCGGTGGGCCAGATTTTGTAGCATTTCAAGCGAAAAGTTTATTACTAAATATGATGTAGTGTGGTTGGCGTGCGTGAAAACCCGTTTCGTGACCCGCTGGAGAACCCGCGCCCGCCGCCAAAGGGTGGCAAAGACGACAACAAGCCTTCCTGAACCAGAGGGTGCCGGAGCAGAAAAGGGGTGCAAGACCTATCCCCTTGAGATCCGGCATCCCTTTTCTTCTGCCCGACATCAAAATTTAGAGAGCTTCGCTGCTTAAAGATCGTAGCGGCACGACGTAAGGCCGGTCCAGGTCCCTCATCACCGCAGCCTCGACGCCGAATATCGACCTGATATTCTCCTCCGTCAGGAGGGCGAGAGGATCTCCGATGGCGTGGACCTTCCCTTCCTTCAGCATCACCAGGGTGTCGGAGTACCGGGCGGCGAGGTTCAGGTCGTGGATCGCCATCACCGCCGAGATATCGGTCTTCTTGACGATCGTCCTCACGGTGTCGAGAGCTTCGAGCTGGTGCTTCACGTCGAGGTTCGATGTGGGCTCGTCCAGGAGGAGGACCTCTGGCTCCTGGCAGAGGGCCCGGGCGATGAGGACCCGCTGCTTCTGGCCCCCGGAAAGCTCGGAGAAGTCCTTGAGTGCGAACTCCTCGACGTGGAGGAGCTTCATCATCTCGACTACCCGGTCGATGTCCTCATCGGTCACCCTCCATCCCATATGGGGCCTCCTCCCCATGAGGATGGTGTCGAAGACGGTGGTGGTGAGGGCGCTGGTCGTCGACTGGGGGACGTACCCTATGTACCTGGCCACCTCCTGACGGCTGAGGGACTGCAGGTCCTTTCCGCCGTCCAGGAGGATCGTCCCCTTCGGCTTCAGTATCCGATCGATGCACTTGATCATGGTGGTCTTGCCGGACCCGTTGGGTCCGACAAGACTCAAGACCTCCGAATCTCCGACGACGACGTTCAGGTCGTCGAGGATCTTGCGGCTGCCGTAGCTGAAGCTTAGATCCTTGATCGTTATCTTTACCAATAGTCCTTCCTCCTTCTCAAGAACAGGTAGATGAAGAACGGAACTCCGAGGAACGCTGTCATGATCCCCACCGGCAGGATGACGGGAGCGAATATCGTCCTGGCGACGGTGTCTGCGGCCAGGAGTATGAGGGCTCCGACGAGCCCTGAGGCGGGGAGGAGGAAACGATGGTCCCCTCCCACCACCATCCTGGTGATGTGGGGAGCGACGAGGCCGATGAACCCGATCGTCCCGGTGAAGCATATGACGCTGGCGGTGATGAGAGACGCCAGCATCATGCAGAAGACCCTCACGAACTCGACGTTGACGCCGAGGCTCTTCGCCGTCTCGTCTCCGGCCCCCAGAGCGTTGATGTCCCAGGAGTAGTACATCAAAAGAAGGGTGCAGACGACGGTCACAAGAGCTATGATCCCCACCTTGTCCCAGGATGATCTGCCGAGGCTTCCCATCATCCAGAATACGACCTCGTGGACCTGCTCGGACTTGCCGACGTACTGGAGAAAGGAGGTCATGGCACTGAATAGGTACATTATGGCGATCCCAGCGAGGATCATCGTCTCCGGGGTTATCCCCTTGTACCTGGCGAGGCCGTAGACGGTGATGGATGCCAGCATCGTGAATATGAAGGCGTTTCCTACGATCAGCCACTGCCCCCCTACAAACCCCGCCCCCATGATGATGGCGAGGGACGCCCCGAAGCTTGCGGCGGAGGCGATCCCCAGGGTGAAGGGGCTCGCGAGAGGGTTTTTCAATATACCCTGCATCGCTGCTCCGGCGACTGCGAGCCCCATCCCGGCGAAGATCGCCATCAAAACCCGGTGGAGCCGGAGCTGCCAGACGATGGTGTCGATGAAGTTCGTAGTCTCGAAGGTTCCGGGAAAGAACCGGGCCAGGATCGCGGTATAGACCTCCGTTGGAGTTATGCTGGCGGAGCCCAAGGTGGCCGCTATCCCAGCCAGGGCTACGATCCCCGCCATAGATAGGAGGATGAAGAGCACCTTCTTTCCGACGAACTGGCTGTACTCCTCCTTCAGCTCCGAACTCTCTACTGGGCCTTCCTTTGACATCTTATCAGCTTTGCTCATAAACTATAACCGATTTAAGTCTGATTGATCACACGGGGATCTCCGGATATATGTATACTCCCTGCAGGTCCACCTCCTGGAACCTGGTGAGGCGCTCTCGATGGAGGGATACGGGGTCCAGATAGGCGAAGAGGTCGGGATGGAAGTGTTTCGAGAGGTATACCACCGCGATGAAGTGCTGGACCCCGCCGAGGATGCCGTTGGAGAGGGCGCGAGATCCGATCGTCTTTTGCCGCACCGATGGCGTACCATCCGGGGCGAAAAGCGATCTCGTCCCTCAGGCCAGCCATCAAAGAGACGCCGCCCTCATCATAGCCGCCGAAGTTCTTTCCTCGGGCGCCGCATATCATTATAAATGTGCTGAGCTTCAGGCCTATAGACCTGAAGCAGGGCATTTTTGTCGAGGTTCAAACGAGGCTTATGGTGAGGACGATCTAGATCCCCGGGAGGACGAAGAAGGCATCCTCCGGATAGGATAGCCCCCTCATCCCCAGGTACTCCCTGTAGACCCCCACGGGATCGAGGTCTGTCTCGGGATGGATCATCCGAGCCCAGTATGTGAGGCCGACGACGGCGCCGGTCCCGAGGGTTATGTCCCTGAAGATGACGTAGGCCCTCCCATCCTCCACGGCGGGGATGGAAGATGCGCCCGGACGGCCCTCCATCTCCCGGACGAAAGCCTCCATCTCGGCGGTCTCAGACCAGCCGAGACTGTTTATAGCCGCCGGCACCTTGATCATCACCTCCGGCATCGAGGCCAAGACCGTCTCCCATTCGACCTTGGGGTTTTGCTCATACGAATCTATGACGTTCTCGCCACCGGCTAGAGATATCATGTCGTCGACGGAAGATCCCCGACCGTATGTCCATAGAGCCCCCAGGTCAGAGGCGGACCCGCCCTCGACGTATACCTTCGGCCTGGCGAGGCCCGCTACAGCCTCTGCTACAGCTTCCTTCTTCTCGCCGACCCAGGTGTTATACATCTGCGCCTCAGCCTCCCGGTCAAGAGCCTTCCCGAGGACCGCCATCTCCTCCTCCAGGGTCTCGGCGTTGTAGAGGTCGAGGCCGAGGATGTCGATCTTCTCGAAGGGGGCGAGGTTCTCCTCCATCTCTGCGGCCTTGTTGGCGTAGCAGATCACCAGCGTCCCGTCCCTTATCTCTCCGCCGTCGTCTCTGGCGAGTTCCGCGATCTTCTCGTAGTTGAACTCTCTCCAGGTGCCCACCGTCTCCCAATCGGCCGAAAATTCGGTGAAGTAGTGGGCCTTATAAGAGATGTCCACCGAGCCTGCGATCTTTCCGGCATCCCCGAGAATGCTGGCGGCGTCGGCGGCATCTGAGTTCATGACGACGATCTTCTCGACCGGAGCCTCGATCGTCACAGACCTTCCAGCAGAGTCGGTGACGGCTAGGGGATAATCGGCTCCGTTAGCCGCCCCCAGAGAAAGAAAGGCCACCAGCGCAATAATCAGGACAAAAGGCGTCTTATTCAAATTCGTAGCCTCCACATGGTTTTTAATGTAAATGTGCGATATCTTTATTAATTAATAAGAGTTTCGGTCTTAAATTTGTAACTAAGGGGCAACAGCGACCGAAACCTGGATTAACGGCCATGAGGTGATACCCACCGATTGAGAGGCGGCGACCCTCGGCGTCTTGAGATTCTAAAGAGAGCGATATCTATGGACTGGGAGATGGTCGGTTACGCCGCTGCGGCTCTTACGATGTTCGGATTTCTGCCGCAGCTGGCGAAGATGATGAGGACGAGATCTGTGGACGACGTCAGCCTCCTCATGATGGTCCAGATGGGAATCGGCGTCGCTCTCTGGCTCGCCTACGGCCTCCACCTCAATAACTCCCCTCTTATAGTCGCAAACGTAGTATCTCTCTCGATCCTGGCTTTGGGGATCGGCGTCTATTTCAGATACACCACCAGAAGATACTTCAAATAATAAGGGCAGACCAGACGAAAAAGAAAAATGGCGGAGATTTCGGTGCGCCGTCGCCGGAGGAAGAGGTGGAAGGAGGAGGGTTTTAGATGATGGGGTGGCTGGCCAAATTTCAAAAGGTGGTTCTGACGGTTCTAGCCTGGTTGATGGCCATCGTCGTCCTTCTGGCGACGGCGGAACTATTTTACATCATCGCAAAAGAGATCGCGACGCCCCCTCTGGCCTTCCTGGAGATCGACCAGCTCCTGAACATCTTCGGCCACTTCCTGCTGGTATTGATAGGGATCGAGCTTTTGGAGACCTTCAAGATATACATCGAGGAGAACGTCATAAACGTCCAGGTAGTCCTTCTGGTGGCTATCATCGCTGTAGCAAGGAAGGTGATCATCCTGGACGTCAAGGCCCTCCCCAGCATGACCCTCCTCGGGATCGGGGTGATCGTCATCTCTCTCTCCATAGGATATTACCTGGTGAAGAAGAGCCAGCAGGACGAGAAGGCGTGCAAGCTTTAGATGGGATCTTAAAGCTCACATCTCCCATCCCATCTCGATGGTGCCCTTCCATCCGATCTCTGTCGCCCTCCCCGAAGAGGCACCGATCTTTCGATCTCGGAGGTGCCCTCCTCCGCAGACGGGCGAAAGCAGGGGCCAGAACCCTCCATCCCTGCCGGAGGGAACCCTTTAATCCGATAGGTGTGTAACTTACCTGGAGGAGAGACGTGATGATCCCCCATCGAAATTCGATCGATCCGCCCGAAGGGGTAATAACTGCCCTGGAGGAGGTGGCGGACCGGTACAGAACCCTGGCAAGAGACCTCCGGGAGGACCTCGCCTCCGCCGGGGGAGCAGAGGAGGCTTTGGATCTGGCCGAGAGGTCGACGCTGGAGATGCTGGCTTATCTACCCCTGAGCCCCGTCTATAGCCCCTTCTGCACCTTTCACCGTCCTGGAGCCGTGGACTGCGCGGGGTGCAGATACGCCGCACGATACGGCCGCTGCAACGAGGCAGGTTCCCCCTACGATCTGGCCATAGAATCCCATTACCGGCTGGTAGAAGCGGTCCAAGATCACCGTTGGGACCGCATATCCGGCGGTCATACGATACCGGTGGAGGAGGTCCGCAGGGCCCTGAAGGATCAGGCAGGCCGGGTGATGGATCTTGCCAGCCGGTTCCGGGAGAGGGTCAGAAGGGCCAGATCGTCGGAGGAGGTTATGACCGTCAAGACACAGTTCATGAATGATCTCGTCGGAGAACTCCCCGTGGAGGTGGTCTGCCGAAGCTGTGGCTTTGTGGATCACAGCCTCTTCGAGGCGAAGAACGAGGCGCTCTTGGGTCTGAGCCGCCACTGGCCTGCAGGATGATCAGGCTGCCTTAGGGCAGGATCATCCCCGGGGGTCGCCCTCCCGGTTCTCGATCCAGAGGCCGATGAGCCTGTCGGAGCGGGCGAGGGCCTCCTCCCGCCCCTCAAAATGCTCGGCCGCCGACCTCATCGCCTCCTGAAAGGCGGCGATTTCGCCCTCGTCGGCGAGCTCTGAAAGCCTCTTGCACTCTCCGATGTACGCATCCCTCACCCTTTTGGCCTCGGGGTTCTCTTGGATGCTGGCGTAGAGCTCGGGGCTCTGGGCGAGGATCCGTCCGACGAAGTCGATCATGATCTCGTAGACGGGGCTCATGAACCGCCTCGACCTTTCGACGTCGAACTCCAGGGACCGAAGGGTGGAGGCTATGGAGATGTAGGCGAAGTGGGTGAGGGCCTGGACGACGGCCATGATATGATCGTGCTCCTCAGCCGCGAGGATCTCCACCCGGGCTCCGCCTCTCCGGAATATCTCCTCCATCGGCGAAAGCCACGTCTCGCACCTCCCGGCCGCCGGGACCAGGATCACCGTCTGTCCCCGGATGGTGAGGATGGTGGGTCCGAACATGGGATGGGTCCCCAGAACCTCCACCCCTTCGGGAGCCCACTTCACCATCGCCTCCATAGGCCCCGCTTTGAGGCTGGTGAAGTCCATGAGGAGGCTCCCGGGCTTCATCCGGGGGGCCAGCTCTTCTGCCACCCTCTCCGTCTCTTTTATGGGGACGCTGAGAACGACGACGTCGCTGTCGGCCACCTCTGCTAGAAGGTCCTCGGCGAACTCCACCCCGAGCCGTTCGGCGACGTCGATGCGTCTGCTGGGGCCCCAGACTGTGACCGAGAAGCCCCGGTCTTTGAAGTAGCGGGCAAACCAGCTGCCGGTGCCGCCAGTCCCCCCTACTATGAGCATCCGATCTTTTCCTTTCAGATCGATCGCCTCCATCTTCGTCTCCGGTTTCCTCTCCGGTTTCCTCTCCGGTTTCGTCCTCATCGGTTCCTCAGCTCCTCCCGGACTGCCTCCTCCATGACGTCGGTGGGGGCCTTCCTCCCGGTCCATATCTCGATGGATAGCGCCCCCTGCCAGACGAGCATCGCCACCCCGTCTATAGCCCTCGCCCCGGCCCGGGCGGCGTCCTTCAACAGCTCCGTCTCCCGGTTGTAGACGATGTCAAAGACGGTCTGACCCTCTCCGAAGAGCCGACCGTCGACGATCCGGGGGTCGCCGGCCCTCATCCCGACGGAGGTGGCGTTGACGACGACCTCCGCTTCGGGGACGAGTTTGGAGAGGTCAGAGAGGCCGTAGCCCCGTCCCCCCACGGCGGCGGCGAGGTCTGCGGCCCGCCTGCGGTCCCGGTTGGCGATGGCAACCTCCGCCCCCGAGAGGGCGAGCTGGCGGGCTATCGCCTTTCCCGCCCCCCCGGCGCCTATGATCAGGACCCGGACCCCAGAGATCCGGACCCCCGCCCCCTCCAGGGCCCGCAGCGCCCCCAGACCGTCGGTGTTGTAGCCAAGGATCGATCCGTCACGAAACGCCACGGCGTTGACCGCCCCCATCGCCGCGGCGTTCTCGTCGGGCTCGACGATGGAGAGGGCAGCCTCCTTGTGGGGGATCGTCAGGTTGAGGCCTCCGAAGTGCATCGCCTCGGCCCCCAGGATCGCGTCCCGGAGCCTCTCCCGCCTGACCCGGAAGGCGAGGTAGCGGGCCGAGAGGCCCAGGGCGGAGAAGGCTGCGTTCTGCATCGCCGGGGAGAGGCTGTGCTCCACGGGGTCACCGAAGACGGCGTAGACTAGCATCAGGGGCAAGTAGGTCTATTCGGGTAAATAAGGTTAGGTCCGGTGGCGATCTTGGAATAAGAGAAAAGAGCTAAATCCTCCAAGCATCCATCTCATATCCGAGTTAGTATAATTTTTCAGCATGGTAGGTGGTAGTTGAGATGATATTAAAAACGATCTTCCTGGGGCTGGAGGCGGGAGGAAAGTCGGTCGTCATAATGAACGGAGACGACGCCGAGCGGCTGGGGGTTTTGAGCCTGGGGCGGGTGACCGTCCGGTTCGATCGAGTGGTGAAGACCGCGATAGTCAACACCTCCACGGAGATGATAAGTCCGGGAAGGATCGGCGTCTGCAAAAAGGTCTGGAGAGGCCTCGGCCTCGCCGAAGGATCCGAGGTCGAGGTGGAGGCTGCGGCCTTCCCCGACTCCCTCTACTTCATAAGAAACAAGCTCGCCGGAAGAAAGCTCGGGAGCGATGAGATGCGAGAGATCGTCGAGGATACCGTCGACGAGAAGCTCAGCGACGTCGAGCTTAGCGCCTTCGTCACCGCGCTGCACAGCTTCGGCCTCGACCTCGACGAGGCGACGTACCTCTCCCTTGCCATGATCGAGACGGGGAGGACGATGAAGCTCGACGGGGGTCCCATCGTCGACAAGCACTCCATAGGAGGGGTGCCTGGGGACAAGACGACCCTCCTCGTCGTTCCCATCGTCGCCGCCGCCGGGCTATTGATTCCCAAGTCCTCCTCGCGGGCGATCACCTCTCCCGCGGGGACGGCGGACAGGGCGGAGGTCCTGATGCCGGTGACCCTCGACCTAGACGAGATGCAGGAGGTGGTGGAGAGGACCGGCGGCTGCATAGTCTGGGGAGGCGCCGTCCATCTAGCCCCCGCCGACGACATATTCGTCAGGGTCGAGTACCCCCTCTCCATCGACCCCCTCCTCTTGCCGTCGATCATGTCGAAGAAGAGGGCCGTAGGCGCCGACCTCCTCGTCGTCGACATCCCCACCGGCAGGGGCGCCAAGATGAAGACGATCGGGGAGGCGGATCTATTGGCCAAAGACTTCATGGAGATCGGAAGCCGCCTGGGGATAAGGGTCCGGTGCGCAGTAACCTACGGCGAGGAGCCGATAGGAAGCGCCATCGGCCCCTCCCTGGAGGCGAGGGAGGCGCTGGAGGCGCTGATGAACCGGGGGACCGCCCCCGACCTCGTCGACAAGGCGACGGCCATTGCCGGGATTATCCTGGAGATGGCGGGTAGGTCCGACGGGAAGTCCCTGGCTGAGGAGATCCTCAGCTCCGGCCGCGCGGAGGAGAAGATGAGGAAGATCATCGCCGCGCAAGGTGGAGACCCTAATATCGCCCCCGAGGATATAGCCGTAGGCGAAGAGCGGCTCACCGTCAAATCCGAGAGGTCCGGCACCGTCCTCTGGATAAACAACTCGTCGGTCGCCGAAGTGGCGAAGGCTGCGGGCTGCCCCAAGGACGCAGGCGCCGGGATCCTCCTTCACAAGAAGATCGGGGACGTCGTCGGCGAGGGCGAGCCGCTCTTCACCATCGTCGCGGAGAGGGGGTCAAACCTGCGGCGCGCCCAGGAGAGGCTGGAGAAGGCGAGGGTTCTGGCCGTCGGCGACAGGATGGAGATGCTCATCCATGAGGTGAAGGAGAGGCCGGTCGTAAAGAGGAGCTTCACCCTGGATAGGTGAGATCCTTGACGAATTGGCACCTGGACCAACGAGCCTACTGGACGATGGGGAGCCGGGGCGGAGGCTTCGCCACCCAGTCAAAAGATCCCCGACCCAAAGATCATACCATCATCCATACCGCCGCTCCCACCACCGCCCCGAAGAGGGTCGCCACGAGGTTGACCCCGTTGTTGCTGAGAAGCCCCCTCGCCTGGAAGGTCGCCCCCAGGAGGCTGTCGAAGTTCGTCCCGAGAAAGCCGCCGGCTAGGGCGGCGGCGATCCCCCAGGCCCCGGCCATCCCCGCCGCCACCGCCAGGATGCCTGTGAAGAGAGAGCCACAGATCGACGCCGTCTGGCCCAGGAGGGTGACGCCGCCGTCGACCCCCGGCTCGACGGTCCGAAAGGTAGTAATCATCCTCGGCTTCGACCTCGCCGTCTCGCCGATCTCGCTAGCCAGGGTGTCCCCGGTGGCGGTGGCGACAGACCCCAGGAAGGCGAAGGCGAAGAGGTCGGAGCCGTAGACCCCGTAGAGGATCGCCATCGCCAGGGGGACGAGGCTGTTGCTGTAGACGTTCTTGTACCCCCGGACGCCGCCCCGGGACTGGGCGATCCGCAGCTTCTGCTTTCTCGCGTACTTGTACCTGGTGAAGCCGCTGCCCAGGAGGTAGAAGGAGAGGAGGATGAGAAACCAGACGATGTCGGCGAAGAAGATGACCAGGAGGCAGACTATCACCATGGAGATGACCGCCTCAGCGTCGGCGGCCTTCATCCTGTAGGCCCCTATCCCAAGAGCAAGGGCGAAGACGTATATCCCAGCCATGTATTGGATATCGGGAAGAGGATAGTCGAAGCTGAAGAGCCACATCACCATGCAGGAGCCGAAGGGGACTGCGAAGTCCCTCTCTCCCCTCTTAGATGCAGAGTGGAGGAAGGCACCGGAGAGCCCCCCCAGGGTCGCGAGGAAGAGGACCCTCTCGGGATCGGCGCTGACGGCCGGAGGGGCGGTCCAGAGGATGGCAAGAACGCCGACGGCCGTCGTCGTCGCCAGATATACCAGGCTCCTTCCCAGATCCCTGAAGATCCCGGAGGCTCCGGCTGCGAGAGCCCCGAAGGTGGGGGCGACGAAGGATACCGCCACCAGGTAAAGGGGGAGCTCGATATCCGTCGATCGGAGGCCGAAGGAGAGGAGGAAAAGGCCGTAGCTGAGGAGGAGGAGGGTGGCGAGGGATGCGGCGAGGACCCTCATCTTCCGCTCCGCGAGGAAGATCGCCAATAGGGGGATCATGGGCAATAGGGGGATTACGGTGTAGACCCCGACGTAAGGAAAGAGCAAAACCGCCATCCCTGCCCCCATCCTCGCCGCCGTCTCTCTCTTCACGGTCCGTCAGTTGAACTCGATCACAAAAATACTTTCTCTATTCGAGCCGGTCCAGAGGGGCGATATGATCAGAAGAGTTTGGGAGATGCTGCTGGAAAGGGAGATCAGGATGGGATCGGCCCCCTCATCCGTAGCCCTGGTCATATCAAAAGAGGCGATGGCTCCCCGCTGGTGGAGGAAGGTAGGCGATGTCGCCGGATGGTGCACCTCCCTGGATATCCGTGAGGCTACGATCTTTGCAGCAACGTCCGGCGCCGGGAGAGGCAGAATTGGGTCCGCGGAGGCGGCGGCGGCGGAGCTCTCAAAGCTTCCTGCGAAGGGGTGCCTCCTCTTCGAGGAGGGTGAGATCTCCTTCGGGAAGGGCGGCCCCCTGGATCTGGTCGTCTCCCTCGGCTGCAGCGGAAAGGCGGAGGTGACCTCTGCTATCAGGTCGGTCCTCGAAGACGTCTCGTCCGGACTCATGGATCCCCAGGATATAGACGAGACGGCGATCGAGGCCCGGCTCCGATTGAAGCAGCGGCCTGACCTATTGATAAGGATTGGGGGGCGAGAGCTGAGCGACTTCATGATCTGGCAGTCTGCCTACTCCGAGCTCTACTTCATCGACCGCTCCTGGGAGAGCCTTGAAAAGGTCGACTTTCTCAGGGCGGTCAGGGACTACCAGAGGAGAGAGAGGAGGTTTGGGAAGTGATCAGCCTTCTCGATTCAGGTCGGCTAAAGGAACGGGGCCGAGGTACTCTGGGGGGACGTTCTCCGAGATCACTATGTTCTCGCTCACCGTCATCATCTTCACCCCCGCCCTCTGAGCCGCCTCTGCGTCGACCCTGATCACCCGGGGGCTCTTCGTCCTGAAGGTGCCGACATGCCAGGCCTTCTCGGGGGCGGTGGAGAGGTGGACGTAACGCTGGGTCGCAGCCTTCAGCCCCACCTCCAGGATCCTGTCCGCCTCCTCCTCGTTCGCTCCGTAGTAGAGAGAAGAGAGCTCATTTGGAGGATAGTCCAGGTCCACGTCTACCGAATGGCCGTACTTAGCCCTGATCTTCCCCTCCCTGATCTCGTACCTCTCTTTGGGATCGGACTGGACGAGGGAGATGACTAGCCTTTTATTTGCCCAGCGGTACCTGGTGCCGATCGCCTCGGAGAGGTCGTCCAAGTCGACCCAGCCTCTGGGGCTCATCTCCAGCCCCATGTCGTCGGGGAAGTGTCTGAGGGCGCCAGCCACCAGCCTCCCGAGCTTCTCGCTCCTCTCATCATCGAGGACGGCCTCTCCGACGGCGCCGCATTCGCAGGCTTCTCCCCGGAAATAACCGTGTTCTGGGCATCTCTTGATCACGTTTCTCTCCTCCTACCAGAATAGAAGATCGCCCTGTTGATAAATATTCCTGAATGCGAGATAACAGGTCCCAGTCCAGACATTCTGTCGACAGGTCCAAACCCAGAAATTCTCTCGGTCGGTGGCAAGCCGCTCCGAGAATTCGGTCGTCTTCTGCCGGGGAGGCGGCCGTCCCCCGCAGAACCCGGGATATCTCCCAGTCGTTGAAGGTGGTCATAGGTCCTGGGCAAAGGCTGAAATAGAATTTGAGCCCTGATATTCGTTCATGCTGGATTTGGAGAAGATCGAGAGACTGCTACAGACCGGCGACCTTCTTGATCTCGAGGACGAGGAGCTATCCGCAAGGCTTGAGACATTCTTTCAGACCCAAGAGGAGCGGGACCGCCAGATATCAGAGACCCTGAAAACCCTTCTGGCTGAGGTGGACGATCTGCTCGTCCTCTCCGACGACCTGGAGCTTCTCGACCCCCATGGCAGGTGATCCCCTTTGGAGACGCTGCCAGACGTTCAGGCCTGTCAACCGGAGTACCCGATAAACCTCACCCGCGTCGGCCTCACCGGGGTGAAGAAGCTGGTGAAGGTCCTTCGGGAAGATGAGGGACGACCGATAGTCCTCATATCCAACTTCGAGGTCTTCGTCGACCTGCCCTCCGACCGGAAGGGGGCGAACCTCTCTCGAAACTTCGAGGTTATAGACGAGGTCCTGGAGGGGGCTATAAACGAGCCTGTCTACGTCATCGAGGAGCTCTGCGGCGAGATCGCCAGCCGGGTCTTATCCAAACACGAGTACGCCACCCGGGCCGAGGTGAAGATGAAGAGCGAGTTCATCGTCGAGAGGAGCTCTCCCGTCACCAGGACCCCCGGCCAGGAGGTGGTGGACATCTTCGCCGAGGCCGTCGCCAGGGAAGGCCACGTAAGAAAGCTGGTGGGTGCCGAGGTGGTGGGGATGACGGCCTGCCCCTGCGCCCAGGAGATCATGAGGGACCAGGTGAGACGGGAGCTGGCGACCCTGGGGCTCACCCCTGAGGAGGCCTTCGAGTTTGCCGGGAGGCTTCCCGTTGCGACCCACAACCAGCGGGGCCGGGGGATGATCTCGATCCAGGTATGCGACCGACGGTGCGTATCCCTCGAAGAGATCATAAAGATCATCGAGAGGTCCATGAGCTCCAGGGTCTTCGGCCTCCTGAAGCGCCCCGACGAGGCGGTCGTCGTCCAGAGGGCCCACAGCAACCCCAAGTTCGTAGAGGACTGCGTCAGGACGATGGCCCAGAAGGTCGTCGAGTCCTTCAAAGACCTCCCCGACGACGCGGTGGTCATCATGAAGCAGATAAACGAGGAGAGCATCCACCAGCACAACGCCTTCGCCGAGAGGTCAGCCACCATGGGGCAGCTACGGGCTGAGCTGGGGGCTGAGGAGACGGCGGGCTGCTGCGCCTCCACACCGTCCCCTTCCGCCTCCACTTCCACCCCCACCTCCACCGCTGCCTCATCCACCTCACCCTCACCCACTTTAAAGATCGATTCAGAGGGGCAGACTAAATGACGGATAAGAAGATTGAGCTGATGGGAGGCTGCCTATCAGCCCTCCTCGCCGAGAAGGAGATCATAGCACGCTACGAGCTCCTCCAGAGGGTCTACGACTGCGTCCGGAGGGCCGACCTCACCGCCGAGGAGAGGGAGGAGCTGCAGGCCATCCTGGGAAACAAGCACCTTCCATCGGCTATATTCTTCAACGTCCTCTCCGGCGAGCCGATATTCATCAACCTCCCCAAGCTCGACAGCGTGATGAACATCAACGACAGAATGTTCCACTTCGCCCACACCGGAGGCTACACCGACCCCGACTTCGCAAGGGCCTATGAAAAGTTCAAAAGCTCAGAGGGGGAGCTGGATGGGCTGGTGAGGCTGAACCTCGCAGACCTCCTCACAGAGTTCATGGGGCGGGCGGGCTACGCCCTCGCCGACGGCTCCTCGGGGAAGCTCACCTTCAATGGTCCCGGAGATAGGAGGCTCGACTTTAGGATCTTCACCACCATCCAGGAGGTTGAGCTGGTGGAGGGGATGGAGGGGTCCGCCGTCATCGTCCCCCACGCCGAGAGCCCCGGACCCTTCATCTCCTTCTTCCAGGAGAAGGGCAAGGAGGTGGAGGAGGGGCAGATCAAAGTCTGGGTCGCCAACATGGAGCAGGGGACGATCGACCCCTTCATCGGCTACCCCAAGGATATGGCCATCTACAGGCAGTTCAAAAACCCCCGGATGGCGATGATGGTCAAGACGAACTGGGGGCGGAGGATGGAGTAGGTGCGGGGCGGTCGGCGCATTAAATTCCCTTTATATTATTTCTTGGCGATAAGCAAATTTACTGCATTGAAATTATTTTTCGTTATCGTAGTATCGGCATGAAGCCGTTGAACTCCGAGATCCAGCTGGATCATGACCTTCATAGCAAAATCGTTAAAGAGTTCCGTCGGACCGTAGGCGTAAATCGCATCAAGGGTACTGCCGAGGGCATCATCGTTCAGGTCTGCGGCGGTGACGCCTTCACCGAGCAACCTCTCGACGGGAAGCTTCTAGTAAAACTCAGGAAACAAGTACAGTCTCTGGCCAACATAGCCCAGTCCGTTCAGGATCATAGTCTAGTGGAAGTTTGCTATAAATTATAGAGAAAATGTTTGTAGATTAGACCGTTAGTGCGCAACGACGGCTCTATCGTTCCAACCACCCCAAGCAGCTTGAAGATCGCGCGCAAATTATATCATCATTTCCGCGTCCTCCGCCCCCAAACCCCAGGCACGACCCCACCCGCCTCTCGCCGCCATGTGGGCTAAAAGTGATATACCCCCTGAGTCAACCCCTGTCACAGCTAAATCCCTGAGGAGGGAGCCAGTTGAAGGATTATCTCACGCTAGACGATTTCCCCCTGGATAACCAGCGGATCCTGGTGAGGGTCGACGTCAACTCCCCCATGGACCCGGACGGAACGATCCTCGACGACAAGAGGTTCCGCGGCCACCTGCCGACGTTGCGCGACCTGGAGGAGGCCCGGGTCGTCCTCTTGGCCCACCAGAGCCGCGCAGGAAAGAAGGACTTCACGACGATGGAGGCCCACGCTCGGAGGTTCTCCCAGCTCCTCCGCCGCGAGGTCACCTACGTCGACGACATCTTCGGCACCCGGGCCCGGGATTCGATCAAAGCGATGAGGTCCGGCGACGTCATCCTTCTGGAGAATACCCGCTTCTACTCCGAGGAGAACATCAGCCGCCCCGCCGAGGAGCACGCGAAGAGCCACATGGTCAGAGGCCTCGCCCAGTTATTCGACCTCTTCGTCAACGACGCCTTCGCCGTCTCCCACCGGTCCCACCTATCCGTCGTCGGGTTCACGGAAAAACTCCCCAGCGCCGCCGGAAGGCTGATGGAAAAGGAGATCGAGGCGCTGGACATGGGGGTCCGGGGCAACGAGCACCCCTCCATATTCATCCTCGGCGGGACGAAGGCCGACGACTCCATCAAGGTGATCGCCAACGTCTTCAACAGGGGCAGCGTCGACCAGGTCCTGGTGACGGGGGTCGTCGCCACCGTCTTCCAGATGGCAGAGGGGACGAACGTCGGCGAACGGAACCGGGATTTCGTCGCCGGCCTCGACTACTCCGATCAGGTCTCGATAGCAAAAGATCTTCTGGATAAAAACCCCGGAAAGATCGTCGTCCCCAGGGACGTCGCCCTCGATCAGGACGGAGAGAGGCTGGACGTGGCGATGGAGAAGATCCCTCCCGACCTCCAGATCGCCGACATCGGCCTTGAGACGATCGTCGACTTCTCAAAGAGGATCAGGGAGGCGAAGCTCGTCGTCCTCAACGGGACCGCTGGGATCTTCGAGAAGGAGAAGTTCGCCCTGGGAACCTCTGAGATCCTGAAGGCCGCCACCGAAGCCGACTTCTCCATCGCGGGCGGAGGGCACACCAGCGCCGCCATCGAAGAGCTGGGCCTCGAGTCCAGGTTCTCCCACGTCAGCACCGGCGGCGGAGCCTCCATAAGCTACCTCTCCGGCGACCGCCTCCCAGGGATCGAGGCTCTGAAGAAGGCGGCCCAGAGGCTCCGGACTTAAACGCGAGCCCTCGTTCTGCGGCTCGATGGAAGTCGGCTCTGTATGATCTGGTCACCTATGTAAGCCGGTCACCCATCTGGAGGAGGTTCATGGGGTGATGCAGGCCCGCGAAGGACGCCTCCCCACCAGGGCGGCCATCACCCTTCTCCTCCCCTCCTCGAGAAGATCCTCAAGCTGCCCCGAGGCCTCCAGGGCGGCAGCGCCCCGGTGGCCGCCCCCGTCCCCACCATGAGCTCTCCCCACATCCCCGAGGATCGCCGCCAGGTCGAGGCCCGCGAGGACGGCGTCCCTCCTCGCCCTGCCGCTGATCCTGCAGAGGTCGCCGTGAGTACCGCCGACGAGGGCGACGTCAGCCCCGATCTCGATGAGGGTCATCGCACTCGACCCCTCGAAGGCCCCCACCTCCGACGAGACGATGACCCAGTCTTCGGACCACTCGATCTCGGCCCTGGAGGCGGCCCGGAGGGCGGCGATCCTCCGGGAGGTCTCCGTCGGGACGCGAGAGAGGACCTCCAGCGCCTCGGCGTACTCGAGGTCCGTCTCTTCGAGGATCTCGGCCACCGTCCTAAAAGAGGAGACGTGAGCGTGCTTGAACCGTCCTGTATCGGTGATTATTCCCACCACCAGCCCCAAAGCCGCCGTCCGGCTCGGGAGAAATCCCCACTCGGTAAGGATCTTCCATACTATCTCGGCGGTGGAGTCGGCTTCCCTCTGAACGCTGAAGAGGGAGGCATCGATCAGATCCCTGTCCCGGTGATGGTCGACGACGGCGTAATCTTCGAGGCGGATCTCCCCGATCTGAAGCCCCACGGCGGTGTCCACCACCACCACCAGGTCGTACCCTTCAAGGGGTGGATCGATCTTTACGTCCGCCTCGATCGTAGATATGAGGCTCGCAGCGGTCCTGCTAACCCCCTCCACAGCCCCGATATCGCCTCCGAAGGCCTCTTGGAGGGCGAAGGCCGACCCCACGGCGTCGGGATCGGCGTTCCTGTGGCAGAGGTATAGGACCCGCTCGTATCCTTCTAGTAGACCCCCGAACTCATCCTCTCGAATGTTCATCCGGGAGGACGGTTCACCCTGATGATAGAAAAAGAGTTCTTTCTCGAAGCAATCGCCCTCTTCGGCAGGAGCTCATCGATCCCACCATCTCGCCCCGACGGAGGCTGCAAGATCTCGTGACTACTCCCCGCCCTAAAGGGCGGGGCTTCTAGCTTTTGGCAGAGACTGTAGCCCCAGTCTCAGAATGTTTATCGCCGCATTCTCGTCACGGTCCATGATCAGCCCGCATTGAGGACATCCATG